>Ga0307380_10003908_pt1 | contig 20352 bp, 13 predicted proteins | sample UN3MG_FD_202239 | JGI IMG/M metagenome (GOLD analysis project Ga0307380, IMG submission 202239) | Soil microbial communities from Risofladan, Vaasa, Finland - UN-3 | ecosystem: Environmental > Terrestrial > Soil > Coastal area > Acid sulfate soil | place: Finland: Risofladan, Vaasa | collected... | reverse complement strand
GACGTGCATGGGGGTAGACGCCGCCGGGAAGGACATCAAGGTCGTGGAGCTCCGCAAATCCGGCGGAATGTATGAGGTCGTGCAGGCGGCCCGCGTCGCAGTGAACGGCAGTGATGTCTCCACGGCACTGTGGCATTATCTGCTTGAAACGCAGACGGAGCCCCATAGGGTGGTCTGCGCTCTGCCGGCGCACGCCTGCTCCATCAAGTTCGCAAAGGTTCCGCGGGCCAAGCCGGCTGAGCTGGCGAGGATGGTCCGCTTCGAGGCCGAGTCCCAGATTCCGCTGCCGCTCAACGAGATCACCTGGGACTTCGCGGTGGACGGCGAGACGCCGGATGAAATGTGCCGCGTGGTAATGGCCGGCGCGCGCAGGAAGCTAGTGGAGGAAACCATCGCCGCGATGGAGGCCGCGCGGATAGAGCTGGCCGCAATAACCGTCTCTTCGCTGGCCGGCGTGAAGAGCGTGGTTTCCGCCTCGAATCTGGAAGGCGAGCCTGCGCTGGTGATTGACATAGGCGCGGAATGGACCGATCTCTCCGTCGTGGAAGAAGGGCGGGCAGTCGCATCTCGAAGCATCGAACTCGGGGGCGGCAGCCTCAGGGACGCATTCGCGCTGGACTTCGGCGTGGACGCCGAGGAAGCGGAGCGGTTGAAATCCACCCGCGGCATCGGCCTGGCGCCTGCTGCTCCGGCGGAGGGCGCATCGGACATCCCGGCTGTCGAACGGTGGATCGAGAACATGGCGTTGGAGATTCGGCGGTCCGCGATCTCGCTGATCGCAGGTGGCGCCGAAAGACGTCCGCAACGCGCCGTGTTGATCGGCGGCAGCGCAAGCGTGCCCGGCCTCTGCGAGACCCTCGCCGGCAGGACCGGCCTTCAGGTCGAGATCGGCGACCCGTGGGCGGGAATGAGCCTCAGCGAGGTCACCTGCCACACCCAGCGCGAGCTGCCCGCAGCGTTCGCAGTTGCGACCGGGCTGGCGATGGCGGGCTTGGACGGCGCGGACTTGATCAACCTGATGCCGCACCGGCGCGCGGGTGCGCGAGTCCGCCGGCGGAACGAGCTCGCCGCCGTCTCCGCTCTCGGAGTGATCGCGCTCATTCTGCTGATCGCGCTGCTTGCCGGCCGGCAGAGCTTGCATGCGAAATCCGCCGAACTGCGTGACCAGAGAGCGCAGGTCAAGGAGGTGCGGCGGGAGATCAGGACTATCGCACAGCCCAACCTTCGCACAGCAGCCACCGCCGTGAAGCAAACCATGGCGGAAATGGAGCGCAAGGATACAAGCCCAATCGAGCTGCTGCGCAGTCTCAGCACAAGCCTGCCGAGGTCCGTTTGGCTTTCCGAATTCTGTCTGGAGTCGAACAAGTCCCTCATCTTGAAAGGCAGCTCGCTGTCCAATTCCGCCATTGCCGACGCAGTTGACATCCTGACGGAGATGGGAGCGTCCACTTCGGTGGACCTGGACTATTCGAAGCTAGTGGAAGGCAAGGGCTGCCCGACCTATGAATTTCAGATTACATGCCCTCTGCCGCAGAAGAAGCGCTCAGCCAGCCTGCCGGGCAGGGCCCGTGAGAGCGCCAGAACGGGGATAGTTGTAAGATGAAGATTTATCGACCGCGCATACCGCTAGTCGCTGTAGCCATTCTAGGCTTGGGAATAGTCGGCCTTGGGGCTGGTGTGATTTGGCAGCACGCCGCTCGCTCGGCGCTGTCGCGCCAAATTCGCGAGCAAAGGCAACTGCTCTCCAGCACGAGACGCGAGCTCAGGAACTGCGTGAAATGGCGCAGGGATTATACCGATCTTTCTCTGAAGCTCGGCGGCCGTCTGCCCGAATGTACCTGGAGCGACCAGATGCCCTTCATAGTCAGCCAACTCACAGGCATAGTCGAGTCGCACGGGGTCAAGATTCAGACGCTCCGGCCTGAGCCCATGACCGCTGCGAGCGGCATATTGCGCTTCCCGCTAGGGATCGAGATTCAGACCGGCCTGCGCGAACTGACCCAGATACTCGAGGACATAGAAAACACGGTCCCGCTGCTCGAAATCGAGCGGCTCGATATCCGCGCGGCACAGGACAAACCCGACAAGCTCCAGGTCGGGATGACAGTGGCGTCCTTTGTCGTGCTGGACAAACGGGCGCCACTCACCAAACGCCGTGCGCTGCCAAACGTGGAGAAGCCTGCAGCGGCCCAGGAAACGCCCGCTGACGAGTCGGTGGAGAAGGCTCCCGCCGCGCACGCAGCGAAGCCGTCCACGAGCGCGCGGACTGATAGGAGCCCTTCGCGCAAGAGCGAGTCGCATGGAGGCCCACGATGAGCATAATCGATCGTCTGCGTTCGACACAAGTATCGAGTCGCGTCGCGGCAGTCTGCATCGGTTTGCTGCTGCTGGCAGCGATGGTCGTAGTGGTCGCTGCAAAGAACTCGGCCAGCAGCGTCCCGCCACGTCCCAAGGCGAAGACTGCGAAACCAGCGGCGAAAGCCAAGCAAGTTAACGTGGAGGTCCGGGAGCGGACCCCCAGCGATGCCAAAGAAAAGTCCAAGGCGAAGCCCACGGCGCAGGCGAAGCCGGCGCCTCAAGCAGCCGCAGCTCCGAAGGAAGACCCATACGCGGTCATCGTGCAGAGGAACCTGTTTCGGCCTGTTCAGCCGGCAGCGGTGACTCCTCCGCCGCCTCCAACGCCACCAAAGGTGACGCCGCTCCCTCCGATGCCGGCCGGGCCGCCGAAACCCGATGTCAGCGAGTTCAAGAAGACGATCGCGTTTACCGGCCTGGTAGAGACACCTACTGGAAGACAGGCTCTCCTGGAGAAGTTCTCCAGCAAGGAAACTCGATTCGTGGCGGAAGGGGAAGAAGCCTTCGGATGCCGCCTGGTCAAGATCGCCGAACGCTCGGTCACACTGGAGAAAGACGGTTCGCAGTTCAACCTGAACATTGGGGAGAACAAGCCAGGCGCCGACTCCGGTGCGAAGCCATCCGAGGCCAAGCCGGAATCTGGCAAGGATTCGAAGAAGTAACCGAGAGTACAATCTGTGTCTCGTCAGTTAAGGAAGGGTTGCGCTATGCACGCACTATCAAGATTTCTGGTAATCGTAGTCCTGATCACTCTTACCGGTCCGGCATTGGGGCAGGAAGCTGCTGAGATGGTACGGCCGCCGGAGACCCGGCCTGCACCGGCAGCGCCTGCGCCACCTGAGGCGACCAAGCCGGAGCCAGCCGAGGTCGAGTCCGCCAAGCCTGCGGGTGCTCCGAAACTGCCGGATCGCGGCAAAGACCGGGTTTCGATCAGCTTCGAGAACGCGGATATCAACGGCGTCGTCAAGTTCCTCAGCACGGCGAGCGGCGTGCCTATGGTGTGCGATCCCAGCCTCAGCGGCAACGTCACAATCATCAGCCTGAAGGAGATTCCGCTGAGCGACGCGTTTGAGGTTGTCAACGCCGCGCTGCGCGTGCGTGGGTACGCTATGATCGGCGACCTGAGCAGCAAGGTGATCCGCGTGGAGACACTGAAGAGAGCTGTCACCGACAAAGTGGAGGTGCGCGTCGGGAAGGAGCCTGATAGAGCCACTCCCGGCGACAACATGGTCACGCAGGTCATGCCGCTGGACTTTGCGAGCGCCACCAAATTGAGGGACGAACTGAAGCCGCTGGTATCCGACGACCGAGCGAGCATCGTAGCGATAGCTTCGACGAACACGCTTATCGTTACCGACAACGCCGGCAACGTCCACCGGATCGCGGAGATCGTCACGGAGCTCGACAAGGATACATCCGCCGTCATTGAGGTAAAGGTATACAAATGCAAGTTCTCGAGCGCCGAGAGCCTGGCGCGGACGCTCATCCAGATATTCCCGCCTGCCAAGGCGCCCACCGCCCCAGGCGAGGATAGAGGACGGGGAGGTACGCCTGAAGGCGAGGGCAAGCCCACGGTAAAAACGGAAGAGGGCCTTATCAGCCTCAAGGGCGAGATCCGCATCACCGCCGACGCGCGGACAAACAGCCTCATCATCTCCGCATCCAAGGAGCGGGTCAAGCTGGTCGAGAGCATCGTTCTCGAACTCGACGTAGACACTGAACCGGAAGTCAAGGTGAAGGTCTTCCTACTAAAGTACGCGGATGCCAAGATCGTGGCTGAACAGCTCAACAGGGTGTTCGAGCAGCCCCAGGGCGGAGTAACTGAGGCAGTGCCGCGGTACTGGTACTATGGCGCCGAAAGGCCAACGGCGCCGACAGGGTACGCGGGTCTAAAGCGGAACGTGGTCGTCGCCGACATGCGCACCAATTCCGTCATTGTAACCGCCACCGAGCAGAATATGCGGGCGTTCGAGGACATGATCAACAAGCTCGACACCGCCGACGTGCTCAGCCAGGTCATGAGGCACTTTCCGCTGAAATATGCAAAAGCAGCCGACCTTGCGCAGACGCTCAACGCGCTCTTCCGCGGCGAAATCCGCCGGCCAACCTCGTGGGTCGACTACATTTTTGGCTACGACAGGCGAACCGAAGAGGGCGGACCGATCGCTCAACTGAAAGACATCACAGTCGTCCCCGAGGAGAAGACCAACGCTCTCCTCGTCACCGGGCCGCCGAATGCGTTTCCCCTCGTCGAGAAGCTGATAGCGGAGCTCGACAAGCGCACCGCGCAGGTTTTCATCGAAGTCGCCGTCGTGGACGTGACCCTGGACAAAGAGACAAGGTTCGGCATCGAATGGACCTGGAAGAGCGCAGGGGAGGCGTCCGACCGCACGCAAATCGAGGAGCACGGCAGCACCGAGTTTGGGCTTGAGAGAGAAACCACGGGGCTGAGGTACAGCGTAATCACCGACAACCTCGAGGCGCTCGTCCACGCTCTCGAAACCCGCTCCAACGTCAAGGTCTTGTTCACTCCGACGCTCACGACCGCCGACAACGTTGAGGGCAGCATCAGCATGGGTCGGGACGAACCGTATGTATCATCCGAGACCGAGACAGAGGGCGGGCACTTCCGGAGGACCGTGGACTTCAAGAGGATCGCGGTGGCCCTCACGGCGACGCCCCACGTCAACGGATTGAGCGATACCGTCGCCCTTGACCTCCATCTGACAGTCAACGAGATCATCGGCCGGGAGACCGAGTTGAACGCGCCCATTATAGCTGCGCGCGAAGCTCAGACTTGCATCTCGGTGAAGGATGGGGAAACCATAGTCATCGGCGGGATCATCAGAGACAACCGGCAGCGGATAACGAGAGGCGTACCCCTGCTTTCCCACATACCGCTGGTCGGCGAGCTGTTCAAGTCGAGGCAATGGGTTAACCAGAGGAGCGAGCTGATGGTGTTCATCACGCCGCACATACTGGCGGATGACGAAGCCGTCTCCAAGATCACCGGCGAAACGATTGACAGGCTTTCGACCAAGCCTAAAATCTGGAAACCATCCGGGAGCATCAGCGAGGAGTGATCTCCCTGCGCTGAGCCAGACAACGCCGGACGAGATTGTCCTTACCGTGGGGCAATCTCGTCCGAACACGCGATAGCACCCCCAGGTTGGCCCGGTGACACTGCATCGCAAGCCTCCGCGAGAAATCCTTAACATCCGGCCAGACGGCGATCTACAGGCAGGGCAATCAGCGCCGCTGGGTGAACTAATAGAGTGACAGAGGCAACACCGCCCCCCGGATTGCCGGTCAGAATATCAAGCAAGGATGGTGTACTATGGAACCGAAGTTGCGACGAATCAGTATTCTCCTCTTCATCTTGCTGGCTGGTCTGCTCAGCGTCCAGGCTTATGCAGAACCGCAGGCAGCGGATACGATCTTGTTTGCGCACGTGAAAGGGCAGCTCTGCCAGATGGTCAATGTCACCGGGATCGCTGGTCCCGTGGATCAATGGACTATTGCAGCCGGGAGCACCGCGATACCCGTTGACTCTAAGGACGTCCAGGCGTATAGGAACGGCTGGCTGGTACCGATAGCAGCGGTAGATAAACCGACCGAGATAAGCATCAAGGCCGGCGAGGCCGGCTCCATCACTCATACGGTCAAGCCGCAGAAGCGCTGGACTGTGTACTTGACTCCGCATACTCATTTCGATCTGGGCTTTACGGATGTGCAGACGAGGGTCTGGGACGTGCAGATGCGCTACATCGAAGAGGCAATGAATATCTGCGAAGAGACCAAGGACTGGCCTGAGGAGTCGCGCTATCGCTACACGATCGAGTGCTCCTCGCTGCTGGAGAAATTCAGCGAGCGCCACCCCGACAAGATGGCGAAGTTGGCAGAGCTCATGCGCGAGGGACGCATGGAAGTCGCAGGCGAGTACATCAACCTCCTGACGGAACTGTGCGGCGGCGAGGAGTTGTGCCGGTCATTCTATCCGCTCGCCCGATTTCGAGACAAGTACGGCATCACCGTGACGACTGCCATGCACGACGACATCCCCGGCATCACCTGGCAGATGTCTCAGTTGTTCCAGGGAGCGGGCATCCGCTACCTCACGCTTCGTGCGAACCCGGTCAGGGCCAAGTTCTTGTGGGAGCGGCCGGAGGCGCCGACACGCCCGTTCCTTTGGGAAGCCCCGGATGGATCCTCTATCATGGTTTGGTACACCGACAGCTACCGGGAGGCGAATTTCTTCAGGGGCGACTGCTCGCCCGATACAATGGAGAAGTTTGCCGGCACAGATGAAGGTCATCCGTACAACCAGGTCTTGAGGTTCATCGCCCGCCAGGAGAAGAAGGGAACTCCCGTTGATGCTATTCAGTTGCGCATGGGTGGAGACAACATTAGTCCGACGATCAACCCATGTTACTGGGCGCGAACCTGGAACGAGCGCTGGGCATATCCCAGGCTGGTCATGGCCACTAACCGCATGTTCTTCGAGCGCATCGAGCCGTTCCGCCCGCAGTTGGAGAAGCATCGCGGCGACATCACAGACTGGTGGGCCGACGGCGCAGGTTCATCGGCGCGCGAGACGGGCATGAATCGCATGAGCCACGAACGGACCGCCGTAGCTGAGACTTTGGGAGCCCTGGTAGGGAAAAGGCCGTTGGGAAACACCTGGGATCTCTACCGCGAGATGCTTCTCTACGACGAGCATACCTTCGGCTCGAGCGGCAGGATCAGGACGAATGACCCAGCCAATGCCGCCGAGCAGTGGAAGATCAAATCGGGATTCGCCCGCGAGGCCGACCACTTGAGCCGCAAACTGATGGACGAGGCCCGGGATTCGCTGGCGCAGGCGGTGCGCTCTGATAAGGTGACGCGCCTCGTCGTGTGGAATCCATCGTCCTGGGCTCGCTCGGGAATAATCGAAGTGAAGCTGCCCGAGTACCGCGTGGTCTACGATCCCGATTCGCGGCGCCCGCTTCAGGCTCAGCGCGTAGGAGACCGCTGGGCGCTGCGCGTCGAAGGGATACCGCCGCTGGGCTGGAAGGCTTTCGATATCTGGCCGGGCGAATTCCCTCCGTCTGCGCTCCGCAAGCCGACTCAGGCCAACACCCCTGTCAGCTATATCTACGACTTAGGCGGCAGGCGCGAGAAGATTCAACCCTACTACGGCTTTCCGACATACGAGAAGGCCCGGTCGGTAACGGAGATCAAGTACTCGGAGTCTCTCTCCGCGCAAGACGGCCTGCTCGCAAGCTCTTCCGGGAGGCTGGAGAATCCGACGGGCTCGAAATCGGTGCAGTTGACCACTACAGCATACACCGGTTCGAACCGCCTGGATGTCGCTGTGGATATAGACAAGGTGGTCACAGAGGAGATGGAGGGCCTCTACCTGGAGTTCCCGTTCGACCTGGACAAGCCGACCGCCCGCGTCGGCATCCCGTTCGTCTGGATGGATGCGGTTAAGGACAGGCTGCCATGCACCTGCACCGATTTCTTCTCCATAGACAGGGCCGTGGACCTGAACGACGGCCGGCGCGGAGTGATGTTCGCGGCGGTAGAGGCCCCACTGGTCGAATTCGGCAAGATAACGACGGATGCCTGGTCGGAGAACCTGACCGTCGAGAAACCCATCATCTACTCCTACGTGATGAACAACTACTGGTTTACGAACTACCAGTTCTCGCAGGGCGGGCCGCACACGTTCCGCTATGCGATAAAGCCGTACAAAGGGGCGTTCGATCCGGTCGCCGCGTCCCGGTTCGGCGAGGAAGCGGCGCGGCCGCTTGAGGCCCGGATAGTGTGGCGAGGCAGCGCAGGCCGATGGGCTGATGTGAAATCCTGGTCGGCGATACGGGTTCAGCCGGAGAACGTCATCGTGGCTGCCGTGAAGCCCGCTGAGGACGGCAGGGGCATCGTAATCCGGCTTGCGGAATCGGCCGGGCGCGATGCCGAGGTATGCCTTTCCACCAAGGGATTGCCCGCTGGGACATTATGGCGCTGCACGCTCCTGGAGGATGACATCGAGCGGATCGGCCCCTCGGATGGCTCTGCCACGTTCCACCTGGGCCCGTGGCAGATCGCGACGGTGCGCCTGGTCCCCGAGGGCGCATAATCTCAGCGCAGATGGTTGGATGGTTAAATGGTCGGACGGCGGACCGCCGGGACCATTGACCATTCAACCATTAACCGTCAGGTCGCCAGCACTCTCTCCGCCTGCTTGAGCGTTCGGCGGGCGAGGTCTTCGATCTCCGGCTCCGGGAATCCATGGACGGCGGTGTAGAGCTTTCCGCCGAGCGGCTCGATCCACTTGCCGGGAAGGGCTTTCGCGCCCAGAGCGGCTCCGATGATGCTGCCCGCGGTGGCGCCGTTGCAATCCGTGTCCATGCCCTGCATGACCGAGATGCAGACTACCTTCTCGAAATCGGGCCATCCGTACAGCAGGCCGATCAAGACGATAGCCAGGTTGTTGTTCGTGTGCACCCAGCTATACTTTCCGTAGTAGGTCTGGAGCATCGCATCGAAAGCCTCTTCCCACGACGGGCATTCCTTGCACCACCTCAAGCAATCCCTCACGGTTTCGGCGAGCCGGCTGGAAGCCGGTATCTCGTTCAGGCCTGCCTCGATAATGTCGTTCAAGTCGTCGGTGACCAAGGCGGCGCTGATGGCCGCCGCGCAGAACATCTCGCCGTAGATGCCGTTCTTCACGTGCGAGAGCGACGCATCGCGATAAGCGAGTTCCGCCGCCTTCTCCGGCCGGCCGGGCGCGCAGTAGCCCCAGAAGTCGGCCCGAATCTGCGCGCCGATCCACTCCCTGTAGGGATTCAGGTACAGCGGCACCTGGTCTATCGGAAGCTCGTTAGCCAGATTCAGATACGCCTGCTTCTCCGCAGTGCAGACGTGATGGTAAGGGAGGCTCGACAGCCACACCCAGCCGACATCCGCCGTGGTGAAATCCGGGTTCTTCTCTTCCAGGATCTTCAGGCCCAGGGTCGTGTAATTCGTATCGTCATCGGCCAGCGCATGGGACCACTCGCCGCGAGCCATGCCGGAATGAGGCGCGTGCTCTATCGCCTCGGGTTTCTTCTCCGCGCGGGGGAAATAGTCCGTTAGCGGATACTCGCCCACAGCCTGGAGATACGAGCGGATCATGTCCCTCGACCAGCCTTCGACCGCCTTACCCAGCATACAGCCCGCGATGCGGCCCAGCCATGCGCCGTGGATTCTGTCGAAGAGCGCGTCATTCGGGGTGAAGGGCCACCCGCCTGAGGCGGGCTTGCCTGGCCTGAGCGCACGTATCCCGGCCAGATGAGACGGCTCGACGTAGGGGAAGTCAGCCCTCACACGCAGCTTCTGGAGATCGCTGTACAGCGCCATAAGCTCGGCTTCTGCGCTGGCGGGCTCCCAACGCTCCATGAAGCCGGAGACGTCGCAGCCTTCCTCGCCACGCTGGGTTATCTCTTCTTTCACGAGGTTCTTCAGGTTCGTCCATCCCGGCATATCGCTCTATCCTTTCTTAAATCATATTCGAAGCACTACTTCCCGGTCAGCAGGCGGAAGTACTCGCGCGCGACCTTGAGGTCCTCCAGCGCCTCCGGCGGCTCGCAGAGCGGCTTCGCCTCGCCCCTGATGGCCTTTACGAAGTTGATCGCCTGCTGCCGCATCGCATGAACCCAGGGCAGGGTCGGAACGATCGTCTCCGGAGTCACCCCATTGCCCGGATCGCGCAGGATTTCCACGCGGCCGGGGCGGTTCAGCACCATCGGCGCGGGGATTTCCAGCTTGATGTAGCCGTGCTCGAAAGCGACAAGCGCCGACTCCTGCCAGTCAACGGTGGTGGTATACGGCGCCATCTCGATCGTGCCTGGCATGCCGCTTTCCGTGTGCCCGATCAGCAGGATTCCCGAAGGATCCGCGTAAGATACGCGGTATGGTTCGCCGAGCAAGTGCCGCAGCAGATTGAGCTGATGGACGTAGTAGTTCACCAGCCAGTCGAACTGCCGATATGCGGCCTCGTCCATGTCGCTCGGCGGAGGATCGGACTCCAGATCGGGCACAGGCTCGTCGCTGGCGATCAGCTCGGTGAATCCGCCCTGAATCCATTCGCCGGGCGGCATTGTGATGCGAACGTAGCGCAGGTTTCCTAGCTCGCCGGACGCCTTGAGCCGGTCAATCTCCGCCTTGGCGTACATCACGGCCGGATCGCTCCGCTTGTGATAGCCGAGCATGATCCACGTCCCGCTCTTCTCCAGGGCGCGCAGGATTCTCTCGCCGGCCTCGATGGTTCCCGCAAGCGGCTTCTCCATCAGAATAGGCACGCCGGCCTTGAGCAGCTCAGGCACGATCACGCCGTGGCGAGTGTACTGCTGAGAGGCCACGATGCCATCGAGCTTCTCGGCGGCGAGCATCTCGTCATGGCTCCTATACGTGCGCGGAACCCCGTATCGCTCGGCGACGCGCCTGCCGAGATTCTCGCGCAGTTCCGCGATGGCGACCACCTCGCAATCGGGCAGGGTGACGTAGTTCCTGAGATGGCCGCACTGGCCCATATTGCCCACGCCGACAAAGCCGATTCGAACCTTGTCCAACTGTCTGTCCCCCTTTTATCGCTGATACGATGGAACGAGTCGCGGCTGCCCGTTTCCACACGGCTCGGTGCTGGATTGAGACGCTGTCCAGGGCGGAATACCGGCAGGCGACACGACCGTATATTAGACTGCGCCCGCTCCTTTTGTCAACACGGGCCGGGGCGTGAAGCCTGTCGAGGGAAAAGATTTCCCTCGACAACGCGGGAGGAGAGCGGAGGAGATGGGAGCGGCGTTGCCGAACAATTGCTAGTGCTAGCTCATCACCAAACGGAGGAATGGGAATGCAGACAAGCGGCATGCACGTTTTCCTGGCGGCGCTGGCGCTCTTTGCGACCGCATCCGCCGCGGGAGCCCAGCAGGTGAAGATTGACAAGATCCCCTATTTCAATCAGCCAAACTGCTACAGGCTGGCAAACGGCGCAGTCGAGGTAATCGCGACGTCCGACATCGGGCCGAGGATCATATGCTACAGGTTCGTCGGCGGCGAGAACATCCTCGGGGAGATGGGGCCGGATGCGGTTGTCAAGACCGAGGCGGGCGAATGGCATCCCTGGGGCGGACACAGGCTGTGGCACTCGCCTGAGACGAAGCCTAGGACCTATCTGCCCGACGACAGCCCGGTCAAGGTGGAGGTAGTCGGCGGAGACAGCGTTCGGCTCACCCAGCCAGTCGAGCCAGACAGCCACATCGAGAAGGAGATGCTGGTGAAGCTGGATGGCAACGGCACCCACGTCACCATCACACACAAGCTGACGAACAGAGGGCTTTGGCCGGTGGAGCTTGCTCCCTGGGGGCTGACGATCATGAACGGCGGCGGCATGACGATCATTCCGAACGAGCCTTACATCTCGCACGACGAGAAGCTGCTCCCCGCGCGGCAGATGGTAGTCTGGCACTATACGGACTTGAGCGACACGCGCTGGACGTTCGGCAAGAAGTACGTCACCCTCCGCACCGACTCCAAGCTGACGGAGCCGGACAAGATCGGCGCCGCGAACAAGCAGGGCTGGGCAGGATACCTTCGCAAAAACACCTTATTCATCAAGAAGTTCCCGTACATCAAGGGCGCGAACTATCCTGACCTCGGATGCAACCTCCAGACATATACAGCAGGCGACTTCATGGAGATCGAGACTCTCGGCCCCATGGTGAAACTCGAGCCGGGCGGGAGCACAACCCATGTGGAGGACTGGTATTTACTCAAAGACGTTAAAGCAGGCAAGAGCGAGGCCGACCTCGATGCGGCCATGTCTCACGCACTAGAAAGGATTGGAAAATGAAGCTCTGGACCATCTTAGCCCTGGGAGGAATCATCATGGCATCAGCCGCCGGGTCAATCGGGGCGGAAGTCTGCGTCGCTGACACGCCTCCGACGCATGGGGTGAACGACTTCTACGTGTTCAATCGCGCGCCGCTGCTTCCGAATCCGCTCGCAAAGCTGCCCATAGGCGCCATCGCCCCCAAAGGCTGGCTGCGAGGCCAGCTCGATCTCATGGTGGACGGCATGACCGGCCGGCTGGACGAGGGCAAATTGAGCCAATACATCCATGAAAACAGCGGCTGGTGGGACACGCGCAGCGTCGGCTGGGAAGAATTGCCGTACTGGATCAAGGGACTCGCAGACCTCGGCTACGTGACGGACAACCGCGCGATCAAGGTCAAGGCCAGGAGGTGGCTCGACGCAGCTATTGCATCCCAGCAGCCCGATGGCTACTTCGGCCCTCCATGCAACAAGCAGACTCTCGATTCCTGGCCCAATATGCCGATGCTTTTCGCGCTCCAATCGCATTACGAGGCGACCGGCGACAAGCGGGTCATAGATTTGATGACGAAATACTTCCGCTACCAGTTGGATTTGCCCAGGGAGGACTTTCTCCGTGGGAGCTGGCAGAAGATCCGCGCCGGCGATAACCTGGAGAGCGTCTACTGGCTCTACAACAGGACGGGCGAGCCATGGCTGCTCGACCTGGCGAAGGTCATTCACGAGCGCACGCACGACTGGACAATCGAGATTCCCAAGCCCGCCTACCACGGCGTCAACTTCACGCAGAGCTTCAGGGAGCCGGCGGTCTTCTATCAGCAGTCCCGGGATAAGAAGCATCTCGAAGCCACGGAACGCAGCTACGACGAAATGACAGGCGAATACGGCCAGTTTCCCGGCGGGATGATCGCCGCCGACGAGAACTGCAGGCCGGGCAAGACCGGCGCGGAGCAGGCCGCCGAGACCTGCGGCATCGTCGAGTTCATGTACAGCGACGAATCCCTGCTGCGCATAACCGGCGATCCGAAGTACGCCGATCGGTGCGAGGATATCGCCTTCAATTCCTTCCCCGCCTCGATGATGCCGAACCTCAAGGGCCTTCATTACCTCACGGCGGCGAACGTCGTCATGTGCGACAAGGAAGGCACGCACTGCTACGAGAACGGCGGAATGATGGTGGCCTACTCTCCAACCGACGGCTACCGGTGCTGCCAGCACAACGTCGGCCAGGGATGGCCCTACTACGCCGAGCATCTCTGGCTGGCTGTGAGAGGCAACGGCCTGGCGGCCGTGCTCTACGCGGCATGCGAAGTCAAGGCGAAAGTCGGCGATGGCACGACTGTCAAGATCGTGGAGGACACGGATTACCCATTCGGGGAGCATGTCAAGCTTGCCCTGCACACTCCGAGGGACGTGAAGTTCCCGCTGATGCTGAGAATCCCGCGCTGGTGCGAGAAGGCCAGGGTCGCGGTGAACGGCAAGCACCTCCGCGTCAAGGCGAAGCCGCTTTCCTACGTCGTCATAGACCGCGTGTGGAAAGACGGCGACACCGTGAGCCTCGAGCTGCCGATGGAGTTCAAGGTCACGACCTGGGCGAAGCAAAACGATGGAGTCTCAGTAAGCCGCGGCCCGCTGACCTACTCGCTCAAGATCGGCGAGAAGTGGGTCAAGTTCGCCGGAACCGACGAGTGGCCGGAGATGGAACTGCTTCCGACGACGCCGTGGAACTACGCGCTGGTATTGAATCCGGAGAAGCCGGCGAAATCCTTCAAGATCACGAAGCGGACGGCGGTCTCGGCTCAGCCGTTTGCGCCGGACACGTCTCCGATTGTCCTTACCGCGAAGGCCAGGAAGGTCCCGGAGTGGACGCTGGTGCTCAACTGCCCTGGACCGGTGCCAAAGAGTCCCCTCGTCACCAATGAGCCGGTCGAGGAAGTCACGCTGATCCCGATGGGCGCCGCGCGCCTGAGGATTTCGGTGTTTCCGGTAGCGAAATAGCTTACCCCGGTTACGCCTGCAGGGAAGCCCGACGCGGCGGTGCCGGTGATGGCGTAGGGGCAGGTCTCAGACCTGCCCCTACACAGGACATCCTCGGCCGCAATTGTCGTCGGATTGGGGGATCAGCATGTCAGCAATGGCCGAAGAAGCGCGAAGAGCATCGAAGGGCCGGCGCAGGCCCAATTTCATCGTCATCTACACCGACGACCAGGGGTACGGCGACCTGGGCTGCTACGGAGCCAAGGACTTGAAAACGCCGAACCTGGATGCGCTTGCGAAGGCAGGCGTCCGCTTCACCAACTGGTACTCGAACTCGCCGGTATGCTCTCCGTCGCGCGCGTCGCTGATGACCGGATGCTATCCCGAGAGGGTCGGCGTCCCCCAAATCCTCGGCGGCGAGAGAGGGACGCCCGGGCTTTCGGCGGACCACGTTACGATCGCCCGCGCGCTGAAGCCCCTCGGGTACAAGACCGGCATTTTCGGCAAATGGCACCTCGGCGTCGCAGATGAGCACAGGCCGAACGCCCACGGCTTCGACGAGTTCTTCGGCTTTCTCGCCGGCTGCGCGGACTACTACTCGCACATCTACTACTGGGGATGGCGAAAAGGGGAGAACCCGGTCCACGACCTGTGGCACAACGACCGGGAGGTCTGGCAAAACGGGCGCTACCTGACCGAGCTGATCACGGAGAAGGCCGTCGAGTTCATCAATCGGCAGTCCGGGCCCTTCTTAATGTATGTCCCCTACAATGCGCCGCATTTTCCTCTGCACGCGCCGAAGGGATACCTCGACCGCTTCCGCGATCTGCCTCCCGACAGGCGGATCATGGCCGCGATGATTGCCGCTGTGGACGACGGCGTTGGCGCCATCGTCAATGCGCTCAAGCGGACCGGCCAGTATGAGAACACAGTAATCTTCTTCTCCAGCGACAACGGGCCTTCGGACGAGAGCCGAAACTGGCTGGACGGCAGCGAGGATGCATACTACGGCGGCACTGCGGGCATTCTTCGCGGGCACAAGGCCAGCCTGTTCGACGGCGGGATTCGCATGCCGGCGATATTGAGCTGGCCCGACCGGACTCCGGCTGGGCAAGTGTGCCATGAGGTCGGAGCGATGATGGACATTTTCCCGACGTTTGTGGAGATCGCCGGCGCCGAGGTTCCCTCAGACCGCGACGGTTCGAGCATCCTCTCGATGGTGACCGAAGGCGCTCCCAGCCCGCACAAGCAGCTCTTCTGGGAGTACAACGACCAACTCGCCGTCCGGCAGGGGAAGTGGAAGCTGGTCCTCCACGGCAAGCTGGATTTCAGCCTCACCCAGCCTGACGACGTTCATCTCTCCGATGTCGATGCCGACCCCGGCGAGCGAGTGAACCTAAAGGATCAAGAGCCTGATCTCGTCGTTGAGCTGACACGGGCTGCCGAGGCATGGCTCGCCGAGGTCCAGGCGAAGTAAAGCCGTTCAAGGCCCCACAGATGGATTACAGACGTGTGAAGAAAACCGATTTGCTCGCCGGGCTTCTCAGCGAATGGCCCGATGATCTGCTGCCGGAGATTCAGCGCCTGGTCAAGGCCGGCCGCCGCAAGATCGTCGTGGTTGATGACGATCCCCTGGGCACGCAGACGGTCTACGATCTGCCAGTCCTGACCGAGTGGCCCGTGGAGAGGCTGCGTGAGGAGCTGGCGAACGACTTCCCGGCATTCTATCTGCTGACCAACTCGCGGAGTCTGCCTCCCGTACGGGCTGAATCGGTGAACGCCGAGATCGGGCGCAATCTCGTGGAGGCGGTCCGCCACGGCGGAGCGGATCGGGAGTTCACAGTCATCAGCCGTAGCGACTCGACTCTGCGCGGGCACTTTCCCGGCGAGGTGCAGGCGCTGGCCCAGGGGCTTCAACAGGACTTCGATGCCTGGCTGATCATCCCATTCTTCCTCGAGGGTGGGCGCTACACAATTGATGATATTCACTACGTTGCTGAGGGCGAATGGCTCGTGCCCGCGGGCGAGACCGAATTCGCGCGCGATCCGGCGTTCGGCTATCGGGCGTCGAATCTGCGCCAGTGGATAGAGGAAAAGACCGGCGGTCGCGTGCGATCTCAGTCGGTCGGCTCGATTTCCATAGATGACATCCGACGCGGCGGGCCGGAGCTAGTCGCCGAGCGCCTTGAGGGACTTCGGCGCGGGAGCATGTGCATCGTCAACGCGGCCGGTATGCGCGATCTGGAGGTCTTCACGCTGGGGCTGCTGACCGCCGAAGCGCACGGCCGGCGATTTCTCTGCCGAACCGCTGCTTCATTCGTCCAGGTGCGTGTCGGCCTTCCAACTCGTTCACTGCTGACGCAGGACGACCTGGCCCTGCCCGCCTTAGGCGGGGGAAGCCTAATCGTCGTCGGCTCGCACGTGCCCAGGACTACGACTCAGGTCAATCGGCTTCTCGCCGTGCCGGGGATTGCGAGCATCGAGATCCCCGCCGAAGCCCTGCTTGCCGACGGCCGCGAAGAGGAGATCGTGCGAGTGGCAGATCAGGCCGACGAGGGACTGCGCCTTGGCCGCGATGTGGTGATCTACACCAGCCGCGAGCTGGTCACCGGGGAGAGCGCCGAGAGCAGCCTGTCCATCGGCCGGCGCATCTCGGATGGGCTGGCCGCCATCGTGCGGGCGATTCAGACGAGGCCGCGCTATCTGCTCGCCAAGGGCGGGATCACGGCGAGCGACATAGCAACCGGGGCGCTGGGCGTCAAGCGCGCGCTGGTGCTCGGGCAAGTCCTGCCAGGCGTGCCGGTATGGCGGCTTGGCCCGGAGAGCCGCTGCCCGGGCATGGTATACATCGTCTTCCCCGGCAACGTCGGCGGCCCTGAAGCATTGGTCGAGATCGTCACGGCGCTGGGCAGAACGGCAGACACCTTGTAGAGTCTACACCGGCCCATACGGGCTCCCCCTGGCTGCCAGTTACTGCTGGGCCTTTGCAAGCGCCTCCGGCATCTTCTATGCCAAGCACTTGAAGCCAGATGACAAGGGTCTTATCCTAGCCGCAGCCACAGCCGCCGGAGTGAAGTGCCGGGTTTGGGCTCGGCGCAGGGTTTGAGCAGCCGCAGCCGCATCCACCAGCGGAGTTTGACAAAACTGCCTTCTGCTGGACGGTGTAGACCCTGTCCTTCGCTCTTTCGGCGAATATTCCCATCAGTTGCAAGTCCGCCAGGATGTCGGCCCGCTCGTGCATCACCCTTGCGATCTCCGAATCGCTCGAGTTCGGATCGTTGATCAGTTCTACCAGCTCATTGGTCTTCGCTGTGAGCTTATCTGGCAGGAGCTTCTCATCTTGAGTGCGCCTGGCGTCAAGCGCGGCCAGCTTCCTCTGCTGCCAGACAGCAAGCTTGAGCTCGGGGGTCTGGTTTTGCTGAGGCGCCGGTGCTCCGCAGCTCGAAGCGCAAGTAGCCGGCGCCGGCTTGGCAGCAGGCTTTGCGGGAGTCTGATTGAAATCCGCGCCGAATCCTGAAGCGGCGGTTATAGCTAGAATCATTGTTGAAATACAGACGAGCAAGATACTACGTTTCATCGTTGTGTCCTTTCTTTGCGAGCGGCATGGCATCTTGGCACACGCCTTGAAACCCCTATGTCTGCCACTTGCTGAACTGCACGTTCCCTAGTGTAAACTTAGGCGCGAATCGGTACCTATTCCCGCCTAAACTGTACGTGAGTTGTCAGGTAGCTAACGAACTCACTAGGCAAACTGCTACTTCGATGGCCTAAGCTTCGCCTCAGGCGGCGGTACGAATACGAAGAAATCATCCGGTGGAAGATCAGACGCATAATCGTACTCGACAGTTTCCTTTGACAGCAACGCATCACTTGCAAAATCCCTTTTCTCCCGATCCATTACCTTGATCAATTTGGTCTTGCAGTCAAGATATGCAAGGATGCTCTGTGACCCGATCTTTATTCCTGATTTTGTCTGGAATTTGGGTGAACTGACTTCCACGGCTGGATACTTCGCGCCATTTAGTGTAGCCTCAGTCTCGTGCACCGACACCTGTGCGCCAAGGTTACGTAGCTGCTTTATGTCCCAATTTGGTGTGAATACTTCTACAGAGTAGCGTGTTGGGTGGTCGGGAGATTCGCCGACCCCATACGTTTTGTCTTGTTTGTTGTAATTCCACCACCTAGCGCCATTCCTTACAATCACCTGGTACTCATCTTCTATCCGCAGTTTGTCAGGCAACTTATACCACCCATTTACAATTTGGGTTGTCGTTTTGCCTTCTGGGAGAAAGCGCGTCACCCTCTTAACCCAGTGTGCTCCGCTAACCGGGGGTAGTGGATCTTCAGCTGCTACCAGGGGTTTCGAAGCACAATACATATACATGCCGACTGCTGTGAACAATAGAAGGCTACCGCTCAAAGACCATCTCATGGCTTTCCTCCTAGTCGATATGTTACTTTGTACGTTACTAGCCATATTCTGCATCTCCTTATCACAAATTCCAGTTGCAGTCACATTCGCCCCCCTGATAGCAGCCGCCTACTTAAGGAGGAGCCAGGCTATCATAGCAGACATGCTTGAACATTCTGCATCCTGAATACGGGCCATTACAAAGAAAGCACTCGTTTGTGGCGTCTGGAGGGCAGATACACTGGCCAATTACTTCTTTACATGGGGCCTCGACGCAACATCCGCATTCGCAAGTAAAGCCCTGGTGAGCCAGCGGTCACCGGGGTGCCTTCTTAGCCTTCCCAGCGCTTTGTTTGATAAGAGCCGGAAGCTCTTCCTTCTTGATCTTATCGAGTTCCTTATCGCCGATCCTTTGCAAGCCCATCGGCAGTGGCCTACTCTTAAACATGGACTGAGCGTTAGAATAGAAGGCCCTGTCAGCAAAAGCCGCCTCAGCTTGCTTGAGCCAGCGCAATGCGTTTCCCCATCCACCTAGCTTCATGCGGCATTTGCCAAGCCTGATGGGTAGATCAACCTTCCGGAGATACTCAACTACCACCACATCGTACTCGTGAAAGCTCAGTCGCCCACTCTTAGCCTCTTCTTCACCGGCAGCAGGTGTTACCATCCGCTCCCTGACTGCTTTCAATTGCAAAGCCCTGGCCACCTGTTCCAGCTTGTCTAGCGCCGCCCGAGGCTTGCCCATTTCAATGAGGCAATCCGCAATCGCCACTGGTATGCCGTACACCTGCTCTCGGTAGTATCGCGCATGGTGTAATGGCTTGTCGCCGCTCGGGACCGGGTTCTGGCTCATGTATGCGAGTATATCCTGATAAAGCGCGAGGGCGCGTGCCGCGTCCCCGCCCGCTTGGCACAGGTCCGCGATTTCGTAAGCCAGGTTCACCCGCCCCGTCCAGCGGGACCGCTCGGGGTGAGCCGACATATAGGCTTTACTCTGTTCATCTGAGGGGTTCAGGTACAACTCCTGTATCCGCTGAATCGCATCCGCCGCCTTGAGATAGTCTCCGGCTTTCCTATAGAGCGATTCTTTACAGTGGTAAACATATGTGACGACATGGGTATACAACGGACGCCCGTCAGGGAGAACAATGGAGCTATCGCGATAACGGGTTAGCAACTCCTCCACGGTTTGATGTGCAGCGCTGTATTTCCCCAGCTTGCCAAGCATGCGAGCTTTCCCCCACACCGCTTTGATGACTGTCTCGTAATCATCCGGCCAGCGTCTAGCAATCTCGTCGTACTGCTCCAGTCCTAACTGCAGCCAGCCGTTTCGTTCAAACTCGCTGGCGTAGAGGAAGAATAGGCCCGGCTTGTCTCCCTGGAGCGGTAGCGGCTCAGGACCAGACGACGAATAGAATGCGGCTACCGCTTTGCGAGCCTCCTCCAATGTAGACGGGGGTTTCATATTTGCATCCCCAGAGGTATTTCCGGATTCCTGCACTCCCTTCGCCTCTGCACTACTGGCATCCTGCTTATCTCCGATGCACTGCATCGAATACAGGGAAATAGCTACCGCTGCGACCAGCAAAACAATACCTACACCATATCTTCGATTCCACATACCTGACATCTCCTTTCAAGTCTGCAAACGATCAAGGGTTCTCTAATCTATACCAGCAGTTTGGATTTGGATCTCCATACCTCGTGCATCCTTCAGACTCGTCATTCGTACACCACTGGCAGTCCCAGCC
>Ga0307380_10003907_pt1 | contig 20354 bp, 3 predicted proteins | sample UN3MG_FD_202239 | JGI IMG/M metagenome (GOLD analysis project Ga0307380, IMG submission 202239) | Soil microbial communities from Risofladan, Vaasa, Finland - UN-3 | ecosystem: Environmental > Terrestrial > Soil > Coastal area > Acid sulfate soil | place: Finland: Risofladan, Vaasa | collected... | reverse complement strand
TCACCGATCTCGGGCTGATGGCGCTGAAGGACCGCAAGAGCCTGCGGCAGGTCGTCCTCCGAGAGAACCCGTGGATCACGGAGGCAGCCGTGAAGGCGCTGCGAAAGGCGCGGCCGGACCTCAAGAGCGAGTTTGAGGAAGCATCGTTCCTTGCGGTCCCCTACTGGCTCCGTGAGGAAGCCCGGGCGCTGGCCGCCACCCAGCCGGCGACCGGGGCCGCTCTGCGGACCGTCCTGATCCGCGCTGCACTTGTGGACTACATCAGTCCTTCCCGACCCGGCTCCCGCCTATCCGGCCAGGTCATCTTCCGCATCGTCAGCCCGCAGGACAAGGCCGGGAGGGCACTGTCGGTGTACTGCAGCGGCGGTCGGCTTGCCGAGAGCATGCTCGGCGAGCTGGATTCGGACCACGAGTTCCGTATTGACCCCAAGAGGCTGCTGCCGCGAAGCGACGCCTGGCCGACGCAGGGCGGATACTACGCGTTTGACGGCGCCTTGTCCGGCTTGAAGCCCGTGGCCAAGCGGGACGGCGGCGCAACCACCCGCCCGGCCTCCGCCCCGTCCACACAACCGGCGACGAACGTTGCCGCGTTCCGCTCGGCGGAGGAAGCCGTAATCCGCTCGTATCCGGTGGGCGACCTCCTCACCCCCGTCCGGGACCTCGAGCCGCCGGGAGCATGGTCCAGCGTGCTACGCCCGTTGGCCCCAGACGACGCGAACGATGCCCTGCGAGCAAGCAAGGTGCACGCGGCCCGGCTGCTGGACCTGATCCGCTCCACCGTCGGAAGCGACCAATGGCAGGGCGCCAGTGTCGCGATCAGCGACGGCAACCTGGTTGTACGGCAGACGCCCCGGAACCAGGAGGTCATTGGGAAGATCCTCTCTCTCGTCCGCGAAGGGCGGAGGATCGTTCTCTCAGTCGAGGCCACGTTCCTTGAGGTCCCGGGCGCCAGCGACGTGAACCTCCGCACCTGGCTGGCGAAGGAACTCGATGGCCGGACGGATGCGAACGATCGAGCCATCTTCCTGACGCAGGAGCAGGGGGCCTCACTCCTGCGGCAGGCCCGCGCGGACTCCGCGGTCCGCACGAAGGCCGCTCCCCGCATGATGCTCTTCAACGGGCAGAGAGCGTACGTGACCATCGCGGAGTCGACGCCGTGCCCGCTGCCGAACGTGGACCAGCCTCAGCGCAAGGTCCCCATGTGGTACCGACAGGGGATCGTTCTGGACGTGGAAGCCTCTGCTTCCGCGGACCGGCGATATGTGGTCTCGGACCTCCGTCCCTCCGTCCGCAAACTCGAAAGCGGGGGCGAGCAGCCCATCGTCGCGGAGGCGGCCGAACGGATCTCCGTATCCATCCCGAACGGGGGCATGGTGCTGCTGCGGACAGCGTCGATTCGGACGAAGATCGTCGGCGTCCGCGAGGCTGCGGACGCGAGAACCGGCGCGAAGACCTGGCAGGTCGTGCCGGCGGCGGAGGCCCCGCGACCGACGGGGCGGTACGTCTATCTCCTGGTGAAGGCCGCGGTGCTCCTGCGCGACGCTGATTCCAGGCCCCGACGAGCCGACCTTCTCCCCTCCGCCCCCGCCACACAGCCGGCGAGGATGCTCGAGAACGATGGCGCCGGGGCAAGTACGCCTCGGCCGGCCTCGCCGCAAACGCAGCCGGGGGAGAAACTGCCCCTGGCGGCGGTGGCAACCGTGATGGAAATGGGCAAGAGGGCGGAGATCATCGCGGTCGGTGTGATCGAGAAGAAGCAGGACGGAACGGCCAGGGACGCGGGCATCGCCTATGACGTTCGGCTCCAGAAGGTGCTCAAGGGCAAGTGGGACAAGCCCGCTCTGCGTTTCCGTTCGGCCGGATGGGTTGGATACGCGACGTATGACAAGGATGAGCGCGTTTTGCTCTTCCTCAGGCGTTTCAACGACGAGTTCGTGCAGTTGAAGCCGGTCGTCTATCTGGGAGACGCGAATCGACCAAAGGGCCTGAGGCTGCATCCCGTGGAGGGTTACCTCAAGCTCCTGGCGAACCTTCCCGCCGGTCAGGGGTTCCCGTGGGGCGATGAGCTGCCCGGCAGCGACATCGCCTTGGCGACGGCGGTCCGGGAGGCAACCGGCTCCGGTTTCGCGTACGCTGCCGTCTGCCGCGCTGCCTCGGGCTTCGGAGACGACAGCGTCAGCCATGACGCAATCCACGAGGAGGACGGCAAGCTGTTCGCCATCCAGGCCTACGAGGTCCAGGAAGTCCTCTGGGCAAACCAGAAGGCCTACGAGGTCCAGGAAGCGCTCTGGAGGAACCAGAAGCGCCGTCGGACCGGGATTGTCTATGGGGTGACCCACACTCCCTTGGTGCGAGAGCGCCCGGTGCGCAAGGACGAGACGGTGCTCTGGATCTACGGACGACGAGGGGGGATCAAGGTCCTGGCTGACACGCCGGCCAATCGCCAGGCCGTCAAGGATGCCTTCGCCACCGCCGCCACCCAGCCCGCCTCCGCCGGGGTAAGCACGACTCGACCGGACTCGCCGCAGGCGCGGGCGGAGATAGATCGACAGATCGCGCGTTTGAAGTCCGTGCAGGCTCAAGAGCGCAGTGGAGCGGCCTGGAAGCTGGGACAAATGGGCGACGCGGGCAAGGCGGCGGCCGACGCGTTGGCCGCGGCGACAAAGGACTCCGAGTTCCGCGTGCGCATCTGGGCGGCGTGGGCGCTGGCGAAGATGCATGACCGCCGGGCCGTCGAGCCGCTGATAAGTCAACTCAAGAAGCCCAAGGACAACCGGTACGTGCCCAAGACGACGATCATGGACGCGCTGGCTGACATGACCGACCCGCGGATCGCGCCGGCTGCGACCGGCGCGCTGTCCGACAAGGACATGGAAGTGCGGCGGCGTGCAGCTCAGGCGCTGGCCAAACATCCGGACGTACGCGCGATTGCCCCGCTGATTGCGGTGCTGGCCGATGGTTACGTCCGACAAGCGGCCGCCGACGCGCTGGCCGCAATCGGCCAGGCCGCCGTTAAGCCCCTGATGGCCGCGATGAAGGAACCGTCGTCGCGGTATGAGGCCGTCTTTGCCCTCGGGCGGGTGGGACCGGCGGCAAAGGACGCCGTGCCGGCGCTCATCGACGCCCTGACCGACGAGAAGCCGCACATCCGCGAGACCGCCGCCACGGCGCTGGGGCAGATCCGCGACCCCCGCGCTGTCGCCCCGTTGATAGCCGCCTACCGCAAGGCGCCCAAGTTCAACGAGATCGGCACGGGCATGCGGCACCACTGGCTGGCGTCCAACGCAACAACGGCGTTGGTCCGCATCGGGCCGCCCGCGACGACCGCTCTTGTCAAGTTGTTGACCGATCCGGACTACCAGATGCGGCAATGGGCGGCGCGGATCCTTGGCCGCATCGGCCCGGGAGCCCGTAAGGCCCTACCCGCCCTGCGCGCCGCGCTGGCCGACGCGGAGATCACGGTCCGCAGGGCCGCCGCCGAGGCAATCGGGCGCATCAAGGCCGCCGCCGCGCCCGCCGGGGCGGGCACGACTCGGCTGGCCTCGCCGCAAACGCAGCCGGCTGGTCCACTGAAGCAGATCGACACGCGAGTCGACCCCAACTGGCAGGCCGGCCAGAAGGCTCGACTGCGGGAAGCGCTGGCCGCGATCCGCAAGGACCGACGGGGCGACGAGATTCGCCTGTCGCCCGACAAGGTCGTCCGCGTGGACGACACGACGCTCCTTCTGGGAGGCTCGTACAGGGACGCCGCGGGGTCGATTCGCTCCGTGATCCTTCGCTCGGCCGACAACGGCAAGACCTGGCGCGACACGGGCGCGTGGCTGTGCGGCTCGCAGACGCTGGACTTTCACGTGCTGGACGCCAGGCACGTCTGGGCGCTGGTATGCTCGTCCATCGAGGGCAGCCAGATGCCCTTCGACGTGTTCCGCACCACCGACGGCGGGCGGACCTGGACCCGCGCCGAGATGAGCTTCCCCGACCGCAGCGTGATCAGCCTCCACGTGGGCGCGGAACTGGCCTTCCGCAGCCCGAAGGCCGGCTCGCTTAGGTTCTGCACCACGACGATGACCGAGTTGACCTACACCACGCAGGACGGCGGGCGCACGTGGAAGCTGACCGATCAAGAGCGGTTCCGGGCTGAGACGGAAGAGCAGCTCGACGCAGTGGCTGCCCGATATCGAAGCCAGCCGACGAAGCTGCGCGCCCGGGACGACCGGCTGCACAGGCTGATTCTCATCGAGCAGACGCCCGACGGCGGCAAGACGTGGACGGCCTTGGGCGCCCTGCCGAGAAAGGACTACCAGGCCGGCCGCAACGACGTCGTCGTGCCCCGACTGCCCCCGATGGCGAAGCTGCCGTCGGCGCCGGTCCCCGGGGAGGTCTACATCATGGGACTGGTGAAGCGCGGCGGCGTCTACTCCACGGGGCTGCGCCCGCTGACACTGAAGATGCTCCTGGCCAGCAGCGGGTACGATCCGAACGTCGGCGGTGCGGTGGCCGTCGTGGTTCGGCGCCTCCCGTCGGGCAAGGAGCATCGCACCCGACACGACCCGACGGCGATCCTGGCCGGCAAGCAGGCCGACGTGCCCCTGGATAAGGACGATCTGGTCATCGTCCGCAGCGCCAAGGACGCCCCGGCCGCCGACACGCAGCCCGCCGCGCCGTCGCCCGAGGTGTATGTGGTGGGCGACGTCGAGCGCTCGGGCGTGTATTCGATCAAGGGCCGCAAGGTCAGCGTGGCGCGAATGCTCGCCGCGGCCGGCTACAGGCCGGGCAAGGGCGCCGCCACGGCCACGCTGGTCAGGCGACTGCGGTCCGGCAAGGACACGCGCACGGTCCTGGACATCCGCGCGCTGCTGGTCGGCAGTGCGATAGAAGACCCCGTGCTCCAGCCCGGCGACCTGCTGATCGTCGGCAATGTCCCCGCCGGCGTGAGCACCACTCGACCCGCCTCGTCGCGGGCGCTCCCGACTCGCCCCGCGGCTCATTCGGAAGTGAACTCCGCAGTCCGGTGACCAGAGTCTTGAGATCCACGGAGCGGGCGCACGCGAGCTGATCGGCATCGGCCTGTCCTTCAAGCTGCGGGCGAGGCTGCGGGGCCCCTCTTCCTCTTGTCCAGACCCGGGGCAGGGCAAAGGACAAACACTCCTCGGATTCCCGGGTGCGCAGGTCCGCCTTGCACGTCTACCATAGTGTCCGGACTTGTTGCAGGAGAACGATTGGACAGGCGGCGGAACGATGTCCTGGCGACTTTGGCAGCGCACGGCCCGTCGCTCCATGCGATCGTCCTGCGGCTGACGCTGCGCCACGACGTCGCCGAGGACCTGATGCAGGAGCTGTTCCTGCGGCTGGCCGGGTCCAAGGCCTTCGCCACCGCCGACGACCCGGGGGCCTATGCGGCCTGTACGGCCATCAACCTGGCCCTCGACTGGCGGCGCCGCCGGTCGCGCGACAGGCAGCGGGCCCCCATGCCGGACGACCCGGTCAGTGCGGGCCCATCGCCTCTTGCGACGCTGGTGGTCGCGGAGCAGACGCAGGCGGTTCTGGATGCCCTCAGCCGGCTTCGCGCAGCGGGCCGGCAGGTCCTGGTGATGCGCTACGTGCAGCAGGAGTCGTATGAGACGATCGCCCGCCGCCTGGGCAAGGACGTGCACCAGGTGCGATCGCTCGCCAGCAAAGCGCTGATGAAGCTGCGATCGAAACTGGGCGCCCGGGCGAGCCGGAAGTCGGAGATGCACCGTGAGCAATCGTAAGGAAGACGCTGAGATCACGCGCTGCCTGGAGGAGCTGTCAGCCATCCAGCCGCAGCCCGAGGCAACGCAACGAACCCTTCACCGCGTGCGACAGGCCCTGGCGGCGCGAGGGATTGAGGGCGATGCCAGAACCGAGCCGACGGCCTCGCGTCGCGGCAGGATCAGAAAGGCGGTTTCGCGGATGAGCACGCTACAGAAGGTCGCTGCGGGCACCGGATTGGCCGCCCTGCTTGTGGTCACCGGATGGGCGGCACAGCAGGTCTATCGCGCCGTCGAGCAGGGAACGGTCGAGATCGCCGGACAGGTCGTCGACGACAAGACCGGCAAACCCGTCGAGCAGTTCATGCTCCAGATGGGCTGGCCCGATGCGAAGGACCCCAACAAGGTGGGCTGGGGAGGCGGGCAGACGTCCGGCAAATGGCGCGAGGGGAAGTTCCAGCAGCGATGCGGATGGACCAGGGGCAGCAAGGTATGGTTCCGCATCTTGGCCGACGGGTACCTGCCCGAGCCGGTCACGCCCGAGCCGTTGACCTCGCCGGCCGTGGCGAAGGACCTGGTCGTCCGCCTGAAGCGCGGCGGCGAATTCAGGGGCCGGGTGGTTGACCACACCGGCAAGCCCGTCGCCGAAGCAACGGTGTATCTGGCCGGCAACCAGGCGCTGGAGCTGACCAACGGGCAGAACGTGTTCCCCTGGGGGGATCCGGGCATGTTTCGCGGGTCCAAGGCCGTCACCGACAAGGACGGGCGCTTCACGATCACCGGAGCGGGCGGGGCCAAGGACCGGCTCGTCGTCGCCGCCGGCGGGCTGGTCTGGCTGGCCCAGCCGCAGCCGGGCAAGGAGCAAGCCGTCCGGCTGCCTCAACCGGGGAAGGTGTCCATCGCCTACGACATCGAGGGCGCGGCCCAAGAGGGCCTCTTCCGGCTGGGACTTAAGACCTGGGAGATGCCTGACTGGAAGGGCGTCGTGCAGACCGTGCGCCGGGCCAAGTGCGAGAACGGGCGCGACGTGACCGTTGTCGACCTCACACCCGGCGAGTACGACGTGTGCCGGCAGGTGGAGGGCTTGCGCGTCGGCGACATGGGGCACGGGAGCTTGTGCGACCGTGGGACCTTGAAGGTCGAGCCCGGCAAGACGGCGAAGCTCGAGTTCATCCGCGCCAAGGGCAGTCGAGTCTCCGGACAGGCGATCGGCCTCAAGGAAGCCAACATCGCCGGCGCGTTCATCACGGTCCGGCCGGAGAAGGCTACGGGGGACCCGCGCAGCCGCGACGAATGGAAGCTGCCCGTCTACGATGCGCTGACCTGCGGAGCGGATGGCCGGTTCAAGACGTCCAGACTCGTCCCAGGCTCCTACCTGGTCGTTGCCGAAGCGTACAAACCCGAGAGCCGCGATGAGATGAGGAGGACTGGGAGAAGGCTGCCCAGCATGATCGGCACGGCCAAGGTGACCGTGCCGGAATCGGGCGAGCCCAAGCCAGTCCGCATTGAGCTCAAGCCATTGAAAGCAGTACCAACCGGACGGGCCACACAGCCGACGGCCGAGCGCTCGACAAGAAAGCTGTGACCACGGACACGCTGCCCGCCGAATGGGGCGCGAGGGAAGTCGGGGGATGACGTAGGCCACCTCTTTCCGGCAGGTGACGGCCCTGCCGACGCCTCGAAAAAAAAGTGGGGGTTTGACGAAAGAATTAGTGACATCGCCGGAACTTCTGACGATGCTATTCGTCAAACTGCCAAGCCGCGCCGGACGCGTCGGAAGAAAGGAGCGCCCCGCATGCCCAGGAAGCCGTCGGCCACGCCCACCGAGGTCGAGCTGGAAATCCTTCAGGTCCTCTGGCAGCGCGGGTCCAGCACGGTGCGCCAGATCTTCAACATCCTCAAGCCCAAGCGCGGCACCCGGTACTCCACTACCCTCAAGATGATGCAGGTGATGACGGAGAAGGGGCTGGTGCGGAAGGATGAGTCCGTCCGGCCCCAGCTCTATCGGCCGGCCCGGCCCAGGGAGCAGACGCAGCTCCAGCTCGTGGACCATCTCATCCAGAAGGGCTTCGGCGGCTCGGCCGTGGACCTGGTTCTTCGCGCCGCGGCCGCCAATCGGATCACCACGGACGACCTGGCCCAGATCAAGCGGATGATCGACAAGGCGAAGGGGAAACGGTGATGAACCTCGACGAGCTGCTGTCCTCGCCTCTGATGCACCGCCTCGGCTGGACGCTGGTCCACTCGCTATGGCAGGCGGCGGCGGTGGCCGCCCTGTTGGGGTTAGCGGTCGTTCTCGCGCGGCGGCGCTCCGCCCAGGTGCGCTACCTGGCGGCCGTCGTGGCGGCGGCGGCCGTCCTGATCCTTAGCGCCGCGACGTTCTGCCTCGTCTCTCCGCCGGTGCCGGCCGCGCCGGACCAAGCGCCCTCGGCCACCGCCGCGGTCGCCCACCAACCGCTGGGGGCGCCCATAAGCGAGCCGCCCGAGCGCACCGATCCGCATCTTCCCTTCGCGCCGGTCCAGACCGTGGACATCCCTCCTGCCGCAGCGGCCCCGGCGGGCCCCGAGCCGACGGAAGCTCGCTCTCCCGCACCCATAGCGCCCACGCCGCAGGCTTGGACGCAACGCGCCCGGCAGGCCGTGCAGCCTCACCTCCCGTACGCAGTGGCCGCCTGGCTGCTTGGCGTTGTGGCGCTGAGCCTGTGGCGGACGGGCGGCTGGGTCGCCGCCATGCGCCTGCGCGTGATCGCCACGCAGCCGGTCGACCGGCACATCCAGGCGCTGGCCCGGCGCCTGGCCGGCAGGCTGAAACTCAGGCGTCCCGTTCGCATCCTTCAGTCGCTGGTCGTGCAGACGCCGGTGGTGATCGGCTGGCTTCGGCCGGTCGTCCTGCTGCCGCTGTCGGCCGTCACGGGCCTCGCGCCGGCACAACTCGAGGCGATTCTCGCCCACGAGCTGGCACACATCCGGCGGTACGACTATCTGGTGAACCTGATCCAGACCGTCGTGGAGACGCTCTTCTTCTACCACCCGGCCGTTTGGTGGATCTCCCGCCGCCTCCGCCTGGAGCGAGAGCGGTGTTGCGACGACGTGGCCGTGGAGGCGTGCGGCAACCGCATCCGCTACGCCGAGGCCCTGGCCGCCATCGAGGAGGTTCGCGGCGCGGCGGCGCCTGCGGGGTCGCCTCGACTGGCGCGGGCGGCGGTGGGCATCGGGGCCGCCGGCGGAAGGGACCTCGTCGAACGCATCCGCCGCGTCCTGGGCTTCTCCTCCAACTCGCCTCATTCGGTGGTTCGCTCCGCGGGGGCGATCCTTGCAGTGGGCGCGCTGCTGACGGCCATCGTGGCCCTGCACGTCGCCGCCGGCAACGGCGGCAACCCGAACGGCCACGCCGAAGCCGATTCCAATGCAGCGATCGTCCAGCCGGAGAGAGCAGGCCTTAGCAAGATGATGTCGACTCAGGCGGCGGCCGCCCTGCTTGGGCTGAAAACGCCGGTGAGCCTGAAGTCCGCGGCCATGGTCCCCGACGGCGGCACCGTGACTGTCAAGCTGGCCGACTCCGCCAACGTCGAGCTGGTGTTCTGTGTAGACAACCGGATGCTTGGAGGAACCGGGCGAGTCTTCCTGGGGAAGTATCCGGATCGCCCCGGCGCCCGGATGGTGGCCAAGGGCGCGCCCGAAGAGCGAGCCCTTGCGACGCTCCTGGGGGCCTGGCTCGACAGGCAACTGACACCCCAGCAGCAGAAGGACTTCCGCGAGCGAAGGAACGTTAGAGGCCTGGACCGCCAGGGAATCACGGCCCTGCGCGCCGTCCGCGTGCATTCGACGCTCCTGAAGCATCTACGGAACCCGGACCCGCGGATGCCCGATCGCTTTCCCGAGGCCCTGGTCTCCTCCCGTGAGCGGGAATCCATCGCCGCGGTCATCCGGCAACTGGGGGACGACAACGCGAGCGTTCGCGACAAGGCCTCGGCCCTGCTGGTCGAGTACGGCTGGAAGGCCCTCCCACAACTGGAGGCCGCCTGCCGTGACAAAGACCTCGAGCGGGCGTCGCGCGCTGCCGCCGCTCTTCGGCATGTGCGGTGGGGGCCGAACACGCCCGTGCTTCAGGCCGGCGCGCACTGCCTGGTTCCCACGTGGAACGTCCGGGACCTGGGATCGAGGTATTGCCTGCTTCTGCTTGCGTTGCGGAACGTCTCCGGGCGAGAGATCCTACTGCCCGTCAGCACTCGTTCCTGCCGCCTTGAGGTCGACGGCAAGTGGTATCGCTGGAGCGAGAGCAAGTCCCCCTGGAGGAACGGCACCCATACGCTGGCGAACGGCGAAGTGATCGAGGGCATCCGGATCCCCTTCACGGACGCCTGGGTCGACGCCAACGCGAGCGGGAAGAACGCCAAGCCGCTGGCCCTCGCGCCCGGCTGGCACGTGATGCGCGTGTCCTACAAGCCGCCCGGAATCAACAAAGAGGAGACCGACGTCCCGGAGGCGTTCACCCGCCCGGTCGCGGTCTTCGTGGCCGATGTGCCGGGGGTCCTGCCGCCAGACCCCGTCAAGGCCGCGCGGATGGTCGAGGGCTTCAAGCCGATGGTCGCCGGCATCTACCAGGCGATGGACGCCAACGACGTAGCGACGGCGCTGCGGCTGGCGAAGGCGGTCAACGGCCAGATACCGGACTTCATGAAACTTGTCCGCGGCACGGAGATCGCCAAGCCAATCGCCGCGGCAGCCAAGGTGTTCGACGACCTGGAGAAGGCACTGGCCGCCGGCAAGGTCGATGAGGCGAAGCGTTTACTGAAGGCCCTGGACGCCATGGGCCCCGGACTGGACAAGCTCATCTCCAACGCAGCTAGGCGGGCCAAGGCCAAGGACCCCCACAAGGCGGCAGGCGCCGCCGGCCCCCAGGTCGACATTGCCGAGGTGCGCTCGCTGATGAGAAAGAGCGCAACGTTCGTCCAGTCGGCGGCTGAGGCCATGGAGGCCAACCAGCCCGCGGCTGCGGCCAAGTCCATGCAGCAAGTCATCGAAGAATCCCGCAAGCTCGCTCGCCTGCTGAAGGGGACGGATATCGAGGCGATCGTCCTCCAGTCGATCGAGTTGATGAAGCCACTACAGAAGGCTCTTGCCGACGGCGACATGACCAAGGCCAAGGCCCTGTGGGAATCGATCGAACAGATCAGCCCGGCGATGAGCAAGGCCTTTGACAAGTGGATCAAAGAACTGGAGAACCAGGCGAGCGCCCCGCCGTCGGCCTCGGCGGGCAACGGCGACCTCGAGGCCGCAAAGAAGCTACTTCCGGCGCTGAAGACGGTGTTCCTGACGCTGCACTCCACGGTGGTGGACGGCAACGACGTGGGGGGCGCGCTGAAGCTGTTCAAGTCGCGCTGGCCGTTGGGCGAGAAGTTCCTGGCGGCGACAAAGGGCACGCCGGTCGAGGCGCAGGCGGCGGCGGCCATCGCGCACTTCCGCAACGTCGAGGCCGCGCTGGAACGCAACGACCTGGCCACAGCCAAGGCGCTGCTGAAGGCGTTCTATAAGGCCGGTCCGCAGCTTGAGACGGCCATCGACCGCGCGCTGGCGGCGCAGACAAGGACGCGCAACACGCACACGCCCGCGGGCCTCCGCATCGATACGGGCGTGGTCCGCGTCGGCGACTACCTCTGCGGGAGGATCCGTGGGTTCAGGTACGGCGAAGGCGTGAGGCCCCGGGCCGAGATCGCCAAGAGCGAGGTCCGCATCACCATGGGTCGCAGGGTAGGCGCGGACGGGTTCGTAACGCTGACGGACCTGACCGGCGACGACGCCGAACTAAAGGCTGCCGGCAGGACGCTTGCCGAGCTGGCGCCGCTGGTGACCGGTCGATACCGCAGGGGCAAGAAGCTCGTTGGGGACCCGAACGTGACGCTGTGGATCAAGCGCCCCGCGGCCGAGGACTCCCACGAGGCCGCGCGCAGGACAGCCGAGCGGTTCCTGGCCGCCGTGGCGGCCAGCAAGGAGCGCGAGGCGATCCGCATGTGCGACCCCGCCGGCGCCGTGCCCCAGCAGATCAAGGACTTCCGCGAGCTCCCGATCGACCTGAAGGACCTGAAGATCGCTCGCGCCCACGCGGACAGCGCCACCTGCCTGGCCGCCACGGTCCCCTTCGAGCTGACGGAGAAGGGCCGCAAGCGCACGGTCCTCATCCAGCTCACGCTGATCCGGTCGCGCGGCCTGTGGGTCGTCAGCGACATCGACCTGGAGACCCCGCAGAGCGCCAAGCAGGAGCTGGACAAGTTCCTAACCGTCCATGGCCGCGCCGTCGAGATTCCCGCTAGCTCAGGGACCACCTCACCCGCGGGTGCCTGGGGCGAAGCGGTGAGGGGGCTTCAGACGAAACTCTCGTTCGTGGATGCCGGAGGCGGCAAGGTCGAGGCGCTCCTGCTGCTGCGCAACGTCTCCGACAAGCCCATCGAGGTGGCGCGCATCGCCCGTCCGTGGTCCCTGATGAGAATCATGCGCGACCGAGTGGAAGATGTGCAACTGAAGCAGCCTGAGGACTCACCCGAGGAGCCTGCCACGTTCACCTTGAAGCCCGGCGAGCGGGCCGAACTTGCGAGGGACGAACTCGCCGACGTGTTCGACCTCTCCAGGCCCGGCGTGTACCAGCTCTGGTGGGCCCCCATCACTTTGCTTCATCCGCCGCCGGGACGCATGCCGCCTCGCTCGAACGTCATCATATGGGAGCGTGGAGTTCCGCAACCGGAGCCCGTCGCCGGCAAGCCCAGGGAAGTTCCTTGGGGCGAAGTCGTGAACGGCTTGCAGTGTCGGCTGCTGCCAGAGACGCAGACCGTGAAGGTGCCGGAGGGGGCCAAGCCGGAGGACGTCTGGGTCTTCGTGACGTACGAGTTGCGCAACGTCGGCGACGAGCCGGTGAAGTTCCTCGCACGTCGCACCCCTCTGGAAGACATTCAAACCGACATCTTCACCGTCTTCGCCCCTAACGGAGATGCGGTTGGCTTCTGGGCCGGGCGACCTGGGCCCGTTCCCCTGGGCCCGCAGGACTTCATGACGATTGAGCCCGGCGCAACCAAGCTGAACCGTGTCCGGCTCCCCTATGACTTCAGGACGCCCCAGCCATATCGGGTCTTGGTGTGGAAGAACCTCCCGTTCGATTCCATGAGACTAGTCTACTACGGAGGCGATGTTCGGAAGGCCAGGCAGAACCCCGATAACGTCTGGAGCGGCAAGCTGAAGTCCAACACCGTAACGGTGAAGGTCGTGCGTGCAGAGGCCGCGCCCGCCACGCAGCCGGCGAGCGGGCCCGCGTCCGCGCTGGCGTCCGGACGGGCTACGCTTCCCGCGATGGACGCGCGGATCGACGAATTGCTCGGGCAGTTGAGAACGGGCGACTTGGCAGCGCGCACCCGGGCAGCCAAAGGGCTGGGCGAACTGCGCGCCCTGCGGGCGGTGCCCGGACTCTTGGCGGCGCTGAACGACCGGAAGACCGTTCGATTTCCTGGGCCGACGTTCTCCCCCACCATCGATGGAAAGTACGAAAGGGAGTCTCGTGCGCCGATTGAGAGGGACAAAAACGCCTTGTTGCGGGCCGCGGCGGCCCGGGCGCTGGGGCAGATCGGCGACCGGGCGGCGGTGGAGGCGCTGCTCACGTCAGCGCTCGACAGAGAACTGGCCGTGCGCATCGGTTCCGCGGTGGCCCTAGGAAAGATCGGTGACAAGAGGGCCGTCAAACCGTTGCGCGAGGTCCTTGGCTACCCGGATGGGCGGGATGCGAGCGCCGCGGCCGCCGCCCTGGGCGAGATCGGCGGGCCGGAGGCCGTCGAGGCGCTGAGAAACCTGCTTCTCAAGAGCCCTCACCCGTTCCTGCGCCAGTCCGCGATCAAAGCCCTGGCCCGTGAAGGCGGCGACGCGGCGGTGGATGCGATCGCCCGGGCGCTGAAGGATAAGCAGCACGATACGCGCTACGTGGCGATCCGGGCCCTGGGGAAGGTCGGGTCCGCCCGCGCCATGGCGGCACTCCGGAAGGAACAGCAATCCGCTGACCCGGACACTCGAGCGGCGATCCAAGAGGCGCTCCAGCGCAGGGTCTCCGCCAGTCAGCCGGCCGCCACCCAGCCCGCCACGCGGCCGGCGAAGATGAGCGATACGGCACGCAAGATCTACGAGGCTGTCCGAGCGGAGCCGGGGCGAATTCAGATTGTGCTGGCGTGGGACAAGGGCAGCAATCGCAATGCCCCGGATCGCCCGAATCTCATCCTGCGCAGCGGCGAACGCAAGGAGTCGGGCGGCATTGAATCTAGGCTGACGACCGCACAGGCAGTGCGGTTGGTCGACGCGTTGGCCGGCCTGGGATACTTTGATCGTGTGACGGTGCATGTCTCAGAACGAGGCAAGATGCCGCTTGAGCCGATGCCGGCCAAGCCGCCCGGCTATCTGTTACATGTTTCCGTGGAGACTGACAGGCAGTACCAGCCCAAGCTGGCGATGTTCGAGGACCTGAGCAGCGACAAGCGAGTCCGGCGAGTTCTCCAAGCCTTCGCGGATCAGCTTGCGGATGAACCTAGAAAGGCGGTGGCCAAGGTACTTTCGCAACTTCCGTCCTCGCCAGCGCCGGCCACCCTGCCCGCGCCTTCGGCAAGCTCGAGGCCAAGCACGCAGCCGATGGCGAACGATCGGCGCAGGGCGATCTCGGCTCCGTGGATCAGCATCGCTCCTGAACAAGAGACCATCACTGCGATCAAGGACCTGAAGCTGCTGTACTTCGCGATCAACCTGGGCCGCGATGCCACAAGAAGAGGGGAATTGGAAATTCGCACGGCCGACCAGCGGAGGGTCGCACGGTTCCCGCACAACCTGGTCATTTCGGAAGAGCCGGCGCCCGACGTTGAGACCATCCGCCCCGGCCGCCGCGAGTTGGACAGTGACCAACTGCGCCGGATTGGACAGCTTGCCGACGGGGACTACTTGCTGGCATGGCTCGTGGGCGGCAGAAGGATGTCAAACGTCCTGCGATTCCGGATCAAGAAGGACTTCGATCCTAGGGCCGAACCGCTGTTGCGACTGGTGGAGATCGAGCCCGGGCCGCAGGAGAACTCACCTCTCGTGGTCGTCCGAGCCTATCGCCACAAGCCAGGCGATCCGGCGCCGCTTGCCTCAGAGGTGGCCTGGGCAACGCTGAACATCGACGGCCGCGATTACCTTCGGATGAACAGGGCCTGGTCGGGCCCGGATGAGCCGCTGAGCGTGGGTGGGTGCTACGCCTATATCCTGCGCCTCAGCGACTACATGCAGCCTCCGCGGTCTGTCAAGCCGCATCGGCTCTTTGCCAAGGCCGGACCGCAAGAGGCAGCGAAGTATCGCAATTCGCTTCCGCGGGCGGCCAGACCCCACCTGGCATCGAGGCCGCCTTGCCCAACACTGCAGTCAGAGCCGATCAAGCTGGCCTTTGACCGCTCCGCGAGCCGGCGATGGGACCGGGCAAGCGGCGACCCGCCTGCGGCGCACCCCGCCACGCAGCCGGCGGATGATGAGCAGGCGAATCGCATCGCGGAGCTGATCCGGCAACTGGGGAGCGAGAAGTCGGCCGAGCGCAACGGCGCGCAGCAGGCGCTGGAGAAGATCGGCCAGCCCGCGGTGAGATCGCTGGAAGCCGCGACCGGCGACAAGGACGCCGAGCGGGCCGCCCGTGCGAAGGCCGCCCTCGCAGGGATACGCCGGGAGGCTGCCAGGCTGGCCCTGGCCAGGAAGGGCAGGCTCTGCGTGTATCTGGTCGCGGAGCCGAACAACTCGCGCGAGGCGGTGAAGCTACCGCTGGGGTCTTTGAAGTTGAAGGATGCCCCCCTGCTGACCGATGACGACTTCTCCAAGTACGACGCCCGGGAGCACCGGCTGTACCTGACGGATAAGGCCATCGCTAAGCTGCCCAGGAAAGTGGGCTTGTGGGGCGTGCCATTCGTGGTAGTGGTCGATGGCCGGCGTTGGTACATGGGCTCGTTCTACAACCCCAGTTCCTCGTACAGGTCCACCGCGCCGAAGACCATGATCGGATTGGGGCCCATCGCGGGCGACTCCGGGCTGGCCATTCCTCGGGACAAGGACCCCCACCCGGCCATTCTCGCAGTCCTGCGAAGCATCGGGCGCCCCGCGACGACCAGCCCCGCCTCTCAGCCCGCCGCCAGCGCGGCAAGCGCGACTCAGCCGGCCTCGTCGCAAACACAGCCGGTCGCGGCGCGGGAACTAATCAACGTGGCAGCCTATGTCTTCTCAAACGAGACCCGCGCGCTGACGATGGTGACGGATGCGAATCATCTGCTGCCCGTCAAGGAGGCTCTCCTGGTCGTCGAACGAGCCGGCGAGGGGCACGACCGATACGTGATGGCCACCCTGCCGGGCACGAAGGCGGCCGACGTGCTGAAGGCGTGGGGGCAACTCAAAGCGCTCCGGCGCGAGCTGGAGGCGGCGCTGCCGACGCGCACGGGGAAACATCCCTACGTGAAAAAGGTGCGAGAGCGCATACGAGACGTCACCGACGAGATATGGAAGCACGTCGACTCGGCGACTCCCGCGGCAGGTCCAGCCCCGGCCATGCTGCATGGGAGTCGGCCCGGCATGGAGCTGGAATTCCGCGTGGCGGCCGCGCGCTCGGGGCTCGCAGGGGGCCTGAGCGACGAGCAATTGGAGCGCTACAGGCAGTCCCTGCGCAAGGGCGGGCCGGGCGCGCTGCGCGAAGCGAACGCGCCGTACATCTGGCTGCCCGTCCGCGGCGACGCCAACGCGTTCGAGTGGCTCGTGACGGCCGAGCGCGACGGCAGGACGTATCTGCTCGTCTCCGACCGACCGGGCGAGGTCATGTTGGCGGCCGCGCGCGGCGGTGAGCGATGGGGGCTGAAACGCGCCGTCGCGTCGAGCGACGATTCCGGGCGCCCCGCCGTTCGCGTGGAGTTTGACGAGAACGGCGCGCGCCTGATGGACCGGCTGACCCGCGACAACCTTCGACGGGCCCTGGCCATCGTCGTCCGTGGGGAGGTCGTCTCCGCGCCGACAGTGCAGGCGCGGATCGCGCGCCAGGCCATCATCACCGGGCGATTCACGGCTCGGCAGGCCCGCGAACTGGCCGAGGCGCTGCGGTCCGCACTGCCGCCGACAAGGGTTAGCAGCGACGTGCTCGGTGGCGCGGCGGTCCGGATTCTGGCGGACTTCGTCGTCGCCCAGAAGCAGGCCACCGGGAAGATTCCTCCGGGGGCGACGGAGGCGAACTTCGTCATAGCGTTCTTCGAAGGCCTCAAGGCCACGTACCCCGAGTTGCTGCGGGTGTCGGCCGAGCAGGAGAAGCGCTACGCGGCCGGGATGTTCGACGACGCCAACGCCGCCGTCCGCGCCAAGTCGGCCATCGCCAAGCTCGCTGACGCCGAGGCGGCCCTGCCGAAGCTCACGCAGTTTGTCGTTACCCAGTTGCAGGCCGGCAAGCTCAGCGGCGCGAAGCTCGCATTCGCCGCGCGCCTGCTCGAGGCCACGGCCAAGCGCGCGGCGGCGCCCGTCCCCGGCGGGTCAAGCACGACTCGGCCGGGCTCGTCGCAAGCCCCGCCGGGTGCCGCCAAGTCGCCGGACGAGCAGTTGGCCGCGGCAAGGGCCAGACTCAAGGCGATGCTGCCGCAGGGAATGAAGATCACCCTCGCGGAGGTCGTGAAGCACGATGGCGGCCCGGGTCTGCTGCTGCACGCGGGGCCGGTAGAGGCCAGTGCGGCGCACCCGTCGCTGGCCGTGTTCCTCTGGCCGCTGGCCAACCGCGCGCCGTGCGTGTACGAGAAGCGCGAAGGCGCGCACACGTTCGTCAAGCTCGGCCGCTCGGAAGACTACGAGATCTACTGCTCCGGCGTGGCTGGCCCGCTGAAGGCCAAGATCGCCAGGGCCTTCGGCGTCCAACTGCCTCTGCCCGGCAGCGAGCTCAGCATCGAGCAGGCGGTCAAGGGCGGATACGCCCTTATCGCCGTGTGTGAGGCGACGGACGAGGCCGGCATCCGGGACAGCGAAACGCGCGTGCATGAGTATGCCACGTCGTATCAGAGGACGAAGATCCTGGCTGTGCTCGCGGGCCAGAAGCCTGCCGGCGGACTGTCAGGCTTTCACTACTCGCCTGCGAACGTCGCCGGCGGCCGTGAGCGAACCATCGGCAAGGGTGAACGCGTCATCTGGATTGCGCGCAAGGTTGGAGAGCGCTTCCGCGGCGTCAAGGCCCTGGCCGACACGCAGGCCAACCGCGCCGCCGTTCTCGGTGTCGTCCGAGGCGAACAGCTCAGGGCCAACGTCGAGCAGTTCCGGCTGCACCTGTCGTACTGGTCCAAGGCGGGCGAGAAGAACCCGCCGTACCTCTACCTCACGCTGCACGTTTCCGGCGAGGCACCCGAGTCGCGACCGTCTCACGTGACGGCACGGATCTCCAAAGCGCAAGCGGCGCGGATTATCGACCATCTGGCCGCCTCAGGGGTGCTGGGCGGGATGCACGATCCCGAGGTCCTCCGCGCCGAGTGGGTCGGTCCGCTGTACTTGATGGGCGTATCCAGACCGGGCCAGAAGCAGTGGCAGTGTCCGCTCTGGGGGCCCCGGATGCTCCAGCACCTTGACTCGCTGCGCAAGGTCCTCGACGGCGACGCGGCCAAGGCGATGGACAAGCTGCTGGCTGAATTGTCGCCCTTCCGCAGGCGGTGGAAGAATGCCCCCACCACGCCGCCCGCGCCGCCGCCGGGCCAACCGCCCATCGAGGCCCTGAAGCTCCGGCTGGGCAAGTTCCTGCCGCAGAACTGGCAGATCGTCGAAGCCAAGCACGGACAGACGACCCCGACCCATTGGCCGACCGGCCCCGGCTGGCATATCGGTGTCCAGCGCCGTGGCTACACGGCCCTGGATGCAAAGCGCGGCAAGGGCGGCGAGGTGCACCTGTGGATCATGGAAGTTGGCTACGCACCTAAGCACGACAAGTACTTCGACGTCACACCATATCCGGCCCAGACGGGCCCGGCCGGGGAGATCGAGCGTTGGCATGGCCGGAGGGTCTTCCTCTGGGGCGGCGCGCCCGACTGGCCGGGCTTGGAGGGCGACATCAGCCAAGCCCTGAGTACGACAGCCCCCGCCGCCACCCAGCCGGCCAAGAACCTGGACGAAGCGCTGAAGAGGCTCAAGGCGGCCGTCGGCGAGGCAGAGTGGAAGCTGTCTTCCCCCAGCACGGGCCCGTGCGTCAGCGCCCTGCTCAGACACAAGGGTAGGTTCGGGCCATGCACCGTCCTGCCGCATCCGCTGGACGCGAACGGCGAGGCCCAAATGCAGGCGTTCCGTCGGATGAGCAGCGCCGCCTACTGGGTGCTGGGCGTCAGCGAGCATCTGACGGTCCTGGCCGGGCTCGAGCTCCCCGCGGACACGAAGAACAAGATCCTCGACGCGCTCGGGGCAAAGCCCTGGCCGACGCCGCCGGTCGTCATCGAACTGCGCCAGCTGGGCAAGGATGCCAACGGCGTCGTGTATGTGATCGACGGCGCGGAGATCCGAGATGCCAACGCGCTGTCGGCGGTCCTGGCCAGAAGGCGAAAGACGTCGTGGGACCTGGTCATCCGTGCCCAGCCGAACGTCCTTGCCAAAGACGTGGCCAACGTCATCGACCTGGCCAAGCAACTGCGTTTCAGAAACGTTGACTTCCGGAAGACCGGCGCGCCAACCACGCGCCCGCCCGTCAAGCAGCCGCTGGACTTGCAGTCGCTGGCGGATCAGCTCACCAAGCAACTCGGCGGGCGCTGGACCGTTGACCTGCACAGTGCGTTTCCGGGTACCGTGCGCGTTCTGCGAGGGCGGTTCATGGCCAGACCGGGGCGGGTGGCTGCCAGCTACATCATCTTCCCGTTCGGCCCGGACGATCCCAAGCGACGAACCGTTCTTCGGATCTACAAGTCGCCTCCGAACGCGGTCCTGGGCGCCAATGATCAGTGCATTGTCACAGCCGGCGCGGTCACGTCGGCCGAGAAATCCCAAGCGCTCATCAAGGCGCTCGATCTCGGCCCGCAGCCGGCCGAGGCTGCCTCCAACGGGGCAAGCACGCAGCCGGCTGCGGCGCCGCGCAAGGCGCACACGATCGGCATCTTCCTCGTGACCGAGCCGGGGGACATCCAGAAGGCCGAGAAGACCGCGCTCGGGAACCTGGAGCTGACCGCCGACCCGATCATCGGCCGCAAGGACATCCGCTGGTACGACTGGGACAAGCACGTCCTGCACCTGAAGCCCGGCGTGGCCGACCGCGTCGTGAAGATGCGGGGCCTCAACAAGGCGTTTGTCGTGGTCGTGGACGGCAGGCGGCTGTACATGGGCTGCTTCACGTCGCTGCTGTCGTCGTACCTGCCGAAGGCGCCGACGATCACGACCGGCCCACGCCTGGGCGCCGCGGCGCCCAAGGATACTATCCGCATCGACCCGTCGCCGTGGCAGGGCGCGCCGGACCCCCGCAGCGACCCGGTGCTTCGTGCGGCCCTGAGCGATCTCCGCCTGCTCAAGCCGCCTCCGGCGACCCAGCCGGCTGCGAAGTGGACCACGCCCGTGGACGGCCTCCAGACGCGCCTGACGATCAACAAGCCGTCGGCGGCCGTCGGC
>Ga0307380_10003906_pt1 | contig 20355 bp, 18 predicted proteins | sample UN3MG_FD_202239 | JGI IMG/M metagenome (GOLD analysis project Ga0307380, IMG submission 202239) | Soil microbial communities from Risofladan, Vaasa, Finland - UN-3 | ecosystem: Environmental > Terrestrial > Soil > Coastal area > Acid sulfate soil | place: Finland: Risofladan, Vaasa | collected... | reverse complement strand
TCTTTTTTTTCTTTTCTAAATTCCTCTGAGGTACCCTCTTCAGGATTGACCAGTCCTACAGATGTGAGATCAAGGCCAGCAACTTTCAAAGTGTTAGAAGGGACAGTTCCTTCATACTTCTCCTTCTTGCCCAGGATATTGGAAGCTACAACCCGGGCTTGATTAAAGGAAGAAGGGATAATCCCATAGACTCTCCCTCTGTGTTGGATAACATCCCCCGCCCCAAATATTTTTGGATTGTTCGACTGGAGGTAATCATCGGTAACAAGCCCTCGATCGGTCTCAAGACCAGCTTCCTTTGCTAGTCGAATATTTGACCTTACTCCTGCTGCTACAATAGCCATGTCCATTTCTATCTCTCTTTCCCCCTTAAACCTTAATCCTCTCACATCATTTTGGCCGAGAATCTCCTCAGTAGCCAATCCGAGATGAACGTTTATACCCATATTTTCGATCTGGGCTTTAAGCAGAGATGCCCCCTGGATATCAAGCTGGCGGGGCAGCAGACGATCGAAAAATTCAACTACATCCACTTGAGCTCCTCTTGATTTCATTGCCCGGGCTATCTCCAGGCCTAAAAGCCCTCCTCCGATTACGACTACCCTTTGGTGATTCTTGAGGTACTCGAGAAGTTCAAAGGCATCGTCCAGAGTCCTTAATGCGAAAATTCCCTTTTTATCTGTGCCCTTAAAGGGAGGGATGAAGGAAAAAGAACCGTTAGCTAGGAGCAAAGATTCGTATTTCTCTTTCTTTCCTCCCGCCACCTCGATTTCTTGTGAATCAGGGAAAATTCTTGTTACTGGTTTCCCCAGATGAATATTTATATTCTGCTCTCTATACCATTCTTGAGGAAAGGCAAACATCCGCTCAAAAGGAATTGTGCCAGCTAAAAATTCGATCAAGTTTGGACGGGGATAATAATAATATTTTTCTTCAGCAAAAACTTCTATTTCGACTTTCTTATCCAGCTCGCGCAGCGTTTTAGCAGATATGATCCCAGCTAAACCATTTCCAACGATTATTACTCTCAATTTAAACTTTTATCCTTTGCTCTGCCCTAAGTAATCTTCTGAAAAAATTCTTTACCAACCCCGCACTGAGGACAAACCCAATCATCAGGTATATCCTCAAAAGGAGTTCCTGGTTCCACCCCGTTATCGGGATCGCCCTCTTCAGGGTCGTAGATATAACCGCAGGCCGTGCATTCCCACTTTTCCATCATCGTTCTCCTTAAGATTGAATATCATACCTGGCTTCTTAAAAACCAGAAACTTCCCTCTTGGTTTTTTTAAAGAAACCAGAAAATTATCGATATAAATCAATACCCTTCTAGCACATGTTTCTCGTATTCTTCCTCCAATTTCAGCTTGTGTGATTTTTCTTGCTGGATGAGAAACTCAAATAATTTCTTGAGCTCTTTTTTACTGACTTTTCTCGCCAGATCGGAATATAGATCCACAGCCTTTTGCTCCTTTTTCGCGGCAAGAATAAGAAGGTCCTGAAAATTCATATCAGCACTCGGAGGTTCTTCTATCAGATAATCACTAATTTTCATATCTGTAACTTCTTTGATTTCTAAAGATTCAATTTTCTCCTCGGTTATATCCTGAAGAAGTTTCTTGTGGTTTCTTTCCTCCTCCTGGAGATCGAGTAAAAGTTTCTTGAGGCCTGGAGCTTTTGCTATACCTGCGATGTCTCCATAAGCTTTGATTGCTTCTTCTTCTCTTTTGATGGCAAATTCTATGAAATCTTCAAAAGTTTGCATTGCTAGCTCTCTCCTTTTATAGCGCTAATCTTGTGATAAGAAAAAACGCAATTGAAAGTGAACTACAATTATAATGAAACCGTCTTTTATGTCAAACTGGAGGCTAGCTCCGTATGCATTTTTGTATCCTGGATAGAGAGCAAAATCAAAAATGCTCTCCTTAGCTCCTGAAAAACTAATATAAACGCAATATATATTTTTACAATGTCATTGCGAGCCCTGAAAGGGCGTGGCAATCTCTTAAGATGAATTAACGAGATCGCCACGTCGCTTCGCTCCTCGCGATGACACTGGAATAATTGCGCTTGTATTAGCGGTTAAATGCTATAATAGATTGTATGGTTCAATTCGCGGTTGGACTGAATACAAGCGCTGCTTCTTATAAAATATCAACCAGCATGCAGGAAAAGGAGAAGAACCAGGAAAAATTGTTCTGTTATTGTCTCTTTCGCTAATCTAGCATATCATAGTTTTTTTTCAGGGAGGATGAAATGATCGAAGACTCGTTAGCTCGCAAGGCTAAAAAACAACTCTATAAGGCTGCGAAAGAAATCGACATGGATCCCAATCTCTTGAAAATCCTGGAAAGACCGATGCGGATCTTGAAGGTATCTATCCCCATCAAACTAGACAACGGAAAGATAAAAGTTTTTACTGGCTTTCGCTGCCAATACAATAACGCCAAAGGACCGACAAAGGGAGGAGTTCGTTACCACCCAGAAGTCACAGAGGAAGAAATGGTTGCTCTGGCTGCCTGGATGTCCCTGGCCTCATAGATTGCGTAGAAAAACATTCCTGCATCATAAAACATCCGGGAAAGCAAATTGATAGAGAGGAACTCCTCCTCCAGGATGTTGACATTCTCATCCCTTCGGCCCTTGAAAACCAGATTCATCTTAAAAATGCAAACAAGATCAAGGCGAAAGTTATCATTGAAGGAGCTAACGGCCCTACAACGCCAGAAGCAGATGAAATCCTGGAACAAAAGGGAATTGAAGTGATTCCTGACATTCTTGCCAATGCAGGGGGAGTTGTGGTCAGTCACCTGGAATGGGTTCAGGCCTTAAGCGGGCTTTTCTGGGAGGAGGATCAGGTTAACAAAGAGCTGGAGCGGAAAATGGTTAAAGCTTTCAAAGAGGTCTGGGAAAAATCTGTCCAAAAAACCGTTTCTCTGCGTTGTGCTGCATATCTCGCTGCTCTTGAAAGAATTTCTGAGGTGTATCGGTTTAGAGGAATATTTCCGTAATCAGTTACTGGGTTCGCAATTTTTTTCTTTTTGACATCTGGGACAGAAAAAGCTGCTTCTTCCTCCAAGACGGATGCGCTTAATCTGTTCTCCACAGATAAAGCAGGATTGAGACTCCCTCCCGTAAACCTGATGGTAATTCTGGAATTCTCCTCTCTTTCCTTCGGCATTCGTGAATGATCGGATTGAGGATCCTTTATGGATAATAGCTTTTCTTAAAACGCCCCTCATAGCCTTCAATAATCGCCTCAGATCATCGTCGCCAAGATGAGAAGCTGGAGTTAGAGGATGGAGTTTAGCCTGGAAAAGGATTTCATCAGCATAAATATTGCCAATCCCTGCTATGAAATTTTGGTTGAGGAGCAGACTTTTCAAACGTGCCTTCCTGCCTTGAAAGAGCTTTTTGAAGAGGGAAAAATCTATCTCAAGAGGTTCGGGACCCAGGTTTTTAAGTTCATCCGCACAGGAAATATCTAAATTTCTGATGCAGGAGATGAAACCAAATTTGCGAACATCCCTGAAGCGCAGCTCATTGTTTTCATCCTTGAAGGAGAGGATAAAATGAGTATGCTTATCCCAGGGTTTTCCTCCAGGATAAAAAAGCAGCTGTCCAGTCATTTTAAGGTGGATGAGAAGACTCAGATTTCTCTCAAAGTTAATAAGGAGCATTTTCCCGCGGCGGCGAACACCTACGACCTTCCTTCCCTTGAGGTCATTAATAAGGGAAGGCTTCTTGTTCCTCAGGACAGGAGGATAAATGATTCTAACTGAGCTAATTTCAAGACCCTTAAGCTTTGAAGAAAGGTTCCGGACAATGGTTTCAACCTCAGGCAGTTCTGGCATTGATTCATCTTGTGTGTGTGTTTGATTTATCAAACACACCTTATATTGGACCCAAGTAAGTATAGCATATATTCGCTTTAATTATTTGTGGGTGATGCTTGCCTCCTCCAAATTTTCCTTGATTTGGTTTCTCTTTTCATTTATCATTTTCATTCAAAATGAAAATTGATAGCAAAGTCATAAAACTCATAAGCTATGTAGCACTGGGATGGCTTATCCCTGGAGCAGGACATATTTCTCAAAAAAAATTCTGGAAAGGCGGAATCTTTTTCGTCTGCATCTATTCCATGGCAGCTCTTGGTTTGCTCATGGGAGGAAAAATTTACTCCTTACAGGCAGAAAATCCTCTCACTATCCTTGCTTTTCTTTCTGATATAGGGAATGGCCTCCTCTACTTTCTTTCTAAAATTTTCTATTTTGGTTTAGGAAATTTGAAGAATACAACTTTTGAATTCGGCACTACCTATATTGCAGGTGCAGGGCTTCTGAATTATCTCGTCACCCTGGATGCCTATGATATCGCAACCGGAAAAAAAGAATGATTTTAAAAAGCCATCTTCTCTCCATGATTCTTTATGCTGCTTTTGTCTGCATCGTTTTAGCCCTCATCCGAAGATCAGAGAAGAGAAGTCAGATAAAGTACGCTCTTTCTCTCTTTTTCCTCATGGTTGTGGGAGCTCTTGTTTTTGGCTGGTTTATGTATCTTTTCATTTCATAGTCCATCCCTCCTCCATTCATTCTTTCATCTTTGAAACCTCAAATTGATATGTTATAATCTCCACCTAAATTGATGAATTCCCAAATTTATAAGCATGGTATCGGATTAGAAATTCATGCTCAACTTTTAACAAAAACAAAACTTTTCTGTTGCTACAGCACTCAATACCGAAATCCGCCAGACTCTGCAAAAAAGTGATTAAAAGAACCGCACATACTCATTCGAATAATGAGGATAATTCTACCTCCAAGTTATTTTCGCGCAGTTTAAGATGATAGAACTATATCACATCTGGAAGCAGTACCAACCACCCCGGTGGGCCCTCTCTGATATTACATTCCACGTGAAGAGAGGAGATTTCTACTTTATCACTGGACCCAGTGGTTCAGGAAAAACAACCCTCTTAAAAATGATATTGAGAGAGATCTTTCCTACTCAAGGTCAGATCATCGTTGATGGGAAAAATGTTGCCAGAATTCACGACCACAAAATTTATAAGCTGAGAAGGACTATTGGCAGTGTCTTCCAGGACTTTCGCCTCCTTTTCCACAAAAAGGTGTTCGAGAATGTGGCGATTGTGCTCCGGGTTATCGGAGTTTCCCGCAAAGAAATCAGAAGAAGAGTTTTCAATGCTCTGAGGATAGTCAACCTTCACCACAAAATGTGGGAGTATCCTTCTCAACTTTCGTACGGCGAGCAGCAGAGATTGGCTATTGCCAGGGCTGTGGTGAACAACCCAAAAATCCTCCTGGCCGACGAGCCAACAGGAAACCTTGATCCTGAGCTTGCCTTCGAAATCATTACCTTATTCAAGGAAATAAACAAACAGGGCGCCACTGTTATTATTTGTACCCATGATCGGGATCTGATCCGCCATTTTGGTGAGAAAATTATATTCCTGTATAAAGGGAAACTAATCAGAAAGGAAGCACTTTGATTATCCAAAAATTAAAGTACTTTCTCAAAGAAACGCTCAGGAACCTCTGGCAGTATAGAATTCGTAACTTTTTCTCCATCACTATCATCTGTCTGTCGTTTCTTATATTTGGAGTATTTCTCTCTCTCTCCAACAACCTCCATTATACAGCTCAGCAGCTCTCCAAAAACATGATGATCATCTTTTTTCTGGAGAAAAATTTGCCTGAAGACCAAAGAAGCCTCGTAGAAGAAAAGTTAAAAGGATCATCTCTGATAGAAGCCGTTCAATTTATCAGTCCAAAGCAAGCCCTAGAAGAATTCCAGAATAATTTTCCAGAACTTCGAAGAATCATCGAGAATTTAAGAGTAAATCCTTTCCCCTCTTCCTTTGAAGCAACCATCAGTGAAGAAAATAATTCTTCTAGCGAAACGCTGACGTTTATCCAGGAAATGAAGGAAATGAAGGGAGTCGAGGATATTCAATTCAACAGAGATTGGGTTGAAAAAATGCAGTCCCTCTCCAGATTGTCTCAGGCTGTTGGATTTTTTTTAGGAGGGATATTGGTTTTGGCCTCCTTTTTTATTATCTCTAGTGTCATCAAGCTTAATGTTTTTGCGCGCCAAGAGGAAATCGTAATCCTCCGATTTGTCGGAGCGACAAACACTTTTATCAGAATACCTTTTCTTATGGAGGGAATGATTCTTGGAATACTGGGAGGGCTGGTCTCGCTCTTGTTGATTTTTTTCTTGATAAAGTTCTTCCCTCTTTATTTAGGTGCCTCCTTGGGAGTCTTCAGTGAACTCATCAATTTCCGTTATCTTTCCTTTTCTCAAATCATTATGCTCATCGGAATAGGAGCATTCATCGGCTTCTCCGGAAGCCTCAGCTCCCTTGCCCGTTTCCTCAAAGTATAAAAACTCTCCGCTATTCCTAAAATATTTTACTCGCTCTTCTGTGGGCTTCTCTCAAAGGGTTGGGAATCCTGAATCTTGAACAACTGAGAACAAGTTTCATGGCGGACATGAAATCAATCCTATGTTGAGGATAAAGAAGAATGATTTTAAGACCTAAGTAAAAAAATGGGCCTATTCTCTGGTTCGTTTTCTCTCCATTTCTTATCCATCCTTATAGTATATTGTTTTTCGCCCGCCTCTCTCTTCTTCCCCACTCTGTTATATCTCTAGTTTAGCCAGTTCAGTAGCCTAGCTTGCTCTATATGCTTATTGACATGGTATGCTTCTTTGCCTAAAATTCAAAAATATGGCATCTCTAGGGCAAGATCTCAAGAGGGAACGAGAATTAAGGGGTATCTCTCTAAAAGAGATTTCTAGTTCGACCAAGATCAGTCTGAGATTTCTCCAAGCCTTAGAAGAAGACAGGTTAGATATCCTTCCCGGCAATTTTTTTATTAAGGCCATCCTCAGAACCTATGCTAAATTTATCGGACTGGAAGAAGATTATGTTTTAAACAAGTATTATGAGGCTTCCCTCGAGCTGGAGCAGTCCCTGGAATCTAAGCAAATAAAAAGAAAAACTCGTCCAGTTGTAACAAAAAATATAAAAAAATTGATTTACTCCCTCGCTCTGATTATTATTCTCTTGCTATTTCTTTTCTTCCTTTATTATTTATTTTTCCTGAAAAAACAGACATCACCTCCTACCGAAGAACCCAGAGCCTCAACACTTCTACAGGAAGAGATGACGTTACCACCCTCTCGGACTGAACCCCTGGCGGAATTTATACCTGAAGAAGTAAACATAACCATTGAAATCTCCTTTCTTGAAGAAACTTGGCTCCAGGTTTGGGCAGATGGAGTGTTAAAAGTGGATGGTCTCAAACAGCCGGGAGAAAAACTCATGGTCAAAGCTAATGAAGAGTTTCTCATCCACTTAGGAAATGCGGGAGGAATATCATACACATTAAAAAACAGGCAGGGAAAGCAGCTTGGTCCTTCTGGCGCTGTCATAAAAAACTTAAGAATAACCCTGGAAAACTACCAGCGTTTCCTCGCTCAAGAAGAGGAAACAGTAACTGATCTGGATAACTGAAACGGGAAATGAAATATTATAAACCGGATATAAAAATGGAGAATAAAAAGAAAAAAGGGCCTCGAGTTATAGGGGTAATTATCGTTCTCTTAATTATTCTTTTTTTTACTATCGAATACTTCATACGCGAAGCACAGGAATTTTCCTCAACTTCAGTAACAAATATTCTCCTTGCATCTCTCCAGCTTATCGTGCTCCTCCTCTTCATCATACTTCTTTTTGTCTTAATCAGGAATTTGGTAAAACTCTATTTGGAAAGAAAAAGGAAGATCGTCGGCGCTCACTTTAAAACAAGATTGGTCCTGTTCTTTACCGCCCTGTCGCTTATTCCTACCCTTCTTCTCTTCCTTTTTGCCAGTGACTTGATCAGCCGGAACATTGAACAATGGTTCAAAACACCCTTGAATAAAATAATGGATGATACAAAAAGCCTGGCAGATAGCCTTCTTATAGAAAGTGAAGAAACCACTCTCCACTATGCCAGGCAATTGAGCAAAGGCATTAGAAAGCAACAGCTTTTAAATCCTGAAGGCCAGCTGCCTTTAAGGGAATTTGCCAGAGATAAATTAAGGGAATACAAACTGGATGAAATTTGCGTCTACTTGGATGATGAAGAATTGTTTGCCTATCTCAACTCGAATCTCCCTCTCCATGATTACCGAGATCTTGCGCCAGATATTGTAAAACAGGCCAAGCTGGACGAAACAATAACAAGTATCGAATCCATGGGAAACGGGAAAATGATCCGCCGCGGCTTCTCTTTCGATATTCCTGATATGGGAAGAGTGCTGGTTGTTACCGGGAAATTCCTTCCCCAGAATTATACTCAAAGAATCAACAACATAACTTCCTATGTTCAAAGATACCGCCAGCTGAAAACACAAAAAAATCCAGTGAAAACTTTCTATATTATCACGCTGAGTTTTATCACTCTGCTGATTATCTTTGCAGCCAGTTGGATTGGCTTTCACCTGGCCCAGGCAATCACCGTGCCTATTGAAAAGTTAGCCCAGGCAACAAAAGATGTTTCAAAAGGAAACTTAGATGTCAAAGTTGATGATCCTGCCTCCGGCGAGCTTGGAATTCTCATAGATTCCTTTAATCAAATGATTTCCGACCTCAAAGAAAGTCATCACAATATTGCCCAAAAAACCTCGGAGCTTGAAGCTCGAAAAAAGTACATTGAGACCATTTTGAATAACATAACAACAGGAGTTATCACACTTGACGCCCAAGGAATCATAACAACCATAAATCCCTCGGCTCGAGAAATGTTGGCCTTACCAGGAAAAAATATCATCGGAAAAAGCTATAAAGATATCCTGAGCCTCTCCAAGTATGGAGAAATATCTAAGAGCATTGAGCTGGGAATTCAGAAAAAATACAAACTCTCTGACAAAGAAATAAATATTAACTCTGGCGCCCAGGACACAGCCCTCGTTCTATCACTATCTCCGTTGAGACAATCCAACAATAAATTTTCAGGTTTGATTGTAGTGCTGGACAACTTAACTCAGCTTATAAAAGCTCAAAGAATCGCAGCCTGGAAGGAAGTCGCCCAGCGAGTAGCCCATGAAATCAAAAATCCTTTAACTCCAATTCAACTCTCCGCTGAAAGAATCATTAAACATTTAAAGAAAAAAAAGAAAAAATCCGATGAGATTATCAATGATGGAGCCAAGACCATCGTCCAAGAAACCAGAACAATAAAAGCTCTCGTAGATGAATTTTCGAATTTTGCTCGCATGCCTAAAGTCCACATGCAATCTACAGATATTCATGAAATCATCGAACAAGCTGTTTCTCTGTTTAAGGGACTATTTAAAGATATTGAATTCGAGGTGCTGTATTCATTCAGCGTGCCTTCTCCTATCCAAACTGACCCTGAACAGATGAAGAGGGTGTTCATCAACATCCTTGATAATGCCATCCATGCCATGAATAAAAAAGGGAAAATCAAAATTCAAACTTCTTTTGCAAAAAAAGAGCAGAGAGTGAAAATTGAGATTGCAGACTCTGGTCATGGTATTTCTTTAAAAGATAAAGACAAACTTTTTCTCCCTCATTTTTCAACCAAAAAGAAAGGGACTGGCCTGGGGTTGGCCATTGTTAATCAAGTTATTAACGAACACAATGGTTCCATTAATGTTGAAAACAATCATCCTCATGGAACAAAATTTGTCATCCAAATTCCAGCATGATCAAAGATAAAATTCTCATTATTGACGATGAAAGAGGCATCAGGTCTTCGCTAAAAGGAATCCTGGAGGATGAAGGCTATAGTATTGAAACCGCCAATACTGGAGAGGATTGTTTAAAGCTGATCGCATGGCAAAATTTCGACCTTATTCTTCTTGATATATGGCTCCCTGCAATGGACGGGATTGAAGTTCTGGAAAAGATAAAGACTATGGATGAAAATCCTCAGGTAGTGATGATCTCGGGTCACGGCACAGTCGAAACAGCTGTAAAGGCCACAAAACTCGGGGCATATGACTTTTTGGAAAAGCCTCTTTCTCTAGAAAAAGTTGTTTTAACCGTAAAAAATGCATTAAGACAAAAAAGGTTAGAAGAAGAAAACATTCAGCTTCGCCAAAAAATCAAGGTAAAGCACCATCTTATCGGAAAAAGTCCCTCGATTAAAAAATTGAGGGATGAGATAAAGAAAGCAGCTCCAACGAACGGAGGGGTACTTATTTATGGAGAAAGCGGGACAGGAAAAGAACTCGTTGCCCGCTTGATCCATCAAGAAAGCTCAAGAAAAAACAAAAGATTTGTCCAGATAAACTTCGCAGCTATCCCTGAAGATTTGATTGAAAGTGAGCTATTGGGTCATGTCAAAGGAGCTCTTGCTAATGCCAATAAGGATAAAAAGGGGAAATTGCAGCTCGCAGATGGGGGGACTCTCTTCTTCGATGAGATTAGCGATATGAGCTTAAAGACCCAGGCCAAGGTGGTAAGAATCATCAAGGAACAAAAGTTTGAGCCCATAGGATCAAATGAATCTATAACTGCGGATACCAGGCTTATCGCAGCGACAAGCAAAAACATAAGAAAGCTCATCGCCAAGGGAAAATTCAGAGAGGACTTATTCCTTAAGCTGAGCGTCATCCCCATGGTCATTCCTCCTTTACGAGAAAGAAAAGAAGATATTCCTCTCATGATAGAATATTTTCTGAAATATTTTTCGATTGAGTACGGCAAAAAGAAAAAATCCATGAGTAAAAGGGCCATGACAGCTTTCCTCAATTATTCCTGGCCAAGCAACGGCAGCGAACTCATTAACGTGATTGAAAGATTTGTGATTATGGTTCAGGATGAAGAAATCAAGGCTTCTCATCTCTCCCTTCTTGTCGAGCCCAGGGAATCGCAACATGCCCCTGGCTTCAACAAGAACCGACCTTTGAAACAAGCAACTAAGCATTTTGAGAAAGAATATATCCATCAGGCTTTAATGAGGCATAATTGGGATCTCTCCGAAACAGCCTCTGACCTGAAAGTAGACAGAGACCGCCTCAGCGAAAAAATAAAAAAGCTGGGCATAACCTTCCTCGGTTAAAACATCTTTCGTTCCTAGCATCTCAGCTGATATTGCCATTACTATCAGTAAAGGTTTGACTCATATTATGTAGGACTTTGATTCATCAAACACACGTGTTAATTTTGCCGATTAAAAGTGCGGGCTTGATAAATCAAGCCCTTACACTTATCTATAGACCTGGTTGTTCTTCACTGTTATAATAGGAAAAATTTTTTAGGCTCGGAGAACGTGGAAGCACAAATACTCGAGATATTAACCGCTATAAGAGATTTCATCTGGGGTCTTCCCCTCATTGTTCTCTTGGTAGGCACAGGGATTTTCCTAACCATAAGATTAAGAGGTCTTCAAATAAGAGGTCTTTTTTATTCTCTTTATTTAGCCCTTTTCAAAAGAAAAGAGGACGATGAGCAAGAAGGCGACATATCTCATTTCCAGGCTCTGATGACAGCCCTGGCAGCCACTGTGGGAACTGGAAATATTGTCGGTGTGGCCATCGCCATCTCCACAGGAGGCCCTGGAGCTCTCTTCTGGATGTGGGTTACTGGCATCTTTGGGATGGCCACCAAATACTCTGAAGCTGTTCTGGCCATAAAATACAGAGAAGTCGATGAGTTTGGGACCATGAGCGGAGGTCCCATGTACTACATCTCTAAAGGATTAGGCTGGAAGTGGCTTGGGACACTTTTTGCAATCTTTGCCTTTATCGCTGCTTTTGGCATAGGGAATATGGTTCAATCCAATTCAGTCGCTGATAGTATCAAAGCCTCATTCGGCATTCCTAACTGGGTAACAGGAATCATTCTGGCAACCTTTACAGCTATGGTCATCCTTGGGGGGATCAAAAGCATTGCCAAAGTCACACAGATCCTTGTTCCTTTTATGATTATTATCTATATCACGGCAGCTTCAGTCATTCTTCTCATGAAAATTTCTGTTATTCCCCAAATCTTCGTCCTCATTTTCCAACATGCGTTCACACCGACGGCTGCCGCAGGAGGTTTTCTCGGGGCAACAGTGATGCATGCGATGAGAATGGGAGTATCCAAAGGGGTCTTTTCTAATGAATCAGGACTGGGTTCTTCCCCGATTGCCGCAGCTGCAGCTAAAACTCCAAATCCTGTCAAACAGGCTCTGGTTTCCATGACCCAGACTTTCATCGACACTCTTGTGGTCTGCACTATGACCGGCCTTGTTCTAATCTTGAGCGGCCTCTGGACTTATGGCCCTGAACTCAAAGGAGCTCAACTTACTGCCATGGCCTTCGGCGAATTCCTTCCTGGGGGGATAGGAGAATTCATTGTTACCTTGACTCTTATATTCTTTGCCTATTCCACCATCCTCGGCTGGTGTTACTATGGAGAAAAATCTATCGAATACATATTTAAAGAAAGAGCGGTAAAAACATACAGGGTCGTTTTTGTGATCTTCGTCGCTGTGGGAACTTTCTTAAAGCTGGAAACTGTCTGGAGATTGTCAGATATAATGAATGGCCTTATGGCCTTCCCCAACCTCGTCGGCCTTCTCGGCCTCAGCGCAATTATTGTCTCTGAAACAAACAAATATTTTTATAAAAGACAAAAATAGACCTCTAGGGAAGCATCTTCAATGATATGATAGGGTCAGGGTGGGTATTGAGAAAACCGTTTGAAGGTTGAGCGGGCATGGTTCCTCTCCAAAGTGGAGAGGAGAGCGAAGCCTGAAACCGAGCTGGTTTTGACTCGCTGGGGCAAAACCAGCGTGTTTTAGAGATATCCACCCTGGCCCATTTTGCCTTCCGTCATAAAAAAAAGAAGATGTTTGCGACTGCTCCTTCTATATTTACACTGTCCAATTTTTGTGCTATCGTTTAGGACGAAAAATTTAGAGAAAAAAATGAGGACACAATCTCTGCGGATACTTATCAGCTCAGCCCGTAAGTTTGTCAACATGGGTGCCATTTCCCGTCTATGGAATTTAATGAAAAATTTCCATGCTGCTGATATTTCTTCTCTTATGAATCACCTCGTCTTCAGAGAAAAACTGATTATCTTCAACGTGCTTTTTGAAAAAGACAAAGAAAAAACTGGAGAAGTATTAGGTGAGTTGAATCCTGAAGATGCTGCCCGAATTTTAAGAGAGCTTCAATTAGAACAAATTTCTGAGCTTTTCCAGATTGTCCCTTCTGATAATGTTGCACCAATTCTCGATCTCCTTCCCGATGATAGGAAAAAGTCCATATTGGCCGCCATGGAAGAAAAACCTTCAGAAGATGTAAAAGAACTTCTCCTTTACGAGGAAGAAACAGCAGGCCGAATAATGTCACCGGATTTTTATGCTCTGGATCAGAAAACCAATGTTTCAGATGCCATAACAGCCATGCAGCTTGAAGCAGATGTGGAATCTGCTTTCTATCTTTACGCAATAGATGAACAGAATCGCTTGGTAGGAGTTGTCTCCCTAAGGCAGCTTCTTTTTGCCCGTCCCAACACACCGTTGAAAGATATCATGACTAAAGATATCATAAGCGTTCATCCTGAAACGGATCAGGAACAAGTAGCACGAAATGTGGCAGATTACAATTTTGTTGCCATCCCTGTCGTTGATTCTGAAGATAAACTGATCGGCGTAGTAACCGTTGACGATGTTATCGATGTTATCGATAAGGAAGCCACTGAAGATATTTATAAAATGGCCTCTTTAGATACAACTGATAGAATTCAGGACAGCCCTCTAAAATCCATGAAAAAGAGGCTCCCATTTCTCATGTTCAGCCTTCTCACTGCCTCTCTCGCTCCCTTTGTTGTCCACTATTTTGAAGATACTATTAAAGCTTTTGTAACTTTAGCTGTTTTCATGCCTCTGGTTGCAGCCCTGGGAGGGATTGCAGGAAATCAGACCATAGCGATCGTCGTGAGGGAAATTGCCATCGGCCAAGCTGATTGGATTTCCACAAAAAAAGCGCTACTTAAAGAAATGCTGGTTGGTATCGGAAACGGCATTATCATCGGGATAATCTTGGCTGCTGTCTCTTATCTATTAATCAAAAGTCCATATTTAGGCCTTATCTTGGGATTGGCCATCATTGCTAATCTCTTCATTGCCGCCCTCCTTGGCACCCTCATCCCTTTATTCCTGAAATTACTCCGGTTGGACCCAGCACTGGGGTCAGTTAATCTTCTCACCATGTGCACTGACACAGTTGGTTTTCTCTCTTTTCTTGGGCTAGGAACCCTCTTCCTGAGTAAACTCGTGTAATCCACTCATGCCTCTTGAGCAATCTGAAGCCATCGTCTTGCGAAGCTTTATCGTCGGCGAGCAGGATAAAATCGTTGTCCTTTTTTCTCGAGATAAAGGAATTATAAGAGGCGTTGCTAAAGGTGCTCGAAAATTCGGAAGTCGTTTTGGCTGCAGTTTAGAACCTTTGTCCCTGGTTAAAGTATTTTATTATGAAAAAGAAAGAAAAGATTTAGTCACTGTAAGCAACTGTGATCTCGTTGAATCTTTTTTTGAGATCCAGAACGACCTTCAAACATCTTTCACACTTAGTTATTTTGCCGAACTTATAGAAGAATTCTCTCCTACAAGGGCAAAAGACGATACTCTCTACCGCCTTTTGCTTTCTGTCCTGAACTCGCTCAAAGGCGGAGGAGATTTAAACTTTTTGACCCGGTATTTTGAAGCCTGGCTTCTTAAAATAGATGGAGTGCTCCCAGAGTTAAATATATGCAAAAAATGTCGGAAGCTCCTCACTGACTCTGGTTGGCTCTCTCCTAAAAAAGACGGTGTCTTTTGTAACCACTGCGCATCCCAAAAAAAAGAAGGAATTAAGCCTGAATTAGGCTCGTTTGTTCAATGGGTCAAAAAAAACACTCCTCCAAAAAAAGGCCCTCTGCCCTTTTCCACCCCAGAACTTGAGAGTATCAAGAAAATACTCCAAGAGATCATTATTTTTCATCTTGAAAAAAAACCTAAAACCCTCCGCTATTTGAAGTGAACGCGCAATGTAAATGGGGTCAGGTCTTGTTTTTTGCTTGTTTCAAAAATCTCGTCCAAACGTATTAAAATCTCACTGCAAGTCTGAAAGCGACAAGGATATCTCCTGTCTTCAAGAGGAAATTGCCACGCTCCCCTGCTCACATACAAAAAGAGCGAGGTTGACCGCGGAGTAATGCATTAGTATAAATTGCGTTTATATGAGTAAAGGCAAAAAACAAGACCTGACCCCACCAACTTGATTTTTTGGCAGAAAAGAATAAACTATAAATCTTTCACGGAGATAAAAAATGAAAGGAGAAAACGTGAGTCAATGCAAAATATGCGGCGAAAATATCGACCCTAAAATTCCCTTTTTCGTCATTTCCTTCAACAAAGAAGCTTTCGAGAACGGAACCAAAAAAATAATCCGATCCGAGGAAGGAGCTTCTATCTGTGAAGAATGCGGCGAGGAAGGCCTTGCCTCAGTTCTCAGGCACCTGAAGCTCATCCATGATTCTGATACTGAGCTCAATCAAAAGATGCAATCCATAGAGAAATCAATCAATATGGAAGCTTTGATGAAAGAGTTTGGAATTTCAGGAGAAAAAGTGGGAACTAGGAATCAATATCTAGCAAAATGTCCCTTCCACGATCAAGAGGCATCTTTCTTAATCGACGCTAAGACAAAGGAATATTTTTGCTTCTGTGAAGGATTGAGAGGAGATGTTTTCAGCTTCGTCATCAATTACGATAGAGACGTCAACCATAAACACATGACTTTGAAACAGGCCGTTGATTATCTGATGGAAAAATTACCGATTCAATAGCTTGCACTCCTCATAATATTACCCTGGTAAAGTCTAAAAGGAGAAAAAAGATGCGATTTAAACGAGCTCTGTTAATTTTCGCTATTATCTTTTTGTTTGCCGGAGTAACCTCCCGTTCCTTCGCTGATGAAGGCATGTGGATGCCACATCAGATGAAAGACCTCAACCTCAAGGATTTAGGTCTTAAGATGAACCCAGATGACCTTTTCAGAAAGGACGGAACAGGCCTGATGAGCGCAGTGGTCTATCTGGGTGGCGGGACTGGAGGATTTGTAAGCCGCGAGGGCCTTATTCTGACAAATCATCATGTAGCTTTCGGTGCCTTGCAGCGAGCTTCTACCGAGAAAAAAGACCACATTAAAAACGGATTTATTGCCTGGGGTAAAGACGAAGAATTCTCTGCCAAAGGATACATTGCGGATGTTCTTTTAGGATATGAAAAGGTCACAAATGAGGTCTTATCCAGTATAAGTCCTCAAATGTCTTACATGGAGAAATATAATGCCATCGACAGAGCAAAGAAAAAATTGATTGCCAGAGCAGAAAAGGAAGGAAAAGACATCCGTTGCACTGTGGCTAGCATGTACAGCGGAAATGAATATTACCTTTTTCGGTTTAAAAGAATAAAGGATATTCGACTCGTCTACGCCCCACCCCAGGATCTCGGTACTTTTGGCGGGGACATAGACAATTGGATGTGGCCTCGGCACACATGCGATTTTACATTTTTAAGGGCTTATGTTTCAGAGGATAATGTCGGCGTTGATTTCAGTCAAAACAATGTCCCCTATAAGCCAAAATCCGTATTGAAGATCTCTATCGATGGTTTCAAAGAAGGAGATTTTACTTTTGTCATGGGATATCCTGGAAGGACATACAGAAATTATACTCTTTCAGAACTTCAATTTGATATGGACACCATGTTGAAAAGAATGGAAATCTATAAAGATACTATCGCCTTCTTTGAAAAAGCTGGAGAAGAGTCGAGAGAGATTCAAATCAAATATGCACGTTTGATTACAGGGCTCAATAACTCTCTTAAGAATTATCAGGGAAAAATTGAGGGAATGGGGAAAACATCTGTCGTTGACCGGAAAAAATCCCAAGAAAAGGATTTTCTGGAATGGGTGAATAAAGACCAGGAAAGACAGATGGAGCGTGGAGAAATTCTGGGGAAAGTAAAGAATTTTATGCAAAAATATTCCGTGTATTACTGGAAAAATAACTTACTCTCAGAACTTGTGAGTTCTTATCTTGGCTCAACCGTACTTGCCCAGGGATACCAAGTTTGGAGGACTGCCGAAGAGAGGCAGAAACCAGATATGGAAAGAGAGCCTTCTTACCAAGAGCGGAATTTGCCCTACATCAAGATGAGAATCCAGCTTGCAGAGAAAGGTTATGACCTCAAAACTGACAGAAGTTTTTTAAAGTACACACTCAAGAAACTTTTTGACTATCCTGAAGACCAGGTCCCTGCAGCTTTTAAAGGAATCGTAGCGAAACATTCGGAAAAAGCTGTGGATGATTATGTCGATCATCTCTATGATAAAACATCCCTTGCCAATCCCAAAAAAAGACTGGAGCTTCTCGAAAAGAAGCCGGCCGAGCTCATGAAACTTAACGATCCCATCCTCAATCTTGCAGCAGAACTTGAAAAAGAAATGAAAGTTCTAAGGGAAGAAAAGAAAGCCCTCGATCAAGAACGCCTGGAAATGAAAAAAGTCTATGTGGATTCTCTTATGAAGCTGAAGGAAGGGAGAATTGCTCCTGACGCTAACTCTACAATTCGTTTTACCTATGGATTTGTCGAGGGATATTACCCCAAAGACGCTGTATACTATCTTCCTCAAACAGCTTTAAAGGGAGTAATCGAGAAAGATACCGGGAAATTCCCTTTTCATGTTCCTGAGAAACTTAAAGAGCTTTATGCGGAAAAAGATTTTGGTCCCTATATCGATAAAAAGCTAAAAGATATCCCGGCCTGCTTCCTCAACACCACAAACGTCACTGGAGGAAATTCAGGCTCTCCTACTCTCAACGCAAAAGGAGAACAGGTAGGCATCATTTTTGATATGACCTATGAGAGCGTTATAGGAGATTACTATATCGTTCCAGAGCTGCAGAGAACTATCAGCGTCGATATCCGCTATGTTCTTTTTATAACTGATAAATTTTCAGGCGCAAAGCATATTATTAAAGAATTGGGATACTAGATCAGCCTGGCTTGAAATTCTTATTTGTAACATCTTCTTTCGTTCAACCTTCCAGAGAGATTTACGACTAAATATTAGTGTTGAATATTGCCTTTGAATTCATGTCTATCTTCGTCCATTCAAGACTATTCAATATGTTTAAAAGGAATTAATTTTATTTGAAATTCGTATTTTTTTGTGTTATGAGTTATTCAAAAAGTGATTCATCAAAAATCACTTAGGGAGGCTACTGATGACTAGGAAAAATCTCTCTCTTTTCCCTTTTTTATTTATATTTATTATTCTTCTTGCGACATTTTCTTTTTCCCAACAGAGAGGCAGTATAGAAAAAATTGTTATTTCTAAGACTGAAAAAACTCTTGAAGTTAGGGTGTTTTTAAGCTTTTTCTCTTACTTCCGCCAGTTTGAGTTGGCAGGACCGAATCGAGTTGTTATCGACCTTTTTGACACAAGAAGTATTAAGGCACCTCGTTTCCTCAGGGTGAATGCTCTTGGAGTCCGTGGAATCAGAACAGGTATGTATAAGCCTGGTACAGCCAGAGTTGTTTTTGACATGATCGATCAAATTCCCCCTTATAAAATCGAGAGTATCAAGAATGGATTGAGAATATTATTCTGGCCAGAAGAGGAAAAGGTTATTGAACAAAAAGTAGAAATAGAAGTAGAAGATGCGATTTGTGATATAAAGATCAACCCTGTGAAGGCTAACGTGAATGATCCGATATTTGTGGATATGAGCGAGTCTCTGCATGCCAAATCCATGGAAGTAGAGGTTTTTGACAAAGAGGGAATCAGAATCACCTCCCAGAAGCTAACTCCAGAGAATCCCAAATGGGAGACAAGATTCGATAAACCAGGAGAGTATTTTTTTAAGGGAAAAGCTTTCAGCACAGAGGATAAGTCGTCTGAAAGTCTCTGTGAAGCCAGAACGTACATCAACTTTCCGCCTGTTAGTAAATTGGAGTGCAGCCCATGTAAAGATAAAATCCTAAAACCTATCACTTTGGACGCAACCGGTTCTACTGACCCCGATGGGCAGGTTATCAGGGTAGACTTTGAGATCACCGATGAGGAAGGAAACTTAGTCGATAGATTTACGGATAATGAAATGCCTTTTTCATGGGAAAAAGTATTTGAAAATAAAGGCGTATATCCTGTAACAGCTATTAGTACGGATGATTATGGCGCAATGTCCGAACCAGCCCAGGTTAAGGTAGTAGCAAGGGGAGGCAAAAAGAGACTTCGCATCCTGCTCGACACAGGTGCTCTGGCTGCCCGAGGACAAGGTACATCATATTCTTGGTATATGACAGGACGACTGGGCATAGTCTATGAGATCTTTCCCGGCATATTAGATATCATTATCTCAGGAGGAGGAGCCTATACTACTGAAAGCGCACCCTGGAAGTCATTCTACAACGGCAGCCTGCTTTTCAATTTACACGTTGGCCCTGTTTTCATCGGAGCTGGCGCTGGTGTCACGACAGGGGACAAAGAAACATTGCCAGAATCCTATGGTGAAGCCATAGCCAATATCGGGATCGACATGTTTTCAATTAGTAAAACTAAATTCTCTCTCCTATTTGAAGCAGCGGGACCTGTTACGGATTTATCATTCAAAGAACACCATAAAATAATGGCCGGTTTCAGACTTACGTTTTAGTCTAAAGAAAAGTCCATCTTTAAGAAGCCAAGGAAAAATCCTTGGCTTTCTTATTTATTATCCTTGTATTTTGCTTTGTCCCAAAGTCGCTTGATCCTATGTCATTGCGGGCATAATACTAAAAAAGTGTTGTTATTTCCTTATATTAAATTTAAGTGTAGTTAATCAAACATAATGTTATTAAAGAAGATACGAAATTTAAATAGGCAATACGCAGAGCGTTTTTTGGTGCCATTATTGGATCCTTTCAATAAACATGGTCAAAATCATTGCTATGATGTTTATTCTAATAAAAATACAAGTATAGCCAACAACACTTTTTTAGTATTATGCCCATTGCGAGGAGCATAGCGACGCGGCAATCTCAACCTTTTTTCATGAGATTGCTTCGCCCCTGCGGGGCTCGCAATGACCGGTGAGGAATCTTCTTCTCTCCTCGCTATGGGCAATCCAGATTTATCTATCAAGCAACTTTGTCCGAAAACCAGTAATTTATTATCCCCCTGCATGTGATCAATACGGAAAGGATCTTACTTTATTTTAATGGTCCGATTGCTTTCTCGACTGCCTCTAAAATCTCCCCGGATTCCACAACCTCCTTGAGCTTGTTGATATCA
>Ga0307380_10003903_pt1 | contig 20368 bp, 8 predicted proteins | sample UN3MG_FD_202239 | JGI IMG/M metagenome (GOLD analysis project Ga0307380, IMG submission 202239) | Soil microbial communities from Risofladan, Vaasa, Finland - UN-3 | ecosystem: Environmental > Terrestrial > Soil > Coastal area > Acid sulfate soil | place: Finland: Risofladan, Vaasa | collected... | reverse complement strand
CGGCGTCGGGCGGGCCGTCCTTGCCCGTCACCTTGCTTCGGTAGGGGTTCGCGTAGTCCATCACGAAGATGGTGCGGTTGAAGACGGGCTGGGGGAACATGCGAAGCGTGTCGAGCCGCACGAGGGGCACGACCGACTGGGTGAACTCCTGCATCGCGCGGTCGAGTCCGTCCTTGTGGACGATGATGCCCTTCTTGAACTGGCCGCGGGCCATGTCGCGGATGAGGGGGGAGAGACCCTCGACGAGACCGCCGGCCCAGCGCTCGAACATCCGCTCGCGGGCCGGGCCGCGCAGGACGCGGGAGCGGATGGCCTGGTTGGCCGCCTCGTAGTCGCGGTCGTTCTTGGGGAGCGTTCGCTCGGCGGCCTCGCACAGCTCGCGGATGGCGGCGAGGGCGGCGGCCTGGGCGTCTCCCTCTGGCTTGTTCTGGTAGGCATCGGCGGCGGCGAGTGCCTTGTCCCAGAGCGCGGCGAGTGCCTCGTCGTGGGCCGTCCGCATCGCCTCGGCGCGGTGGGGGAAGTACTCCTCGATGTGGTGCTTCCACGCCGTGTCCCAGGAATAGGTTTGGGTGAAGCGGCCGTCGAAGAGCTGCTTGCCGCGGATGGCGGCGAGCCCCTGGCCGACGAGTTGCGCGTGCTCGGCGCCCGGCGGCACCTCCTTGTCCTTCGCGGGGAGCAGCTTGCGGAGCTGTCCCACCTTTCGCTCGAAGCCGCTCAGGCCCAGGAAGCCCCAGCGGCCCCAGTGCAGCGTCTCCTCGGCCCGCCCGAACTCGTTGAACCAGAGCTTGTGGAAGGCACGGAAGAGCTCGAACTGCATGTTCCCGAAGAGCGTCTGCGACACGTCTCTTTCGTACCACTCGGTGGTGCTCATCGCGGCGCGCTCTTCCTGGTGCTGGATCAGGTAGTCCTTGCGCCAGGCGAGGGTCTTCTCGTGGGCCTTCTCCTGGAACTTGCGGTGCAGCTCGCGGATCTCTTCCTCGGAGAGCTTGCCCGTGGCGATGTCGGCCGCGGCCGCGGCCAATTCGTCCTTGAGGCTGGCCTGCACGTAGTTCGCCAGGTCGCGCTGAAGCTCGACGTTGAGCAGGTCGCCGGTGATCTTCGCCACGTCGCTGGTCAGGGATTCGGTGAGGGCGGATTGCACGACGGCCTCGGGCTCGGGCGGCGGCGGGGGCATGGTGAGGCGGCCCTGGACCTCGCGCGACACGGCGCGCGCCCGCTCCTTCTGGAGCACCTGGCTGAGGTAGGTGCCCTCCTGCGCCGCAAGGTCGTCCACGGACGTGCCCCTGCCGCGGAGGAGCAGCGGCGCCATCATCCCGTGGAGCACGGCCGACACGGCGAGGGCCAGGGGCAGCAGCGTGGCGGCCCTTCGCCGCCGGAACAGGTCGCCCAGCGAGGCGGCGGCGGCCGCCCGGCTCGCTGCCGGCGCGCGCTTCCACCGGCGGCGCCACCTGGGGGGACTGCGACGTGGGTTCTCGGCCATATTCCGCCGATCTGGGCTGCGACTATGGGGACTTGGCCTTCGCCATATTCACCCGAATCTGTTCGGGAGTCAAGGCACGGTTGTAGATGGCCACCTCGTCGCGGCACGTGCCGCTCCAGAGGCCGTGGTCGCTGCTGATGAGAATGAGGGGCCAGCCGCTCGGGCCGCCGGTGTCCCACGGCGCGGCGTGCCACTCGCCCTCCCCTGGCTCGGCCTTGGCGGCGAGCTTGCCGTCGAGGTACAGTTCGAGCCGCCGCTCCTTCACGGACCAGAGGCAGGCCACGTGCCGCCAGGTCTCGCTCCACTCGAACGGCCCGGCCTGGCAGGCGACGAGGCGGCGGCCCATCAGTTGATAGGTGAGCTGGAGATAGCCCGGCTTGCCCTGCCACGAGCGGAACCGCCGCAGGGTGAGGCCACTGTCGGAGCTGGCCACGCTCTGCACCAGTCCCGCGCAGAAGAGCGTCTCGCCGTCGTTCGAGCGGCCGCACGCCATCTTCGCCGTCGCCGCGGGGTCGGGCACGTAGGTCATCTCGTTCCGCTTCGACGGGTCCTTGCGCACCCAGAAGCAGGCGGTGCCCTCCCAGTAGTCAATGTTGCGGAAGGTTTCGTGGATCTGGCAGACGCCCTGGGAGTTCATGCACCAGCCCTTGACGCCCTCGTTGTGGTAGGCGGCGCGGTGGCCGGGGTAGAAGTGGGCGGCGGGGTTGCCTCGGCAGCGGTCGAAGCGGCCGTTCTTCGCCCTGTCGTCCCACGTTGCCTCGGCGATGAGGCCCAGCTCGTCGAAGGGCTCGACGTGGAGCTTCGCCTTGTCGCGGATGACGGTGGTGCCTGGGAAGAGGACGGCCACCGCCTGCTCCTCGCCCGCGAAGCGGATGACCGGCCTCACCATCTCCTCCACGTCGCCCCACGACTCGTTCTGGACCTTGAAGACGAGCGTCCTCTCCTCGTGCTCGCCGAGCTCGAAGGGCTGCTCGGCGGGCGAGGCGGTCATGCCCTTCGGCAGCTCGAGGCCGACCGTGCCCTTGCACGGCCCGGCCTTGTGGCTGATGAGCGTGTCGGGCGGGCCGCCTGACCGCGTGCTCCGCTTGTTGTCCACGTGCACCAGGAAGTGCTGGTGCCGCCCGGGCACCATCGGGACGCGCTGCATCGGGTCCACGGCGACCCGCAGCCGCGGCGCCACGACGACCTCGAAGCCGGCCATGAGCACACGGTCAGGCTCGGCCGCCACGATGGCCTGGAACGGCGTGACGCCGAAGCGGGCGTCGCGCGTCGTCGCCGCGGTGGCCGTGGTCTGGAGCTTCCCCTTGGGCGGCAGGTCGAAGGGGGCCGCGGGCCCGCCCTCGACGCGGAAGCCGATGCTGCCGACCCATCGCAGCCGAGCGGCCTTGATCGGCTCCCCCGAGGCATTCTCCAGCGTGAGCGTCAGCTCCATCCGGTCGGGCGCCGTCATGTCGGGCGCCGCGGGCCGCACCGTCATCTTGAGGCCGCCGCCGAGCGCCTTCTGGAGCGGCACGTCCACAACCGTGCCTTCCTCGCGCTGCGTGACAGCGCACTCGACGCCTGCCACCGTGGCCTTCCTGACCTTGACGCTCGCCGGCAGCGCCAGCGGCAGCGGGGTGAGGAGGAAGGGCGGAAACGTGTCCTCCTCGATCGCGAGGACCACCTCGGCCACGTCGCCCTCGGCCTTCACGCTCTTCACGCGGACCTTGTTGCGGGCGTACTCGTTCGCCCCGATGTCGGCCTCGCTCGCGTGCCAGATCTGCTCGTGGGCGCCGTAGGGGCCGATGATGGCGGCGCACTCGTCGAGGTCGGCCGCCTTGAAGTCGCGCAGGGTGAACCGCACCACCTGGCCCCGCTCGGCCCGCTGAAGTGTGCCGCGGAACTGGTTGGCCAGCAACTGGTAGTAGATCAGCTCGTTCGGCACGTTGCGGGAGTCGAGCCGGTTGTCGAAGTTCTCGCGGTGGGCGAGCAGCTTCGGGCGCTCGCGGTCGAGGTAGACCATGTAGGGCTTGTTGTCGCTCAGCAGCAGGTAGTTGGCATCGTGGTAGGCGTAGCCGAAGCCGGCGCGGTTCTCGGGGCTGCGGTCGGTGGGGAAGCTCTGGGGGCTGTAGTGCCCGCCGATGGCCCCGCAGGCGAGCGCCCCGTCGCACTTCGCGCGCAGGACGATGCGGCTCGTGGCCACGGCGTCGAACGCCTCCTGCACGGTGTTCGCGCCGATGTGGGAGGCGTAGGTGCCCTTGCCGCCCCAGATGTCAATCCCGATGTCGGCCCCCGCCGCCTCGAGCGCGCGGAGTGTCTCGGCCGGCGTCCCCGGCCCGCAGTACACGGTCGTGCGGAAGCCCAGCTTCGTGAGCGCCGCAATCGTCGCCGGCTGCCGGCAGCCGCCGAATGTGAACGCACACCGTTTGCCGCCGGGGAACGCCGCGAGCGTCACGTCCGAGGCGGTCAGTTCGCCCTTCGAGGCGAGCTCGAGCCGAACCCTCACGTCGAGCGTCGGCGCCGCGCCGCCTGCCTCCCCCGCCCCGACGCCGCGCCCCCCGCACAGGACAAGGCAGGCCAGGACAACCGTCCGCATTCTCATGTCGCCTCTCCAATCGCCTTTGCAGTCCCGCACGAGTTTCACTATCTTATCGGTTGTCGTCCGAGCGTCAAACTGGAATGGCTCGCTTTGGAGTTCCCGATGACTCGAGGCCCCGCCTGCGCAGCGATCCTGTTTGCCGTGTCAGCCACCGGCCTGGGGATCATCAATCCCAGGTTCACCCCGCGACATCTCGTGGAGGAGGCCGACCTGGTGCTGGCCGGGCCAATCCAGGCGACTGCCAACCCCCTCGAATGGCAGCTCGCCGCCGCCACCCAGATCAAGGGCAAGGCCGCCGCCAGCCACGTCCTCAGCCTGGCGGACTGCTCGAAGGACCACGTGGGCGACATCCAGCAGGCGCTCAAGGCCAACGCCAAGGACCCCGCCATTCTGTTCTCCGGCACCCTCAACGAGGAACGGCGCGCCTACCTCCACGTCGCCGGCCTCTGGCTCGACGTCAAGGCCGCGGGCGACGGTCGCTGGAGCGTCACGGGCTACGCGCCCCAGATGTCCGGCACCTACGCGGGCGGCACCGACATGCTCATCCGCATGTGCAAGCACCTCGCCGAGAACCCCGACGCCGACGTGCCGGTCGCCGCAGGCGTCCGCTGGATGGCACACGCCAAGGCGGGAAACGTCGCGGGCGACATCGCGGGCCTCGCCGCCATCGAGTTCCCCGCGCTCGGCAAGGTCTGCCTCTTCGTCGGCTCCTCGGCCGGCGACAGGCTCTTCCGCGCCAAGGGCGACGATGCCCTCGAGGACATCACGGCCGCCGCGAAGCTCGACACGAAGAGCCGCCGCTTCGCGTGGCTCGACGTGGATGGCGACGGCCTCGCCGACCTCCTCTCCTGGGACGGCTCGGCGACCTCGGTGCGCCTGGCGGGCGCCGATGGCACGTTCAAGCCATCGCCCGCCTCGCCCACGCTCGGGTCCGACTGCGTCGCGCTCGCCCCCTGCTCGACCGATGGCCGCCCCGGGCTCCTCATCAGCACCTCCGCGGCACCCGTCCTCCTCGCGGCCAACGCGAAAGGCGAATGGAGCAAGACGGACCTCGCCGCGGGCGCCCAGGACGGCCTCGGCCGGCCCTCCCCCTGCGTCGTCGCGGACCTCGACAACGACGGCTTCGTGGACATCCTTCAGCCCGGGGAGGCCGCGAGCGTTCTGTGGAGGGGCAAGGCCGGCGGCTTCCAGCCCCCCGCCCGCTGCCCCGTCGCCACCGGCGGCGGGACCGCCGCCGCCGCCCTCGGCGACTTCAGCCAGGACGGCCTCCTCGACCTCTTCCTCGCCGGCCCCGAGAGGAACACCCTCTGGGAGAACGACGGCAAGGGCGGCTTCCGCGACGTCTTCCGCCACAGCGGCTCGATGAGCTACAAGTGCCCCGCCGGAGCCACCGACGCCAAGACGATGGACCTCAACCACGACGGGCGGCAGGACCTCTGCCTCGTGTATCCCGAGGGCGACCTGCTCTACCACTGGAACCGCGGCTTCCGCGCCTTCGGCGAGGAGGGCGAGGTGCGCCTCCCATCCCCCCAGGCCGACGCCGGCCAGCCGCGCCTCGGCCAGCGCGCCCTCGCCGCCGCCGACCTCAACGCCGACGGCTCAGCCGACCTCGCCGCCCTCCTCACGAACGGCGACCTCATCGTCTGCTTCAACGACCAGGCAGGCATCCCAGGCGTCCGCCTCCGGCTGCCCAAGGGCACGACCGGCCCCGTCACCGCGAGCGCGTGGATCGGCGAGAAGCACCCCATCTGCCTCGGCGCCCTCCCCGTTCCCGGCCACTCCCCCGCCACGTTCCTCTGCACCCGCTACCCGGGCAAGGCCACCGTCCGCTACCGCCTGCCTGGCCGTCCAGAGCAAACGCTCACCGTTGCCGTCGAGGACTCCCCCAAGGATGCCCTTCTCGCCCCCCCGAGCGAGAGGTGAACGGGGGGCGTCGGCAGTCCCAGGACAGGAACGAACACACGACAGGTAGTGGCCGCTTCCGGGGCAGACAACAACTTGTTGAGTCGTCCAGAGTCGTCCAGAGTCGGCAGGTTCACGGTGGGAGCCATTTAGCCCCACAGGTTGTGGTTGGCTCCGGGGCAAACCACAACAGGTTTGGAGTCGTCCAGAGTCGACCAGAGTCGGCAGGCTCATGGGGGAGGTTTCGTGTGCCCCACGTGCCCTGGCACGGGGCGGCCAGGGGGCATCTGCTCCCCGCCCTCTCGAAGGGAGAGGGGTGCGGCAACCGCCCCTATCGGCTACATCGCCGCCGGCGCAGCAGGGTCAGCCCCCCGAGGGCAAGGAGCGTGAGCGTGGCCGGCTCGGGCACGGCCGCAAAGTTGCTCAGCACCACCACGTCGGCGCCATACGGGCTGTCCAGGCCGTAGTAGACGTTGAAGCGCGACAGGCCGTCCTCGCTGACCAATAGCCCGCCGGGCAGCACGTTGGCGAAGTCACCGGAAACGCCGCCCGCCGACATGAGGAAGAACATGTCCGTCGGCTGGATCAGGTCGCGGAAGGCGCGGTCCACGAGCAGCTCCAGCTCGCCGCCGAGGGTGACGTTGCCCAGGATGTTCACCTGGTCGTAGCCCGTGCCGGCGGCGAGGCCGGCCAGCTCCATGATGAGCTGGTTGGTGGCGCCGAGGACCACGCTTCCCTGGAAGGTCGTGATCGCGGGGCTGTCGCCCGGGCCGTAGCCGCCGTTGAAGACCGTCGTGCCCGGCCCCCAGAAGGTCCCCGCGCCGCTCACCGCGTCGTTGAATGTCACGGTGTTGAGCACGGTGACCGTCGAGCCGGTGGGCGTGTAGACCGTGCCGTCCACCGTGGTGCCCATGAAGATCGCATCCCCGGTGTTCGTGAGGCCGCCAGCGCCGAAGTCCACGGTGGGTGCAAGCACCACGAGCGTACCCGCGTTTCCGAGGGAGCCCGTGGCGAACGAGCCGCTCGGGCCGACGGTGAGCGAGCTGCCGGGGGAGACGACGGTCTGGCCGGCGATGCTCACGCTGCCGCCCATCAGGCTGAGGCTCGCCCCGGGGTCCAGGGTGAGCGTGGCCGCGGGCAGCGCGCTATGGGTGAACGCGGCGCCCGCGCCGTTCGTGAGGGTGAGGTTGACGCCACTCATGCCGGTCAGTGTGCCGCCAAAGAGGTGCCCGTCGGCCAGGTCGCCGAGGTCGCAGTTGAACCCGATCTCGAGGTTGGTGCCCGCGCCCATAGCGAGGGTGTTAGCCTTCAGCGTGCCGCCCATCCAGCGGAACGTGGCCGGCGTCGGCGCGGCGTCCACGCCCAGGGTGCCCACGGCCACGCTCCCGCCGGGGAGGGTGCCGGTGGCGCCGTTCGTGACCTGGAGGGTGCCCAGGTCGAGGCCGGTGGTCGTCCCGCCCCAGAGGCTGCCGCTGCCGACCGCGGAGAGGTCGAAGTCGAAGCCCATGACCAGCGTGCCCTGGGCGCTGAGGGCCACCGTGCCCGCGCTCAGCGGGCCGCCCATCCAGCGGAAGATGCCTGGCGCGTTGTAGCCGATCACGAGGCTATCGGCTAGCGTCATGGACTGCCCGGCGCCCATCGTCACGTCGCCCGCGCCGCTCACGCCCCCGGTGTGGCCGATCTGAAGGCTCCCCAGCGACAGCGAGGTCCACGGATACGCCAGGCCGTTGACTCGCAGCGTGGTCCCGGCGCCAGTCGCGAACGCGCCGCCCGGCACCACGTCCACGGTGTCCACGGTGAGCAGGCACGCCGCGTTGGCGTCCACAGACCCTTGGTTCCACACCTTCAGGGTGTTCCACACGTGCACCTCTGTCCCATCCCCGAGCGAGAGGGTGCCCCAGCCGGTTCCCTGGCCGGAGCTGTAGCCGCTCAGGTAGACCGAGCCGCTGGAGGTCCAGCTTGAGCTCGTGCCTCTCAGTGCAATCGCGCCATCGCAATCGAGGCGACCCAGGACGGCGCCCCCGCTGAGCACGGTGCCCCCGTCCAGGATGTCCAGCCTGCTGGGCTGCGCTCTAGCCAGCCCCACGGAGAGTTCACCTGCCCCCATGTCCCACGTCGAGCCAGCGCCCTCCACAGTCGCTGCGCCTCTGGAGGCTATCCAACTGCCCAGGACCGCGCCATAGCTCTGGACATGGCCCCCGTCGCGGATCGTGAGTACACCTTGGCCAGATGTCCCGGAACCCAAGGTCAGGGTGCCCGAACAGACCCATGTCGAGCCATTGCCGTCCACGAGCGCCGTGCCGGTGCCGGCGATGGCCCCGAGGGTGCCGCCTGAGCTCTCGACCCTGCCGCCATTCAGGATATTCAGCGTGCCGGTCCCCTCGATGCCCACGCCGAGCGAGTCCGAACAGGCCCATGTGGAGCCGTCACCGTCCACGAGCGCCGTGCCGGTGCCAACGCTCAAGCCAAGATAGGCGTCCGTGCTCTCGACCCTGCCGCTATTGAGAACATTCAGGGTGCCGGTCCCCCAGAGGCCCACGCTCAGGCTGCCGGAGTTGGCCCAAAGCGAGTTGCCGCCAGCGCCATCCACCGTCACCGTGCCGATGCTGGTGGAGAAGCTGAGGCTGGGGCTGACACCAATCCCCCCTGCAGCGCTCCGGACCTCACCGCCGTGGAGGATGTTCAGCGTGCCCTCGCCATCCGCGCCCACGCACAACTCGCCCGTGCTTGCCCACAGCGAGCTGCCCCCCGCCCCATCCACCGTCGCCGTGCCGATTCCCGTGGCGGCGGACCCGAGCGTGCCGGCCGCGCTCTCGACCTTGCCACCGTTGAGGATGCTCAGCGCGCCAATGCCCGCCTCGCCCACGTGCAGCTCGCCCGCGTTGGCCCACACGGAATTGCCCCCAGCCCCATCCACCGTCGCCGTGCCGGTGGACCCGCCGTAGGGGGCGAGGTAGCCGTCGGCGTTCTCCACCCGGCCGCCGTTCTGCACCGTGAGTGTGCCCATGCCATCGCCGCCGACGTTGAGGTCCGACGAGTTCGCCCACGTCGAGCCAACCCCGTCCACCGTCGCCGTGCCCACCCCGCCGACGCCGAGGTAGCCGGCGCTGCTCTCCACCCGGCCGCCGTTCTGCACCGTCAGCGTGCCCGTGCCACCGCTGCCGACGTAGAGGAAGGACGAGTTCGCCCACGTCGAGCCAACCCCGTCCACCGTCGCCGTGCCCGTGGACCCGCCGTAGAAAGCGAGGTGGCCGACGGCGTTCTCCACCCGGCCGCCGTTCTGCACCGTCAGCGTGCCCGTGCCCGAGCGGCCGACAAAGAGGGACGACGAGTTCGCCCACGTCGAGCCAACCCCGTCCACCGTCGCCGTGCCGACCCCGGCAGCTTCGTAGCCGAGGCAGCCGTCGGTGTTCGACACGCTGCCGCCGGTGAGGACGTTGAGCGTGCCCGGGGCGTCGTACCCGAGCACGAGCTCCTGGCCCACACTCAGGCTTTGGCCGCTGCCCCGGCTGTACGCCCCGGAGCCGCTTAGCCCGGCAGCGTGGCCGAGGTGCAGACTGCCTGCGAACGACGGGGCGTTACCGAAGCCGGACAGCGCATTCACCCGCAGCGTGCTTCCCGCCTGGGTGTTGAAGGTGGAGCCAGAGCCAGGGTCCCGCTCCGCCACGTCCGCGGCCGCGAGGCCCCCGGTGTTCAGATTCACCGTGCCCGAGACCTTGAGCGTCCCGGCCACGCGCACCTCGCCGCCATTGGACGCCGTCAGGGTGCCAGCGCCGCCGTCCCACCAGTCGCCCACATAGAGCGAGCCGGCATTGTCCCACAGCGAGCCGCCGCCGTCCACCGTCGCCGTGCCCGTGGAGAAGGGCTGATAGCCGAGGTAGCCGTCGGTGTTCTCCACCCGGCCGCCGTTCTGCACCGTCAGCGTGCCCGTGCCAGCGCCGCCGACGTAGAGGAAGGACGAGTTCGCCCACGTCGAGCCGGCGCCGTCCACCGTCGCCGTGCCATCACCAAAGAAATTGCCGCCAAGGTAGCAGGTGCTGTTCTCCACCCGGCCGCCGTTCTGCACCGTCAGCGTGCCTCCACCCCAGAAGCCGACGTGGAGGAGCGACGAGTTCGCCCACGTTGAGCCAACCCCGTCCACCGCCGCCGTGCCGGTGCTGGCAAAGTCGTAGCCGAGGTAGCCGGTGCTGTTCTCCACCCGGCCGCCGTTCTGCACCGTCAGCGTGCCCGTGCCAGCGCTGCCGACGTAGAGGTCCGACGAGCTCGCCCACGTCGAGCCGGCCCCGTCCACCGTCGCCGTGCCGGTGCTCGTATCGGCGTAGCCCAGGTAGCCGGTTGCGCTCGCGGCCAGGCTGCCGTTGAGAACGTCCAGAACACCCGTCCCGGCGTCGCCCACGTAGAGGCCGGCGGAGTTGACCCACGTGGCGGGCTGGCCGGGCGCCCCAACCGTAACGGTCCCACTGCCACCCGCCACGGTGGCCACGCGGCCTTCCACGCCCGCGAGCGTCCCCAGCCACAGCGTCAGGCTAGGCGAAAGGCCCGCGGTATCGCCCACGACCACGGAGGGCGTGGACGTGAGCGCGTAGGTGTGGCTGAGCAGGAGGAACCTGTAGCTGCCGTCACGAACCAACGCCTGCTGGTTCGTTGGGCTGCTGCCAAAAGCGACATCGTGCGACCCAGCCAGGGTGAAGACCGCAGAATCGTCTGGGCCTGGAGGGCCGTAAGGGGGATTCGGGAAGTTGTTTGGCAACCAGTTGAGGAAATCCCCGAACGCGCCGTCGCCCGCGTTCCAGAAGAAAGGCGTAGCTCCGCCCGGGCTTGCGCACAACGCGGCCAGCAGGCCCACGGCCAGAGCAAGGAATCGTCGGGACCACAGGGAGCACAAGCGCTTCACCGCAGGAACTCCTGTTCACGCCGCCAGCGAACGGAAGCCTACGCCATGGCACGGCCGAACCGACTTGTCAGCCGGCCCCGGCGAGCCGCGCGGGCCGGCCAGCCGCTCGGTCTCCTAAGGCTGTGCGGTGCAGAAGGAGAGAGCTCGCGCGACCCGTGTGAGCCGCGCGTGGACTACGAATGCAGGATGGAGGTAGGGGTTGAGTGACTTCGCCAGGCGGGAACCGACATAATGCATCCCCCCTGGCGGGAGGTGGATGCACTGTCCCGCAGACCCGCCTTGGCGGCGGATGCTTAGAGCCTGCGATTACACCCGGCCTCACGGGCAGTCCCCTCAGTTGCGCGGCACGGTTGTGCCACACTGCCCACTGAACCACGCGCCCTAACCTAGTCCAATTCACAGTAGCAAGTCGCCTTGCCGCTGTCAAGCCTTTCCCTGCGCTGGTCTTGCCGGCGCGAGCGCGGCACCGGCTGCACCACGCAACGCTGAGCCGTCCGGGCAGACGGGTGCTCCTCCGCCTCTTCGGCCGGCCCGATGCCGAGATGAAGCTGTTGCGCAGCGCCCGCCGCCAGCAGGGCCTCTACCAGCTCTACGCCGACTTCTGCGACTCCGAGGCCGCCACCTGCACCCGCTGCCCCCTCGTCCGCCTGCTGGAGGCCTGAGGGCGCACCGCACCCCATGCGTGAGCCATTGGCGCTCCGCGTTCCCCCTCGACATCACTTGCAGGACTTAACGCCATCTGCGGCGCCGGCGACGCAGCAGGCCCAGGCCGCCGAGGGCGAGGAGGGTGAGGGTCGCCGGCTCAGGGATGGCGGCGGCGTTGCCGAGGACCACAAACTCAGCGCCATACGGGCTGGCAGGGCCGTAGTAGACGGTGAACTCCGACAACAGGTCGGCGCTTTGCAGTGTTGCGCCCGGCGCGACGTTGGAGAACTCGCCTGAGAGCGTGCCCGCCGTCATCAAGATGAACGTGTCGTCCGGCTGGATCAGGTCGCGGAAGGCGCGGTCCACGATCAGCTCCAGCTCGCCGCCGAGGGTGAGGTTGCCCAGGATGTTCACCTGGTCGTAGCCCGTGTCGGCATCAAAGCCGGCCAACTCCATGATGAGGTGATTGGTCGCGGCGAAGACCACGTCGCCCTCGAAAGAGAGAATCCCCGGGCTGGTGCCTGGGCACAGGTCGCCCTCGAAGTAGTTGGTGCCCGTGCCTGTGAAGATGCCCGCGCCGTCCACGCAGCCGAAGTAGACGGCGGAGGTGCCGCCGCTGACGCGGATCTCGCCGTTGTTCGTCAGGTCGTCGAAGAAGGTGGTCGGCCCCACGCCCGAGACGATGATGAGGCCGGTATTGTCCACATCGCCACGAACGTTCGTGACGCCGCTGAAGGCCATAGTCGAGCTGTTGGCGAGGCCGGCGTCGGCCTGGAGCCATCCGTTGCCGACGACCATCCCGCCGTCTCGGTTTGTCAGGCTGCCATTGAGGCGCAGCGTGCCGCCGAGGGCGACTTGGGCGGCGTTGTAGTTGTCCAGGTCGCCCTGCACGGTCATGGTCCCGCCGGCCACGGTGAGGAGGCCGCCGTCGTTGTCCACGCCCCCCGTGATGGTCAGGCGCTCGGCGGCGCCGACGAACAGCTCGCCCGTGTTCGCCACGTCGGCCAGGACGCGTCCCTGGCCGCCCAGGAGGCCGCTGTTGTTCACCACGGGCGCCTGGATGCGGGCGGAGACGGCATTGCCGAGCAGCACCTCGCCGTCGTTGTTCAGCGCGGTCGTCAGGGCTACGGTGGCGCGGTCAATCGCGAGCAGGCCGCCAGCGGCCACGGTGAGCTGGCCCGGCGAGAGCGTCGCACCGCCGAGCACCTCGACCGTGCCCTGGTTCTCGATGCCGAAGATGCTCAGATTGACCAGGGACAGAGAGCCGTCATAGGAGAGCATGGGGAACCCGCTGCCGCCGCCGACGATGAACGCGCTCGTGCCCGCCCCGCCGCGGATGGCCCCGCCGAGGCTCAGTGTGCCGCCCTGGTAGTGATAGGTCCCCGTCGAGCCGGCCTCGCTGGCCAGCACGAGGTCGCCGCCCACCGTGTTGGCGCCCCCGGTCTGGGTGAAGACGCCCGTGGCGTCGTAGCCCACGGTGAGGCCCTCGCCGGTCTGAAGGCTCTGGCCGGCCCCGAGCGTATAGCCGCCGGACCCCCCGCCCCCCGCGTGGCCGAACTGAAGGGCTCCCGCGAACGACGGATGGTCGCCGAAGCCGGACAGGGCGTTCACCCTCAGGGTGCTGCCCGCCTGGGTGTTGAACGTGGAGCCCGGGACCACCTCCGCCACGTCCGCCACCACGAGGCCCCCGGCGTTCAGGTTCACCGTTCCCGCCCCCCACACCTTGAGGGTATCGCCCACGCGCACCTCGCCGCCGTTCTGCACGGTGAGGAGTCCGGTGCCGCCGGCGGCGTCGGCGCTGCCGCCCACGTAGAGCGCTGCCGTGTTGGTCCAGGTCGAGCCGGCTCCCGTCACCGTCGCCGTGCCGTTGGAGCCGTCCGCGTAGGCAAGCCATCCGTTGCCGCTCGACACGCTCCCGCCGTTCTGGACGTTCAGCGTGCCCGTGCCGAAGTAGCCGACCTGTAGGCCCCCCATGGAGTTCGTCCAGGTCGAGCCGGCTCCCGTCACCGTCGCGGTGCCCACCCCTGACCAGATGTAGCCGAGGCAGCCGCCGCGGTTCGACACGCTCCCGCCGTTCTGGACGTTGAGCGTGCCCCAGCCAAAGAAGCCGACCAAGAGGGACGACGAGTTCGCCCACGTCGAGCCAACCCCGTCCACCGTCGCCGTGCCCACCCCTATGCCGGCGTCGCCGAGGTAGCCCCCGCCGCTCTCCACCCTGCCGCCGTTCTGCACGCTGAGCGTGCCCCAGCCAATGCGGCCAACGTAGAGGTCGCCGGAGTTCGTCCAGGTCGAGCCGGCTCCCGTCACCGTCGCCGTGCCGTTGCCGCCGCCGGAGTAGCCGAGATAGCCATTGGTGTTCAGCACGTCGCCGCCGCCCACGATGCTGAGCTGGGCCGCCGCATCCCTGCCGATCGTGAGGCTGCCGTCTATACCCGGAGCAGGCCCGCCCGCGACGAGCTGGCCCCCGGTCACATTCACCGTGCCGGCGTCCCACACCTTCAGGAGGGTCCCCGCATGGACCAGGCCGTCGTTCTGGACGGTGAGAAGTCCGGTGCCGCCGGCGGCGGTGGCGCTGCCGCCCACGTAGAGCGCTGCCGTGTTGGTCCAGGTGGAGCCGGCCCCGTCCACCGTCGCCGTGCCGGTGCCGGTGGTTTCGTAACCGAGGTATCCCCGGGTGTTCGACACGCTGCCGCCGTTGAGGACGTTGAGCGTGCCCGCGCCATAGCGGCCGACGTAGAGGCCCCCGGAGTTCGTCCAGGTCGAGCCGGCCCCGTCCACCGTCGCCGTGCCCACCCCTGAGCTGGAGTAGCCGAGGTCCCCCCAGGCGCTCTCCACCCTGCCGCCGTTCTGCACGCTCAGCGTGCCTGTGCCGCGGTGCCCGACGTAGAGCTCGACGGAGTTCGTCCAGGTCGAGCCGGCTCCCGTCACCGTCGCCGTGCCGTTGCCGCCGACGGCGTAGCCGAGGTATCCGGTGGTGTTCGACACGTCGCCTCCGCCCACGATGCTGAGGGAGGCCGATGCGTCGGAGCCGATCGTGAGGCTGCCGTCCACGCCCGGACCGGGGCCGCCCGCGACGAGCTGGCCCCCGGTCACATTCACCGTGCCGCTGTTCCACACCTTGAGCAGTGAGCCGGCGTTGACCAGGCCGCCGTTCTGGACGGTGAGGAGTCCGGTGCCGCCGGCGGCGTTGTCGCTGCCGCCCACGTAGAGCGAGCCGGAACTCGACCACGTCGAGCCGGCCCCGTCCACCGTCGCCGTGCCGTCGCCGTCGCTCTCGCTGTAGTACCCGAGGTAGCCGTTGGTGTTCGACACGCTGCCGCCGTTGAGGACGTTCAGGGTTCCGGTGCCGACTCTCAGCCAGCCCGAACAGGCCCAGGTCGAGCCGGCCCCGTCCACCGTCGCCGTGCCGTTGCCACTGAACTCGTAGCCAAGGATGACCATGATGTTCGATACGCTCCCACCGTTGAGGACGTTCAGCGTGCCCGTGCCGCCGTAGCCCACCATGAGGGCGTGGCCATTCGTCCAGGTCGAGCCGGCCCCGTCCACCGTCGCCGTGCCGATGCCTGCTCTCCTGGAGCCGAGGTAGCCGAAGGAGGTGTTCGACACGCTGCCGCCGTTCGTGATGTTCAGCGTGCCCGTGCCGGACCAGCCGACACAGAGCTCACCGGAGTTCGCCCAGGTCGAGCCCACCCCGTCCACCGTCGCCGTGCCGTTGCCGCCGACGGCGTAGCCGAGGTATCCGGTGGTGTTCGACACGTCGCCTCCGCCCACGATGCTGAGAGAGGCCACGGCGTAGGAGCCGATCGTGAGGCTGGCGTCCACGCCCGGACGGGGGCCGCCCGCGACGAGCTGGCCCCCGGTCACATTCACCGTGCCGCTGTTCCACACCTTGAGCAGTGAGCCGGCATTGACCAGGCCGCCGTTCTGGACGGTGAGGAGTCCGGTGCCGCCGGCGGCGGCGGCGCTGCCGCCCACGTAGAGCGAGCCCGAACTGCTCCAGGTCGAGCCGGCCCCGTCCACCGTCGCCGTGCCCACGCCGGAACTGTTGTAGCCGAGGTAGCCATTAGCGTTCGACACGCTGCCGCCGTTGAGGACGTTGAGCCTGCCCGTGCCCTCGTAGCCGACGTAGAGGTCAGAGTAGTTCGTCCAGGTCGAGCCGGCACCGTCCACCGTCGCCGTGCCGTTGGCGGTGCTTCTGTTGCCCACAAAGCCGGTGGTGCTCGACACGTCGCCGCCGTTGAGGACGTTGAGCGTGCCCGTGCCGAGTTGCCCCACGCGGAGGAAGCCGGAGTTCGTCCAGGTCGAGCCGGGCCCGTCCACCGTCGCCGTGCCGATGCCGGTGCTGCTCATGCCCAGGTAGCCGGCGGTGTTGGACACCTTGCCGCCGTTGGTCACTTTCAGCGTGCCCGTGCCGTCGGAGCCGACGCGCAGGATAGTGGAGTTCGTCCAGGTCGAGCCGGCCCCGTCCACCGTCGCCGTGCCGGTTCCAGTCCCGGCATAGCCGAGATAGCCGGCTGCGTTCTGGACGCTGCTGCCGTTGAGGACGTTCAGAACACCTGTCCCGGCGTCGCCGACATAAAGGTTGCCAGTATTGGCCCATGTCGCAGGCACGGCTACTGCGGCGTCTCCCAACGTCACGGTTCCGCTGCCGCCAGCCACAGTGGCCACGCGGCCCTCCACGCCCGCGAGCGTTCCACCCGCCAGCGTAAGGCTGGGCGAAAGGCCCGCGGCAACTCCGACCAAGACGGAGGGGGTGGACGTCAGGCTGTAGGTCCAGCCGTTCAGGAAGAACACGTAGCTGCCGTCTTGAACGACGGCCTGCTGGTTGGTTGGGCTGCTGCTGAAGACGATAGCGCGCGGCCCCCCAGGCTGGGCGAAGCGGGCCACGTCGGCCGACCCGGGCGGGCCGTAGGGCGGAGACGGGAAGTCATTGGGCGACCAGGAGTCGAGCGATTCGAAGGGGGCAATCCCGACCACCCAGTCGAAGACGAGCGCCTGCGCTGGGCTGGCCCAGAGCACAATCAGCAGGGCCACGGCCAGAGGAAGGAACCGTGGGGACCGTACGGAGGGGGAATGCTTCATCGCAGGGACTCCTGTTCGTGCCGCCGTGGAACGGAGGTCTACACAATGACACGCTCGAATGGGCTTGTCAGGCGCCCGCGCCGAGCCGCGCGGGCCGGCCTGTCGCTCGGTCTCCTAACCCGCATTTCTCGCCAAGCCGCCCGTTCCGTGATTGTCATCCTGAGCGGAGAGCAGCGGAGCGAAGGATCTTTCAAGGGAGTCACCGGCGTCACCGGTCGGATTCCTGGGATCGCTCTGTCGCCCTGAGAGATCCTTCGACTTCGGCCGCCCAGAGGCGGCCTTCGCTCAGGATGACAAGGGTGCAGGGCTCGCCGAGTTCCCTGGTGAGAAATGCGGGCCAACGTCGTGATGCTGCGTGCAGGGAGAGATAGCGCGCCGGCCAGGTCGGCCGCGCGTGGATTACGAATGCAGGATGGACGTGGGGATTGACTGTCTTCGCCTGGAGGGAGCCGACACGATGCATCCCCCCTGGCGGGAGGTGGATGCAGCGTCCCCTCAATGCCCCTCGGCGGAGGATGCTCATAGCCTGCGATTACACCCGGCCTCACGGGCAGTCCCCTCAGTTGCGCGACACTGATGTGCGGCGCTGCCCGCTGAACCACGCGCCCTAGCCCAATCCAATTGACAGTAGCAAGTCGCCTTGCCGTTGTCAAGTCCTCTCTCCGGAATCTCAAGGGCGGGGGGGTGAGACCTTCTGATCCACCCCTGGGGCGGCGACTTGCGTGGCGCATCATACACCGCGGCGGCCGGCTGTCAAGCCCGAATTCGCCGCGCCGTGAACGCACAAAGCGCTTGACAAACCATGATGATACGGTAAACTGGCAGTGAACGGCGCGCCACAGGCGCCGAGAAGGGAACGGAGCGACATGGATGTGAAGCGTTGGCTCTGGCTGAGGCTCGCCTGCCTGCCCGCCGTCCTGGCCTGCTTGCCAGGGGTCGGTGTGGCCGAGCCGAAGCGGTGAATCTTCCAGGACTGCGGGCTCGGGCCGCCCGTCGTGCCGCGGCCCCGCCCCAGCGACCTCGGAGGCCGGTCGGTCTCCTACTCAGTCCTCCGCATCTGCGACCACTATGGCCGTGTGTACTTCGAGGCCATCGAGACCCGCTCCGTCCGCGACCGCGAGAAGGCATATCACGAGGCCTACCTCAAGGCGGCGCGCGAGTGGAAGCCGGGCAAGGACCCCGACAACCCCCTCCAGCAGCCCCGCAAGCCCGAGGTCCGTGTCTGGCGGAACGTCATGGGCGGGCCGGAGGCTTGGGACCGCGCCCACGCCGTCGCCGAGGAATGCCGCAAGAGAGAGCTCAAGCCATCGACGAAGAGCTGCACCGAACCCGAGAAGGCATCCCCCGCCTCAGCAAAGCCCGAGCCCGACAAGAAGATCCCCGGCCCGCTGGTGAAGTGACCCCTGCCATTCGCCCCGCATGCCCGCGGCCGCGGCGCCGGCCGGCGCCCAGGCTCGCAGCCCTCTGTTTCTCAGAGTGCCAACTCCCTCTCTCAGGGGTTGGCACTCTGAGAACTCCCCACCGGACGAGCCAGAATGCCCGATCTGCTCACAATGCCAACCCCGCCAGCGCGAGGGGCTTGGCATTCTGTGATGCCGGTATGACGTGAAGACAGGTCATTCTGCCAACAGCCCCTCAAGGCAGGACCCCGAACAGGTGCATAACCTGTTGGGAGTCCTGCCTTTAGGCAGTCTTCGCCTTCTCTCCTGAGCCCCGCGGTGCCCCCATCTTCACGGCGTTCAATCCCTGGCGCGTCCGCGGCTGCAAGATGTTGAATGGCAGTCACTTACGGATGGCGCGACGCTGCGGGCCTCCTGGCCTACGGCCCGGCGTCGCCCTCTGTCACCAGGCCGAGCGCCTTGACCACCAGCGCCCGCCTGCCGCACAGGCCGACCACCTTCGCCCCCTTGCCGTCGAGCAGCCGCGTCGGACGCCCCGTCGGCTTCCCAAGCCACGCGCTCCGATACGAGTCCCCAGGGTTCAGACGCACCCCGTCCCACCGCATGAAGACCAACTGGATCGCGTTCATCTGGAGAGCCGCGTCCACCTCGACGGCGCCGACCGCGTAGCCCGGCTTCGCCAGCGCGACCGTCGGGCCGGCGGGGGCCGCAGCGAAGAGGGGCTCGACCGCGGCAAGGCAGTCCTCCCGCATCCAGCGCCGCGCCACGCAGCGCACCCCGAGCATGGGCGCACCGGGCGGGCCCACGAGCCGGAACGGCACGCCGCCCGGCCCGCCGACCAGCTCGCCATCCTCACCCTTCGCCAGCGGCAGCCTTGGGAACGAGTGACTTGGGCGGCTCGCGCCTGCGATCGCCGCCTCCAGGTGGCGCAGGAGCGTGGCAAAGCGCTCCTCCGGCACCCTCTCCACCCGCCCATCGAGGAAGGCCACGCACCGCATGCCCGGCACGAACGCCACCCGGTCCCACGCCAGCGGCAGGTGGCCGCCGATGGCGGGCAGGCGCCCGCGCTCGCCCAGGCGCTCGAGGCTGCTCGCGTAGCTGCACGGCACGCCGGGGGCGAGCAGCGGCGGCTCGCGGTCCAGCGGCGAGACGAGCAGGTCCTTCGTGAGGAACCCTGCGTCAACCACCTCTGCCAGGCTCTTCGGCCAGGCCCTCTTCCCCGTCTCGTAGGCGATGCAGCCGAGGGCGATCTGCCGCAGGTTGCTCACGTTTGCCGCGACCTGCGCCTGCCCCTGCGCGCGGGCGACGCCCGCGGCGAGAGGCGCCACAAGCGCGTCCGTGGCCTTCTCGTCCAGCCGCGCGCGCAGGCACGCCAGCGTGTCGGCCTGGGAGGCCGCCACGCTCTTCAGGAAGTCGAGCATTCGCTCCGCCGACTCCAGCTTCTGCCCGTCGAGGCCCGGCTTCGCCGACTCGGCCTTCGCGATGCCCTCCCGGACCGCCTTCTGGACCTCGCCGCACAGCCGCATCGCCTGGTCGGCGTGTGCGAGGCGGGCGCGCACATCGAGCTCGATGCACGTGCCGACCGAGAAGCCGACCCCCACCGCCCTCACGCTCGCCAGCTCGGACACCACGGGCGCCGGGAGCAGCCACTCGAGCCGGCCCAGCGACCCCGCAATGCCCCCCACGCCGATGAAGTGCTCGTGCCGGCGCAGCGGCGCGAGCAGCTCATCGAGCTCGGCGTCCACCTTCGGCCTCTCGCCGGCCCGCGCGCGCCGGAGCACCTCCCGCAGCGCCTCCTCGTGCTCCGCGACGCAGAACAGGCGGTCCCCCAGGCGAGCCACCCACTGCCCGCGGGCCCCGGCCGTTGACACTACTGGGTAGCCCTCCACGTCGTGCCGCTGGGCGCGCTCGGGGGCGGCGAGCACCTCCTCCAGGCTCATCGCTCGCCCCGTGGCGAGCACGATGACCCCGGCATCGGCCGTCCCCGCGACCAGCGCCCCCTCGATGTCGTCGAAGGTCAGCCGCAGCCCGCGCAGGTCCCGCGCGAGCTGTCGCTCGGCCGGGGCCAGCGTCTCCCTCATCTGGCGGTAGAGCTCGCTGCGGCGCAGCTTGCCGACGTCGAGCCAGGCCACGATGGTGGAGCCCGGCGGAGCATACCGCAGCAGGCTCGTCGCCGCATCGCCCCCCCGCTGCACGAGAAGCCACACGCCCACGGCCGCTGCCGCGGCCAGCCCGGCCGCGCACAGCGCCCAGGCCACACGTCGTCCGCCCGCTGTCGAAGGCATATCCGCCCCCCTACGCAATCCGGCGCAGGCCTGCGCCGTCAGGCGCGCTGCCGGCTTCCTGCGCTCGATCCCATCCCCCCCCCTGCCATTCTACGCAGGGGC
>Ga0307380_10003902_pt1 | contig 20372 bp, 17 predicted proteins | sample UN3MG_FD_202239 | JGI IMG/M metagenome (GOLD analysis project Ga0307380, IMG submission 202239) | Soil microbial communities from Risofladan, Vaasa, Finland - UN-3 | ecosystem: Environmental > Terrestrial > Soil > Coastal area > Acid sulfate soil | place: Finland: Risofladan, Vaasa | collected... | reverse complement strand
ATGATACTAACAAGTGGAATTTCTTTTTTGACTATGTAGATTATATAGACTGACTTAACTAACTGGACAGTTAGCGGAGTGAAGGAAAATTTAATTAACGAAAAAATCCCACCGGCGGTAGCCTATCATTTTGAATTATTCAGCAAGAATGCATTAGTTTATCTTTGTCTTCATTTGTTTAATGTTAAAAGCAATAATTATTCAAAAGATTATTGTGATATTCATTAGGAAACTACAATTTTAAGGAATATTTAATCATAAATTTGGCGGATTAATAATGAAAATTTTAATGCTTAATTTCGATATAAAAGATCTTGGAACATATTATAGATCTTATAATTGGGCTAAATACCTGGTTGGAGTGGGTCATCAGGTTACAATTGCTTGTCTTTCCAATGAGCAAAGAATTAAAAGTAAGATTTATTATGATGAAGGTATTAGAATTTTAGAGACGCCAAGCTTCTTAGCTGGAAGTAGGCTATTTTCCCGATTTTCTGGAATTCAAGGTTGGGGTGCCCTTGATATAATTATCCGTTTAAGAGAAGTTTTGTGTAATAGGTATGATATCATCCATACATTTGAACATCATCCAAACGTAGCGATCCCTGTATATTTAGCTCCCAAGAAGCAACTACCTATTTTAATTTCTGATTGGTGCGATAACTATGGTAAAGGAGGATTCAGGGACTATTATCAATATAGACTAGATTATCTTTATCGAAATATCGGATTTCCATTGAGAAAGTTAATGGATTTCATTGAAAGAGATCTCAGAGTTAAATCACAAGGAATTACTGTAATCAGTGAGTTTTTATTACAACGCGCAATAAATATGGGAATAGAAAAGGAAAAAATTTTTTTACTAAGGGATAGCGTAGATACTAACAGTATTAGGCCATTCCAAAAAGAGGTTGCTAAGGACAAGCTGGGTTTTAATAAGGAAGATAGATTTTTGGCTTTTCTTGGATCGTTTCAAGGTGATCTGGATATTGCTTTGGAGGCATTTACACTAGTTCTTCGGCAAGTGCCAAATATTCATTTTTTAATTATAGGGAAGAAGGATGAGGATGTAAGAAGAAAAGCGGCTAATTTGAACTTACCTAATAAGGTCACTCAAATAGGATGGTGTTCTGAAAAACAGCTCCCATGGTTTTTATCCGTTGCAGATGCTTTTCTTCTTCCAATGAGGGATAACCCTTTAAACCAAGCTCGCTGGCCTAACAAAATTGGTGAATATATGGCAGTCGGTAGACCGACGATTTGTACAAGAGTCGGGGATGTTGCAAAAATGATAGAAGATGAGAAAATTGGACTTGTCTCAGAAGTAAATTACGAGGATTTTGCAGCAAAAATAGTCTACATACTTAAGAATCAGGAACTTTCAATGAAAATGGGAGAAAAAGCAAGAAACGTTGCTGAAAATAAATTTGCAATAGATATACAAGGATTAAGGATAGAATCTATCTATAAAACCTTATTAAAAAAAATTACGATCTAAGGCTATTATAATGCATTCAATGAAGAAAATAAGAGTTACTATAGTTGGATGTGGTGCTGTGATAGACCATCTTTATAAAAGACCTTTGAGAAAGTTAGATAGACAACGCATATTAAAGGTAGTTGGATTAGTAGACAAGGATCAAGACCGCGCAAAAAAAATACAAAAATTTTTCCCAAAGGCTTCTATTTATGAGAATATACTAGATGCTATAAGTATGAGTGGCTCAAATCTAACTATAGTTGCAAGTCCGGCTGAATACCATTTTGAACATTCGATTTTTGCACTCCAAAATGGTAGTCATGTTTTATGTGAGAAGCCCATGGCCATAACGAAAGAACAATGTAATAAGATGATTCAAACGGCTCGGGACACCAGGCGGTTGTTAGCAATAGGCATGACAAGGCGTTTTTTTCCATCTTTAGCTCACTTGAAAAATATGATTACTACAGGAGAATTGGGCAAGTATTTATCGTTTAACTATAGAGAGGGTGGACAATATAATTGGCCGGTAATTACTTCTGCCAGTTTTAAAAGATGTAAAGGGGGAGGCGGGGTATTGTTTGATATGGGGTCACATGTGTTAGACTCAATAATTTGGCTTTTTGGCATGCCTTCGAGTCTTTCGTTCTTTGATGATGCACTAGTTGGTGGTGTTGAAGCAAATTGTCTTATTCAGATGAATGCTCCAAGTTTCAATGGTTTCATTCATTTGAGTTGGGATCATAATTTGGCCAATGAATTTCACATAACTGGATCAAAGGCAGAGGTTATTATAAAGCTTGATAATATGAGTAATTTGATCATTAAAAATTCAGATGGGTATCAGAAGATAGTACCTCAAATTGCTTTCCCCATGACGATTGGGACCAGAAGGACCAAGCTGGGGATTCCAAAATTCTACCATGAATGTTTTTATTTTCAGATTGTACAAATGGTTCGGGCAATTAAGCTAGGTGAAAGTGTGCCTGCTAGCGGAGAGGAAGGCAAAGAAGTTATATCTTTAATAGAGCATTGCTATAAAATTGCTAAGCCTATTGATATGACGTGGTTACCCCCGCCGCAAAATGAAACTTATAAAGAGCTTCACTGGAAAAGGGAACATTGAAATCAATAGCTGTAATTGGAGCCGCAGGCTTTGTGGGCTCGCGACTAGTAGAATCATGTCTCCTAAAGGGGGTTAAAGGTATTTGTGCTGTAGTTCGGGGGCCGAGAAATTTGGGAAAATTATGCCGTTTGGGCTCTGCTCTAAAGGTAAAAATGGCGGATGCAGAAAATGTAGATGTTCTTTCAGATGCCATTAAAGGCTGTTCAACTGTCGTAAATGTGACTATGAGTCATGACCCTATGAAGATCATTAAATCAACAAAAGCAATCCATCTTGCCTGCGTTGCAGCTGGAGCTAAGCACTTCATCCATCTAAGTTCAGCGGTTGTTTATGGACAGGTCGAATCACCCATGATAAATGATGATTCTCCTCCTCTTGCGAAGCACTGGATGCCTTACGCAAGAGCAAAATCTGATTCAGAATTATTTTTAAGAGAGGTTTCCGGCTTGAGTCCCGTGGAAATAACTGTCCTTCGCCCTGGCATCGTCTGGGGTCCACGTTCCACATGGAGTCTTAATGCTGCACAGGACTTGATATACAATAAGGCTTACCTAGTTGACGACGGGGCGGGAGTTTGTAATTCAATATACATAGATAACCTTATTTCCTGTATTCTTACTTGTTGTAGCCGTAAGACTGATGCTTCTGGTTTCTTCAATGTTTCAGATGCCGAATTCGTTACTTGGCGTGACTTTTATGAATCTTTAGCTGGATATTTAAGATATGATATGGCTAAAATCCCCAAGGTTTCTAGTGATCACTTCAGGCCTTCGCTCAACTCTTTCCTAAATGATGTAAAATTACATCATATATACATTAAAATTAAGGAAAAAATACCAGAAGATACAAGAGCTTTAGTAAAATTTTGGTTGGGAGGAAAATTTATCTCCCATAAGAAGTATAACAAAAGGGGTAAGGGAGGTATGAAACTTCAGGTCACACGCGATATGTGGCATTTGCAGACCGTTAGGCATAAGCTACCTAACGAAAAGTTTTCAAAACGCTTCAATTATGCACCACCAGTTTCTTTTCATAAGGGTACTCGCTTGACCATAAATTGGCTAAAATTTATAGGCATTTAATTATTTCAATATGAACGTTATTAGAGACCAAAGTGTTCTTGTATATAAGATTTTTAAGTAACAAAAAAAGCTAATGTTGGCGGCCTATTTTTTTTAAAAGAAGTCAATGAAGAATATTGTGATAAAAGTATCAGTCACAGTATGAACAGATTAAATTGGATCAATTCTAATACATCTTTTATAAAATAAAATATAAAGTCATTGTTTATGTTCTGCTCATACTAAGTGCTCCCCAAAACATCCATACAAGAATTATTAAGCAAAGTCAATGAACTGAACTCTAAAACTGACAGAGATGGTTTATGCATATTGGATGGTAAGGAATTATCGGAAAGGCTATAACTTGTTTGCCTGGAATGGAATTCTATTTAACCATGAATCGCCGAGAAGAGGAGAGTCCTTTGTAACTAGCAAAATAACCATGGGAATAGCAAACATATTAGCACATAAAAAAAAGAAGATTTATCTCGGTAATTTAGAGGCCCAAAGAGATTGGGGTTATGCCCCATAATACGTAGAAGCAATGTGGTTGATGCTTCAACAAAAGCGCCCTGATGATTATATCATAGGAACGGGAGAAACTCATTCAGTAAGAGAATTTTTAGAAGAGGCTTTTAACTATCTAAATTTAGATTGGCAGAAGTATATTGAAATTGATCAAAAATATTATTGCCCAACAGAAGTGGAAAATCTCGGGGCAGATTCAACCAAGGCCAGAGAACAATTAAACTGGTCCCCCAAAATTTCATTCAAAGACCTAGTTAAAATTATGGTTGACTATGACTTAGAATTATCCGGTCTTTCCTCCCCAGGTTTAGGGAGAAAAATCTTAAAGGAAAATGGTTTAATCTGGAATGAGAAATAAGCACTGATGTTATGCTAAGCTAAAGTATATAGGTCTGTATCTAAAAAGAAATGAATTGACTCTTTTTTGTCAAACAGCAAAATATATCAAAAAATAAGAGAAAAAAAATGATTGAACTGTCGGAAAATAGAATTACAGTTACAGGAGGCAAAGGATTTCTTGGCACTCATCTAGTTCGGAAACTCAGAAAAGAGAGAGGCTATAAAGACGTCTTCATTGCAGACCTCCCAGAATATGATTTAAGACATATTGAAGACATTAAAAAAATGTTTGATAGTCAAAAACCTGATATTGTAATCCATTTGGCAGCAGTTGTAGGAGGGATAGGTGCAAATAGAGAAAATCCAGGTAAATTCTTTTATGACAATGCTATAATGGGTATCCAACTCATGCATGAAGCTTATCTTAGAAGATTAGAAAAGTTCGTTGCGCTTGGAACAATTTGTTGCTATCCAAAGTTCACACCTATCCCATTTAAAGAAGAATATTTATGGGATGGTTATCCAGAAGAAACCAATGCACCATATGGATTAGCAAAGAAAATGCTTCTTGTTCAATCACAAGCTTACAGGAAGCAATACAGATTTAATTCTACATTTTTGATGCCAGTTAATTTATATGGGCCAGGAGACAATTTCGATCCTAAATCTTCTCATGTTATCCCTGCGCTAATAAAAAAGTGCATTGATGCCAAAGAAAAAAAAGATGACCAGATAATCGTTTGGGGGACAGGAAAAGCCTCAAGAGAATTTTTATATGTTGAAGATGCAGCAGAGGCCATAATACTCGCTACAGAAAAATATAATAAATCTGATCCCGTAAATATCGGCGCGGGTTTTGAAATTAAAATAAAAAAATTAGCTGAATTAATTGCTGAATTATCTGGTTACAAAGGAGAAATTATCTGGGATAAATCAAAACCTGATGGGCAACCTAGACGAATGTTAAACACGAATAAAGCTAAAGAGGAATTCGGATTCAAAGCAAAAACTGCTTTTGAGAGAGGATTAAGAAAAACAATTGATTGGTATGTTATAAACAAAAAATGCTAATAGCAAATTATAAGTCCTATCTAATAAGCAATAATGTACAAAATAATAGAGAAATGTAAAGAGCTTTCACAGCTGAAAAAAAACGTGTTTTCGGGAGTTGTTTTTTCAGGAGCTCATAGCATAATTGCTCTAATTGCCTATCCGATATATTTAAAATATTTAGGAGCAGAAAAATATGGATTGTGGATTACTTTAGCGGTAATAATAGAGTTTAGTCAGTTTGGGCAATTGAAAATAGAAACGGCAATGATAAAATTTATAGCAAGAGAGTATGGAAAAAAAAAATTCAAAGCAATCACGGAATATATATCTACTTCTTTCTACATCTTAATGGTGTCTTTCTTTATAATTATCATTATATTAGCACTTTTTAAATATCAGATAGCAGCACTTATAAAGCTTGAAAAAGCTTTTTTGGATGATGGAATAAGTCTTATATTTTATATGGGATTTTTATCTGGGCTCAGTTTTTTCGTTAATGTTATAAGAGGTGTAATGGTTGGAATTGGTCGAATGGATATTGCTAATTATGTGTTCCTTTTTAGCAGAATTTTTCGATTTATATTGGCTGTATGCTTATTAATTTTGGGATATGGAATTTGGAGTTTATATTTTAGCCATTTATTATATTTTATATTACCATTAATAATTTGGATTTTTATTTTAGGACATAGTTATCATATAAGGATTTTTGATCCGTTAGCCTTCAGAAAAGAAAAACTTAAAGAATTAATAAAATTAGGTGGAACATTGCTTGTGGGAACAATTGCTCACATGTTTGTCGTACCCTTCAATAAAGTAATAATCGCTAGATATGTCGGGCTTTCAGCAGTCACATTTTACCAAATCGCATTCCAACTCGTTATGGCAATAAGAAGCTTATTTGTTCTAGGCTTAGAATCAACTTTACCTAAAATAAGTGAAATATACAAAGAAACCATTGAATCACTAAAATCAGTTCTTTCTGTTCATAAAAAAGGTATGATATTTGTCCTATTGTTTGCATTTCCTCTATTTTTATCAATATTCATATTTGCAAATCCAATCTTAAGGATCTGGTTAGGCGGAGGATTTGATATACAAATTGCAATTGTACTTAGAATATTAGTAATAGGCTGGCTTATTAATGCACTAGCAGTTCCCGATTATTATATGTTTATAGGGATTGATAAAGCTGGATATAGTGTTAGCGCGACATGTTTAAAAAGTTTTACAAATGTTACTCTCATTTTAGTTTTGTTATTTTTGGATATACGATTTACTCTAATTAAAGTGGCAGCTATCGACTCATTAAGTCTTATTGTAGCAGTGATTTTTTTAAAATATAAATATTTTGAATTTAGAAAGTTGAATAGTGTTGCCTGGAATAAATAATTTGTAATAAGATAAATTTGAACTGACCACCAAAATTCGAACTACCCACAGTGCTAATAAAAATGAAAATTCTTTCTGTTATTCACGTGTTTTAATGTAGGAGTCTATGTATGTCTATCATTGTCATGATTTGCTTTGCCCGTTCTGGAGGAACCATTTTAAACCAGTGTTTGGGATCTTTGCCTAATGTAGTAATTATGTCAGAGGTAAGTCCTCTTGGGGGAGGCGCAGGCAAAGGTCAAATATATTACCAAACTATAAAATCTCAAGCAAAAAACTGGTATGGAATTGACTTGAAGTCCGATGAGAATGATTTTGTTGAGAGCACTCTTGAATTAGAAAAAATTTGTGAAAAAGACAATAGGCAATTAATAATTAGGGATTGGTCATATATAAATTTTGTGCCTATTAAAGAGAATAATTATAATCCTCCACAAAGACTGCTTATCTTGGAAGGATTGCAGGGAAAATGCAAATTAATCCCATTTGCATTCGTTCGTGATGCTATTGATATTTATCTCTCCTTCTTGAAGAACATAAATATAATGAAATGTGATATTGAAAAATTTTTTGGCTGCTACTTAAATTACATCAAAGCTTTAATAGACGCAAATATTCCAATATTTAAATATGAAGATTTTGCTTTGGACCCAGGAAATATAATAAATAATATATGTAATTATTCTGGTTTGAGATATAGCGCTTCTTTTAAAAACTTTAACACATTTGACAAAGTAAATGGCGATGTTCAATTTGGAAACAGTTCTCGGGGGATAAGACAAAATAAAATTAAGCCTCTCTCCCGTAGGATTATCCCCAGGGATAAGATTGTAGAGATTAATCAATGTGCCAAAATGGTTGAAGCAAATAGTTTATTAGGATATCCAGCTCTATATGAAAGTAAAGAAAGAGAAAAAGTTTTTAATAAACTTTTAGATGATATATGTTTTAATATTTATAATGTTTTAGGAGTATCAAGACGATTATCGAACATTTTTAAGCGACAATAAAGGCGTGTTTTATAGCTAAGTTTTAAGAACTTGATGCTATGATTTATACATTTTTATGAAATGTTGATTAGAAAAATTAATATTTTTTCTATTTTTATGTATAGCATTTTGTTTGTGTGTGTATTTACATCGATTCATTGGAGCTATGATACTTCATGTGAAAAGGGTGAAATATTCCGGTTTGATAGGATATTACTTTTAGGACAAGTTAATATTTATCATTTATTCGCGGGGCTGTTTTTTTTAATAGTTTTTTTTGTAAAATTTGATCCTCATAGTAATGGAAGTATTTTAGGTGATAAAAACTATTTAAAAAATATTTTTTGGATGTATTTTGTTCCCGTTAATATATTAATTTATATAGCAACTTACACACAAAATATTAGTTTAGAAGATCTCGGAGTGTTCCCGATCGCAAAATTTTTTATATATTTAATTGTTGTATATTATGTCCAGGATATTTTTTTTAGGGATAAAGATAGTAAGCAATTAAATAATAGTTTAACAATACTCGAGTTACTAATACTTATTAGATGTTGTTATTCAATTTTCAAATATCTGTTAGGTTTTGGTGCTCAGAATCCAATAACTGGAGGTGTGCGTTTAGGACAGGAAAATGATTTTGCTGACTTTTTTATTTTGCTATTTATAATTGCATTGACAAGACTATTGTTTGGAAAAAATGAAAATAAATGGAACCGAGTATTACATATATTGGGAATAATTACATCTTCTTGTGTAGCCATCTTTTCTTTTAGACGATACTTTTTGATAGAGTTATTAATAGCAATAGCAATTATTTCATTTTTTCATTATCGTTTTAATGTAGCAAATTTCAATAAAAAAATTATAGCAGTATGTTTGTCTGTCGTGTTTATAATTGGAATGATTCTTTTTTTAGGACCTAATCGATTAATACATAATTATTATATCGGCCGCATGCTATCTAGTCTTTCACTCCTAAGTTATAAATACGAATCGCAATATGGAACTGGGACAGGCCATGGAGAAGAAATAAGAGATGGGTGGTATAATGTTAAAAAAAATTGGTTGTTAGGGGTTACACCTTTTGGGGTAGAGAAAATACAAAGGTTTGAAACAAGAGAATGGCAAACAGGATATTTTGTACATAATGGATATTTGCAAGTATGGCTTATTTATGGTTTATTAGGTTTCATTTTATTTATTTTTTTATATTTTAAGTCGCTACAATTAGGGCACATTGTTTTCTTTAAATTTAATAACAAATTAGGACTGATATTAATAGCTTTTATAGCTTGCCAGATGGTTAAGAATATTGTGGTGCCGACAGCGATTAGATTTGAGAACATAACAGTTATATATATTTTTTTGATATCTTTAGTATTAAAAGCGAAACGATTAGAAGATCTTAATAATATAAATGATGATGATCGCGATAATTAAAATATATGAGATAATTATGTAAAAGAAATGATCGCAATAAATATAAGGATAGAATATCCAAAGTCATATCAGAAAAAGACTAAGAAATATATGATGTGATGAATAAATGTGTACGGGTGACTGACGTCAGCTATTATTGCAGAAGCTTTTCCATATTTTACGCAAATAAATATACAAGAGCTACTAATAATTTCTTAATTTAAAAAAGATTATTGGATAAATGCAAGCATATACATATATTTGATCCTGAATATGGCTTAAGAAATCAAAAGATTTAATAAAGATCGCTTTTCTCTCTGATGATACGGTTATGATGCAGTGTGACAGGACGCTGAAGAGATGAAGTCGTTATGTTTTGAATTATTTTGATAATAGGACTACAAATGCCTATACAGAAGGAATTTATACCAAGATTAAAATGGTTAAGATAGTAAGTTTTGGATTTTGTAACGTGGAGGTCAATGTACGGACAGCACTTCTTTATCGCTTGCCCTTAACTATAGTCATATCTTTATCCCCCTTTTTGTCATAAGGGACCTAAATCGACGCTCTCCTTATGAAAATTGCTTAGGTTCTCATTTTCGTAATGAACTGAATTAGGCAAATTAGACGAGAAATTTATCTTCAAACATAAAAGTTAAATTAGGAAAATTTCCAAATAATTCAATAATTTAACTTTTTTATAAAACCATTATAAAGGAGTAATCGTACTATGGAAATACTCTCATTTATAGTCCTTATTCTATTATCCCTAGTTGGCTATTCTGGTGGTGCTGCAGCTAAAGCTGGAAAATATGCAGTCCTAAAGCCACAACTTGTTGACCTGATAATAGTCCTGCTTATTTGGGCAGGAGCGATTTATTCAAGAATAACATTTGATTTAAACAAATGGCTTCTGATTCTCATATGGGTAGTCTTATCTGCCACAATTGGAGTAACAGCTATCTTATTTCGAAAACTACCCAAAGAACAAAGCTCAAATAACAAGGAGCCTGAAAAAGTTCAAAAAAATCCCATAAAAAAACTCTGGCACACCTGGAATAACTTTTCTAAAATAATGGGAAGTTTTCAAAGTAGAATAATTCTTTCCTTGTTTTTTTTCATTTTTGTTTCACCTTTTGCCTTGGCTGTAAAAATTTTTTCAGACCCCCTTAATATAAAACATCAATCAAGCAAATCTCATTGGCTTACCAAAAAAGAAATTAAGGCTGACCTAGAACAATACAGGAGGCAGTTCTGATGTATATACTGGGCATTTCCTGTTTTTACCATGATGCAGCTGCAGCCCTTATAAAAGATGGCAAACTAATAGCAGCCGCAGAAGAAGAAAGATTTACCAGAGTGAAACATGACTTTGGTTTCCCTGAGAATGCCATACATTTTTGCCTGGATTATGCCGGCATCTCCGGAAAAGATTTAGATTATGTTGTTTTCTATGAGAAGCCTTTCCATAAATTTGAGCGTATTTTGATGACAACTCTCCAGAATTTTCCGAAATCATGGAAGGTTTTCAGAGAAGCAATGCTCACCTGGCTTGGAGATAAGCTTTGGTTAAAAAGTATTATAAAAGATAAGGTGGGCGTAGAAGACAAAAAGATTCTTTTCGGAGAACACCATCTCTCCCATGCGGCTAGTGCATTTTATCCTTCGCCTTTCAAAGAAGCAGCAATTCTTACAGTGGATGGAGTTGGAGAGTGGACAACTGCAACAATGGGCATAGGCAAAGGAACTGATATAAAATTACTAAAAGAAATAAAATTCCCACATTCTCTTGGTCTTCTTTATAGTGCCTTTACTGCTTTTTTAGGGTTCAAGGTAAACAATGGAGAATACAAAGTCATGGGAATGTCTCCTTATGGAAAGCCAAGATATATTGACAAGATATATGACAATCTCATTAATGTAGCCTCTGATGGTTCATTTTGGCTGAACATGGATTATTTTACTTATCATTATTCTGATGAAAGAACATTCAATTCCAAATTTGAAAACTTATTCGGAAAACCTAGGCCTCGCGAGATGAATTTTTTCACTTCAAACACAAGATTCCCTTCGTATTTTGGTGAAAAACCATCTAATTATAAAAAGCTCTGCCGGGAAAATGAACACTATGCAGACATCGCTGCCAGCATTCAAAGAGTAACAGAAGAAGTTTTATTAAAACTGGTAAATTCTCTGCATAAAGAGACAGGAATGAAGAATCTCTGTATTGCCGGAGGTGTCGGCCTTAATTCAAAGGCAAATGGAAGAATTCTGCGTGAAAGTCCATTTGAAGAGCTCTTCATTCAGCCGGCAGCAGGAGATGGGGGAGGCGCGTTAGGTGCTGCATTACATGCTTATCATGGATTAATGGGAAAGCCTAGATCATTTATTCTTGAGCATGCTTACTGGGGAAAGGACTACTCGGAGAGCGAAATCAAGGAATTCTTAGATAGCAACAATATCTCTTATGAATATTTCTCTGATGATGATAAGCTCAAAGACCGAATTGTAGATGATCTTGTGGATGGAAAAGTTGTAGGCTTGTTCCAAGGAAGGTTTGAATGGGGACCAAGAGCATTGGGAAATAGAAGCATTTTAGCAGACCCAAGAAGTGAGGAAATGAAAGACATAGTGAATACAAAGATCAAGTTTCGTGAACCTTTCAGGCCTTTTGCTCCGGTTATACTAGAAGAAAAGACAAGTGATTTTTTCTATGGAGATAATATTGCAAAACAATTTACTGCAAGGTACATGCTTTTAGTCATGCCTTTAAAAGAATCGAAGGCAGAAACCATAAATGCAGTTAACCATATGGGCACAGGAAGACTTCAAACGATCAGGGAAGAGTGGAATCCTCGATATTATCAAATTGTGAAGAGATTTGGTGAGGCAACAGGAGTCCCTATACTTCTAAATACATCTTTTAATTTGAGAGGTGAACCAATTGTAAACTCCCCAGCAAATGCGTTCAACACATTCAGTAAAAGTGGAATAGATGTCTTAGTTCTAGAAAAGTTTATGATAATAAAATAGACTCTTATTATTTATGAAAAGGAGGTGGGAAATGGGAATAGTAAAAAGCATAATATCCAGATTTAGCATATTTAGGGAGCTATTAGTTTTTCTTTGGCAAAGAAAGCTATGGTGGCTCATTCCAATGATAGTTATCTTGGTTTTATTTGGATTGTTATTGATTTTTGCCCAGAGTTCTGCAGTAGCACCGTTTATTTATACATTATTTTAAGAGAAATGAAAGACAAAGCCTTGTTACTCAAAATTTAAATTGTCGTACAATGTAACCTCTGACATTGGGCAAAAAGAAGAATTATTTGGCGTAAGAATAAAACCTGTTTATAGTAAAAAAGAAAACGATTACCATTTCATCAAAGAAAAGTTAAGGATGGGATCAACAATTTTAGGAAATAAAGCAATATTTTTTAGCCTTAAACACTAAAACCTTTATCAAAATAATACAAAATAGATTAAAAAGATTATAAATAATAGCTAATGAAGAAAATAAAATCCATTAAAAAATTAGTTATTAATATTATTCTTGCTATATTATCAATTTTTTTTACTATTCTTGCGGGAGAAATTGCGATTAGAGCATACCATGTTTCCAAATATGTTCTTAAAGGCAATTCTAAAGTTAGTGCAATGATTATCGATAAAAAACTTGGTTGGCGTACTAAAGAAAATTATGTATTTAAAGGCTGGAGAAAGGATGCATCAGGAAAAGATTATTTCGTTGAAGTCGAAACAAATGATTATGGTTTCCGTATATTTGGAGATATACACTCTAAAAATAAAAAAATAATGTTTGTTGGTGATTCTTTTACTGCAGCTTTGCAAGTATCAAATGATAAAACTTACTGTGGAATTATCCAGAAAAAGCTCCCTGTTGAAGTTTTTGCTTACGGTGAAGGAGGTTATGGAACACTTCAAGAATATATGATTCTTGATGAATATATAGATATGATACAACCTGATTTTATTGTGTTACAAACTTGTTCAAATGATTTTATTAATAATTCTTATGAACTCGAACTACAAAGCTATAAGCATAATAATGGATTGCGCCGACCTTATTTAATGAGGAATTACAAAATCTTTTATGCTATACCTAAAAGATTTTCTTCGATTAGGAATATAGCAAATAATTACTCTAAATTTCTTTATTTTGTATTGTCAAAAATAGATAAATTGGTAGCAACAAAACGAAAAGAGAAGACAGTAGAAAAACACATTGAGGAACAAGGCGAGTACCATTCTGGTTTTAAATATTCAGCACAAATCACGAATAAGTTGATAGAAATGTTCAGAAAAAGAAATTTGAAAGCCAGAATGTTTGCTTTTTGTGTTGACGATGTACCTCCTTACTATGAGGAATTTCGTAATATCTTAAAAAAGAATGGAATTAAATTTATTGATAGTATTCCACAAGCCATCCGTGAAGCTGAAAATAAAGGATATGTAACAAGAGCTTCAGATAAAGCTCATTGGAATGAACTTGGGCATAAAATTTGTGCAGAAAATATCATAAATTATTTTGCTAAACATATAAATTTTAACTGATTACAATAAAGAGCATGGACAATCTTTCATGTACATTTATACTGTTAACCTGCAAAAATTGAAGGAATAAAAAAGAGATAGGAATAACATAAATTTTTACTTATTGAGGTTTGTACATAAGCCCATTCTTCTGAATATGATGCTCAAAAAGTTAGCACTTTTAGGAGTGTGAAATACTGCCCAAAAACTAGACAGTGCAATAAGGTGCATTTTGAACTGCCATAACTTTATAGGAGGTATGGTAAAATAGTCAACATGCGAAAAAGATATGATGCTACATTTCGAGCTAAAGTCACTCTTGAAGCTGTGAAGGATGAGAAAACATTGGCTGAACTGCCCAGTGAGTTTGGGAGATGTTCACTTTAACAGCCAACCTTACTTCTGGATATCCTGAAGGTCTATGGTCTTTATCGAATCTTGTCTTGACCGATGTTTTGAGATTATTTTCTAGAGTATTGGCCTCAATGGCACAAGAAGCCATGGCAATAGCTTTGCCTATGATAACCTTTTCTTCAATAATCTGATAAACAAAAAAAAGTCGAATAATTTGAAAATCTTCATTAAGTGTGGCTCGAAGGAAATGAGAGAATCGTTCTATAGATGAAGGATTTTCCCATGTTGAAAAGCCTAATTTTTCAGCCATGAGGGGATTATTTTTTAATTCAAAAGCAAGATCAGGAAGAGAAGGAAGTCCTTAGAGATTTTTATAAATGAGTGTTCAAATAAGTGAATCTTTTATAAACGGCGGCCTTATTTTGCTTGGAGGGTTTCTGGTGAAAGCAAAAAGATTCTCAAAAAGTTTTTCATAATGTATCTTTGTAGAAAGCTCTTGTGGTTTGAATAGGAATAAATTTTCCATGATACCCTCGATTTTTGTGAAGGCCGTATGAAAATGACCGAAAAAAGGGTATCAGAAGTACGGAGTTTAGGAAGGTTAAACTTTTCATATTAAAAGAAATTATAGCCATAAAATTATGGGGCGTTGAACCCCTCCCAATTGTCTGTTTTTAGAAAATAGTCGTTATTAATTATTGATGTAAAATAATTTAGAATTTCGTGAAGGTTTGTTAATAAATAAACTATCATAAGAAATTAAAGGATTACATGAAAAAAATATGTATAATTTGCCGAGATGGTGTGTATCCAGTGATTGGCGGGGGTCCTCTACGTACATTATACATCTCAAGAATGCTCTCAAAATACTATGATGTTAAAATTGCATCTATTGACCAAACAAAAGATTTTTATATAAAAACAGGTTATTTCAAAAATGAAAATGTTGAAATATTTCAAAAAAAAATTAAAAAAGACTTAACTTGGATTCCTTACTATATGTCGAGATTATTTAATTTTCATGAATTATTTTACCCGCCGAAAATGAAAAATTATCTTTTATCTGTTCTGTATGGATCTGATGGTATACAGATAGAAACAATAAGATTAGCAAATATAGTTAGGAAAAAATTAAATAAAGTTATATTGGATTTGTATGATGTTGAGTGGGAGCGTCTGGAAATGTATTTAAACTATTTAGATAGATTCTCATATAAGAAAATTTTTTTCTATTGGTGGAGATTTATAGGCAAGAAGTATGAAAAGAAAATATTAAAAAAAGTTGCTCATATTATTGTATGTTCAGATCGAGATAAAGAAAAAATAATAAAGGAAATACCTGAAATTGAGTCAAAAATATATGTTATCCCTAATTGTGTAGATTTAGAAGAATATCTTTATAAAGATAATGAAAAAATTGAGTTATTAAAGAAAGAATATCAAGATAAGAAAGTAATTTTGTTTACAGGTTCAGGAGATTATTATCCAAATATGGATGCAATTAAATTCATCAATAATAAAATTGCTCCAAATTTTAATGAAAACTCAGTTTTTTTAATAGTAGGAAAAAGTCCTCCGAAATTAATGAATAAAAAGCCAAATGTTGTTTTAACTGGATTTGTTGAATCTGTTTTACCATATTTGCAAATAGCAGATGTGTGTATTGCTCCGATAAAGTTTGGTAGTGGCACTAGATTAAAAATTATAGAATATATGGCAATGGGAAAGCCAGTAATTTCAACAACAAAAGGAGCTGAAGGGATAGAATATATTAATAATGAAAATATTATTATAGAGGATACTGAAAATTTATTTATTGATAAAATAAAAGTTTTATTAGGAAATAAAAAATTGTGTTTAGAAATGGGTGAAAATGCTCGTAAGCTAATCCAGCAAAAATACGACTGGAGAATTTATGAAAATAGAATCAATGAAATTTATAAAAAATACTTTGAAATAAATTCTTTAGGTTAGATGCTAAATTATTTGTAACAAGTAAAAATTTTATTTTTGCTTTTTTCCCTAAATGATCATTCAAGTTCGCGCGATATGATATAATCTCTAGTTTTGCCAATATAATTTGGACATTCCTTAATATGATTATTAGAGTTTGTCCGAAAGTGACGTGGTTGGATATTGACATGATTACAGAAGAAAGGATACTGAGGTGGACCCCAAAAATTTGACAGAGCAATAAGGTGCATTTTAGCCTGCCATAATCTTATAGGATGTATAGTAAAATGGTTAACATGCGAAAAAGTTATGATGCTACGTTTCGAGCCAAAGTGGCTCTTGAAGCCGTCAAGGGTTAAAAAACATTGGCTGAACTACCCAACCTATTGCATTTCTACTTACAGGTACTAGTGTAAAAGTCCTTGCCTTTTACAGCTCTCATCTTCACTATCATCATTTTATGCGAGCGATGGGGTATGCGTTCAGGACTCTCAAGGACATTCTCTACACCCGGCCCGTCTATCATCAGAGACCAGAAAACACAAAGAGTCATCTCTTCTGTAGTTATTTAGCCCTTTTGTTGGCCATAGAGTTGAGGAGAAGATTAAGGGCAAAGGGAGAGGTTCCACCCTGGTATAAGATAATACGGGATTTACGCTCCCTTCAAGCGATAAAGATAGATATTAATGGTAAATCATTTTTATTAAGGAGTGAATTTGAAGGAGTTGCCTCTCGTTGTTTCATGGCTGCCGGCGTCAAACCTCCTCTTACAATCAGTCAAATGTAGGGCTATGCCACAATTTTACTCTCGTAATCTATTGAAAATAAAGAACATAATTTTTACAATTGTTAAAAATGGGTATTGGAAATTGTAAAGTGAATTGAGGGTCTCCACATTGTTTGGACAGAAAAGAGTTTATATTGCATGGGTGAAACAAGATACACGTGCGAGAAGTTTAGCACATCACTTAGATGCAAAAAATTTTTTTATTCATAGTATAAATAGCAACAAGAAAATATGTTCTCCTTTAAAATACATAATAAATACATTTATAACATTAAATTTACTTAATAAAGAAAATCCGGATGTCATTTTTGTAGTTAATCCACCAGTTTTTGCAGTTTTAGTTATCTGGATGTATTGTATTTTTCACGATTGCACATACATAGTGGATACACATTCTGCAGCTTTTACAGCTAAGCGCTGGTCTATGTTTTTATGGCTTTATCGGTTTCTATCAAAACGCGCTTTAATCAATATTCTTCATAATAAAATTTTAGAGCAAAAAGTTGCTAATTGGGGAGCTATAACTGCCAACATAGGCGAAGTGATATATCAGATGAATACAAGTAAAACCTATCCATTTCGTGAAGGTTTTAATGTTGTGTATGTTAGTCTCTATGCAGGAGATGAGCCTCTAGCAGAAGTAATAGAAGCTGCACGAAAAATGCCATCAGTGAACTTTTATATCACAGGCTCTTTGCGTTATGCTCCCCATGATATTATTAAGGAATCCCCCGATAATATTGTATTTACTGATTTTCTTCCTGATGAAATGTATGTGGCTTTATTGAAAGATAGCGATATTGTTATTTGCCTCACTAAAAATGATAATACAATGCAAAACGGTGCATATGAGGCACTTACTTTAGGCCGTCCTATAATTACTTCGAATTGGCTTGTATTGCGCAATTTATATTATAAAGGAAGCATATGTATAGATAATAGCTCTATTAGTCTTGTCAATGCGATAAATAGAATAAAAAATAATTATTCACGATACATTAGAGAAATTATGGAGCTTAGGGCTGAATTTCAATCAAGTTGGGAGAAGAAATTCTTGAAGCTTTTGGAAATATTGAATAAATGGCATGATAAGAAATGCTAAGCTTTTTGAAGTTAGAATAGTATTTTTATAACAAAATTTACTTTAACAAAAATGTAGGACGGATATTTTGATTGGTATAATAGCAGAAGAATACGAAGTCGAAGTCATTGAAGAATTTTTCCAATTGTTTAAAACACCATGGGAGTTTTACAAAGAAAGTAAAGAATATGGGGTTGTAATTATAAGTAGAGATAAACTGATTGACAATATAAGTGCTAAAATTATTTTAATTTTTGGATCTAAAAATACACAGTTCGATATTGACAAAAATATTTCCTTAAATACAAATGCTTCTATAAATACTTTGAGATTGCGTGAGATAAATCTTCCTATATATACTCAAATATCAACATTCAAAAATGTTTCAAATGCAGATATCTTCCTAGAAGTAAACTCTGAAGTTATTGGATTGAAAATCCAGAAGTCCGATCAAACAATTTTGAGGATAGGTTATAATTTATTTCAAGAAGTAAGCTACTTATTGTCTGAAGGACAATCAAATGAAAATTCATCAATTCCTACGCTTGAAAATCATATTGCTTTGTTAAGGAAATGGATTATTAAGGCTGGTAATCCACTAATTGAATTCCCTCCTATTCCATGGGGTTATGATTTTATTACTTGTCTCACACACGATGTAGACTTTGTAAGGATTCGCAATCATTTTTTTGATTATTCAATATGGGGATTTATTTATCGAGGATTATTTGGATCGCTTAAGAAGCTTTTGAATGGCAGGGCATCATTTTTATTTCTACTACAGAATTGGAAAGCGGTTTTAACTTTGCCGTTTGTATATTTAGGACTTGCAGATGATTTCTGGTTTCAATTTAATAATTATTTAAAGATCGAAAAAGATTTAGGATCAACTTACTTTTTTATTCCTTTTAAAAATAGAACTGGTGACAAAGTTTCAAGTCCGAACGCCTCGCTTAGAGCAGCAAAGTATGATATTAACAATCTTAAAGAGCTATTAAATAATTTAATTAGTAAGAATGTAGAAATAGGAATACATGGAATAGATGCTTGGCATGATGTTGAGAGTGGAATTCAAGAAAAGGAAAAGATTGCAGAAATCATAGGTGGAGACAATTTAGGAATTCGAATGCATTGGTTATTACATGATAAACAAACATTTCATACGCTTGAAAAGGCTGGATACATTTGGGATTCTTCTTTTGGTTATAATGAAACAATAGGATATCGAGGAGGTACAACTCAAGTTTTCAAGCCCATTGGAGCGAGAAATCTTCTTGAATTGCCAATGCATATTCAAGATTCTGCATTATTTTTTCCACATCGAATGGGATTATCAAAAAAACAAGCTTTTAGATTATGTAAAAATCTTATAAATAATTCTTCAATTTATGGGGGTGTTCTGACATTAAATTGGCATCAGAGAAGTTTAGGGCCAGAGAGATTATGGGGAGATTTTTATCTGAGGCTTTTAAAAGAACTTCAAGTCAGAAATGCTTGGTTTGCTTCTGCTAATCAGGCGGTTGAATGGTTTCGTAAAAGAAGAGCTGTCTTATTTGAGGAAGTTAGATTTAGTGGAAATAAGTTGCGATTAAGCTTGCGGAGTGATGAAGTTGATATTCAACCTCCCTTAACAATTAGAATTTATCGTCCTTTATATAAGAAATTAGAGAAAAATGATTTTTCATTCCGCATGCGAAATTATTTTGATATGCCATGGGATGGCAAAAGAGAGATAGAAATCTCAATATAATATTATCGTTTGGATTCATTAATGACATATTTGGGGCTTTAGCTTGCTTGAAAAAAATAGAAATAATATGCAAATTTAATGAAACATTTAAGGTAGCAAAGTGATTTTAAAAGGCAACGTAGGTATGCTTGTTCATGGATATTATCTTAAAGACGTACGTGTCCGGCGCGAAGCGGAAGCCTTAGTTGAAGCAGGTTATAAATTAGAAATTTTTTGTCTAAGAGAACCCAAACAACAAGGAACCCAAAGAGAACCTTATAATTATAAAGTAAATAATGTTCATATTCACCGATTGCCAATTACACGCAAACGAGGGAAAAAGTTCAGATATCTTTATGAGTATATGGGATTAATAATACTAGGAACTTGGAAGTTAACATTACTCCATTTTAAGAACCGTTTTCAAGTTATTCATATTCATAACATGCCTGATTTATTAGTCTTAGCTGGCATAATTCCCAGGTTGATGGGAGCAAAGTTATTACTTGATATACATG
>Ga0307380_10003901_pt1 | contig 20376 bp, 21 predicted proteins | sample UN3MG_FD_202239 | JGI IMG/M metagenome (GOLD analysis project Ga0307380, IMG submission 202239) | Soil microbial communities from Risofladan, Vaasa, Finland - UN-3 | ecosystem: Environmental > Terrestrial > Soil > Coastal area > Acid sulfate soil | place: Finland: Risofladan, Vaasa | collected... | reverse complement strand
TCGTCGAATGGTGGAACGGGCCGATGATCGCCGCCACGCACCCTGAGCAGATCGAGGTGTTGGCCCCGGCGCCCGCGCTCTGACGGGACGGCATGGCGCTAGACAAGGAAATGGCCGGACGTTGCCCGGCCATGACCAATTCCAGATGTCGCGGCAGAGGCGCTTAAGCGGCCTTGGTGCGCGCGGCGTCTTCGGCCGCCAGCTTGTTGTGGCGGGCGGTCTTGGCCAGCACATCGTCGATCTTGGCGACGGCGGAAGCCTCGTCCAACTTCTCCACGGCGGCCAGCTCGCGGGCCATGCGGTCCAGGGCCGCTTCGTAGAGCTGACGCTCGGAATAGGACTGCTCGGGCTGAGCCTCGGAGCGGTACAGGTCGCGCACCACCTCGGCGATGGAAATGAGATCGCCGGAGTTGATCTTGGCTTCGTATTCCTGGGCGCGGCGGGACCACATGGTGCGCTTGACGCGCGCCTTGCCTTTGAGCGTGGTGAGGGCCTTCTTGAGGACCTTGTCCTCAGAGAGCTTGCGCATGCCGACACTTTCAAGCTTCGAGGTCGGGACCCGAAGGGTCATCTTGTCCTTCTCGAAGTTGATGACGAACAGCTCAAGCTTCGCACCAGCAATTTCCTGCTCTTCAATGCTCGCGATCCGGCCAACGCCATGCGCCGGATAAACGATATACTCGTTCGTCCGGAAACCGTGTCTTTGCTGGGGTCTTTTTTTATCGGGCATAGCTCTCGCCTCATCTATTGAATTGTTTAGTGAGCGGCGAAGCCAGAGTGACGTGAGCTTGCTCGCTTGAAGCCAGCGAAATATGCTGGCATCCGCCTATGGGCGGGGTGCGGGCACAAGATGAGCGGTCGATCAGGCGGCCTGATCGCGCCAACTCCCCCAAGTCAGAAAAAAAGCGCGCCGAACCGACGTCGCCATCTTGGTGCTTCACGCGCCGACAGTCTGCGCCATTTCAACAACACCATAACACAAATTTAGTGAATCTGAAAGCCGTGCCGTGCCGCAGCATGGCCGTTTCGGCGCCGCAATATGCGACATTTTGGCTCTAGGGTTAACGCTTAACCCGTTGAAGGGCTTAGTCGCCTTCGCCCGGCTCTGTGGAAAAGTATTTCTGGAATTTGTCGGGCTCGGCCACGAAGTCGTCCGCATCGGGGGGCGCATCCTTCTTGGTCGTGATGTTCGGCCAAGTCTCGGAATATTGCCGGTTGACCTCGAGCCATTGGTCCAGTGACGGCTCGGTGTCGGGTTTGATGGCATCCACCGGGCACTCCGGCTCACAGACGCCGCAATCGATGCATTCGTCCGGATGGATGACCAACATGTTCGCGCCCTCGTAGAAGCAATCTACGGGGCAGACCTCGACACAGTCGGTGTACTTGCACTTGATGCAGACTTCAGTGACGACGTACGTCATCGTTCCCACATGCCTTCGGCTTCGCCCAGCCCATTATTCTAAGCCCTTGCGGGCTGTCGATTAGCCCTGGGAGCGCCCTGCCTATAACAATCGCGCCACCAGCACAAGGCGCTGCACCGTGTGGCAAACGGTGCTTTTCGTCTCCGGCCCGAGGTTGTCATAGGCAGCTTTAGGTTGCATTTCATGGTTCTCCCGAAGGCCGCGTCAATCAATTTATGGCACCTGCAGAGGCTTGGACTACGCGCCGGGCGTCGCACCTTAGGCTGCCCGGAGGGTCTGTGTATGCGCCTTTCCGGGCCGCAGCGGCGCGCGCCTTTGCCGATCGGAATCCCGCATGCCGTGGGAGAAGAACCGCCGAATGCAAGATCCAACCGAGGGGAGCAGCAAGCGTCAGTCAATGACGCATATCTGGCCGCTGCTCGCCGTCGGCGCACTCGGCGTGGCGCTGGCGGTCGCCGCCTGGATCGCCGTGTCGGCCTGGGAGCAGCGGCTCGCCAAGGCAAAGTTTTATGACGTCGCCGGCGATTATTCGACGGTTTTGCAAAACGGCCTTTACCAAAACGTCCGGGGTTTCTCGCCTTCCTGCCGGTCTACAAATCAGGTCTTCCCCATGACAGCGTCGTCACTGGGCGGCGGAACCTCCGCGGCATAATCGCCGGCGTCTTCCAAACGGAGACCGTGTTCAACAGCATCCTTGCAAGGCAAATTCTGCCGCAGAATATCGACCTCTATCTCTACGCCGCGGCCGAAAGCGCAAAGGCTGCGCCGATGTACGCGCGCAAAGCCTTCGGCAAGGAGGGCGCCGCCGAACCGATGTCGAAAGCGGCGCTCGCCGAACTGCCTCATTGGTCCGGGCCGATCTTAGCCGGCGATACGCGTTGGGACCTCTTCGTCCTACCGGCCAAGGCGGGACTGATCAATTTCTATCGGGCCTGGTTCGCCGCGGCCCTGGTCGCTTTGGTGTTCGCCGCCGTGCTTGCCTATATGTGGACATCGGTGCGGCACGCGCTCCGGCTGGAGAGTGCGAACCGGCGGATTTTGCAACTCGCCCAGACCGACATTTTGACCACGCTGGCCAGCCGCCGCGCCTTCATGAAGCGTCTCACCATGGCGTTCGCGGCGAGCTTGCGCGGCGCTCCACCGTTCGCCGTGCTCTATCTCGACATCGACGATTTCAAGGACGTGAACGATACCCTCGGCCACGCCATGGGCGATAGGCTGTTAAAGGGCGTCGTGGAGCGGTTGAAGGCGGTGGTGCGCGCAGAGGATCTCGTGGCGCGGTTCGGCGGCGACGAGTTTGCCATTCTCACTGGCACCGTGACGGACGCGACGGACGCCGGCGCGCTGGCCGCGCGAATCGGCGAGATTTTGGCGGAGCCTTTTATGATCGACGGACACAAGATCGCCGTCACGTCGAGCATCGGTATCGCCATGTTCTCGCGTGACATCGCCGGACCTGACGCCATGATGGTTCAGGCCGATCTCGCGCTCTATGGCGCCAAGGACGAAGGCCGCAACTGCTACCGCTTCCACAGCGAAGATCTCGACCGGCAGGTTCATGAGCGGGTGCGCGTCGCCGATGAGCTCAGAGCGGCGTTCGAGGACGGCGAACTTGAACTTTACTACCAGCCGCAGGTCGAACTCGCCACGGGGCGCGTGACGGGCCTCGAGGCCCTGGTGCGCTGGAACCACAAGACCCGTGGTTTGCTAACGCCCGCTTCGCTCGTGCCAATCGCCGAACGGACCGGCGCCGTTCTGCCACTCGGGAACTGGGTCTTCGACGAGGCCTGCCGGCAGTTGTAAAGACTGGCACACGGAGGGGCTGGCGCCGGACGTCCTCGCGGTCAATGTCTCCGGTATCCAGCTCAAGAACGGCATGGAGCTTGAGCGGGAGGTCGAGGCGAGTCTGGCGAAATGGAATATCAATCCGGGGGACATGGAGCTGGAACTCACCGAGTCGGTGTCCATGGAGGCGACCCAGCGGCACAACAACACGCTCGAGAATTTGCGCCGGTTGGGGACGAAGATCGCCATTGACGATTTCGGCACCGGCTACTCGTCGCTCAAATATCTGACGACCTATCCCGTCAACCGGCTCAAGCTGGCGCAGGAGTTCGTGTTCCGCGTCACCGTCGATTACCGCAACGCCGCGGTCGTTCGCGCCGCTATCCGGCTCGCCCATGAGTTGGGACTGGAAGTGATCGCCGAGGGCGTCGAGACGGAGGCGCAGATGCGGTTCTTGATTGGCGCTGGCTGCGAGCACGCGCAGGGCTATTATTTCAGCCGGCCGGTGAAAGCCGCCCAAGTCACCGCAATTCTGCGCGAGGGGCGGATCGCGCCGGCCGCAGCACCGCAGCCACGCCGGTTCACCTCGGCGGCGTGATGGGCCCCGCAAGCACAGCCATTTTAGAACTGGACGCTAGCCGTCGCCGCCGAGAAAGGCATCGAGGCGGCGGCGGTCGCGCTTCGTGGGCCGCTTGCCGGTGCGCGCCGCCTTGTCAGGCTCGCGCGCGTCCTCCGGCGTGAGATCGTCATAAAGGGTCTGGGCGATGCTCGCCGGACCGCGCCGTTCGGTGAAATCGACCACGCGCACGATCGAGAGCCGCTCGTGATGTGTCGCGGTCACGACGTCGCCGGCATGGACGAGGCGGCTCGGTTTCAGCACGCGCTCGCTGTTGATGCGGACCTTGCCCTCACTGATGAGCCGTGCGGCGCCCGTGCGTGTCTTTGTGAGCCGGGCGCACCAGAGCCATTTGTCAAGGCGCTGCTCTAGTATGGAGGCAGTCGTCAGTTCGGCTCTGACCGGCCACGCGCCACAAGGGTCGCCCGCAGATCCTTGAGCGCGGCGAAGGGCGAGTTTTTCATGGCGGCGGCGGCGCGCTCCCGCTTGGCCTGTCGTTGCTCAGCGGCCTGGCGCTGGGCTTCAGCATGACCTTGACCTTGGCCGTGGCCTTGACCTCTGCCGCGGCGGGGCTGGCGCGGGGCACCTTTGCCGGACCGCTCTTTGCCGCGCTCATTGGCGCCGTCCCTGGCGCGGTCATGGCGCGGCGCGTTGGCCGCGTTGCGCGGGGCGCGCTGGGGCTCCTTGCGCTTGCCGGGACGCCAGATCTCATCGAAGGCGGGCTCGGGCGCTGCCTTCGCGGCAGTGGCTTCCGGCTCCGGCGTCTCTGCAGACGTTGCCTCTTGGTCTGGCGGGACCGCCTCCGTGGACACGGCTTGGTCCTGTGGGCTTTGGCCCTCGACCGCCACTGCAGGCGCGGCCGGCTCGGCGCCGGCGTTCTCGACTGGGCGCCGCTCCAGCCGGAAGCCGAGGGCGCGCAAGATCGAGGCGAACTCGTCGCCCGAGCAGCCGACCATGGACATGAGCTCCGGCACGACGCGGAAGCCGCCGTCGCCGGTGGCGCCTGACGGCTCGGAGGCTGGCGTGCCGGTCGCGCGGCCGGCTTTCTTGGGGGCGCTCGGTTCGGCAGCAGGGCCGGCTTCTGGCATGGCAACGGCTTCGGCAGCAGAACCGGCTTCCGGTGCGGCGGTCACTTCAGGCGTGGCGCTTATTTGGGCCGCTTCGCTCTTGGCCGGCCGCCAGGTGACGCGCGTGCGAATGAGGTCGGAGAGGCGCTCCAGCATGTCGATGCGCACGGCGCGGGTGCCGGCCACGTGGAAGCCGGCGGCACGCCAATAGGGCTCGGGGCGGGCAGCGTCCGCCGGTACCGAGGTGAGGCCTTGTTGTGGCCGCGCCGGAAGGTTGTCGGGATCGACGCCATGGGCTTGGCCATCATGCAGCGCCCACAGTAGTAGCAGGAGCTCGGCGGATGCAGGTTTCAGCAGGGCCGGGAAGTAGAGATTGAAGGCGCCGAAGCGGACGCCGTATTTGCGCAACTGGCCGCGCGCGTTTTGGTCGAGCGCCTTGATCTCGGCAGCGGCCGTATCGCGGCGGAGCACGCCGAGATTTTCGGTGAGGCGGAAGGCAAGCCCGCGCGACAGGCCGGAGAGGTCAGAGGCTTCGCTGAGGGCCACTAGCGGTTTCAGCCGTTCCTCGAGATGTGCTGCGAGCCACGCCTGCAGGCGCGTCTCCGCGCGCTCCAAGTCCGCGGGGGCGAGATGCTCGTCGGAGAAGACCTGGAGGCGGGGCTTGAGCGCCGTCTCGCCGCGCGTGAGCCTCCCGATCTCCGAGCTTTGCCAAATGATCCGACCACTGGGCGACAGCGTAATGGCCGCGTCGGGCGCCGCGGCGAGCGCCTCGGCCCGCGCGGCGAGCTCGGAGGCCAGCACTTGCGTGGCCGCATGGCGCGCCGCCTTGCCGTGGATCCCGTCGCTTGACGCATCCGGCGTGAAGCGGAAGCCGTCGAGGCGGCCGACATAGTGATTCTCGACAAGAATCTGACCGTCAGGGCTGATCTCGGCCATCATCTCCTCCTTATCGCGTAGACGCCGCATGAGGACGCTAGTGCGGCGGTCAACAAAGCGTTGTGTCAGGCGTTCGTGAAGGGCGTCAGACAGATTGTCCTCAATCGCCCGGGTGCGGTCTTGCCAATGCTCGGGATCGCCCAACCATTGGGCGCGGTGGGACACGAATGTCCAGGTGCGAATTTGGGCAAGGCGGTTTGACAAAGTATCGAGGTCGCCGTCGGTGCGGTCGGATTGGGCCACTTGATGGGCAAACCAATCCTCCGGAATCTTCCCCTCCTCGCTCATGACGAAGCGATAGAGCGTGGCGGCAAGTTCGGCATGGCTCGCGGGCGACACCCGGCGGTAGTCGGGGATCTGGCACATCTCCCACAGGAGGGCCACCGCCGTCGGGCCCCGCGCGGCCTTGAGAACGTCCTCGTCTCGCGTCACGTTTTCCAGGGCGATCACGTCGTCGACCATGCGCGAGCGGGTGAGCCGCCGATGGTCTGGCGTCTCGCGCAAGCTCTTTTTGAGCGCGTCGATGGAGCCGAAATCGAGCTTGCGGCTGCGCCATTGCAGCATTCCGACCTGGTCGAAGGTGTGGTTCTCCAGCCGATCGATGAGTTCCGCCTCGAAGGGGGGCACCTGACCGGTCACGCCGAATGTGCCGTCATTCATATGGCGGCCGGCGCGGCCGGCGATCTGGCCGATCTCGGCCGGACTCAGGTTGCGATGGTTCTGGCCGTCGAATTTGCGGATGCCGGCGAAGGCCACATGATCGAGATCGAGATTCAGACCCATCCCGATGGCGTCGGTCGCGACCAAAAAGTCCACATCGCCATTCTGGTAGAGCTCGACTTGGGCGTTGCGGGTGCGGGGACTGAGCGCGCCGAGCACGACCGCGGCGCCACCGCGCTGGCGCCGCACCAGCTCGGCGATGGCGTAGACGTCGTTGACCGAGAAGGCGACGATGGCCGCGCGCCGGGGCAAGCGGGTGATCTTCTTTTCGCCGGCATAAGAGAGGTTCGAGAGGCGCGGCCGCGACACGAGATTGGCGCCGGGCAGTAGTTCGCGGATGGCGTCGCGCATGGTCGCCGCGCCGAGCAGCAGCGTTTCGCTGAAGCCGCGCGCATGGAACAGGCGGTTGGTGAACACATGGCCGCGCTCGGCATCCGCCGCGAGCTGAATCTCGTCAATGGCGACAAAGTCTGCCTCCAGCTCCTGGGGCATGGCCTCGACGGTGCAGATATAGAAACGCGCCGCCGGCGGTTTGATCTTCTCCTCGCCGGTGATGAGCGCGACTTGTCCGGCGCCGACCCGCGCGACCACCTTGTCGTAGACCTCGCGCGCCAACAGGCGCAGCGGCAGGCCGATCACCCCCACGTCATGCGCCAGCATGCGCTCGATGGCGAGATGGGTCTTGCCCGTGTTGGTGGGCCCGAGCACGGCGGTGACGCCGCGGCCTTTGGCGAGGCTTGTGGATTGTGGGGAAAAGGACTGGCTCATCTTAGGTTGTTCTTTACGTGAATCTCGTCCGGACAGGGAACGGGGGCAGAACGAATCTCGTCCGAATCGCTGACTCAGCCGAGTCTGATTTCGTTCCAGCCCCAAAATGGCACAAGTACCGCGCGGCCTGCCGGCTCCGGGGCCGGCGCTTGCGTCGTCTTCTCGAACGCTACATCTCGATTTTGCTGCTCGTGGGGCCTCTGACTTTGCGGGTCACAAGGGGAACGGACCGGGGTTGAATCAGGGGAGCGTAAACTTTCGACATCCGTTCCCTACGACATGTTGGGTTTTGGGGCTTTCGCGTTAACACTTGGTGCTGCTGGGAGGAGACGGTTCGCGGTTCCGCTCAGTGGGCGCTTGCGCGCTTCGAGCCAACGACCTGGATCGATGTGACCACGGCGGTTCCGTAGCCGACCGGCGTCGGCAAGACGATCCGATAGGGGACATACATATTGGTTCTGCTGACCGGGATCAGCCAGACCTCGATTTCGTCGGTCTGCGCCATGAGTTTGATCCCGGGATCGTTCGGCTTGTACCCGGCGATGGGGATGAACTTGACCCCGCAAATTACCGCCGGTCCGGAATAGGCGGACGGCGAGCGGTTATGCACCCTGACCGCCTTCTTGGGCTTGAGTACGAGATCGAAGCGCTGCCTGCCGTCGAACACCGGCAGCATCTGATTGCACACGCCGAGGTCGCCGTTGGGGTTCGGCGAGGTGGCGGTTAGGAAGGCGCCGCTCAACGGATCGAGCACGCCTTCGAGCTGCTCCCGCGTCACCGGGATGGTGCCGGGGTGGCTGCCGGTGCGCGGCTGGATCGAGATATTCCGAACGGCGCCGTCGTCGAAGGTCATGCGCAACTGCTCGCCCGTCTTGCCGCCGGCGGTGTAGTTCATGGCGTACATAGAGGGCTCGGGGCCGTCGGGCGTTACCCGGCCGGCGCTGGCCGAGGAGCCGCGCCAGTCATAGACAAGTCCCTCGAGAATGGAGAAGCGGCCTTCGCCGCGCATCTCATAGCCGTCGCCGCGGAAGGTGGTGGTGACGCGGAAGTCTCCGAGATTGAAGCTGCCGAGATCGACGCGGTAGACAGCGATGATGCGGGCGGAGGTTGCCGCCTGGGCATAGGCACGCTCATCCTCGAAGGTGCCGCCGAGCCCTAGGGTCAGGCCGGCAACAGCCAACAGGCTCAAGCAATGTCGTGCTGCCCACATGCGTCCCGGCCCCTAGAAGACGTTCTCCTGCGACAAACCCGCAAGGTCCGCGAATGTCCAGGTATTTCGCGGATTCGTCAATTCTGGGAGCATAGGCGGGAATCGAGGCGGTGCCTTGACCGAATAGGACCATCCCCGTATATCTCCGGCAAATGGCTGCCGCGCTTGTGGATAGTCACGAGCCGCAACCGGCTTTCATAGAGATACGCAAGAAGGACACAAGGACTATGGCCCGTCGCTGCGAGCTGTCCGGCAAAGCCGTGCTCACCGGCAACAATGTGAGCCATTCCAAGCGCAGGACGAGGCGGCGTTTTCTGCCGAATCTGTGCAATGTGACGCTGCAGAGCGATGCGCTCAAGAAGCACGTCCGGCTCACCATCACCGCCAACGCGCTGCGCTCAGTCGAGCATCGCGGCGGCCTTGACGCTTATCTGCTCAAGGCTGGCGACGAGGAGTTGTCCCTGAAGGCAAGGCGTCTCAAGCGCCAGGTCGCCAAGGTGCATGAGGCGCAAGCCGCCGCCTCCTAGGCTTTCCGGCAATACAGAGACGTAAGCCTGGACTTGATCCGGGCAACCATGCCGTGACGTCTCGGATATCAGAAGCACCATTGGACTGGATCGCCGGGTCAAGCCCGGCGATGAGGAGCGCTAGCGCGCGCGGCTACCAGTGGCGAAGGGCTGCACCGTGGGCAGCGCGAACTGCATGATCAGCGAGCGCTGGAGCGGGCTGAAATTATCGTCCGACATGAGCGTCAGGATAATTTCGCCCGAGGCGGACCGGGTCGCGGCGATCGCTTCCATATTGTCGATATTGAGATTGTCGTGGGCCTCGAGCAGGGTCTCGCCCTCGATCAGTGCGCCGGGCTTGAGCTCGGCAGGCGCGATGCGCCTTATGCGCATCTTGACGCCCTCGCTGTAGCGGAAGCGGCGTTCCAGCAGGACGATCCCCCCATCCGGCAATCCGGCCGCGTCCGTGATGTCGAAGCCCCCCATCCGCCGCAAGGTGATGGCGCCGGATTTGCGCCCGCCGATGAGCCAGCCTTTGAGATTGCCGGCCCGGTCGGTCAGGCGCTCGGAGAAAGCGACGATGGTTCCCTTCAGCCTCCCGGCCCGGACCAGCGCCACGGCCTCGATGCCGCGATTGGCGCTCATGCCCTTCGCCTCCCTCGGCAGGGGAATGGCGCGGTCGGGCGGACCGAAGGTTTTGCCGGTAAAGGGATAGCGCATGATGCGCTGCTCGCGCTCGAAGGCGACGAAGGCCTTGCCATGGCGCGTGTCGCCGCTGGCCAGCGCAAGGCCTTCGGCGTCGCGCTCCGCCTCGGCCGATAACGGCGTCCCGTTATGACCGAGGATCGGGCCGAGCATGACGTTCTGAAGCGCCTTCAGCTTGCGGCCGTCATAGTCGAGCGTGGCGCGCATCCAGGTGCCGGCGTCGGAGACGGCCAGCAGCGTCGCGCCGGAGGCATCCAGCGCGATGCCCGAATAGCCGCCGAAATGGCGCGACTTGCCGAACAGGTTGAGCCCGCCCCGGAAAGTGAGCTTGCCGAAGGCCGTGCGCTCGGGCCGGTCCCGGTCGAAACTGATGGGAATGGCGGTGACGGGCGTGGCGATGGGGTGGGTGAGCACGTCGGTCGGTTTGTCGGCCAGCGCCGGGGCGATGACGAAAAGCCCGATGGCGACAAGCAGTGCGAAAGCAAGCGTCGTTTGGGCTCTGCGGGACGTGAGGCGCAAAGCTAGTGGAGCTTCCGCCGTCTGCCACGGGAGGGCGACGGAGCGTTCCGGTGTAACTGCCGTCTGGCGTGATCCTCGTCGAACAGCTCGGCCAGCTTCTCAGTCATGACGCCGGCTAGTTCCTCGGCGTCGGTCACGGTGACGGCGCGGCGGTAGTAGCGGGTGACGTCATGGCCGATGCCGATGGCCAGCAGCTCGACCGGCGAGCGGGTTTCGATTTCCTCGATCACCTGGCGCAGATGGCGCTCCAGATAGGACCCGGAATTGACCGACAACGTGGAATCGTCGACCGGCGCGCCGTCGGAGATCATCATCAGGATGCGCCGCTGCTCGGGCCGCGCCAATAGGCGCTGGTGGGCCCAGGCGAGCGCCTCGCCGTCGATATTCTCCTTCAACAGGCCCTCGCGCATCATCAGGCCGAGATTGCGCCGCGCCCGCCGCCACGGCATGTCGGCCGACTTGTAGACGATGTGACGCAAATCGTTGAGGCGGCCGGGAAGCGGCGGCTTCATGGCGTCCAGCCACGCCTCGCGCGAATGGCCGCCCTTCCAGGCCCGGGTGGTGAAGCCGAGAATCTCGACCTTCACGCCGCAGCGCTCCAGCGTGCGCGCCAGGATATCGGCGCAGCAGGCGGCGACCATGATGGGGCGCCCGCGCATGGAGCCTGAATTGTCGAGCACCAGGGTGACCACGGTGTCGCGGAATTGTGTTTCGCGCTCCTGCTTGAACATCAGCGGATGCATGGGGTCGACGACGACGCGGGCGAGCCGGGCAGCATCGATGGTCCCTTCGTCGAGGTCAAAGTCCCAGCCGCGGTTCTGTTGGGCCAGCAGCCGCCGCTGAAGCTTGTTGGCGAGCCGGGAGACGGCGCCGTGCAGCGCTTGCAGTTGCTTGTCGAGAAAGGCGCGCAAGCGGGCGAGCTCGTCCTGGTCGCAGAGTTCCTCGGCGGCGACAATCTCGTCATAGGCGCGGGTGAAGACCTTGTAGCCGAAGGCTTCGGGGTCATCGAGCACCGAGCTGTTCGGACACCACGGCTCGGAGCGCCGCGGCAGGTCGGCGGACTCAGCGTCGCGGTCGAGCTGGGCGCCGTCCTCCTGGTCGTCCATGGTCTCGTCGCTAGCGTCGTCCTGCTCCGCGCGGGATTCGGACGCCATCTCGGCGCGGTCGCGGCTCTCGGCATTCTCGTCCTGGTCGTCGGCGGCATCCGGATCGGATTCGCCGTCCTTGTCGGACTCGCTCTGCTCGTCGCCCTGGTCGAGCTGGTCGGCGAGATTGAGGGCGGCGAGGAGATCGCGCGCCAGCCGGCCAAAAGCCTCCTGGTCCAGCAGCGTCTCCGGCATGCGGTCGAGCAGGGTGCGTGCGCGCTCCTCGATCCAGGGGCGCCACAGATTGACGATTGCGCGCGCCTTGGCGGGAGGACTTTCCCCGGTCAGCCGCTCGCGCACCAGCAGCGCCAGCGCATCCGATAGGGGTGCATCGGCGCGCTCGGTCTCAGGCGTCACGCGGCTGCGTGCATAGCGCTGCTCCATGCGGGCCTTGAGATTGGCGGCCACGCCTTCCATGCGCTTGGCGCCGATCGCCTCGACGCGCGCCTGCTCGACCGCCTCGAACACGGCGCGGGCATCGCCGCCCGACGGCGCCAGCGCATGGTGCAAGGCGTCATCGTGGCAGGCCACGGCAAGCGCCGCCGCATCGGCATGGCCGCGGATCACCGAGATCTCGTTCTTGGTCGGCACGCGCGAGGGCTCAGGCACGCGGGCGGTCTTGCCGGCAAGCCCTGGCGGCTCGTTGGTGAACACCACCTCGACGGCGCCATCGGCGGCGATGGAGCGGGTGGTCAACGTCAGCGCGCGCTTGAACGGATCGAGGGGCGCCTCTTTCCGCTTGGTCGGCGTCATGGGATTAGCTCAAAGCCACGTTGGCGGTCGATTGCGGCAGATCCTCGCCGAAGCAGCGCTGATAGAACTCGGCGATCTGGCCGCGCTCCAGCTCATCGCATTTGTTGAGGAAGGAGAGCTCGAAGGCGGTGCCCACATCTTCGAAGATCTCGGCGTTCTCGGCCCAGGTGATGACCGTGCGCGGGCTCATCACCGTGGACAGGTCGCCGTTGATGAAGGCGTTGCGCGTCAGCTCAGCGAGGCGGACCATGTTGGACACGGTCTTGCGCCCTTCTTCGGTGTTCCAGGCCTTGGCCTTGGCCAGGACGATGTCCACCTCGTCGTCATGGGGCAGATAGTTGAGGGTGACGACGATGGACCAGCGGTCCATCTGACCCTGGTTGATCTGCTGGGTGCCGTGATAAAGGCCGCTCGTGTCGCCGAGGCCGATCGTGTTCGTGGTGGCGAACAGGCGGAAGGCCGGGTGCGGTTTGATCACCTTGGATTGGTCGAGCAGCGTCAGCTTGCCGGAGACTTCCAGCACTCTCTGGATGACGAACATCACGTCGGGGCGTCCGGCATCGTACTCGTCGAAGCACAAAGCCGTGTTGGACTGGAGCGCGTAAGGCAAGATGCCCTCGCGGAACTCGGTCACCTGCATGCCGTCCTTGATGACGATGGCGTCCTTGCCGACCAGGTCGACGCGGCTCACATGGCTGTCAAGATTGATGCGCATGCACGGCCAGTTGAGCCTGGCGGCGACCTGCTCGATATGAGTCGACTTGCCGGTGCCGTGATAGCCCTGGATCATCACGCGGCGGTTGTGCTTGAAGCCGGCGAGAATGGCGAGCGTCACCTCCTTGTTGAAGAGGTAATCCGGGTCGATATCGGGGACGTGCTCGTCCGGCTGCGAGTAGGCGGGCACTTCGAAATCGGAGTCGATGCCGAAGACCTGGCGCGCGGAGACTGTCATGTCCGGCAAGCGTGCGCCGTTCTGAGCAGCTTCAAGTGTCATGATCGATGATAAGCCTGTTTGTGGTGTTTCGGTCGGGGCTCGCCTGGCGCAAAGCCCTGATTTTGCTGGGGACGGGCGGGCCGCTTAAGCAAGCCCCGCCTGCTTTAGATAATTATAGGCTTGGATCACTTCGCGCAACTTGTCCTCGGAAGAGCGGTCGCCGTTGTTATGATCGGGGTGGAGGCGCTTAACCAGTTCCTTGAAGCGCGCCTTGATGTCCGCCTTGGTGGCGTTGTCGTCGAGATTGAGGTGGCGCATGCATTTGCGTTCGAGCCGCTTCAGGGGCCGGCGCGGCGCGGCGCCCGGTTTGGCCCCGGCCGGCGCTCCATCGCCGAATACGCCAAACGGGTCCTGCGTCGAAAAACGATGGGCGAAACCGCTGCGCGGCGGCGGGCTGCCCTTTTTGGTCCGGTTGCGGGCCCAGGAATTTACGCCGACGAACCAGGTCGGCCGGTTGCCGGTGGCGTCGCTCTTCTGCTGCTCGACGACGTCCTCGTCGGGCAGTCCGGAAAAATAGTTGTAGCCCTTGTTGTACTCGCGCACGTGATCGAGGCAGTAGCGATGGTACTGCCCTTCCAGCCCGCGGCCTTTGGGCGCGGGGTGGAGTCCGGGCTCCTTGCAGCCTTCCCAGTCGCATGACGGGCAGGCCTCGCGCAGGAGGCGATCCTTGTCAGGCTTGACCCGCAGGCCGTCGAGAAATTTTGAATCGAGCTTCATGGACTCGGCATTATGGGAAACGGAATCCGTCACAACAAGCATGGCTCCGCGACAACAAAGGCGATAGTTTGGTCGGTTGAGCGCCGCGGCCGCGCACCATACTTCGCAAGGACTTTCGCATCATGACTATCGAGAACTCAATCAGAGAAAAGTTGACGCAAGCCTTCTCCCCCGAGGCGCTCGACGTCGTCAACGACTCCCACCATCACGCCAGTCATGCCGGGTCGCCCGGCACCGGCGAGAGCCATTTTAGCGTTAAAGTGGTGTCGGCGGCCTTTGACGGCAAGTCGCGGGTGGAGCGTCACCGCATGGTCAATGCCGTGCTGGCCGATGAACTTGCCGGCAAGATCCACGCGCTGGCCATCACGGCGCTCAGTCCTGAGGAGGGCTAGCTGGGCCTCAAGAGGCCGCGTGGTCTTGCTTGGCCTTGGCGGCGGCCGCCTTGTCCAGCGGCGTCACGCGCAAGGAGGTGACGCGATTGCGCTGGCGGCGCAGCACCTCGAAGCGGAAATCGTGGAAGGTGAAGGCCTGACCCGGATTGGGGATGGTCTGGGCCTCGTGGATCACTAGTCCGGCGATCGTGGTCGCCTCCTCGTCGGGCAGATCCCAATCCATGAGGCGGTTGACGTCGCGGATGGGCACGATGCCGTCGACGATCAGCGAGCCGTCGGCCTGCGGCTTGGCCAGCGCCGCGGCGATGTCGGTCTCGTCGGTGATCTCGCCGACGATCTCCTCAATAATGTCCTCGAGCGTCAGAACCCCCATGACCTCGCCGTACTCGTCGACAACGACGGCGAAATGGGCCTTGCGCTTGAGGAAGGCGTTGAGCTGATCCTTGAGGTTGGTGGTGTCGGGCACGAACCATGGCGGTGTGGCGAGCGCCATGACGTCGATCTTGCTCGTGTCGCCTTTGGAATCGCGCAACGCACGCAGCAGGGGCCGCGCATGGAGCACGCCGACAATCTCCTCGCGCTCGCCGCGCCATAACGGTAGCCGCGTATGAGAGCTCTTTAGCGCGATGTCGACGATCTCCGCCGGCGGAAGGTCCGCGTCGATGGCATCCATATTGGTCCGGTGCACCATGATGTCCGAGACAGTGAGCTCGCGCAGGTCGAGCACGCCGCCCAGCATGTCGCGGTCGAGCTTCACCACGCCGCCTTCCTTGTGGTGCAGCGCGATGGCGCCCCTGATCTCCTCATGCGCCGAGAGCACGTCGGCGTCATCACTGATGGAGACGCCGAACAGCCGCAACGTGTGGCGCACCAGGAATTGCATGGTGGCCGTGACCGGCGCGAGAACCGCTACGATGACGCGGATGACGGGAGCGACCGCCAGCGCCATGCGATCGGCGTTGACGATGGCGTAGGTCTTGGGCAGCACCTCGGCGAACACGACAACGAGAACGGTCATGACGATGGTGGCGTAGACGACGCCGGCGTCGCCGAAAATCTCGAGAAGCACGCTGGTGGCGAGCGCCGAGGCGGCGATGTTGGCGAGGTTATAGCTCAGCAGGATGGCGCCGATCAGACGCTCGCGAGTGAGGAGCAAGTGGTTGACGAGGCGCGCGCGTTTGTTGCCGTCCTCTTCGAGCGCGTGCATGCGGGCGCGCGAAGCTGCCGTCAGCGCCGTCTCGGAGCCTGAGAAATAGGCCGAGATGATGAGCAGGCCGAGGATGGTGCCAAGCGTGATGCCTAAGCTCAAGGTCATCGGCCGGCGCACTCCTTTTTCAGAAACTCGGTCAAACGGTCCATGGCGACGTCGTCCTCGACGAAAGCATCGCCGATGCCGCGCGCAAGCACCAGCGCCAGCTTACCGCCCTTGACCTTCTTGTCCTGGGCCATGAGGCGCAGCAGCTCGCCGGTCGTGGGCTTGTCGCCCGGAATGGCGGCAATTTCGGTGGGCAGGCCGACAGCGGTGAAATGCTTCTCGACGCGCGCGGCGTCTTCGTACGGGCACATGCCGTGCTCGACGGAATAGGTGAAGGCCAGCCGCATGCCGATGGCGATGGCCTCGCCGTGCAGCAGGCGGTCGGAATAGCCGGCGAAGGCTTCCAGCGCATGGCCGAAAGTATGGCCGAGATTGAGCAGCGCGCGCTTGCCGCTCTCCTCGCGCTCATCGGCCACCACGACTTCGGCCTTAGCGCGGGCACTGGTCTCCACCGCGTGGCGGCGCTTGCCGTCTTGGCCGGCGAAGACATCGCCCCAATTCTGCTCGAGCCAGGCGAAGAAGGCCGCGTCGCCGAGCAGCCCATATTTAACCACCTCGGCATAGCCGGCGCGGAATTCGCGATCGCTCAAAGTGGACAGCACGGAAACATCGGCGAGCACGAGGCTCGGCTGATGGAAGGTGCCGATCAGGTTCTTGCCCTGCTTGGTGTCGATGCCGGTCTTGCCGCCGATTGCCGAGTCCACCTGGGCGAGAAGCGTGGTCGGCATCTGCACCACACGCACGCCGCGCCGTAATATCGAGGCGGCGAAACCGGTGAGGTCGCCTACCACGCCGCCGCCAAAGGCGATGACGCAATCGCCGCGTTCAACGCCGAGATCGAGCAGGGTCTCGCACAGCTTCGCCAGCACGGGAAAACATTTGCTCGCTTCGCCCGGCGCCACCACGGCGGCGCCAAGGAATTGGCCCTGCTGCTCGAGGCTCGCTTTCAGCGGCGCCAGATGCAAGGGCGCGACGTTCGCGTCGCTGACCACGGCATAGCGGGCGCCTGGCAGCGTGGCGGCCAGCCGGCCGCCGGCTGTGGCGAGGAGGTCCTCGCCGATGACAATGTCGTAGTGCCGGCCGGGCAGGGCGACATCGATCTTGGTCTCGCTCTTGGTCTGGTTGAGCGTGGCCGCGTCAGCGCCCATCATCGTCTTCCCTTGCGCCGCGCCGCGCCGCCGCAGCCGAGCTTGGCGGAGAGCGCGTCGGTCACCGCAGTGACGATGACATCGTGGGGCACCTCGCGGCTTTCCACGGTGATATCCGCCTCGGCATAGACGGGATTGCGCTCGGCCATCAGTTTCTTCATCACGGCCTCCGGGTCCGCATTGACGAGCAAGGGCCGGTGGTCGCGCCGCTGCACGCGTTTCATCAGAACGCGCAAGTCGGCCTTCAGCCAGACCGACAGCCCATGCGCCTTGATTGCGTCGCGCGTCTGCGGGTTCATATAGGCTCCGCCGCCAGTGGCAAGCACTTGCGGGCCGCCTTCAAGCAGGCGCGCGATGACCTTGCGCTCGCCCTCGCGGAAATAGTCCTCGCCATGCTCGGCGAAGATTTCCTTGATGCTCTGGCCCGCAGCCTGCTCGATTTCGGTGTCAGCGTCCACGAAGGGCAGATCGAGCCGGTTCGCCAGGCGCCTGCCGACCGCGGTCTTGCCGGCGCCCATCAGCCCAATCAGCACGATTGAGCGCGCGCCAAGGGATTGCCGGATTTCCGCCAACAGACGCTCGCGGTCGTCTTTGCTATGTTCAGCCAAGTTTACGGTCATCTTCGAAGGGAGGGCCATATTTGTCCCATGCTGACAGGGCAGTGTCGAATCATCCATGATACGATTTGAGGGTTAAGGCGCCCGGTGATCTTGAGTCATACTAGGGCCCAGCCTGGGGCCAATAGACAATTAGGAATACGAGCGCCTAGATGCCAACACTGTTTCGTTTCCTCATGATTTTAGGGTCGATCGTCGGTGTCGTCGCTGGGAGCCTCTATGTGCTCGCCGAATACTTTCAGCCAGAGCCTAAGGAAATCTCCAAAGCTCTGCGCAACTTCAAGGCGCATCCCACGGACGAGCCGGACGCCACGGCGTCCACCGATGCCCCGGCCGCGCCGGCCTTCACCGCGCCCCCGAGCCATCGCGCGCAATAATCCCATAATTGAAGGGATCTAAGGCCTTGGGCACGGCGAAAACCTCATCTGAGGGCGCTGGGGGCTCCGAACTCGCGCTATTTCTCGACATGCTCATGGCCGAGCGCGGCGCGACCGCCAATACGATCCAGGCCTATACGCGGGACATCTCCGATTTTCTCGCCTTCCTGGCGAGCAAGGGCGCCACGGTGTGGCAGGCGGACGCCGATCAGCTGCGGGCCTATCTCGCTCGCCTTGCCGGCAAAGGCCTGGCGCCGACGTCGCGGGCCCGTAAACTGTCGGCCATCCGCCAATTTTTCCGCTTTCTTTTGGCCGAGGGCCTGCGCGCCGACGATCCGTCGTCGGCCATCGACAGCCCTAAGCTCGGCCGGCCACTGCCCAAGATCCTGTCTCTCGCCGAGGTCGAGACCCTGATCGAGACGGCGAAAGAGGCCACCGTGACCGCCGCCGAGGGCGTGCCGCGGCGCCGAAGCTTACGCCTCTACGGGCTGATCGAGACGCTTTATGCCTCGGGCTTGCGGGTGTCGGAGCTGATCGCGCTGCCGCGCAACGCGCTTGCCGCCGACGACCGGGTGCTGACCATCAAGGGTAAAGGCGGGCGCGAACGGCTGGTGCCGCTCAATGATGCGGCACGCGAGGCGCTGGCCGCCCATGTGGCGGCCGTGGCCGCGGCGGAAGCGGCCGGCAAGCGCGCCTCGGTGTGGCTGTTTCCCACCGGCGACGGCGGGCAGTATCTCACCCGACAGCGTTTCGGCCAGGAATTGAAAGGGCTTGCGCACGCCGCAAAGCTCGATCCGGCGCGGGTCTCGCCGCATGTGTTGCGCCACGCCTTCGCCAGCCATCTGCTGGAGCGGGGGGCGGATTTGCGCACGGTGCAGCAGCTTCTCGGCCATGCCGATATTTCGACGACGCAGATCTATACCCATGTCATCGAGGAGCGGCTGCGCCGGCTGGTGGAGGACCATCACCCCTTGGCTCAGGCTCATTTAACCAAGCGGCGCTAATCTCTTCGCTTGGCCGGCGCGGGTCACCAGTTGACAGGGTATCCTAGCAAGGCCACTTACAACCGAATTCCCGTGGCCTCTGGTCCTGTCCTATGGACGCCCGGGAAAACGGGGTTCCCCAAGGGGTTTAGTCAAGCCGCATGCGTACCTATCTCGATTTTGAAAAACCGATCGCGGAGCTTGAGAGCAGAGTCGCCGAGCTTAAAGCGCTTGCCGGCGAGCAGGCGTCCGTGGGGATCGCGGACGAACTCGCTAGGCTCGAGGGCAAGGCGCGGGAGACGCTCCAGGAGACGTATGCGGAGTTGACGCCGTGGCAGAAGACGCAAGTCGCCCGCCATCCCGAGCGGCCGCATTTCAAGCACTACATTGAGACCCTTGTACGGGACTTCACGCCACTGGCGGGCGACCGCTATTTCGGCGAGGACGAGGCGATCATTGGCGGCATCGGGCGGCTGTCGGGTTGCTCGGTCCTCATCATCGGCCACGAGAAGGGCTCCGACACCGAGGGTCGCATCAAGCATAATTTCGGCATGGCCCGGCCCGAGGGTTACCGCAAGGCGGTGCGCCTGATGGAGATGGCCGACCGTTTCTCGCTGCCCGTCATCACCCTGGTGGACACGGCCGGCGCCTATCCCGGCATCGGCGCCGAAGAACGCGGCCAGGCCGAGGCGATTGCCCGGTCCACCGACTGCTGCATGGGCCTTCGCGTGCCCCTCTTGTCGCTCATCATCGGCGAGGGCGGGTCGGGCGGCGCGGTGGCGCTCGCCACGGCAAATCGCATCTATATGCTGGAGCATTCGATCTATACGGTGGCTTCTCCGGAGGCGGCCGCCTCGATCCTGTGGCGCGATTCGAGCCGGGCCGTGGATGCCGCCACAAACATGAAAATTACCGCTCAAGACCTGCTAAGGCTCGGAATTGTCGATGGAATCATCCCCGAGCCGGTCGGCGGGGCCCATCGGGACGCGGTTGGCGTGGTCAAGGCCGCGGGCGATGTCCTGGTCCAGGCCCTGTCCGAGTATGACGACCTTGCGCCGGACGAGATTCGCAAGCAAAGGCGCGAAAAGTTCCTCGCCATGGGCCGGGCCGTTTAAGGCCATATGGGCCGGGCCGTCTGAGGCCGGGCGGCCACCCCAAAAAGCGCCTTTTTTTTAGTCCACCTCGGGTCCTGCCAGGCGTATAATTCAAGGGCCTAATCGGGGGAAGCTGAAGGTTTGGCGCGGGGGTCGCGCTAACTTTGCCTTAACCCATCGAACAGATCTTGGCCGAGGTGCGCGAGGGGCACTGCGTATGCTTCGTTCAAGGTTTATCACGGCCGTTCTTGCGGTGACCATGGTGGCTATGTCCGCCGTGCTCGCTGGCTGTGGTCAATTCTCTCCGCCTTACATGAAGCCGCTGTCGCCGCAGACGCGCGCTCTGCTCGCCGAGAAGGGCATGAGCGAGGATCAGCCCATCCTCGTTCGCATCTTCAAGGGCGAGTCCGAGCTCGAGGTCTGGAAGCAGAAGGACGACGGGCGCTACTACCACTTTAAGACCTATCCGATCTGCGCCTATTCCGGCGGCCTCGGGCCGAAAGTGAAGCAAGGCGACCGGCAAGCGCCGGAAGGGTTTTATCTGATCAACCGCGACCAGCTGAATCCGCGCAGCAAATATCACCT
>Ga0307380_10003900_pt1 | contig 20379 bp, 22 predicted proteins | sample UN3MG_FD_202239 | JGI IMG/M metagenome (GOLD analysis project Ga0307380, IMG submission 202239) | Soil microbial communities from Risofladan, Vaasa, Finland - UN-3 | ecosystem: Environmental > Terrestrial > Soil > Coastal area > Acid sulfate soil | place: Finland: Risofladan, Vaasa | collected... | reverse complement strand
ATCTCCTTAATCGTAGTAAATTATCCACTATTTTTTAACAGCTGAACAACATCACCATCATTTAAATATTCACAGCCATACCATTCAGCAGTTATTTGGCGTACCATATGCCCTTCAAAACAAGTTAGCCCGCGTCGAAGAGGAATGTTGTCAATAAGAGCTGTACGAATCCCCTTATTTGCTATTTCCAAGCCATATGGCAGTGTCACATTTACAAGAGCATCTGAAGCGGATCGTGCGACAAGTGAAGGAATATTTGCCACTGCATAATGAGGATGTCCTTCAATAACATACACTGGATCTTTATGAGTAGTTTGACGCTCGCAGGTTTCAATTGCACCATGGATATCCGCGGAGACATCGACAATAACAGCACCTTTAGGCATAAGCTTAAGCATATCCCGGGTAACCAGATGTCCCTTTTTTGATTTAGGCCACATAACTGCGTTGAGCAAGATATCTGCTTTCTTAAGAGTTTCTTCAATATTTTGTGAATTAGATATAAGGGTCCTCGCCCTTGGATAGCAATCACTGATGTACATGAGCTTATTCACATCAATATCGATAATAGTTGCCTCAGCACCAAGGCCAAGAGCAACCTTCAGGGCTCCAACCCCAGCAGAACCGGCACCCAATATCATTACATGTGCGGGACGGATTCCAGGAAGTCCACCAGGAAGGAGACCTGATCCGCCATTAATAGTCTGAAGTAGCTCAAATCCTTTAAGCATTCCCATATATCCAGCAATTATACTCATTGGTTTAAGAATTGGAAATTCGCCGTTGTCGAGTTCAATGTCTTCATATGCTATAGCGTACACACCATGTTCAAGCAGTTTATCGCATAAAGGCCGGTTGCCAGCTGAATGGATATAAGTAAAAAGTGTTTGACCTCTATGTAAAAGATCATATTCCCAAGTCATCGGTTCCTTAACCTTATAAATAAGCTCAGCTTCCTCATATATTTTGTCAGGGTCATCTACAATGGTTGCTCCTGATTTTTGGTATGCAGTGTCACTTATCCCTATACCCTCTCCAGCCCCTTTTTCTATAAGTATCTTATGTCCATGCTGGATGAAGATCTCCACTCCAGATGGCAATAATGCAACCCGAGATTCTTGATTTTTTGTTTCTTTATTGGTACCAATAATCATAATAATTACTTCAGGACAAACGAGTGTCTCTCATTATTGAAATTCCAGATCAACCTCATGCAATGATTGGAAAAAGAGTCATCATCTCGCTATCGGCTAGCTGTGTTTCTTCCTTCAAGCTCTCCTGCTCCAAGGGGTCGCATTTATAGACCACCTCATTGAGTAGCCAGCAAATTACCAAACCCCGGCCACTGATATAATTTTTTAGCTACTTTTAGGTCGAATCTATCTTCCTTAAGCTCGCATTTGGTCAAACCGACCTAACAAATCTTTCCTCTCTCTCCGAACATTATATATCTCCTCGATTGACAGTTAAAAACCATTGTGGATCATACCGATGAGAGTCTTTCCTTCCATTTAATCTATTAATAGACTCCCTAATTATATTTTATCTATGGCCTTGTCAAGAAAATAAAATAAAAAGATTTTTAAAATTAAAATATTTGCTTGACATAATATTTCTAAATTGGTAATTATTAAACCATATTTTTTCATAATAGAAAAAATAAAGAGAATTGCTTTGAAGAAAAAAAATCTAGATTGCCTGGACAAGAAACTCATCCGCATCCTCTCCAAGGACGGCCAAATATCGATGGGTGACATGGCGATGCGCCTGTCTGTGACCATGCCGACCGTCCGATCCCGGATCAAGAACCTCATTGAAGCCGGCATGCTCAAGATAGCCGGATTAATCAACCCTGATAATCATCCGGAACTGCTCACCGCCCTGGTCGGACTCAGCATCCAATCCGACGGCAAGCTGAACGAGGAAGTGGAGAAGCTGGCTAACCTCGACCAGGTCAGCTGGGTGGCGGTGGTCACCGGGCGCTATGATGTCTTCGCCGAGGTGCTCGTCTCTGGCGGCATGGCCGAGCTCAACAACCTCCTAACCCACATCATTCCTAAGGTGGGCCGGGTCATCAGAACCGAGACCTTCATTGTTATGAAGTCGAAAAACAAATGGAGTTGTATGCCCAAGGGTTTGGAAAACTGGTGAGCCGTCTGCGGAGGTCGGGATGGATGAAGTGGGGCGGCGAATGAAATCAGGAAAGATGCTTATTTCAGAGGTGATTCTTTCCGCGAAGGCTATGCAAGGAACCCCGGAACTTTTGCGTCCTTATCTGTCTGAAGGAAGCGCCGTTGGAAAAGGAACTATAGCTATCGGCGCGCTTCAAGGCTACCTTCATGTCATTGGAAAGAACCTTGTGGCCATGTTGCTGGAAAGGGCCGGATTTCATGTTGTTGATTTAGGCATCGACGTTAAGACACAAGATTTTATGAATGCCGTTAAAGAACACAGCCCTAAGATTATGGGCATGTCGGCGCTATCGACGGCGACCATGCCCAAATTGCAAGAAACGAAGCAGCGTTAAGATAATCCGGCCTTCGAGACCAGGTTAAGATTATGGTTGGAGGGGCTTTGGAATAAATCATTTAATCCCCGTTCTAATAATGGGATGGGGCAGTAAAAGAAAGGAGGAAGTTATGAGAGCTTGGAAGTGGATAATCATAATGGCGGTCACGTTTGTTTTTCTTAGTTCAGCGCCGGCAATGGCGGCTGCTAGCAACGAGATCAGGATCGAGCGTTACGAGGATATCCAAAACCTCGATCCCGCATACGAAACCGCGGTAGCGCGTGAATTCACCATAAACAATTGCATTTACAACGGTCTGGTAAAATATAAAGAGGGTACCTGGGAAGTGGTGCCCGATCTGGCCACCTCCTGGGACGTTTCCTCAGACGGCAAGCAGGTCACCTTTCATCTTCGCAAGGGCGTTCAGTTCCACAAAGGCTATGGCGAGATGACCGCTGAAGATGTCAAGTTCAGCATTGAACGTATCATCAAGCCCGAGAACAAATCACCCGAAAAGCCCAATATGGTGGGCGTCATAGGCGCTGAAGCGGTGGACAAGTACACGGTCAAGATCATCCTCGACAGTCCCAATTCAAGGCTGTTCTCCTCGACTCTGCCGATGAATCCTGGCTTCATCGTCAGCAAAAAGGCTGTGGAAAAAATGGGAAGGAAAAAGTTCGCTCTTAATCCGGTTGGCACCGGGCCATATGAGTTCGTTTCCTGGGAGCCCAAGAAAAAGGTGTCTCTTAAAGCCTTTGACTCCTATTGGGGGAAAACCCCCCAGATTAAAAGAATCAGTTTTATTCCCATCGCCGATATCACTACCTGCGAGACTGCGATCAAGACCGGTGAGATCGATATCGGTCGCATTTCCCTGCTCAAGATCAAAAGTTTCAAGAAAAATCCCAAAGTTCAGGTCGTGACCAAGCCGGATCTCAAGTACTGGTGGATCGGTTTTACTTTCACCAATCCGCCCACGGACGACATCAGACTGAGAAAGGCGCTGCGTTATGCCATCGACGTTGACAATATCCTCCTGGCAGCCTTTCACGGCGTGGCCTCTCGGGCTAAATCCTTGGTGGCACCTGGAATTTTAGGTTATTGGAAAGACGCGCCCCTGTATAAACCTGATTTGGCCAAGGCTAAACAGTTGCTCAAGGAGGCTGGCAAACCCAACGGATTCAAAGCCACGGTGCAAGTCTATAATGACGTCACGAAAACGATCGCTGAGGTGGCCAAGGCGGACGCGGCAAAGGCTGGCATCGATTTGGAGATCGTCATGCACGAACCGGCAGCGTTCAATGAAGCCACTCAAAAGGGCACGTACAACCTTTTCATCGATTCCTGGTCATCGGCCGTTGATGCCGGCTACACCATGGGCTGGTTTATCAAAGGCCAGACCTGGAACGTCACCCATTGGGAAAATGATGAGTTTGACCAGTTGCTGACCCAGGCCAGAAAGGAAATGGATCCTGGAAAGCGCGGACAGCTTTACGAAAAGGCGCAAAAGATCATGGACGAACAGTGCTTTGCCATATGGCTTACCAATGGAGTAAGAGTCTTTGCAGCCAGCAAACGCCTCAATCTCGGGAAGGTTTTTCCTAATGGCCGCCTAGCGCCGTGGACAATGAGCTTCAAGAAATAATGAAAATTAGACAGATGCCCGTTACGTAGTGGCAAGAACCTTGGCGCTCATCGGGCTAAAGTAAACAACCGGGCGCAGGCGGCAGCGTCTCAGTATCCGATCGCAGCCGTCTGCGTCCAGTTGACTCTAAGAGGAGCAACATGCTTAAGTACGTCGTAAAAAGGTTTTTATGGGTCATCCCCACCGTTCTGGGTGTGTTGACATTGTTGTTCGGTTTGACCTATCTATTGCCGGGGGACCCTGCTTCAGTCATGCTGGGCCCCCGGGCAACACCTGAGTTGATCAACGAAATCAGGGAACGTCTACATCTTAACGATCCCTTTTACTTCCAGCTCTGGTACTACATCATCGGAGCTGTACGCTTTGACCTGGGCCATTCCATTAACTCGGGATTCGATGTTAGCAGACTGATCGCCGACGCATTGCCCCATACAGTAGCGCTTGCGATCAGCGGTCTGGGAATCGCCGCGCTTATCGGTATTATCACCGGCGCCTTTGCCGCCACTCACCGTTCCAAATACATGGACGGTATGATCACTTTGGCCAGTTTGGTGGCTGTGGCTATCCCCGACTTTGTGGCCGCGTTGTTGCTTATGATGGTATTTTGCGTCCAAATTCCCATTTTTCCCGCTCTGGGCGCCGGCGAGGCGGGAAACATACCGGATATGGCCTGGCGCCTGGTACTGCCAGCCACGGCCCTGGCTATTGGCTGGATGGGATACCTGTCCAGGTTGACCCGGGAGTCGATGTTGCAAGTGCTGGACTCGGACTATATCCGCACCGCCAGGGCCTTTGCCGCACCCCATCGCTTTGTGGCATACAAATATGCCCTCAAAAACGCTATCATTCCCCCCATTACCGTCATCGGTCTAGGCGCGGGCAAGTTATTGGGAGGGGCGGTGTTCATAGAAATCATCTTCAACCGCCCCGGGTTGGGCAAGCTGATCGTAGACGCTGTATTCGCCCGGGATCTTCCGGTGGTGCAGGGAGCCATTCTGGTAGCATCTCTGCTTTTTATTTTGGCCAACCTCTTGGCCGATATATCATATGCCGTTGTTGATCCGAGAATTCAGTATGATTAACAAAGTCAGGGGATATGATAACTACAACTTTCGCCAATAACGGGCAAGCGCAACAGAGAACCAGGGTGTCTTTCAGAAGACCGCTACGCGTTACACTGGCGGAGACAACGAGAGCCATCCTTCGCAATAGAGGAGGCTGCTGGATTGGGACGGTTCTGGTTGCCATGATGTTGGTAACCGCCATCCTGGGGCCTTTTGTATTTCCGATTGATCCCAATCTGCAGGACATCGCTAATCGGTTCGCGGGCCCGTCCGCCTCACACTTATTAGGCACTGACTATCTGGGGCGAGACCTTCTTGCACGACTTATTTGCGGCTGCCGCATTGCCATGTCGGTGGCTTTCGGTTCTATAAGCCTGTCCGCAATCGTCGGGGTCATATTGGGGGTGATTAGCGGATACCTTGAAGGAAGCAAGCTCGACTACGCCACCATTTTTGTCTTTGATGTCGTCAGATCCTTTCCCCAGGTGGTATTGGCCCTGGCTGTTGTGGCTGTTTTGGGTTGTTCGATGCTCAATTTGATTCTGGCCTTGGCCTTTACGGTCTTTCCCTTTTATGGGCGCATCGCCAGAGCCCAGACCCTGTCTGTGAAAGAATCAGACTACGTCAAAGCTGCGGAAGCAATGGGGTTAAATAGAATGAAGATCATTTTTAGACATATCGTCCCCAATATCCTGGCACCGGTGATCGTGTGTTTGGGCATGGATCTGGCGACCATAATCATCTACGAAGCCGGTTTATCCTTTTTGGGCCTGGGTGTCAGACCGCCCACCGCCTCCTGGGGTATCATGCTCAGAAATGGATACAGATACATCGAAACCTCCCCCTGGATGATTCTCTGGCCTGCGGTAGCCATTTCGTTATCGATGATTGCTTTCTCTCTATTCAGCGAAGGCTTGAGAGTCGCTCTTGATCCGAAGCAAAGGCAGAGAAATGTCTGATATCTTGTTAGACGTACGGAACCTGTGCGTGGAATATAACCTGGCTGGTAAACGGATGCACGCTCTGGACGATGTCACTTTTCAACTCAAAAAGGGGGAAGTGCTGGGTGTGGCCGGGGAAAGCGGTTGCGGCAAGTCCACTCTGGGACTGGCCATTGTGAGACTCCTCCCCAGTGTTGGAGAGATAGCAGATGGAAGTATCAGATTTATGGGGCGGAACCTTGTTAAACTCTCCGAACAGCAGATGGACAAAGAGATCAGGGGTAAACAAATAGCGATGATCTTTCAGAATCCCCAGAGTGCGCTCAACCCGGTTTTCAAAATAGAAACCCAGATGATCGACATCTTGCGATTTCAGAGTCAACACCAGAAGTCAGGCGCGAAGAAGACGAGGGAAGAGTTGAAGCAACAGGCCATTGACCAGTTAAAGGAAACCGGAATTGCCGATCCGGCCGAGAGGATTTCAAACTATCCATTTGAGTACAGCGGCGGAATGAAGCAGAGAGTCATGATTTCCATGGCCCTTTCTTCCAAAACGTCGCTGCTAATCGCTGATGAACCAACAACCGCTTTGGATGTGACTATCGAAGCCCAGATCAACAAGCTGCTAATGGAGCTGGCTGAGAAATACCAGAGCTCCATACTTTACATCAGCCACGACCTGGGTGTTTTGTCCGAAATCACCGACCGGGTTATGATTATGTACGCCGGACGCATATTCGAAACAGGCCAGACCCATTCTGTTTTTGATGAACCTCGTCACCCTTACTCGACCGCCTTGATCGAATCCCTGCCGAGCAGCCGTTCAAAAAAGAGGCGCCTGCTGACCATACCAGGTCAGGTGCCTCCCCTTGATCAGCTTCCATCGGGCTGTACCTTTCATCCCCGTTGTCCCTTTGCTAAGGACAAGTGCCGCCAGGAGAACCCTTCATTGATCGAAGTGACACCGAACCATTGGTCCGCATGTTTGCTGGATGAGTGGAGGGGAAGGCAGAGATGCAAATGGATCTAATTAAAATAAGGGATTTGAAGACGTACTTTTTTCAGGGCAAAGGCATCGTGTCAAAGTTGTTCGGCCAGGGATTAAGAACAGTTCATGCTGTAGACGGGGTTAGCCTTACAATCAAAAAGGGGCGGACCTTCGGTTTGGTCGGGGAAAGCGGATGCGGAAAATCTACACTGGCAAGGACGATCTTTCGGTTGGTGGAGCCCCAGGAGGGAGAGATCTATTTTGAGGGCAAGGATATATTGAAAGCGGGCCCGCGGGAGATGAGAAATTTCAGGCAGAATGCCCAGTTAATATTTCAGGATCCTTACTCCTGTTTGAATCCGCGTATGACGACAGGACAGATTATTGCTGAGCCACTGAATCTATATAAATCAAGCAAAGTAAATGTTGAGAGAAAGGTGGACGAAATTCTGGAAGCGGTCAGCTTGCCCCATGACGCCGTGCTCAAGTTTCCCAACGAATTCAGCGCGGGGCAGGCTCGCCGAATTGGAGTGGCCCGGGCCATCGCCCTCAATCCTGATTTTATCGTTGCCGATGAGCCCACTTCTGGTCTGGACATCTCTACTGTCGCCACTATCCTCAACTTGATGCAGGATCTTCAAGAGCGGTTGGATCTGACTTACCTTTGGATTTCTCACAACCTTGATCAGGTTAAATATATGTCTGACGACATCGCTGTCATGTATTTGGGCAAGGTGGTTGAAATGGGAAAGACCTCTGATGTTCTGAATAATTTGGCTCACCCATACAGCCAGGCCTTGATATCGGTTATCCCCCAAATCAGGAAGAAGAATCAAAAAAATAAAATCGTCCTTGAAGGTGAAATACCCAGTCCGATCACCCCCCCTTCCGGGTGCCGATTCCGCACTCGGTGTAAATATGTTTCCAAAAAATGTAAGGAAGAAGAACCGTCACTGATCGACCTTGGGTCGGGGCATTATGCTTCCTGCCACTTACTGGGAGGCAGCTGATTTTATCATTGACATGGCATGACCGGTGGGGCTGAACTATCGGTTCAGGGTTACCATTCTGGGGTCACAGACTTTCACGACTTTCAGGATATGCCGGAATTCACGTATGATCTTAAAATGTAGTGGCGGTGGATCATTATTACTTCCCGATTAGGGAGAAAGGAGAGATAATGAGGATTGTAGTTTTAGGCGGTTTTGGGCTTCAGGGGCAGGCCGCCCTGGCCGATTTAGCCGGAAGCGAGTCGGTCAGTGAGGTAATCTGCGCGGACCTGGATGTCGACCGGTCGCGGCTCCAATGGCTGGATCAGATGGCCGACCGGATCGATCCTAACAAGATAAGAATGGTCGATCTGGACGCTTCTTCTGTAAAGGATGTGGTCGCCCTGTTAAGGGACGGAGTGGACGCGGCAATCGACCTGTTGCCGATCCAACTCATGCCGAACGCCTTCGAGGCTGCAATCGAAGCCGGGGTCGGTCTGGTCAGCACCAACTACGCCAAATCGATCCGACACTTTCACGATCGCGCCGTTGAGGCGAGGGTTTGCCTCATGCCGGAATGCGGTTTGGACCCAGGCATTGACCTGATTATCTTCGGCCACGCCATCATGCAGCTTGACCAGCTTTTTATACTCAACTCATACTGCGGCGGCTTTCCCGAAGCAAAGGCCTGCGACAACCCGCTAAAATACAAGATAAGCTGGAACTGGGAGATGGTGCTGAGGAGTCAAAACAGACCCTCGGTATTCATCAGAGACGGCCGTCGCTTGGACATCCCGGCCGAAGTGCAGCACGAGAATGAAATGATTCATCAGATCGATTTTCCTGGTTTGGGTCCGCTTGAGGCCATACCCAACGGCGATGCCGTATTCTATACAGACCTTCTGGGCCTGACCGAAACCATCCGGGAGACCGGCCGTTACTCACTTCGCTGGCCGGGGTGGTGTGATTTCTGGCGGCCGTTAAAGAGATTTGGTTTTTTGTCTGACGCTCCGGTTCCAGGTTTGGTCGGGGAAATTACTCCCCTCCGTTTTCTGGTCAAGCACATGGAGCCTCAACTCCAGTACGGACCGGATGAGAAGGACCTTGTCGCTATGTATAACGTCTTTGAGGGCCTGAAAGATGGCCAACGGATACGGCTGGTGGTCACACTCTTCATAGAACGGGACCAGGAGACAGGGGTCAATGCCATGTCCATGGGCGTTGGCTACACGGCCAGTATTGTTGCCCAGATGATTGCCCAAGGCGAAATCAAGGGCGCGGGCCTCTTGTCTCCAGTGCGGGACGTGCCCTACAGTTTGTTTATGGCCCGCCTGGCTGAAAAGGGTATCCAGGTGAAAGAATGGATCGAAAACGAAGATTGAAGCTTGGGGCCAAATAAGCCAGCTGGTAAAAAAATTTGGTGGGTGATTATCCCATGATAGTTCGTTCCGGTGTTCGGGCTGCTTAATCTGACCGGTGGAGATGAGCCTTTATTTTAAAGGAGGAAGTAACATGTCTGAATTATTTGGGAAGCTGTCAGAGGTTGTCATTTCGGGAAACATTGAGGAGTGCGAGAAACTTGCCCAGGAGGCCTTGGATGAAGGCTCTTTAGTGGGATATCTTGGAAAAAGGCCTGATTTCCGGGATGGATATAGTGGGCCAGCGGTTTAAAGCGGGAGACATGTTTATCCCTGAGGTTCTTTTATCTGCTCGGACTATGCATGGTGCAATAGAGATATTGGACCCGTTGCTGTCTGAGAGTGATGCCAAGGGAGCTGGCACTGTGATAATCGGAACGGTTGGGGGGGGGGATCTTCATGACATAGGGAATAACCCAGTGATGATGATGCTTCGTGGTGCTGGTTTTAAGGTAATGGATTTAGGAATTAATGTGAAGCCCCAAGATTTTGTTGAGGGAGTTCTGGAGCACAAGCCGGACATTATAGGGATGTCGGCGTTATTGAAGACGACGATGCCGAAGATGTAGGAGACGATAGATTCATTGACGAAGGCAGGCTTGAGAGATCATTAAGGTGATGGCAGGAGGAGCTCCTGTGACACAAGATTTTGTGGACAAGATTGGAGCTGATGCATTCGGGACCGATGCTGCAGAGGCAGTGGAAAAGGCCAGAGCCCTAATAGGCCAGAAAGTTGGTACAGAATGATGAATTTAATAAAGACCAACCATACGCGGTCGATTACACCATGACTTAGCATCCTGTCAGATGATCAAAAGGATATTATTTTCATGAGCGTTCTTGAGATACTGGAGAACACACCAGCCAGAACCGCTGCCCCAGGAGATTTTGGCCGAGTTGGACAAAATGAAAGAATATTGGTGGAGAGAGGTGTCCTAAGGGATTTTAGGTAAAAGATTCTTATGGCAAGCGGCTGGAGGCAAAAGCCTGGCCGAGCGCGCGGCCGAACGGGTGAACAAGATTCTGTCCGAGCACAAATCTGAACCCCTGCCCGAAGACATCGCACAGAGAATCAAAACCATAGTCCCGCGGGTGTAGGAGAGCTTTAAGGAGTGATGGAAATGCATGAACGCTTCACCTTAGATTTGTGACAGAGCAGCCCCGGACTTGAATTCAGGTGATTTTTGCCACGCCCATCCCAACATGGGTACCATGACGTTGAAATTTAACGGCATGAAAAAACCCTTTACTCGCTAGCATGGCAGAGATAGGTTTACCAGCACTTAAAACCTTATTTCTTCACTTGGAGAGACATAAATGAACAACAAACAATCAAAAAATCATTATGCGGATAAAAGAAGCCCTAAACTTCAACTTTTATCTACTGATCAAATAGACAAGATACATCTGTCCTCGTTAGAAATATTAGAAAGAATCGGAGTTAATGTCTTTTTACCAGAAGCAGTAGATCTTCTCAGAGAAGGCGGTGCAAATGTTACAGGTGAAAGCAGAGTAAGGATTCCCTCTCATATGGTCGAAGAAGCTCTACGCCTTGCGCCTAGCAGTATCACCATAAGTGATCGAAATGGTAAATCAGCTATGTTTCTTGAAGGCCATAATAGCTATTATGGAACCGGAACAGACACTCCTTTTGTCATAGATTCATATTCAGGTGAAAGGAGACATTCAAAAAGTGATAATGTAGATAAAGCTACTATAATCTGTGATTATTTGCCCAATATAGACTTTGTTGGATGTATGGGGGGAATGTCTGAGAAAGAGGTTAATCCTTTGGTCTCTGACCGTCATAACTTTGCACGGATGATTTATAATACTACCAAACCCATTTTGTTCACCTCTTGGAGTTTAGCTGGATTGTCAGATATTTATGACATGGCATTAGCAGTTAGGGGAAGCGCCAAAAGTTTTCGGAGAAATCCTTTTATAATGCAATATACTGAGCCAATTACCCCTTTGCAGCATCCTTCAGAATCTCTCCAAAAAGTGCTTTTTTGTGCTGAGAAGGGTATTCCTTTGATTTATGCCAGTGCTCCCTCAATGGGATCAACGGCACCAATAACCCTGGCAGGGGCAACGGTTCTTTCTAATGCAGAATTTTTGAGTGGGTTAGTAATTGCTCAAATTAAACATAAGGGAGCTCCAATTATCTACGGAGGGGCAAGCAGTCCCATGGATATGCGTGCTGGTAAATATATTTATATGGGGCCAGAGTGCAAACTTAGTCATATAGCTCTGAAGGAAATTTCTTCTTACTACGGACTCCCTAATTTTAGCACTGGAGGTTGTACTGATTCAAAGGTTTTGGATCAGCAAGCAGCCATAGAGGCAAGCCAGTCTATACTTCTAACCGGATTAACTGGAAGTAATTTAATCCATGATGTTGGATTTATGGAATCAGGCTTTACCGCCTGTTGGGAACTTATAGTTATGGCAGACGAAATCATTGATGAGGTGAAGTACTTTCTCAAGGGTATGGATGTCAATAAGGAGACGTTAGCTTTGGAGGTTATAGATAAGGAAGGGCCGGGGGGAAATTTTTTACAGGCGGAACATACCCTGAAACATTTTAAAGAAATTTGGTATCCTAAGTTAATAAATCGGAACAATCATGATAAGTGGGTTCAAGATGGTTCAAAAACTTTAGGTGACCTTCTTAATGAGAAAGTTAAATGGATTCTTGAGAATCATAAGGCTGCCCCCCTTCCAGGTGAGGTTAAGAGACAGATTGAAAGAATTTTGGAGAAAGCGGAGAACAAATAAGGTGGCTGGTTTTATAGCAAGAAGAAATAGCCTGCTTTGGGGACAAACTTAATTCGGCTGTTGACTCAAGAAAGCAGGATGCTGGTTCCTGAGTTGGCCAAACGGCTGACGATCACCGCTCCGATGGTCCGATCAAGGATCAAGAGTCTGCATGCTCAGGATCGCCAGGCGCATCGGTTCTGAAGCACAGAGCGATCTCAGGAGACTGTCTGAGGAGCTTGAGAAAGTGGGCAGCTGGAACGGGTCACCCGGGCAGTTGTGTTGACCGGGCGGTACGACATAATCGGCGATCTTTTTTAAACTTGCTTTTTCAAATGACTGAGGAGGAACATTGGCCCTTGGTGGAGGCTTTGTTCTCGAATAGAGAAAGAAAAAGCTTTAAGGGAGGCGGCCCTCTCCTTATCAATGCCGTTTTGGGGGGGAGTACCGATATCGGGATCAATGATGATTCCGCTTTAATGGCACAGTTACACGATTTTCCTCCGGATAGCGTAAGAATCCTTCCCGGAAAATTGACCAAGCAACCTTTAGCCTTTGCCGTACGGCCTGAAGACAATCATCTCAGGCTATGGATTAATTTATTTTTCAGCTGGATTTGCGAAGATGGACGCTTGGATGAAAATATAGATTGTTGGGTCAAATCTTAACCGGAAAAAAGGTCATTGATTATTAATAAGGATTAAGGAGATGGCATGCTAGAGGTGCTTAACTTAAGGGTTAGGCTGCTTCATCAAACAGCATGGAGGTTGATATTAGGGACATCACAAATACATCGGAAATCCCAATAATTGGGATTATTGGCTGGGAAGCAGGAAATGAGGACACGCTATCCCAGTTTGAGCAAATTAATGGGAATATAGCACATCCTGATACATTCAGCTTTCCAGTGCTATACAAAAGGGTAAAGGGTGCCTATTACCAAACAGTAGTTGTACAACCGAATGCCAAGGTGCTGAGTGCTATGATTAGATCTGCTCAAGAAATGGAGCAAGATGGGGTAAAGGCAATAATGACCACTTGTGGGTTTAATGCCATTTTCCAAAGGGAGCTTTCGAATGCTGTTGATGTCCCTGTTTTTGCGTCTAGGAGTTTGTCGGTCTTGCTGTTGTTCTGTCCCGCTCAGAGTGAGCGATATTTTTCCTCTATGCCGCTTAATATAGCAGTTTTTTTTAAAACGAAGCAGAGTGAATCTATTTTTGACCCTATTCCCTCTCAGGAAGGGTTATTATTTGTCCTTGTTTAGGTCGTTAGGACATGTAGTCTTTTTAAATTATACGCGATGCACACGAGATCCCATTCACCGCTGACAGATTCCAAACCACGAAGTAAGAATTGGCGAAACCCTATAACGGCTTTGATGATGCCAAATACAGTTTCCACAGTACTCTTGCGTTTGGCATAAATCCTTTTGCCTTCCAGTGTTTTGAGCCGATGCTTCATTGTTGTCACAAGATCAGCATTTTCAGGAAGGGATTGCTGGGGTTGAGGAAAACGTTTGTTAAAAGACTGATTGTGTTTGTCACGTTCAGTGGCAATGTAGGGTTTGATATGCTCTTGCTCGCAACTTTTCACATTATTTTCACTGAAATAACCCGTGTCCGCAGCTAGGGCATCGACCTTGCCCAATTTATCGGGTAAAGCGGCCAGGTTTTGCAGGGCAGGTTTGATTTCTTGTTTGTCATTAGGTTGCTGGGTTACATGGTTTTCCACAATAAACATTGAATCCATGTCAACCCCTGCCTGTGCATTGTAGGTTTGTTCAAAACCTCCTCCTGATGTGGGCATAATGCGGGAGTCTTCATCGGTGAGGTTCACCTGGTCGGTTGTTTTGGGGCCAGGCTCAGGGAGTTTAGGATCATGACCTCGGGGTTTTTCCCACTGGCTTGCTCTTTGACTTTACGTTCAGCCATCTTCTGATCATAGGCCTTTTTCTCTTTGCCATACCGCTCGGAAGCACGCCGTTGGATCTCTGTTGTGGCCCTGGCAATGGTCTCAAGACGTTTCTCTCTTCTGGCCAGTTCGTCAGGGATACTCATCCCATCAGGGAGATCCTCCCTGTCAGCTTCCTCAGCCTGACGAAGAAGGGCGTCTACTTCAGCATGAATTTGTTTTTCAAGTTTACAGGCGTGGTCCCAACTCAGGGCCTTATGTTTGGAGGCATTGGCCTTGACCTTGGTTCCGTCAAGACTTACTTTGCCCAGATTCAATACGCCCATCGTGTGGGCGATCGTCAGGATCTGGGCAAACAAGGCCTTTAACTCTTCAAGGAAGCGCTTGCGGAAATTGGCTATGGTGTCGTGGTCAGGATGCGTATTTGCTGTAATATAACGGAAAGCCACGGAGTCATAGGTGGCTGCTTCCAGCTTACGACTGGAGAATACCCCAGTGGCATAGCCGTAAAACAATAGAGCCAGAAGCATTCTGGGAGGATAAGCATCAGAGCCTCGGCCCGCATAGGCATTTTCCAAAGGCCATAAGTCAAGTTGGGAAACGATATCTACCACAAAACGGGCCAGGTGATTTTCAGGGAGCCAGTCTTGTATAGAGGGAGGCATTAAATAAAGTGTATCTCGATCGCATTGAGCAAATCTTGGAGTCATATCTTATTCTCTACTTATAATGGAATAGTTATTAAGTTGGGATCTATTTAACATATTGATTTAATAGCAAAATTAGCATAAAAGAGATAAAATAACAAGGATAAAATCAAGGCTGTATGCAAAAATTTTATTAATTGTTTCAAAATTACAAAGAGCTTAGGTTGATAAAGTCCGACAGGCTCCTAGCTTGATCCAAGTCCAACTCGTGCATCAGATGCTAAAAAAAGGTCAGAAAGTTGGTATTATCACCGCGGATAAGGAGCATCTAACAGAGGAGCATCTGGAGAAAGCGGGAATCACTAAGAAGATACCTCTATGTATTCTAGGCGTTGAAAACACGGAAGAGTTTTCAAAGATTCGTTCTGATCCAAATGCTGTTCTGGATGTCGTTAAATTCCAAAGAGAAGTTGTCAATGTTGCAAAAAAGTTGGTCGAGGAGAATCGAAATGTTGGGGCAATCGTTCTGGAATGTACAGATTTACCTCCCTTCGCTGCAGCCATACGGAAAGCAGTTGGATTGCCGTTCTTTGATATAGTTACGTTATCAAATATGGTCTACGAATCCGTTGTAGGTGATAGATGGGGATAGAATAAAACGGTGATTCCTTGATTTCTTTAACCTTGCGAAAAATAACTCATTTCTGAATTGGAAACTAAATAGTGTACTATGGGATTTCATGAATAGGCACCATTTAACGATATTCGACCTGCACGTAAGGAGAGACCATCAGGCGGGTGAGCGCATAGTAGCCAAGTTGAAAGGAAATGTTATCACCGGCACGGGGGGGGTGACTGCAGCGACTCTGTGAGATCGACTATCGTGTGGTCGATGCTTGAGCTAACAACTGTCACACCTGGCGAGGTGGGGAAAAGGTATTCCGGCTCAGTGTCGAGTTGGCCGAGCGAGAGGATACCCATCAATCTGTCACGTTGCTTGACCTCAATGAGCTCAGTTTTCAGGACAAATGTGTCATGGTGGAAACCCACAATAGGGATCGGCTCAATGGATGACGAGATGCCGAGCAGGATCGCTGTGCCGATCCGAAGTTGGTTGACCTCCGAGATATGTTTGCCTTCAAGCGTGAGACTGCGAAAGACATTGGTCGATCCCCCGGAAATGATCCGAAGCGCAATGCCGCACTCTCTCTCGATTCTTTTTGCTAAGCCAACGAGGCGCTCCTGCGCTGCCATATGGAAGCTGCCTTCGCTTCCGAAGGGGAAATAGATACAAGTCCGTTGACGTTCAATCCATGCATGGGCTTGACCTCACGGCATACGCCCGGCACTGCTTCATGGGCGAATCCTTCGCGGCCCGTATCGAGGTCAATCATTATTATCACCTCATGGCGCTTACCTGCTCTTTTAGCCTCTAAAGAGAGAGCCTGAAGTACGCCGAGATCTGCGTTCAAGCTTGCGTCTGCAAGAGCGATACATTGGGAAATCTCACTAGGTACTGGAGAGCGAAGAAGGACTATCGGAACGTGAATGCCAGCATCCCGCATTCGGGCAATGTTGTCTAGTCGCGATTCACCAAGGGTCTGGATGCCTCCAGCGATTATTGCCCGCGCGACCGCCGGCAGACCTCAAACCCCTTTTGTTACACCGACTATCTCCAAACCGAATGGGCGGCAGATGGCAAGCATTTCACGTGCATTTTGTGTTATTTTTCTGAGGTTAATGGTCAAACGCGTAGTAGCCAACCAAGTTTGCTCCTCATGCACAGACCGTGACCCTTTTCAGCGCGGTTGTTGCATTAAGTTGACTGTCCTTTAGACGGACCAGCTGCCAAATACTTTCTACTAGATCCTAGATGTATGAAATCACTTTGTACTCTGTGTTAAAATTCAGTCACAGTATACACCATCTTAGACCATACTTTGGAATAGATCAAGGAAAAATAGAGACAGCTTGACAACCAATAGACAATTCCTCAACTTTCGAACATTACCAATGCATTATCCATGTTTTTAATAGCGGAACAACATCGCTATCATCAAAATATTCATAAACATACCATTCAACAGGTATCTTTCGCACCATATGCTCTTAAAAACAAGTTAATTCTCTGCCCCTCTTCTATGTTTTATTTCTTCTGTTTGGATAGTTAATGAAATATATATTTCTACGCTGTTCTTGTAATACCCCAAATATATTTTTTCCTACATTTTTTAGGTGTAACAACATGATACTTGCATTCCCATCTCATATAATGTATGCATTGGCAGGTTTTCATTTTAAACCTCTCATATTTGAATGTTGATGATGTATATGGGAGGTTTTATTTCTTCGGTCTTACATGGTAAAATTCATTGGAGCTCCCCGGCAAAGCTGGGAGCTTATTTGCTGGATTATTAGTTACCACTTAGGTTCAAAGTTCAGGCGTGAACCTAACAACCTGAGTAGTTACGATTATTATTTAACAATCTCAAATTGTCAATAGCAATGAGCAGATGTTCTCTGTAGGTATTTAGACCTAATAGATATAGGGAATAGGCACAAAATATAACAACTCCCATCTGCAAATGGGTGTGGTTTCCTTACGTTTGGGTAAAATACCTGATTGAACTTAGCGCGTTAAACTGATAGAAAAAAAGTGCCGTCAAAAAACTTTAAATCTCTTACTGAATTTACTGAGATATAAATTTTTATTTCAACTCTTGGGTCCGGTTACAACGACCCTAAGACCAAAACTATAAACGTATCGCCTTTCTCAATGAGCTTGAGCGCACAGCACGCCGAGGGGAGTTGGCACAAGGTTTTGTTATCTTAGGCATTTAAATAATAGGAGGTAAAAATGAGACCTTATTTTGAAAAAATGACACCATTTGGTAAAGCTCTTTCCGATAGTCAAAAGGAGAGCGCAAAGGAAAACGTAGCACAAATAAATGAAGTGGAAAAAGATGTTGCCCATGCTATTGAGGCCGTAAAAAATGCAGGTATACCGGCCGAAAAAATCAAACAGAGAGGTCAGACAACAGTCTGGGAAAGAATAGAGCACCTTGTCGACCCTGGAACCTGGTGTCCGCTCCATACACTTTATAATCCCTTGTTTAACGAGGAGGGCACAACCGGTGTGATTGATGGGCTTGCCAAGATCAACGGCAAATGGGCCGTTGTTATTGGTTTTGACAACAAGGTAATGGCAGGGGCCTGGATTGCCGGACAGGCAGATAACCAACTCAGGGTCACGGACATGGCAAAAAGACTTCATGTTCCCCTGGTGTGGATTGTAAATTGCAGTGGTGTAAAACTCACAGAGCAGGAAGAGGTTTATGCCAACCGAAGAGGAAATGGTACCACATTTTTCCGCCATGCGGAACTTGAAAAGTTGGGTGTTCCAATTTTAGCAGGTATTTATGGAACAAACCCAGCTGGTGGGGGATATCAAGGCATCAGCCCCACTATCCTTCTGGCACATAAAGATGCTAACATCGCTGTAGGTGGTGGCGGTATTGTAGGTGGTATGAGCCCAAAAGGTTATTTCGACGAAGAAGGCGCTGAACAGCTTATTGAGGCAACGCGCCATTTCAAGCAGGTGCCCCCGGGCAGCGTTCCTATACATCATAATGAGACAGGCTTTTTTAAAGAGGTCTATGATACTGAGTTCGAGGTCCTTGATGCCCTGAAAAAATACATGGATATGTGCCCAGCTTATGACCCTAATTTTTTCCGCGTTGATAAACCGAAAGAACCCAAATTTCCAGGTGAGGATATCAACAGTATCGTGGCCTTTGCTCAGAAGAGGAGTTATAACTTTAAAGAAATGCTGGCCCGTATCTTTGACAACAGCGAACACATGGAATTCAGGCCAGACTATGGCCCAGAGGTCTATACCGGACTTGCAAAGATTGATGGTCTTCTGATAGGCTTTATAGGGAATAATCAGGGATTTTTGGGTCAAAACTACCCTGAATATGCACCCTACCCTGGCATTGGTGGGAAGCTTTATCGTCAAGGTTTGATCAAGATGAATGAATTCGTCACCCATTGTGGCCGTGACAGGGTTCCTATCGTCTGGTTTCAGGATACATCTGGAATTGACGTGGGGGATATTGCAGAGAAGGCTGAACTGCTTGGCCTTGGACAGTCTCTGATATACTCCATAGAGCAAACTGATGTCCCTCAAATCTGCATCATTTTGAGAAAAGGAACAGCAGCTGCCCATTACATCATGGGAGGACCAACAGCCAATAACCATAATGCCTTTACTCTGGGGACACCAACAACAGAAATTTACGTCATGCATGGTGAAACGGCCTCTGCTGCCTCATTTTCAAGGAGATTGGTCAAGGAAAAGGATGCCGGACGTTCACTTCAGCCAGTCATTGACAAAATGAATGCCCTGGCACAGGAGTACTATGATAAATCCAGACCAATCTATTGTGCCAATAGGGGCTATGTGGACGAAATTATCGCTTTTGCTGATATAAGAAAGTATATTGTGGCCTTTGCGGGCTGCGCCTACCAAAATCCTATATCAATTTGTCCGCACCACCACATGATGATTCCAAGACTTATTAAAGGATAAAAAAAGGGTTAGCTCCTGATACTGTGGAGTTAACCCTTCAATAGGGTAAGAACGGCAAATACGCAACTTTAAGTATTTGGGGGCTATCCATGAAACGATATCAATTTGCTGACTATACATGGACTGAGGTACATGAGATGGAGAGGGGAGATAAAATCATCCTTATACCCCTCGGCTCAACAGAGCAGGAGGGAATCCATCTCCCTATCGGGGTGGATACATATGTAGCAGAGGCTATAGCACAAGCGGTAGCCAAAAAAACAGATTGCCTTGTTGGTCCTACCTTACCCGTGGGATACTCAGAATGGTTTCTTGAGTTTTCAGGAACAGTATCATTAAAGATAGAGACCCTCACGCAGGTATTAAGAGAATATATATCCAGCCTGATTCATCATGGTTTCAAGAAATTCATTTTTATCAATGGCCATAGAGGGAATTCGCCAGCAGTGGACGTTGTTTCCAGGGAATTTATAATGAGCCACGAGGTGCAAATTGCCATGGTGGAGATATGGAAGATCGCCAACTCCCTCGCAAAAGATATTCCGAAGCTAAAAGAAAATACCTTCAAACATGCTGGAGAATTAATGACCTCGGTGATGCTTTATCTCCATCCTGATACGGTAGATATGAAAAGGGCAAAGGCTGAATATGTCAAATCAAAAAAACCTCATTTTACAGCGAAATCAACTCTTGGCCCTGTTGAATTTAAAGGGGTGGAGATTACTCTTTATGACAAGGCCAAAAGTTTGACAGAATCTGGAATCATGGGAGATCCTTTGTCTGCCACACCTGAAAAAGGAAAGATTATCGTTAATACAATTACATCATATCTGATAGAGATGGTAAAAAATTTTTAACGTAAAAGAATTACCCCTCTTTTTCCGCCCTAAACATGGCCTATCAGCCACTTCTCTTG
>Ga0307380_10003899_pt1 | contig 20389 bp, 27 predicted proteins | sample UN3MG_FD_202239 | JGI IMG/M metagenome (GOLD analysis project Ga0307380, IMG submission 202239) | Soil microbial communities from Risofladan, Vaasa, Finland - UN-3 | ecosystem: Environmental > Terrestrial > Soil > Coastal area > Acid sulfate soil | place: Finland: Risofladan, Vaasa | collected... | reverse complement strand
TACGGTTACTCTTTTACTCATATCAATTTCAGTTAATGCAACTCGTGATTGTTGATTACCCAATGTTCCTGCGGTTTGAGTCAATGCTTTTCTCTTTGCAAGTTCTCTTCTAAGTCTGTCTTCTTCGGCAGACATTCTTGCTCTACCCTGTTCGTTAGCACGTTTTTGGATTGCTTCTCTAAGTTCTTGTTCCTCTCTTGCCTCATCTTCGTTAAGACCTCGCTCTGCAAATTGTTTTGCTTGTCTTTGCTTTCTAATTTTACCAATGCCACTAAGGATAGGATCTTCTGTTGGAATCTTTGATTTAATTATTCTAATTCCTTTGCTTTCTTCAAATGCTTTGAGAGTTTGTTTTCTAAATTTCTTTTGTCCTTTTTCTCTAAGTAAAACGGCATTTGCACTTCTACCCAATCCGCCTGCTAAGGAATCTAATCCGCCTGCAATATCTAAATCTCTAACATCATTACTTTGTTGTTGACCTCTAGCACTTGCTCTAGCTCCTGCAACTGTTGGTTCTCTTCCTGCAATTTGTGGAACTCCTGCAAATGATCTTCCAGATACTCTCAAGAAATCATCTTCGCCACTTCCACCAAATCCAGTTCCCTTTACTTTCTTACCATCTTTCTTTCCAGTTACTTGTGTAATGAAATCACCACCCAAGTTAGAAGCACCACCTAAAGCACTTCTTGGAACAGGTGTTGCACCTATACCTTGATCTAAAACCCTATCAGAAAATGCGGGTTTCTTTGTATCAAAAGAGTCAATTCCTAAATTACCTACTTGTAATCCAACATTCAAAGGATTACGTTGTTGTTGTGGTTGAACTTTAGCCATTGAAAATCCTGCTTCAATTTGTAATCCTGCGTTTAGTGGATTTTTTGCATTTCTTACATCTTGACTAAATGTTTCAATTCCTAAATCTTTTCTTGGTTGATCTATTCCCATTCCTTTAGATTGGACAATAGAATCTTGTTCCATTCTTTCAAAGCAATCTTTAGTTTTACATTTTGCCTTTTTTTTGACATTGGATTTTGATTTTAAATTTATATTTGCTGATTTTCCCTCTCCAAAAATATTTGGGATATTGAATCCGTTAGCACTCAAGATTCTACCTCAAGTTTTTCTGGTTTTTTAGTACGTTTGAAAAATACAATTCCTGCTAAAGCAAGGGCAACACTAGAACCAATAGTTAAACTAAACAGTAAGCTGTTAACGTCAGTTAGGCACATTAACATAAACTGACTGTCAGACTTATTTAAGATATAAGATTCAGTCGTGTCTTGCGGTAAGTTTTGCTTTTCTAAGGTTTTCTGCAATTTCTTTCTTTGACGGTGTTTCTGGACTCTTTTCACCTTTTTCTAATTTGCTAGTCACATTATGAAACATGATCATCACCATTATGAGTACAAACCCAGATACGCCTACCTGTAACTGTCTTAATAATTCTGGATCGATTGCAGATTCAATTCCAAATGCCATTATCTTGTCTTCACCTTGCAGAAGACCTTAGCTTGATTTCTGTTTTTCCATCTCTTTGATGTTCTGTATTTTGCCCTGCAACATGGACATAGTAGTTTATCTGTGAAGATATGGTAATTACATTTGCCACAAAACTTTGTGTCAACATCATGTTTAGAGGCTCTATCCAATCTCAAACATACGTTCTTGCAGAGATTCATACTACCTTTACCATCATTCGATCAGTCTTTGAATTGTAAACTGCATAATGTCTCCCTTGTGTATCAATACAATAGTGTTCTGAAAGATCAGTCTTTACATGTCTAACCTTTGTGTTTGGCGTATGTCCAAAGATTTGTTTTACATTTGCCATATCAACGAATTCAGAATAATCTCCCCATAGTATTCCACCGTATTCTAGTTCACCACCTCTTGATTTGCCCGCTTGCAGAAATGAATTGGCTTCCGTAGGATCGTGAATTGTTTTCAAACAGTCTGTGGCATTGTCCAGTATGTCATTTAGTGCAAGTCTTTCCATATTTTCCTCTTTGACAAAATTATGTGACAATCCTGCATGTGTGCAAAGCCAATCACCGACCCAACAGTATAGAGGCATTTTATTCCAGTCTATGTCGTATTGTTTTATGATATTGTATTTGTCTCTAGTATATCCACCGCACTTCAATGCCTTGTTTTCTGTAATGTAATTCATTTCGTGATTTCCGAGTAAGTGGATTCTGTTTTCTTTCTTTATAGATTCCTTTAACCAATGTGCTGTATTGTCTGTGTCTTCAATACTTTCATAGAATGTGTCAAAGTAATCCCCAAGAAAAACAATGTTATCAGGATTTTCTTTTATGATTATAGATTCTGCACCTACAAAGTTTGTATGAATGTCAGGTAAAATTAAGATCTTAATGTTACCAATCCCCCTCTTACATCACACAATGAACAATGTTTACGGTTTCCATTATTTGCTGTTCCACAATTAGTACAGAGTTTCAATGAAAAACTTTCTCCTTAGTTCGTTCATAAACGTATTCAACATCTCTGCCCTCACCCTCTTTTGTTTTTGCTACAAAGCATATTATGATTGGTAATTCTGTAACATCAGATTTAATGATTAACCTATCACCCTCATTATGCCAAATTACTTTATCTTCGGTCATTCTTCCATATCACAGCTTGCGTAGCCCTCACAGTTTTCCATTACCTCTTCCATACAACTTTTACAGACATATTCTGCGTCACCATCATCATATTTCTTTTGATCATCATCTATGGTTAATGTTATGGTTAGTTCCTGATTGTCTGGGTTTAGTTTGTCTTTGAATTTCTCACAGGCTACAAACCAATTCTCTTCATCATTGATCTTTTCAAATTCTAACTGTTCTTCATCTGTGAGTAGTGAATTTATGTCCATGTCTTCGTAATGATTTTCATACATACAACTGCCAGTAATTGTTCTAGGGTGTCTTGAATCATCAAAGTCACATATCATTCCTTTACGATCTTCTGCATACTGGAACATTACTTTCACCGCTTCTAGTTTGGATTTGGAATAGTTGATATGATCAATGTTTAGTGATCTGTTTTCAGTATTCAAAGCAGTAATTGTCTGACCGTCAGTTTCATCATCTTGTTTTACTTCTACTGTCTTGATGGTTCTGTTTATTGCCTTTACGTATGTGGCAATCATTAGGTTTGGAATAATATCGGCTTTTTCTAGTTTCTCTGCGAGATCATTTTTCTCTTTTGTATTACTAGTTGCAGTATTCTCTTTCAACAAGGCTATAATTCGATTAACATCTAGTCTTGAAATATCTTCCATTAGTAGTCATACCCCAACTTGTGTTTTTTTATCAAGTGCCATTCATACTGTAACCATACAAATCCACCAATACCCCCAATTATTGCAGGAATAATAGTGAAATCATCAACTAATTTTATCTCTGACAATAGGACTGAAACTAATAATCCAATTCCAAAGATACCAAATGCACTACCTAATCTGAATGATTCTTTTGGAACTAGTTTCTTTAGGTCACACATTATTTTTTCCTCAAATATGGTGGGAATATGTGCTTCATTTTCTGATATTCCACACCCTCTAATGTTATTTTACTGATATGTTCTGCTACTGATCCTGAAAGTAATTCGTATGGCATTTTCTTTCCATCAAAATCTTGATCACAGCAATTACAATGTCCACTATAACAAAATGAATTGTTATGAAATGAAAGAACAAAAGTATTCCATTTATGCAGTCTTAATGGAAACTTATTTCTGTCAGAATTGTAACTAACCATTTCTCAATGTCTCTTTCTCACATGTTTTGTAACTCTAGAATCAACTTCAAGACCCCATGACTTCCAACCTTGTCTTCTACTTCTTGCGAAGAGTTCAATCTTTTTAGATTTCTCACCCATTAATTGTTCAATGCGTTCATAGATCTCTTCTGGTTTCTGTGAATGTTCGCCTGCAATAGATTCTATTATTTGTCTTACTGAATGTGATCTTACTTTGGGTCTTCCTTTCACACCAATCAATACAATTTCTGCATTGGCTCTTGTGTAATTACCCATTCCAATTTTGTTAGTTCCTTTACTTGTTTTCTTTACCCAAACGAATCCAAATGTTTTGTATTTGAATCCCCATGATCTCATTACAACCATAGCCTCTTGAATCATAGGTGCGGTAGCCCATAGGAAACAAATTGAATTCTTACTCGAGATTTCCTCTACTGGTAATAATGCAATTTCTACTAGATCCATTGTAGGGTATTTGTAACTTGAACCACGTTTTCCTGCATTGGCTTTGTCTTTGTAATCCCAACTAGGATCTGCAAGAATTACGTTATTCTTTCCTTTTGGGAACGGTATGTACTTGGTTGAAAGACTCATTCTATGTACTCCATTTCTCTATATTCTACTAAAATTAATTCATGTCCTACCATAGTTTTACTACCAGTCTTTTCCCATTTGATTATCTCATGTTTTTCACAAATTTCATTTAGTTGTTTCATATTTGATTCTATTTTTACTAATTCAAAGTGGCTTTTGTTTTTATTCATGTGTAAATTACCTCTCTTTTTATTGTGTCAATCAATACTTTAGGACTAGCCCAACCAACCGTATCTATATCTAGAATTTGCTTTAGTTTTCTTAATCGTTCCTGATCTTTTAGGATTTTTCTTTTTGTCTCTTCATCACATGTAATGAACGGTTGAATTGTCTCAACAACAAAGTTTTCATCTTTTAATTCAGTCATCTTTCTTTTCCTCTTTACTGTTGTAGAAATCCATGAATGGGCAGATCTTGTTATGTTTGGCGTGCATGTAATCTTTGAACAAGCTTACAGATTTATTTTTACTGTAAACACCTTGTTCTCTTTGTTTTCGTTTTCGTTCATCTAAATAATCACATACCACCATTACCAAACCAATTACTGCACCTACTACTGCTATTGATCCTAAGTAGAAAGCAGTTCCCCACCACCATTCAAATTGTTTTACGGTTTCGTTTATGACGTTGCCATTTTCCCATTCTCGGTCATACCATACACCGCCTGATAGAACAAAGAGTAACGCATACACAGTATGAACTATTACAAAATAACTGAATAGAGTTATTGCAATATCCTGATAATTTCTAATTGATTCTGGGAATTGTCTCCAAAGTAACACAAATGGTAATACAATTAATGATACAACTAATTTTCTCATGTATGGGCAAAAGTTTCTTGGAACTGGTGTCCAATGATAATTTTTCCATGTTTCGTTTATGGTTTTGAAATGCCATGAGTTTGTATCACATTTTAGGGAACTTTCTTCACTCATACTTCTCTATCATCTCCCTCACCATGAAGTTTGCCTTTCTCCAATCTAGTAGAAAGTTTATCATAGTTCATTCTTAAAATTTCATTCTTGGCATAGCCAAAGTCAGACTCTAATCTTGTGATATACCATTCTATATCACCCATTTCTTTTGCTATTGCTGTATCTCTTTGTTGAAGAATAGATCTGTCTCTGATTGATTTCTTTATTTTCTCTCCGAGTTCTCCTACTTCTCCTGATAGTCCTATGAAATGTAATAGTGTCGTCATAATTTGTTGAATGTCAGGTATGGAGTTTGTTTCAAAGAGTTTTGCTATTGCCTCTGGATAAAGATCAAATTTACTAATCATTGTCTCATAGGAATTTATCGGGTCAGTATGTCCGCTTATTGCTTTTAATTTTATATCTAAATCATACATTTGTTTAATTGCTTGTTCGACAAACACCTTATCCTCATCTGTCTTTGCCTTTGATCTTAATTGATCTGCTAAAAATTCATTCATAGTAAATTCACAATCTCCGCACATGTTTCATGGTAAAATTTCTTTCTAATGCCACTTTGTTTTGAACAACAAGTCTCTCCTATTAAAATCGGGTCATTACACCTACTGCACATTATTTTTCGGTAGCCTTTGCCAAGTAATACAGCTATTTTGTTATGGGTCAACTGATATGTCTTGACTGTTAGACTCATAACTTTAGTTGTTTCCTTAGTTCGTCATTAACAACTCTTGAGAATGATACTGTTCCGTTGGTCTTCATTATTCTCTTTGTTTGTTGTTTCCTCAATGCTTTGTGAACATCATTGGCTAGTACGAGAGTTAGTCGTACACCGCTTTTTAGATTATCTACCATCTTAATATCATAACAGAATAGTTATCTTATAAAGATTGCGTTAAGTTCGGTTGGGCTAGACAAGTTTGTTGTCTTCCGACTCTTGAATTTTATTTTTAATAATATCAGCGTTTTCTTTTCCTACTTGTTCTTCTGCTTGTTCAAAGATCTCTTTCTTGTCTTGTGTTCCCATCATTTTCAAAGCCTCTCCCATCATACCATCTGTAATTTGCTTTCCCATATCTACAACATCTTTTTCGATTTGTAATATTTCAGGATTATCAAGTTCTGGGGCGTGATTTCTGTGTAAATATAAGAATAACTGGTCACGTTGATCCTTTGTCAACATCTTTGAGGCTTGTGATGTTTTCATAATAGCTGTAATTGCAACCCATTTCTCTCTTGGCGTTAATTCCATGTCTTACTGTCAGCTCTTTGGTTATTTAATCATGGTTTCCAAAGTATATTGCGGGAATGATTCCACCTAGTCCGATCGCTAACGCAATAATCAGTTCACTCATTCTTTTACTACCACATCATTGTTGATATTATTTTCTGGGCTAACACCATCTGCTTCTGGTGTTGTTGGTGGTTGAACATCAGTCTTGTCGTCAGACAATTCAGGTGGCAGTTGTTCGTTAAAGTATGCAATAGCATGTTGCAGACAACAAAAGTATAGATCATCATCAGGCTTTCTATATTTTGATGGTCGGCAGAACTGACAGTCACCAATACTTAGAATTTCATCTATGGATTGTTTAGAGTAAATCTTTGTCAAAGTCTTTGTATCTTCCCATGCAAATTTTGAGACTACTGTTGCATTGAATCCAGTACATCTCATTAACCAATGTGACCATGAATGTCGGATAAAGTGTGACGGATATTCATTGAGATAGTATTCCTGCGTTCCTTTCTTCGGTGTTTCTTCGCCAACTACAAGACCAATAGATTTGTAGAAATTCTTTAGATGTTGGTTGTATTCTTTCTTTGATTTCCAATCACCTTTCTCAACCAAAGTCTGACCTTGTTTCAGTCTTTTGATTACCTTACGTGCGGGTGGCGAAATAATTATTTTAGAGTAATCTCCCTCTGTTTTCTTTTCATGTACTTCTAAAATGTAAAGTTCACAAGGTTTTCTTTCACCCGACTTTGGATTTAACACCTCAATGATCTTATGTCTGAACGTCAGTATCATATTGAATAGAGTATCTGTCCTAACACCTGTTTCATGGTGTATCACAAATAGATCTCCGATAACTTGTGAAACAGCATACATGTATAGGATTCCTTTTGCAATCTGACTGTCAGTCATTTTTAATCTAGCATAGTTACCAGTATCTTCTGTCACAGATAGTATTCCACCTACGTTCTTTGGAACTGGGTGTCCTAGTCTTTGTCTGAAACTTCTAACTGCTTTTACAAAGTGACCAATAGAAACATCTGCCCTGTTTTTATCAATGGATTTATGTTGTTTGTCAATATAATATGCCTCACCATTTCTAAACTTCTCTTCAAAGTCTTCCATCATTTGTTCTACAATTTCCAATGGTGCAAGGAAATGATCAGGATTTCTTTCTAGTGTTTTACATATCTTAAACAGATCAGTTACCTGATAAGCCCAGTTCTTTATCTTGTCTCTCTTCATTTTTGTCACCCATCTTTCAACTGATTTGTATTTGTTGAACTCTGTCTTCATTACATCTGCATAACCGTCAATTTGTGACTCTGGTAATTCTCTAACAATATGCCCTGTCTCTTCATTTTTCTTTAACATGCCAAGTACGACAAGTTCCTGTATTCTATAATAGATGAATGAGCGAGAACGATTTAGCAGTAATGCAATTTCTTTGATTTTTTTATTGTGTGGCGGTAGATATAGTTCTAGAACTCTATTACGTATTGACACATCAACTGGATCTTTAGATACATCATCTGCGGGATCATGTTTTTCACTATCCTCTTCGGATTCATCTAAAGGAACTGAACTATTGTCATCAATGTCTTCATCTTTATCATCATCATCTGGGTTTGTAATAAACCCGCCACCAGACAATTATTAATCCTCGTATTGCTGATTTGCGGGTGGTTGTGGCTCTTGTTGAATGATAATCTCAAATTTTGCGATTCCAATATCGTCTAACTTGTTTGCAATTATTCTTGCCTTATCTACTGGAACAGTATCGCCATCAATGTCTTCATACAAAGTACATGAATAGTAAACTCTCATTTGTTCAATCCCCCTGCCTTACAGTCTTTTTTAGCAAATGTCTTTTTACATTTTTTACAGTATTGCGGTTCACCGATTGGTTTCTCCCATTTCTCACCGAAAATATATCTTAATGAATATGTGAGTAAGTCACATTTAGGACAAAAGTATTTTCCCATGAATTATGTATTGAAATTCTGATATAAATTCATGCTTGATTAAATTAAAAGTCGAAAGTAGTGTCGAATTGACCTGATTGAACACCAAATACAGAGTCAACTGGGTTTGCTGTTTTCTTTTTCTTTACTACTTTTTTTCGTTCAGGAACACCTATTGATTCTGCGATCGTTTCATCGCCTTTTTGTTCAATAAAGAAACCAAGTCCTACCGTTACTTCTCCAAATGGTGTTTCTGCAACATCAAACAATCTCTTGCCTTGTCCAGATTTTCGTCTGCTTGCGTCTCTTTTATTTACTGACGCAAAGTTATTTCTTGGTAATCCAAATGGTGTAGGGATTGTAGTGGTTGTTGGGATTGGTTTGGTTGGCGTATCAATTACGGGGATTGTCGGTGTATCAATTATTGGGATTGTTTCAGTAATCGGAGTTATAATTAATGCCTCATCTTGTTTTTGAATTACATCTGGTCTGATTTTTGTAGGTCTTGGGAATACAGTTGTTTCTTTCTCTTCATTGATCAGTCCAGTATCAGATAATGGAATCAAGATACTTCCAAACTCCGTTCTAGTGCTACCTTTCTGTCCGCCTTTCTGTGTCTGTGGAGTTTCAAATGCCGAACCAAATCCCAAACTAGTTCCCACAATACCGCCAGTTCTAGTGGCAGAAGCTATCGAATCAAGTCTTTTGTTTTTTATTATTTTTAGTCTGTCTGCTCTTGTCTGTTGTTTGGATTTTGACTTGGCAACATCTTTGAATGTAGATCTTATTCTTCCAATATCCTGTTCAGGTGCAGTCTTTGTTACTGATCTGCTACCCTTACCGAGATTACTTTCTACTTTTATTCCAGTAGATTTTGAACCAGAAGAACCAAAGTCAAATTTCTTTCCTTTGACGAACTCTGTCTCTTTACCTACTTTTGGCAAGCCTTTTATTTTTCCTGCTTGACCCTCTGCTTTGGTTGAAAATATTTCAAATGTAGTTACTCTTGCTTCTGAAACTGGAACTCTCTCAAAGGCTCTTGCAGTTTTGAATTCCTTAGATGATTTTGGTAATTCTTGTTCTATCGTCTTTCCAGTTCTTGCAATTTTAGTAATTGCTTTAGGATTTTTTATGAAATCATCTAATCCAAATCTTGTTCCTCTTGCCACTTCCTGAATGAATCCTGTATCAGATAATTCATCTAATTTTTTGTTAGTTAATTTTGTGGGTTTTCCAATCAATCTTAATGTGTCCTCTACACCCTGACCGCCAACTTCAACTCCCTCTGCTGTAAACTGTCTCGTTAGTTGTGTTGATTCCCCTACTACATTTTTAACATTACCTTGTATGTTTTTATTTACACCTACTCGTACTTCTGATTCAAATGGTTTTAATCCAGTTGCTATTTGCTGTCCAATATTTCTTGAAGCAGTTACTTCCTCACCTGTAACACCCTCTAAGACAACTGTTCCCCTAGTTTGTACGTTAGTTCGTTTTGGAATTTCCTTTGTGAATGTAATTATTTCATTTTTCTTACCGCCAAGTTTTACTATGGTTAATGGAATATCAGAACTATTCTCCTGACTTGTAATTACTGCCTTGCTTGTATCCAGTCTTTGTCTGCTACCACCTTTTTTTATTAATCCTTTTTTACCAACACCATATATTTTTGGAATCTTTGTCAGTATCAATTCACCTTTAGCACCTATTGATTGGACTATTCCCTGATCAGTTCCTCTGAATACCTTGACACCTTTCTTTCCCAATGCCTCAATACCTCTGATTATTTCAAACTGTGTTCCCTTGCTTCCTACAATTTCTTCTACAATAAATGGCACATTCTTTTCTCCAAGTTGAATATCCAATTTTCGTGCAATCTTCAAAGCTTGTTTTGCGTTCTTCGACTTTGCTACAAATTGAGCAGTCTTTACAATTCCTTTTCTTGCTACGGTAGCTGTTCCCGCAGTTCCAATAATTAATGCAACTTCTGTTCCCAATGCGGTTACTGTTGATCCTATTGCTCTAGCAGGATCTCTTTCAAATTCATCTGCAATAAATTTTTGTTCTGCACCACTTCTTTCAAAGGCTCTATCTAAGTTTGGATTAAATCCACCCTCTTCGTTAAACAGTAATGATTCACCTACTGCAAAAGGTAAATCTACAATAGATGATCCTACTTCTTTTTTAGTTTTTGATTCTTCTGCCGATAGTCCGATTGCTCTGCCTATTGTTCCCTCTTTACCAGTAGCTATGTCCGCAATATTACTAAAGTTTACAAGTTCTTGTTTAGATCCTGCAAAGAATCCCTCTACAAAGTTTTTTGAAATAGGTGGTCTTTCTGGTTTAGATTGACTTCCAGTTACACCGCTTAATACTGAAAATGAACCTTGAACTTCTTTACTACCGTCTTCATTTACTCTGATTACTTGTCCTGCATTTGGATTTGGAATAATTGATCTGAATGATTCACCCTCACCTAAACTTCGAGTTGTAGGTCTTGGGGCTTGTTGTTTTTCTGCAAATCCCTGTCTAGATACATTTTGTGATTGTGGGAATTCTTCGGCACTTGCTTCTGGAATAGATGGAATAAAAGAAAAGTTATTTCTATCTTTTTTTGGATCTTCGGTCAAGAATCTCTTTACACTACCGTCTAAGAATTGTGGTGCTACTTTTTGTGCGTCTGTTAGTGGTCTGATGGTGGGTTTATCAGGCAAGTTACTTTTTGCTAATTGTATTGCATTTGCAATACTCACGTTAGAATTATTTGTGAAAACAGTTCGTTTTGTATTTCTTGTTTGTTCAACTTGTTTAACTTGCTGTGTTTGTTGTTCTTTTTGTTTTCTTTCTGCAAGAAATTTTGTTACATCTTTAGATAATTGTGCTTGTTTAGCTGTTGGTTTAAATCCTGTGTTTGGTGTTAAGAATGATCTTTGTTTGTCTGCAAATGCTTGAGCCTCTCTTTGTTTTTGTGCTTGTTCTTGGGATTGTTGTTGTGCAATTCTTTGGCGGTCTGCCTCTGCCTCTTTTCTAGCTATCTCTACATTTTTTCTATTTTGATCTGCTTGTTGTCTTGCAATTAGATTTTGTCTTGCACTAATTGACTGACTTTCTCTTTGTGCATTATCTTGCTCTGCTTGTCTTCGTCTAGCAAGTCTAAGTCTTTCATTAGGATCTACACCGCTTTTGGTTACAGCACTTGCTGTTCGTTGAGCTTGTTTTGCTCTAAAATCTTCTAAGATTTTTTGTTCGTTTGCTGTTAATCCTCGTGATGAACCCATGTTAAATCAGACTCCTAAGTTCACTTGCATTAAGTTGTTTTGCCATGTTAATCTAAATCCCTATCCGAAAGGTTGTGTTAAGAAAGCAAATGCGTCATTTTGAATGGCTTGATTGTTTACACCTTTAATTTGAATATTTCTTGCAGGGGCAGTAGGATCTGCAAAGTTTGTGTTTGCAAATAGTTTTGAAAAGTCATCTATACTCTGTTTAGCATTATTGACTGTCTTTTGTGGATTTGCAATAACTCCTTGAACTGCTTGAACTCCAAATTGTGTGAATGGGCTATCAATCACACCTTGTACTTGTTGTCCTGCATTTCTAATGTTTTGACCTTGACCAAATGTTAAGTCAATTTGTTCACCGCCAAATGCGTTTTGATTTGTAGGTCTGTTTGATGGTGGTGTAAGTACATTAGTTTGATTAGATGGTCTTGTTGAGTTTGATGATTTTGTTTTTGTCTTTGATTTGGTCTTTGTTGTAACTGCTCTGTCACTAATTCCGACATTTTCAGTTAGGCTAACGTTGAATACTTTTGGTTGTCTTACTGGTGTTCCACCTCTTTTAGTTTGAGACTGTTGTAGTGCAGGATCAATACCCAAATCAAGAGAACCGCCTCTTACTGAAATTGAACTTTGGAAATCACCTGTAATTCCTTGAGCTCTTAATCCTCTTGCTCTCTTTTCTCGTCTTTTCTTTTCTGTGGGGGTGACTTGTGTGACTCCTGTGCCTCTTAATTGACTGGATACGTCTTGGAATCCGCCACTAAAAATACTATTTTTGTTTGCCTCTTTTCTTGAAGCCTCAATATCTGATCGAGTTTGAGTATCAGCAAATATTGAATCGCCTAATGCAACTTTTTCTCGTTTCTTAATTTTTGTTGTGTCCTCACCACCAAAGTTTCCAAATGCAAAGTCGTTGAATGGATCATTTGCTCTTGGAGCTCTACCGCTAGAGAAAAAGTCACTTGTGTCTGGAACTGGCTCTCCCTTTGCTTTCAAATCTTCACGGAATAATTGTACTTCTCTATCAGTAATTCCTGTTGTTGGATCTGGAATATCTTGTTGAGCTATAATTGCAAATGGACTTGATTGGTTTAGTGATTTTGCCTCACCACCCAATGTTTTGTTTGATGGTTGGAATATCCCATCTTCTTTTTGGGATTTTGCACTTTGAGCTTTACGTCTTTTAGATGGATCTGATTGACCACTTGTAATTGTAAGTAGTTCGTTGTTTGATAATCCACTAAAGTAATCACCACTTGCTATTTGTAATGCAACTTGTTCGTTTTGTAACTGTCCTGAACTTTTACCAGTACGTTTACTTTCCAATAATGCGATTTGAGAATTAATTTGTCCTAAACTGTTATCCCCTGCACGAGCTCCGAATGAACTACCGCCACCTTGAATAAATTTAGAATTTGTAAAGTCTTGTGAGCGACCTAATGATTTTTTGTTTTCTGCTTGAGTTTGACCAAATGTAGCAGTCATTTCCCCTGCACGAGAACCGAATTTACTTTTCTTTGCTACTCTGCTCTTTAATGCACTACTAAGTTCCTGATCTCTTAATTTTTGTGAAAGTAATTTTTGTTGAGGTGTTTGACTTAATCCACGTTTCTTTCTGTCTGCAATTTGTTTTGCCAGTTGGCTTTTGTTTACTTGACCACTAGCCAATGCTCTTTCATTTTTAAGGAATCTTTCTAAATCAGTAACTTTATTTCTTTCAACTTCTCGTCTTTGTACTTCTCTTACAATTCTGGTTTTAGCAGTTGTAGCTGTTTTAGACTCTTGATTTGTTAGTCCGATAACTCTACCGCTAAGATCTCTTGCAGTAACCCTACCACTTAATGTCTCAATATTAGTTCCAGTTCCGCTAACTACTTTTGTGATAGCCGTTTGTCTGTCTAATACGGCTTGAGCATTTATTTTTGCTTGTCTATCCTGTTCTTGTTGTGAAGCAAGTTTTTGATTAATTGAATCCTGAATTCTTTGAGCTTCTACTGCATTTCTAGCTTGTAGTTTTTGAGCTTCTAATGCCCTTGTTGTTCTTGCTAGGTCTTGCTGACGTTCTGCCTCAATTTTTGCTAATTTTTCTTCTGCTTTTTGAGCTAATGCTCGTCTGTTAAATTCTTGTGCTGCTAAAAGTCTAGCAGAGTTAGATAATTGTGAATCTCCACTTGCCATTATGCTTCCCCTACTCCACCGAAATTATTAGAACGTTGGCTAGAAGTCAGATCTATATTATTGATAGTGCTTTTTGTCCATAGAGAAGTCGTACAAGTCAAAGATGTTAATGCCAACATTACAATCTATTTCGCCTAGAGTTATTTAAGACATAGTTTAGTCCATATCGTCATCTGGAATCCAGATACGCAGACCATATAATTTATTGAACTTTGAAATTACTTTTAATTTGTCCTCTTTGGGTATTGCTTCATTCCACAATGCCACATATTTTATGTCAATTTTATAAACTTGAGAACCTAACCCAATTTCTAATGTTACTGGTTTTTTTGTAGGGTATGAAGCCCAGTCATCTGCCAGTTGTCCGTATTCCCTCTGGGCTTTATTCAGGACTTTTTCTAATCTAGCAAAATTATTCTTAACCATTTTTGGAACTTCTTTGCCACAACAATGACAGACTAGTTTTTCTGTGGCAGTTACATTGGCTTTACAGTTTTCACAATAGTAAATTTCTAAATTAGGATTATGAATAGAAACATGCCTTTTTCTGCAACCGTTCTTGTCACACTTTACAATTTTGATTTTAATGGTGGTTAGTTTTTTTGTGGCTTGGTTGCTCATCAATTCTAATAGTCATCTCCACCGCCCGCTTGTCTAACTAAATTATTTAGCATATTCTTTCGAGTGGCAGGGTTTGAGACTTCTATTCTTGATCTGTTTGTTGTCAATACATTCATCATCTGTCCGTTGATTGATGTTGTTGCAGTTAATGACTTTAGGAAAATGTCTTGTAAATCGTTGGATATTTCTTTTAGAAGTGTTGGTAATGTCGGTGTGATGAATCTTAGATATTCAATATCAATAACTGTCAAAGGCAGTTGTTTAGTTCCAAATAATGTTCTGTAAAATAGTCTGTCTGATTTTCTTTCAGAAGCGTCTGAAATCATACCATAAATCGTTTGCATTTGATCTCCACCCATTCTATTAAACCTCGTACATGTGGCTATAAAAGAGTGTTGAATATTAACCCAAGCACATACGTAGTTTAAAGAACCTAATTGGTTGGGAAATTTATTCTCTGGGTATAGAGTTGATAAACTACCATTCCGATTGCTGCACCCAGTAGGAGAACACCGACAAGTTGAGTCTCTTCGCTGAACACGAATATTGAAGAGATACCAATTCCCACAACGCCTGTAAGCATTGTGTTTGATGTTCTTAACCAGATAATTCCAATAATCAAACCCCACATGATAACTAAAAAGAACTGACCCATAGCACCGAAGAAAGGTTCAAGCATAGCGTCTAGAGGATTAGCAAACAGATCACAAGTTCCTAATTCATAACATCTTGGATTTGGCGGTGCGTCAGGTGTAAATGATAAATCTGTGTGACCATCAAAAAGATCCCCACCAATATGTGTGGCACTTGCATTTGGAATTGATCCAATGCTTACGGTAATACTGACGGTAAGTAAAATTAATGCAAGAGATTTTCTATCAATCACAGTTTTGTTCATGTTTCAGGGTTATTTAGGACATACATTTTGCCTATATCAAATGGGATAATGCACCGAGTACAAAGTTTCCTACGTTAATTACACCGTCTGATATTGTCTGGGATAATCCCATGATTAATTCAGTTGGCTCTACTGGTAGAGGATTACCTCTGCCATCTCCTTTGCCTGACATTCTATCTGCAAAGTCAGCTATTGCGTTGAGAATTGTTCCCACATTCATTACCAATAAAGCGAATCCAACAACTACACCCATGATAACTACCATAGGGAGTGCGTTCTTGATAGATGGCGACATTGTTTCAATGGCACGTTTAGCTTGATGAGCCTGTGTGATTAAGACTCTGATTGAGGCAGGATCGTATGCCCTATATCCCATGAGCCATTTTTCAGTAGCCAAGTCGATAGCAGTTCCGCCTTTCTCCTTTACAATGTATTCAAGAATCTTTAATGGATCTGTAAGATTTGCCTCTTTGATTGCTTTGTCTATTTTCTGCATTTCTTTTACCAAAGTCTCAATGTCACCATTTCTATACATGAGTTGGATTTTCTGTAATGCAGGAATTGAGAGTGGCTTGGAATTAGTGGAATTGTAAATGTAAATTGATTGTTTCTTGTATCTGTATTCATATTTTGAATCCAGTTCAAAGACTCCGTATGGTGTGAAAAAGAATTTGCCTAATACTTTCTTAATTTTTCTGATCTCTAAATCCCTATCACCTGTTTTTATGATTGCTATCGGGTTGTTAGAATAAATAATATCCAGAACTGGAAAATTGTTTCCTAGTGCCATTCCCATGACAGATACTAGAATTCATGGATATAAAATGCCGACTATTGACAGAGTTTTGTTTTAGCCCAATCATACACACGCCAGTCTTCATTTGAAAACCGTACTTGATCTTTCGTATACCATTTTTGTAATAGATCACAATCTAGATCAGGTAGTTCTTCGGTGATTCCAAGTTCTACCAATATCCCGTCTAGAATTGGTGGTAAGATAAATAAGAAAAATATTGCTATGAAGAAACCAACCATCAATCCCATTATTCCTGCAAATCTAATCAGGCTTGCAACCTGTTTCTTGTCGTCAGACTCCCACTTGTCAGACCACTTGCCCATTATTTTCGTCTCCTATCTTTCCTATTATATCCTCTCCCCATCAAACTCATTTGTAATTCTCCAATTAGTTCATCAAGTAATTGAATATCATTTGGTTCTGTTCCGATAGTTGTAAATTTTGATTCAGTTAGTATATTGTCTATTTCTATCCTAAGATCTAGTGCGTCAATGTCAGGTTTGCTTGCAGTAATTCTACCAAACAAACAACAGATTAAATGATCTCGTTCCATATTATCTCTTTCCTATTTGTTTCCTTGATTTTATTTCATCATCTAGTGCATGAAGTAATCTATCATATTCGCCATCTACAAATGCTAGTTTTTCTTTGTAACTTTTCCATTGTTTTTTGTGGTTTTTACAAAGAGTGATAACTCTCCACCAGTTCATTTTAATTTCTTTCTCTAAATTATTGCAAGCAATACACATCTTATTTTATCACCGATACATCTTCCCCAGAATATTCACCCTTACCGTAAATTCCTATAAATTTAGATAGATTGGTATTTGCAGAACTATAACTGCCACCATAATTAAATTTGACACTAGTATCCAGTTCAAGTTTTCCTTTTTTAATATCAACACTACCAACTCCCAAATTCTTTAATACAATTATTATTTTGTTAATCTGTTTTTCAGAAGTTCCCTTGACAAAGAATTCAATTTTAGTTACAGGAGTAGTTTTGAATTTAGCAATACTGGTTTTCTTTCTACCCATAACTATCCTATAAAGATAATAATATTAAAGTGCGTTGGTAAGTTTGGTTATAAAAATAAAAAGAAATTAGAGTCTATTGTCTTTTGAAATGTCCTGTTTTGCGAAGATGTGTTTTTAGATCTCTAATCTGGTCTTTCTGTATGTTTGACTGTGTAATCAACTGCTTAACAACTCTTGCAAGTGCCTTTCCCTCTTGAGATCGGAACATGGCAGGAGTTATGTTTTTGATTTCTCGCATAACATTTGTTTTGTTTTTTGGTTATTTATGTATGGATTTGTGTAGAGCGGTAGGTCAAAGAAATTTTTTACCGCCTATTGCCCCTAAAATGATCAGCACAACAATGATTCCCCAGAGTACAGGATCGATTACCAGTAATCCTAGATACCACATGATACCAAGTGCTACACCAATTACTATAATTCCAGTTGGTGCTGAACGACCTGTGAATAATGCTGCTGCCAAAATTATGAACAAGTATGGTAGCGGAGCTCCGAAAAAGTCACCATAGTTATCAGTAAAGTTGAGGAAAGCACCAATACCAGTAGTATCACCGAATGAAACGAATGTCAACAATGCGTTTGAGCCACCGAATGATGGTTCGTCAACATTGAGTAAAGGACTGTTCTGATCAATACATGCAACTACAACATCTTTGGTTCTTGGAACATCAAATATTTCTGTCAAGAATCCCACGTTTTCAAACTCGAATGTGACACCATCTTCAAATAATTCTGATTTCAAGTTACATGCCAAGTCAAACGGAATTGAAGTCTTTGTAAAGTTGAAACTTAGATCCTCAAAATTGTTAATTCTTTGCTGTTGGAAAAAGAACTCAATTCCTGCGGGTAAGGAGAACAACGGGCTTTGCAAGTCTTCGCTTGAGATTACAACAAACACTTCCAATCCATTATCCAATGTCACCAATGTAGTATAGTTTGACAAAGATCCCATTTGGTTAAACATGGCAGGAACATTAAGTATTCCGTTTGTAGGGATTACACCTAAACCAGATACAGTATTAACAGTAGTAGTTGTAAAGTTCTTCAATTCAAGAGTGCCTGAAACACTTGGGCTTGGGAATCCAGAAAGTAATGTGATTGTTGGTTGCTCACTAGAGATATTAGCAAAGGTTGATCCTGTCAATGACATTGTTGCGTTGATAGGTGCGACTGTTTCAATTTCATCAAATGCAATCTCTATAACTTCACCGCCATCTAATCCATCACCAAATATCATAATATCATCTGTGATACTTTGTAAGATGTTAGTTCCTGATGAAGTTGCACCGAAAGTCAATGCCAAGTTGTTTAGTATTGTTTCAGAAGTTAAAGTGTCTGAAATATTTGTTTTGCCAGTAATTGCACCGTCAACAATGAGATCAACTCCTGCTATGGTAGAGTTTCCATTATGACTGAATCCAATAAAGTGTAATGTTCCGTCAGTAACGTTAGCGGTAGATTGTGCAATCAATGACTGTGTTGCACCGTTCATTCTGAATGTTGGCAATCCATTATCAAGATAGAAATTCCAACCGATTCCACCTATACCAGATGATTTTGACACCAAAGCCTGTTGTCCTGTTGGATCAGTTCCAGAATAGTATAGTGTAGCACCAAACGGTGTCAATCTATCAAAGTCATAATCAGATTCCTGTGCAACGTCAACAGTAATGTAACTTATTCCGTCATAATCAAATGCGTTAGTTCCCGCATGTCCTGTCTGTGTAAAGTTGACTAGACCTGTAACAGTTGCAGAGTTTTTCTCATCTCCTGAATCAGTAATTGTTTTTTCAAAGTTAAAGTGTGAGATTCTTTGAACGTCTGACGGAACTGCAAATCCATATTGTGAATCACCCAATGAACCAGTCATTTTAATTCTGTATTTTTGTTGAACATCATTGTTAGGATTTGCGTCAATCATTCCAACTGCGTTTGATGGTAACGTTGCAAGTGTGACATATCCTGCACCGTCATCTCTTTCAACAGTAATGCTTGTAATTGCAATACCGAATAGGTTTGGAATATCCCATGACAAGGTTACATCATGTGGAAGTGTTTGTGAAAAATTGGCTTTGAAATTTTCTGGTGGTGCGTCAGGAGCTTTCAAAGTTTGACAGAATACCTGTGGAGTTGCCAATGTATCTCCCTCTGGTGTGTGAGCAAGTATTTCGTATCCATAAATTGTATCAAGTGATAATGGTGTATCATTGTATGTAGTTCCAGTTGAAGCTGTGTTTGCAACTAGTACAGAAAATGCACCACCGCTAATGTTTCTAGATATTTGGTATCCAGTTGGCGGACTGAATGTTACAGGTGTTTGCCATGAAAGATTGATAGAGTCAGGAGTGCTTGCAGAACAAACTAGATTTTGTGGAACTTGCGGAGTTGCGTCTGTTGTATCACTTGCAGTTGCAGGATCACCTAGTCCGAATTGATTTGAAGCTGAAACTCTGTATGTAATCAAAGTTCCAATAGGTAATCCAGTATCATTTCTAAATTGAATGAATGTTGAAGCGTCAAGAGTTACAAATGATCCTGCACCAAGTTTCCTCTCTACCTTGTATCCCGTAATTGGAGAGCCACCGTCAGAAGCAGGAGTATCGAAACTCATGTCAACTGATGAACCATCAAGTGCAATAACTTGCAGATTTAATGGAGCTGACGGTGCGTCAAACGTAGTTGCACATGCGTCTGCGGAAAATGGACTTGAACCAACATTTGTAGTTACTTTAACAATGTAACAGTATTCTGTTGCAGGAGCTAATGTGAAAAGACCAGTTCCGTCATCATAACTAGTGTTTGTAGTAGAATCTAGGAAACTAAGTATTCCACCTGTTCCAGTTTTTCTTTGAATTTCATAATCCACAACAGTTCCACCGTTCAAGTCAGGGATAGCCCAACTAAGATTGATTGATTGTGTTCCTGTTGGAGTTGCAACAGGATTAGGTGCTGATGGAGATCCTGCTGTAAAAACTATTGCAGTATTTGATGGATCTCCGATTCCCTCTGAATTTATTGCAAATACTCTGTAACCGTAATTTGTTAATTCTTCTACGGTATTATCCAAGTATTCAGTTAAGAGATTA
>Ga0307380_10003898_pt1 | contig 20390 bp, 46 predicted proteins | sample UN3MG_FD_202239 | JGI IMG/M metagenome (GOLD analysis project Ga0307380, IMG submission 202239) | Soil microbial communities from Risofladan, Vaasa, Finland - UN-3 | ecosystem: Environmental > Terrestrial > Soil > Coastal area > Acid sulfate soil | place: Finland: Risofladan, Vaasa | collected... | reverse complement strand
AGTTATAGACGGCTTTGTAGAGTATTGGTCAGAAGAAGTCAGGAACATGAGTAGCATAGTGAATTTAATCAGAGATGTTATGCGGATTGATGTATCTAGGTGGGATGACCAATGCACATAAAATCAGTGGCACAAATCATAGACGACTTAGTTGATGGATGGATACCCGAACAAGGTTGGCATGACCCATTTATTATGCGGTGTATCGTTATCAGGGATAGGCCACCAAGAGATAGGTTCTTTGACTACATCAGGGATCTTGGTAGCGAGCTTATTGATGATGCTTTTTCTGGAAAGATAATCGACCAAACTAATCCATACTTTATTTTCCCAGAGCGCCATATGAGTGTAGGTGAACAGCAGTTGTTTATACTACAACTAGCTATGAACCAGGGAGCACCACAGATGGGTATGATAACAGTGGTAACGAGCTGCCCGGTTATCATCAGCGACTTTTATGGCGAGCAGGTAAGAATAGTTGTTTGGCCCGAAGATGGCGAGGAGAAAATTGATGTATCAAATAATGACTAGCCCAACTGGAAACGAAGAGTGGCTTGTAATGATGCACGCTATTCTTGGACGTAGCCCAGAGCACAAAGTATATCCAGAGATAGATAGCAGACTACACGTTGTACGCTGCAAGACGGAAGATGTTAGTGGTGAAAGCGATAGGATACTACATCAGGTTAGAGCGTCGCTGACTGTAGATGATGCAGAAAGCTATGCCGTGTTGCTATACAGGCTAGACGAATTGGGTATGTGGCTAGGCAACGAGGAGTTGATAGAGGTTGGAGAAAGTTTATTTATGGATCTCCTGGACGGACTAGCCAATGATGATGAAGTAGATAGAGATTGGTGGTTAAACGAATGGCCTAGATTTGATCAATGCCCCGACTGTAAGTCGACAGAGATAGAGGTGCAGGATCAGAGCTACCTATGCTGGGAGTGTGGATGGATTGGTAACTACCATAGTGAATGGCCATATCTACATGATGGGATGGAATATGTTGGCAGGCTCGACCAATGGGTAGCAGCCAGACTAGAGTCGTCATATGACGACGAAATAGGGCATAGCGAAACAGATTTTATATAAAGGAGATAACAAATGATAGACCTGGACAGCATGAAAATAGCAGATGGCTTGCTAGATATTGGCGCTGTTAGCTACTACCTATTTGGTAATGGGTATGATTTATCAAGCGAAGAGGTGGAAGAGTTTATATATTGGTTAGACGAGTGCCACCCTGGTATCCTGGTAAATTTAACTACAGAAGATATAGTAGATTGGATTGGCGAACACATAGAGGATCAGTCATGAGCGATTCAAGATATGGATTTACAACAGAAGAAGGGGCTAAGATTCGACGGGCAATCAACGAAGGTATCCGCTTTAAACTTGGTTCTAGGTATGATATTTACGTAGACTGGCCGACTATCGGAGATAGTTTAACTGTGAAGATAGTCGTAGATAAGGTAGACGAGAATGGGCACCTAGTTCCAATGGCATGGCGCTACCTTGACAAATGTTTAGATCACCCAGAGATTAAGGCAGAGTGGCTACACGGTACCGTAAAAATGGAAAGCGGGACTTTTACAATTGAAGGTTGGCACGCAACAGACCCAAGCCCAATAATGCTAAAGAGTAAGATTGGAAATGTATGGGGCGGTCTTAAGCCGGGTCAGCTAGCTAGGTTAGTAGAGAAGTGTGGTATCGAACTATTTAAATAAGGAGATTACAATGTTAACTAATCACATGAAAGAGCAGTCAGTGCGCTATGCTAGTTTATCTATCTTAGGCACTAACTTTAGCGGCGCCTACCACGATAAGTGGTACACATGGAAAGAGGACTGGCTTAAAACAGGACGCTCTGTTCTGCGAGCGATAGGTAAGGAACTTGAGTTTGACGATTTAAGAGTGTCTATTAATAAGGGTGGCATAGCAGTAACCGGAGAGGTTTCCTTGATGGGTATCTGGAACAACAAGGACATAACGCCACAAGGGGCACACGGTATCTACATAAATACAGCGGCACCAGACTGGGGGTTTGGATCACACTTTGGGGTAAGGGCTCCGGCGCTTATGTGGCGTACCATTAAGCATATGAAGGATTTTAGCGGCGGTAGCAACCGCTGGCTATCTTACTATGAATTTTTTGAACCAGACGATCTGGTAGCAGAATTAAAGGGAATGGTAGGTGTACCGTGGCTATAATACAGATAGACATTCAGACGAAAGATAAGTATTGGCAAGCAGATGTTTTGTTGCTTGAATATGATTTAGACGAACTGGCAAAGCGAGTAGCTGTTATGCTAAGCCACGTCGCATTCGATGTGAAAAATGGGGCTGGTGTACCACCGCCAAATGTATTCGATGTAAACATAAGGAGATACCGATGATAAAACCGAAACCGTATCATAAAATTGAGAATTTGTGGACAAGGAATCCAGATAACTCAAAAGAATTACTCGAAGGGCAGTGGAAACTTCCCGTATTTGAAGCATTAAGAAAGGTGAACTGGCTCTGGTACGAAAAGGTTGACGGTACAAATGTCAGGGTAGCATACTCTGGCGACTTGGCTGTACATAGAGGGATTTTAGGGACACTGCCAGCAGCGGTAAAGTTTTATGGAAGAAACGACCTGACAAACAGCGATGGTAGCTATAAGCCGCCAAGTTTTTCAGGTAATCTATGGAAGGTACTGCGGGATACTTTTACGGTAGAATGGTTTGAAACAAACTTTGACCTAGGTATATGTGGCAGGGATGCAAACATTACTTTATATGGCGAAGGGTTTGGCGCCGGAATCCAGAAGGGTAGCCTATATGGAGAAGCAAACTTTTGTCTATTCGATATAGCTATTAACGATGTATGGATGGAGCAAGATTTTGTGGACGGCATAGCATTGTCTGCACATCTACAACGTGCCCCGCTGATTAGCACATGGCCGCTGGAAGACGCCATACAATATGCAAGGAAAGGATTTCATTCTTTCTGGGGCCCCTTTCAGGCTGAGGGGCTTGTTGTACGACCGCCAGTTGAGTTAGCTGATCGCTTTGGTAACCGCATAATTGGAAAGATTAAAGGTAGGGATTTCCCCAATGGGTAGAAAACTATTAGATAGGAAGATGATAATACATCTGGAGAGAGCAAGGATAGCCCTGGAGCAAGTAATGGTGGAATCAAAAGCAGCCTACGAGGTAATTAAGGCTGTAGAGATAGCACTAGAAAGAGAATTAAGTAAAGAAGATCCTAATGAAACCGGAGAGGGTACAAGTAATGGCGTTTGAAAAATACTACACGTTAGCTGAAATAAAACAAGCTAGACAAATGTTCTTCGAGAATAGGCAAGGACCAGAAAAATATCACATAAGAAAAAACCACCTAATAATTGAGCGCCTGGATACAGGCAAGGTAGTTGTCTGGCAGTTCCATCATGTCGCATACCATTATAGACTAACGCCAGTATGGTATGCACCAGCTGGGGCTGGCCTAGCATGGGTACTGCACAGGGTAGAGGATATGCTATCATCTGGAACTTTACCTGTACATCCTCACAATGGATACAATCACAGCGCAGCTATAAAAATCCGGGAAACAGAAGAAATTTTGCTTGACTCTATGTTAAATCAGGAATATTCACAGTTTGAAGAGTCTGTGGCAGTTACGGCTTTCCACACCGCCGAAGACTATGGAGATAAATAGCAATGAAGAATGCACAGTTTAAGCGAAGATCAATAGATAATCCATATGAAGTCTGGAAATCGACTAGCGGATCACATGAGTGGCGAGTGCTTAAGAAGTATCAGCTAGATGATGACAAGCCTTATGCAAGGTGGTACTGCGCCACGATGGGACCAGGAACCTTTGGGGACTACGAGCTTGGAGATGAATACGTTGCGACAATAAAGGCCAAGGGTTATAAAGTAGAATATCTTGGTAGCGCATAATGATATTAGTGCTGGATGAGAAAGTTTTGATAATCAGTATTACAAGGGATAATAACTATGACAATGTGGGTAATACAAGACACGCAGGTTGGGGTAGACTATTACTATGGTACACTGGGCCTTGGCCACTTTAGAGATGTAATAGTTTATTCCGACGAAGAGAAGGAAGCTAGAGGAGACGTAAGCAACTATTGTGTAGCCTCGAGATGGCTAGAGTATGATAAGGCAGAAGAAGCATATAGGAAGCTGTATGAACGGAATAGCCTGGCGCTTACTGCCATCGCTGCAAGGCAACTAGAAACCGCAGAAGAATATAGAAAGTTGTATGAACGAGCGGAAGACATGGTATAGGAAGGTACTGAAATGATAACTTTACTGGAACAAACATGGCATGTTAGCCATGAAGATTTTAGAGAGGACTTGTGGTGGTTTCAATATGCAATTGACTTAGGTTTTGTTGGGAAAACGGAATGCCCCGTAGTTTCCGGTCTCCCAACTGGCCCCGTTTCTTTTGTTAAGGGTAGCTTATATATTTGGCAATCGACATCGTGGATCTGGACGGCAAGGCACCTATCTAAATATAGCCTGGGATACGAAAGCGGGGCGAATAACTACAGCAGCCTGAAGGAAGCACTAGAACAAGAAATATTGAACATAGAGTCACGATAAAGGAAAGTGATAATGAACCACCTACAACATGCAGTGCAAAGAATGAAGAAGGAAACGATCTACGACGGCAAGAAATTGCTACTTAGGCTTGATCCATTTGATGAGGATAGCTTCAATGTATATCAGCCATTGATGGGGTTGGATGATGTTTATCTTATTGGGGTACTGCCAGTAGATAGCATGCCGGATTCTGTTGTACGCTTACTTAAACCAGGAGATGATGGACGTCGCACAACGGTAGTTGTCGCAGTGTTGACGTTGGATTTCTTTGTAGATAGTGCGGAGTAAACAATGATCGAAAAGTTGTGGTTAAGACTTAGCGAGATAGCTAATGGCCCGCCGATTGTAGGCCTAACAGCAGAAGATATACAGCGCAAGGATGAATGGCTGGCGCTGGCCTCTGCTTGCGGCTTGCAGCTAGCAAGCGAGCTTAAGCTAGAAAACGTTACGGTTACTGCCCGCAGAGAAAATGTACAGCTAAGCGGGTCGGTAGACGTGGTAGGCAACATAGTTGCAGAGACTTTAGATAAAGAGCTTGTCAAATCTCCATTAAAGGTACGGATGATCTTCGACGATCCTTATGTATCTGTGCTTCGGTGGCGTAATGGACAGGCTAGTGAGCCTGGATTCGCTTGTTTTTCAATAAGGGTAGAACCATTCGGCGTGCAATATTCACCAAGATACATAGACATGGCGAAGTCCCATTGGGCAACCACTCGCTATATAGGGCATGACATGTACTATAATTTCTGGCCGCTATACCAAGGGTTGGACATAGAAACATTGAGCTATTCAGATATAAAACAAGGTGCAAAATGAGTAATGAACCAGAAGTTTTTTCATTTGATTGCCCCTCATGTGGCGACGAGAATGCACAGCTTGAGGTAGTAAGTTGTAATGCTATTGTTTCAGATGTAATTGTTAGCATTGACAGTAGCATTGAATTTGAAACAGGAACAACAGAGATACTTGATTATGGTAGCCAGCGTTTTCAATGTCTATATTGTGGGTATGTAATTGCAGAAGATGGTTATGAGCTAGATTGTTGGCTGGATGGCTTACGTGCGATTGAGGTGCAAAATGAGTAAGGTAATATATGAGTTTGTTTTATTTAGTTCGCCAAGGGCGCAGACTGGAATCGTACTAGCGCACCCACTGAATGAACTATGCCCGTGCCTGCATATGGTTATGGCAGCAGCGTGGGAGCTTAAGAGTGGGAACCCGATGATACACGTAGCACAATCCCCAGTAACAAAGGGCATACTAGAGGGTATTTGCAACGCCACACATGGCGCTATCTATGGGAATTTCACAAAGCTGATTGAGATACCGGGCAACTTCCAGGGTATCGGCATGATGCTAGGTATAAAGATTGAAAAGGATTTTCCAACTCAAGAACAGTTCACTGTGGCATCGACGGATTTGTTACCGTATTTAAGAGAAGAGCTAAAGTATATAGCTGAGCTACAGGAGAATGGCTACTATGAAGCAAAAAAGAATGGCTATTATGAAGCAAAAAACGGTTGAGAAACTATTGTATGAATTGTACTTAGCAGCTAGCGAGGTGTTATTAAATGCGGTAGAGGCAGATGATACCGTACATCCAACATATGGCTATGTCTATAACGACATCGCAGAATTGCGGCGGGCACTGAACAACGTAGAAACGTGGCGCAAAGGCTTTGAAGTAGAGTTGGTTGTGGATCAGTATGGCGATTCAGTGCCCGATGATTTGGTTTGTCTACCTAATGTAGCACAGTCAAGAGAGATGGAACATGACGGCGAAGAACGAGATGGCATCGTGCTTTTCCATATGGATTGGTTTGAGGTACGCGGCGTCGGGCTATTGTTGGCACCAAGATACCAGGTACCGCCAAGTATGGTACGGTATTTCAGGGACCTGGGTGGCAGTTACCTGGATGAGACTGGCGACAGGGTTGGTAAATTGCAAGTAGACTACGTAGAAGAATCCTTGCGCCGATATAATTACGACGATGGATTCTACCATGAATAGCATATGCCATAGATGTGGCAGGTATGCAGAACATAAAGTTCACTCAGCTGTCAACAGAATATATAGAGAAGAATTTTCAATCTATGCAGATGTAGAAGCATGGCTAACATGCAGCAAGTGCGAGGGTATTACATACTTTGGTGGTAGCGATAACATTGAATTGTCAGAGGAATATGGGACTAGAGGAGATATGCCATGACAGAAAAAATAATTAGGCCACACTTTAAGCTGTTGAAGATGGACGAAACCTATATGTGGGATGAAGAAATGGTAGCAAAGGTAGACAAAATATTTGGAATATATCTTGTTGATGTTTCCAGGTCTGTATATCTTTGCGAATTACAGCCAAGCTACGAAGCGTACTTCCTGTATAGCATATGGGAAGGAAAGGAATTGCCAGAAGATGAAGAGGAAGAGTTTAACGAAATGGTGGACGAGGCTGACTATGCTACCCAATTGGTAAGCTACTTCCACGTTAGTGGGTGCCGCCCACCAACAATGTGGGTACATGACTTTGGCGCAGAGGAAGCCGGTCATTGGGAAGATAATGGTGGCACAGAGCTTGAATGGAAATCGCGTGATTATGATAGCTATGATGATCTACTTGATGAAACGAAAGAGTATTGTAATGCAAATCATCATGTTTAAAAGGAGATAGTGCAATGAGCGATCACAACGTAGAGGTAAAAACGCTAATGGCGGATGGATATAATAATCGTATGGACCGTGCATTTATGCACGTTGATTGTGGGTATGGGTACGTAGAAGTGCACACGGGGCTCATGTACCCAACGTTTATTGTTTGCCATAAAAGCATAGTGCATTTTATCCAGTTTAGCTCAGAGGACTGGGCAAGAGACTGGTTCACATTCCATCAAAAGTATATAGATTGGATAGGAAGGCTTATACACGTTGACTCAGGCGTTGCGTTTGAGAATGTGTTCTTGGACGAAGTGATAATGGACGAAGATGATTTTTTGTTTCCAGGCATTCTTGGAAAAGATGATGGTATGTCCACACTGTCAGATAGGTTGTTAGAGCTAGCCGATGGGCTGACTAAGACTGGCAGAAAGATAGACGCAGGGGTGGCCGATGTAATATTTGATATAGTAAGGAGTATGTGATGAACACATTGGTATCTGTAAAGACTGTTGCAGTAGGTAGCCTAGAGCATGCCATTCAACTGGCAGTGCAATGCCATGCCGGGCAGGTAGATAAAGGCGGCGCCCCATACATTCTTCACCCATTAAGCGTAATGCGAGCTGTGGATGGATACAAAACTAAGATAGCAGCGGTGTTGCATGATGTGCCGGAAGATACTGGAATAAGACCTAGTAGTCTTGAGGCAGCTGGGTTCCCACTTGTCTCCGTTATAGCTATAGAAATCCTTACCCATCCAAGGGGAGAGCCATATACGGACTATATAGAGAGGGTGTCCCAGAATAGGATGGCTACTATAGTCAAGGTAGCGGACTTGCTAGACAATATGGACCTCAATAGAATAAAGGCACCATTGACGGAAGATGATGAAGTAAGGCTGGATAAATATACGAGGGCATTTCGTATGTTGCAGCCAGTCGCAAGTAAATTAATTAGTGAAGGTTACAAGGAGTAGACATATGCAAATATTACCACAGGTACCGAGCGAGTTGCTTCGGGGTGTCTTAACCGCAGATGCAGATGAGCAAGCAAAACTTATCTCGATGAGGTTACACGCTTACATGGCTGCTAAAACGCGGCCTTTCATGAGTGGGCCATACGGTCTGCTCTCTGTAGGCAAGGATGTAAAAACAGTGAAAGGTGAACAGTACGGTGTACGTACTGGCGTCCTGTACCTTGCCCCGGCAAATCTCTCTGGTACCGAATTATGCCACAATAGGACAAAGGGTTGCACAAGCGGTTGCTTGTTTACCTCTGGACATGGAGCGTATGAGAACGTTATGCTGGCACGGCTTCGTAAAACAATGGTCTTTAACTATGACCGCGAGTTGTTCATGAAGCAGCTAGATGACGATATTCTACGCTTGAAGGATGACGCAGCCTCGAAGGGTATGATACCCGCTGTACGGTTGAATGGTACAAGTGATATTGATTGGACGAAGGAAGATGTATTCGATCACAACTACGATAACATCTTCAACGTTCATAAAGATATACACTTTTACGATTACACTAAGAAGCTTGACATACTCAATAACAGTCTGGCAATCGACAACTATCACCTTACATTCAGCAGGGCGGAAACAGGCAAGAATCATAACGATTGTAATGTGGCGCTAGCTATGGGATTCAATCTAACAGTGGTGTTCCGCAAGAAGTTGCCCGCCACATACCTTGGATTCCCCGTAATAGATGGCGACCGACACGATGTCCGCTTCTGGGATACATTCAAGGCTGACGAAGGACCTATAGTAATCGGGCTAAAGGCAAAGGGTAGGGCTCGCACTGACTTTACATCTGGCTTCGTTGTAGAGTGCCCCCCACCTGTACTAGATATACAAAACTGATTGGATCGTACTGACTTTACGTCTGGCTTCGTTGTAGAGTAGCCAGCCTGCTAGCCCCGCCCGCTTGCTAGCTGCAGGCGGGCGGGCAAAGGGGATACAAATGGATAGCACAATTTTTTCTTTAACGTTTGATTTCTATACTGAGGTTTTAGAATACAGAAGCCAGTCCATGTCAGATGCACTGGTAGGTGTAGCATGGGAATTGTTGAAAACAGAACTAGGGGAAGACGAATATAAAAGATATGATGAACTGGCGGGAGATCGGTACCTTACAAAGATAGAGTTAGATGGACCAGATATTCGTGTGACTATCTATGATGATGACATAGAACATTCCAACGCCTTGGCATTGGCACACAACCGAGGAGCAAAAATTGATGCGTACATTAAATGTGGTGGAAACGCTTGCATTAACTGTGGTAGCATCGACATCGAGGGCAACGGTCCCTATGAAGCTGATGGAGATTGGATAGCATCACCGGTTTGCTGTCGTAGCTGCGGGGCAACGTGGGACGATATTCATAGTTTAACTGGAGTAAGTGATGTGCAGATTGACAAAGGAACAGAATGAACGAATGGATTAGCGTCGATGATGAACTACCGTCTAAACCATCCAGCGGAAGCATCCTGGTTCTGGCCTATGGACAAACAAGAACCATTAGCAACATTCTACGAGATGCAAGTTTTTACAGATGTGAATACGATCCCATTTCTGAAGATTGGTTGTTATCTGGAAATTACTTTGTTGAGAATGTCACCCATTGGATGCTACCTCAACCGCCCGATAAACATGCACAAGGAGAATGACGATGAACGAAAAGTTTACGAAAGGGCCGTGGATAGCTTATTTTAATAACCGCGATTATCCATATGCTAATATTGGATACTGGGAGGTTTACAGCAAATCGGAAGATAGGACGCTGTGCTATTTGTATGGCGCAGAAGACAGGGAAGCAATGGCAAACGCCGCGCTGTTCGCAGCCGCGCCGGATTTGTACGAGGCGCTGGAATGGGCCTATCGAGTTCACGGTGAACACGGCGGGCCGCTTGGCCTCGGCGCTGCGATGGCCGCCGCCCTGAAGAAAGCAAGAGGTACATAAGAAAATGGACGATAACGATTTTGTTCCAGACAAGTTGGTACCGCCTGAATGGCACTGTGAAGTTTGCTACGAAGATAGGCTGGCTTGGGGATATGTATTTGGTAGCTGTTACTGTGTAAACTGCGGGGCACCACACAAGGTTGAAATTATAGATGGAAGATACGAAGTAGTATCAAAGATTAAACCAGGATGGCTTGGCGCAGTAAGGCTATGCTGGTCAAAACACAATACCAACGTGATGGAAATGGATGATTCGTTACTTAGAAAATATAAAAAGGAATTAAAATGACACAAGCAGAAGATGAAGCCCTCAGCATATTTGTGTATCTCGTAGCAGAATTTCTAGACGCCGAGCTACTCGCTCAGCAATTGATTGGAAATAGCGATGCAGCAGACAATTTAATAGGGTATCAGATGTCTGGCTTACTAGATACATTGCGCGCTGGCTATACACAGGAATATCTGAATGGATTGGCAGCCACTATTATTCACCAAGAGGACCCGCAAAATGCCTAACAAAGACCAAGTTTCACACATCATACAGGCTCGCTCTGGGCTGCAACTTGCCATAGAGGTATTGATAAATGCAGACCAGGAGATTATAGAGAAACACGGCGACGAGATGGTCAATATCGTTTTCGAACACTACGTTAATGTGGACCACAGCCTAGGCGGAGAAAAAGCAATATCAAATAAACCATCTATGGAATTGTATTACCGCGACATGAATGGCAGGATACAAATTTTTAATGGTAAGCGCAAAGGATTTTTTGATAGGGTGGTAAAATTGAGCGTGGATGTAACCCCCAGAGAAAACAAATAACACTTGACACTTTACACATGTTTGGTATAATTATGGATGAAGAATACACGACATACACCCTAGGAGAAAATAATGAGTGAGAGCACAAAGCAAACGGCAAGTTGGTTTATGGATACGCAGGAAACATCGAACGGCGTTATTGTTAAGCTATACAGCAGCCACCCGCAGGTGGTACACCCAATTGTAAAATTATATGATAGTAGCCTGGAAAATCCGTCAGAGGACTTGAAAGAAATTCCGCCAGCCCTACTGAAACGTTTACAGTTGAAGGGTGTCAGCGATAATATCTCAGACCCGTTGAAGGAAGTCGCCCTTGCGAAAGGGTGGCTAACGCCAATCGACCCAGAGATAGAATTCTATGTACAAGTGAAGGATAATAAGACAACCAAGCGCGTTGATTGGGAAGCTACAAAGGAAGCCTGGGCTGGCGGCGGGCAAGCTGGCAACGCTAGCGGCGGACAACTTGTATATGAGGGGTTTGTTGTCGAGAAGCATGAGGCACTGGTCGACATGATTGTTCTTGAGACGACAGAGTTGGGTTGCGAGGCTCTACGATGTGTTAGAGAATGGCGCGATCTAGACGACAAAAACAACTTCACAGCTGACGAGTTGTTCAAGCTGGCCTTCTATCGAGTAACTAAGATGTTTGATTCAGTCCGTGGCGCTTGGCTAAAGCCAATAGAGGGCACGGCAAGTGACTCTTTCGATGTCATTCTCAATGGAACTATCGAAACATTTGCCGCTGACTTGGTAGCTGGTCACTACATGATTGAAAATCAGGAAGCTGTGCGCGGCATCATTGACGACCTTGGCATCAAGATAACTAAAGTACATGCCGAAGATGTAAGCAAGCGTGTCGAGGTTGCACAAAAGGTGTGGTTGTACGTCGACCTTACTAGCAAGTATGGTAAAAGCGCAGGTGCTGCGAAGGAGGTTATAGATGGACTATTTGAAGAAGTACCCTGGTAATCCACCTATTTACCAGCAACTTTGCATACCAATTAGTATAGATGCTTCGGGTGTGGAGATAGGGTTCATCCGCACCCTGGTAACGGCGCACATTTGCAGGGTGAAATCAGGCAGTATGGGTACAGCAGGAAAAAGAGGATTGGTAGAACTTTTAAATAGCTTACAAGAAATAGAGCATCTGCTCAAGGAGTAACATATGTCACACAAATGGGATTGGGGTGCAATTGTAGATCAAACATGGCATGGAGAACAAGAAAAACGTGGTGCTACGTTAAAGCGTGGCGTAAGTGTACCGGATGGTATTCGTATCTCGAGGATACGAGAGGTAGATTGGGAGAAGGTTCCAGCCTATGCGCTTTCAAAAAGCGGTAAGATGGTTCGCATCGACGGAGAGTATAAACTAGAGCGCCAGCCACGGCCTTGGTATCCTGATGAGAATCCATACATACTTCCTGGCCGAACGGTTGGCGAAGAGTATGAGATTATACAGGGGCGTGACCTTGCAGACTTAGCAGAAGATGTTTCGCAGCAGACAGGTTGGCAGTTCTTGGCAGCAGCCAATCTAAAGGACTCAGAGATTACCTTTATACAACTGGACATTGACAAGGACTTTCGCATTGGCGATAAGCTGCATGAGGCTCATAAAGCTAAGTTGTTCTTTGGAGATGACAAGAATGGCGGTTCACTATTCGGTGGTATTGTTTTAACTCGAATCCAGTGTTGGAATACATGGCGCTCTGCACTATCTGAGAATGGCGTATGGCAATTGCGTCACGATAACAACCCGAAGGCAAGGATGCAGCTAGCTGCGGCACAGATTGTTAGGGCTTACCAAGCTCTGAAAGAGGAAGAGCGCTGGCTTAACATCTTCTTTGCAAGGCCGTTGACAGAAGAGTTGTTCGAGCGCTTCGTACATGACACATTTCCAGACCCGCAGGTTACAAAGGCCATGATTGAGGCAGACCAAGCCAAAATCCTTATCGAGACAGGGCAAACTAATGGCTTCGAGCTTGAAAAACTTATCGGCCTTGGACAGCGGTCGTCAGATGCATACGAACAGCGACTCGACTTAGCTAGCCGGAGACGGACTTACATGGAGCAAGCCTACGAGCAGCACAACAGGGACTTTTACGACTCTGCTGATACCCTATATGCTGGGGCTCAGGCACTGACTCAGACAACTACACATGGCCCCTTCCGTGGCGATGCTAACTATAGCGCCATGCTTGGGCTAACCGCAGCCATTAATACTAAAGGGTTTAATTGGTTGCGTAACGCTTGCATAGGATGTGAAGATGACTAGGTATTGGCTAATCCAAATTGACTTCGAATATATTGTTAACAACGGCGGTGGGTGCACGACTCTAAAGACAAAGGCAGGTAGATTGCGTGATGAGTACCGCCAAGAGATGGAAAAGTACTTAAGCGACGCTGGAATAACGTCGATCACATTTGTGCCGACTACATATAAGCCCGCAAAATCTGAATTTATCGACCCTCTGATTTGGTGGTGGTGCAATAGGCCAAGCGACGACTTAGGTATCGCCAGGGGCAATAGAAAAGGCTGGCTTTAATAGCCCGCGGGCTGGCTGCTGGCATAGCTGGCAGCCAGCCCGCTAGCGAGGAGACATACATGGCTTACACAAAACAAGATCACTATGATGCATGGGACTATGTGTCAACATTTTCCGCATCATCATTTGAAAATAGACTGATGGATCTGTTGGCAGTGTCGGACTCAACCAACGCTGCAATCATAGAGTCTAATTGGGGGCATATCATTAAGCGCATGGCTAACGACTATCGGACATATATAGAAAGGAAAGGTATGCAATGAGCAGCGGATTAGAACTTGTTTTCTTGCAGGATCCAAGAGACGAGAAGTGGTACTATGTATTGCAGAATTGGGACTGTCCAGCAGAATGCTGGGATTGGATGGAGTACGCTACTGCTACTGGCCCATTCGCATCATATGACAAAGCACACCTATCGTACTCTGCTAATGAGCAAAATGCTGGTGGGCATGCCGTATGGTCGCCAAAGAAGCTTGGTAGCGTAGAGGAAAAGCTGGTAACAGAGGCACACGCCCCAAAGAAGTTGTGGAGTAATTGGACAGAGTATGAATACTGGTAGAACAGCGATAAGGCGAGACAAACCAAGCAGGCCAATGAAAGCATTTTTGCCGATGGTGGCAGGGCTGTTGGATTTGGTAGGCCAACCGCAAAAAGACTCCCCGTCTTTCTTCGACATTGGCTGTGGCCGTGGCGATGACATGGAGTATCTAAGGCAATGGTCTCGTAAGTCAACAATAGACGGATATGATCCAAACTATAAGCCGAAACCAAAGCCCAGCGGAACGCGAGGCGCTCTATTCGATGTTGTAACTTGCATCTATGTGCTTAATGTGCTGGAAGAACATGATGAACGCATGAATGTATTGAGAGACGTCAAGTGGATGGTTAAACCAAATGGTATCGTGATGGTAGCATCGAGAAGCCATCGTGACATTTTCAATTCAGTAACAGATGGATGGATAAAAACGGGCGATGGATGGACAACAACATCCGGTACGTTTCAGCGCGGCTTCAAGGCAAGCGAGCTAGGTAAAATGTTAATGGACGCTGGTTTTGGAGCGGTATTTACTCTCGTCGACAACAATGCTTTCGCAATGGTTGCCGGTGCATGTCAACTGCAATGTGGAGATAAACTATAATGTGCAAAAGTGTACGTAATCAGTTAGTGAAAAATGTAGAGCAGCAGCTTTATAATGCTATAGTGCATATGCCAAGTCATATCGTCGAGCAGCAAGAGATGGAAAAATATTACGAGGCGACGGCGGTTTTTACGATCAGCAATGGTTCAGCGCCATTCTCGTTAATAATTGAACAGGACGGCAAGGTTTTCCCCGCCGATGGAGTTACTAAAATATACATACAGGGTGACCTTCGCATCATGTCCGTAATTGCTGAGCTGTACGATATGGACACTGATAAATTCTACCTGGCATCAGGATTCAGTCTAAGAAAAACGGGCGATACGTGGAGCCCGTGGCAAGGGTATAAGGTTTGTTGCACCAGGGTAGCAAGAGACTTTGCTAACAAATATTTTCAACCGGAGTATACAAAAATCCAGCAACACCGAGAGGAAATCAAGCGCATAGAGCAAAGCATAGCCAATATAGAGAAAGAGTTTTTAACAGGTGGAAATAATGAGTGAGCTAGGAGAAAAGCTGGGCGATCATATTGGTATTGGCATGGCTGCCATGATGATGGACAGGGCGCCAGAACAAACTGGTGCTATATATGATATAATCAGGGCGAATAATGTCACCGTCTTTAAGATAGGCGGCGTTTCGCTCATGAAACTGAAGGATTGGCAACAAGCATCCGGGATTAGCAGTGACCCGCCGTGGCCAGAGGAATTGGCTAGGTTGCCAATGGATTATCTTTACTCAAGAAGCCAACTGGCTGCCATTCTACATGTATCAGTTGGTACGATACACAGAATGGCAAGGCTTGGAGACATAGATGCTATCGACTTATCCGAGTGGAACATGAATTCCCTATATTATTACCCAAACGACAAAGTTGGATTCGCCGCGATACCAAAGATAATAAATGCCTGGGGATATAAAATACAGGCTACATTAGATGACGGACAGTTAGGTATAGAGATATGGCCTAATGAACCATGCCAGCCAGCGGCTACATGCTTCTTCATTGAGCCTGATAAAGTGTGGTTTGTGGACAATGGAGATGAAACGCTGGCAACTATAGTATTTCATAAGGAACCTGCATGAAAACAGAAGATGAAGAAATGCGTATACTTCAGCTAAACGAGAATTTATGGCTAGAATGGTCAGCGCCGGATGATATGAAACTGATAGACTACGAAGCCATAATAATTATGACGAAAGCATTTGGGATACGCCTAGAACATGATAAAGAAACGATAGAGGCGATGATTAATGATGGCGTCGAGCCGGACACAGCCTGGGATAAGGTGGGCAATCTGAAAGACTGGTTTCAAGCCTGCCTACTAACTGTATATAACATAGGCCGTGGCGATAAGGCAGCAGCCACAGCAGATGTCTTCGCAACATACATAAACGATATGGACCTGGATGCTGGCTAGCAGCCCGCAAGCCCGCCTGCTAGCCAAAAGCTGGCAGGCGGGCTACTGAGGTGATAAATATGTCAATAATTAAAACGGACGAACAAGTAGCAATGCTTACTCTGAAAGAAGCGGAGTTGCTAGACGAGGAGATAGTGGGCGGGGCATCCAAGCTGCAATATCGTCTTCTCGAGATGTATAATGGCGAGGGATGGAAGGTGCTTGGGTACAAAAATTGGGGCGATTACCTGGGCAGCGTATCAGATAGGGCTGGCATCGGCACTAAGGCTCTGCGAAGATGGCATAAATCAGCCATGCTCGTTGACGGTGCTGGCATGGACGTTGGCGATATTAAAGAAGGTACCGTTAGGGCGATTATAGATACTTTATCTGATAGAAAAGGCTTTACAAGCATAGATAGAGAGGGTGCCCTGGAGCTGGCAATCGAATTTGCTGGCGGAGATACCGATAATCTGACTGGTAACATAGCGCAGAATGCCGCTTGGTATGTGGCAGTGACAAAGACGGCACCAGACGCTGGGTCGGCTATCGTGGATAGACTTCGCCAGGGTGAAATTACGCCACACGATGCTCACTTGATTAACTATATCATGCTTGATGACGAAGCAACTGGCATGGAGCACATTCTAAGCGAGTTGAGTGACCCTGACCTGGCTAGATACTTAGTTAACCTTAGACAGCATAGTAAGGCAGCATATGAGGAACTCGAAGAAACGTTGGTCGCTACGGGGCACCTGCCAACAAGGACAGATGAACAGATTCCAGTAGCCAGGGCTACATACTCAGACGTTGTTGCCTATTTGGATGAACCTGGGCGTCTTCGACGACATGAAAAGGCTATAGAAAGAACGCAAGCATATAAAGAGGTCGCCACATTGGCTGCTAAGTTAGCCATTGATTACTGGGGTATACATCGCGAAGTGCCGGATACGCTGAGGGGTAGAGAGGTTGAGTCAAAGATGTACCAGCTTCTTTTAGACCTTGGCTTTATTAAATATGGAGTAGGATAGTGAGGCCACGTAAAGGTAGTAAGGTATTTGCAAAAGAAACTATTGCACAGAAGGAATTATTCCCAACATCGAAATCTGTATATTATATCTCGATACCAAAAGGTACAGGCGGAAAGGTAACATCAGATGATGAGGAATTTTTACTACTCGTTGACTTTGGTAAGGAATATGGCGAGTGGTACATTAGAGATGAATATGTCTCGAGGACAAAACCATAATGGAAACGTTTTCTTTTAGTGTAAACGATAGAGTGCATACGATAATCGACCTGACAAATGAATTTTTATTTGGAGATAATGACCCTGGTAAAAATAACGTAGTAGTGCCGCGCCATATGGGTGGCACGGTTCTAAAGCTCGATACCCTGGGGAGAAATTCCGCTAAAGTGCGCTTCGATAATAGGGAGACATGGTGGATAGAAAATGCACCGGAACATATAGCATATGGCGCGTTCGCAAGCGATACAGTATGCACAGTAGTTGATTTAACAAATAGAATACTATATGGCGACTATGATGATGGCCTAACGATACAGGGCGCAAATGAGATAGCAATCCCGAAGGGCACGTTGGGAGTAGTTGTTAAGCTGGGAGATGATGGAGATGCGTTAATAGAATTTGAAACCTTAGGGCTCTGGTGGTTGTCGAATATGATGGAGTATGTACGATATGTCTAGGAGAACGAATGACGATTACCCAACAGAGTCTGCAATGTTAGTTCCATTGTTAGATTTGGACCACGGCATGCTTATTCCAAGGCGGCACCGCATCTTCGAGCCGTGTGCTGGCAACGGCGGGCTGGCTAGCCCGCTGGCAAATGCTGGCAACCAAATTATTACTAATGATATAGACCCACAATACAATACAGACTTCTGCTTTGACGCATCAGTAGCGGAAAACTGGCAGAATGTAGGTCCGTTCGAGTGGGTTGTAACTAATCCGCCGTGGACATCTGGTATTCTGGAAGGGGTCATGGACAATAGCCTGTCGTGTAGCATTGTTGGCGTAGCCATGCTACTAAGGTTGAGCGCGAACGAGCCAGTAACTAAGCGCTCAGATAGAGGGCATATACTTGAATACTGGAAGGATCAGCTCCGCTATATTCAAACGTTCTCTGGACCAAGACCGAAGTTCGACCCAACAAAAACTGGCACAGACTCAGTAACAAGTGCATGGTTTGTGTGGCACAAGGGCTGGTCATGGAAGGCGATAAACGTTGAATGCCCATTCCAATATGTATGGGATTGGAAAAAGTAGATATGTACTCAATTACCGACCTATATTGCGGTGCTGGTGGAATGGCACTTGGTTTTGAAATGGCTGGCTTTAGAAGTAATGGTGCATGGGATCAGGATCCAGATTCCGTCGCCACATTCAATGCGAATAGGCTTAGCAGCCCGGCAATCGCAACCAATATAAGATCTCCGATAGGTGATCCATTGGGCATTCAATCTATAGTAGTGATAGGCGGGCCACCATGTCAGGGATTTAGTACACTTGGCTCCATGAACGGCATATTTAAGACGGACCATAGGCGTAGCCATGTTGTGACATTCATTTCCCATGTCATTCAGGCAAGGCCAGTTGTATTTGTCATGGAAAATGTCCCACAACTCTTTAACGGAGACGAGTGGGCTGCTGTTGAGTATATGTGCATCGGGGAATATCGGCTACGATACGGAATTCTAGATGCGTACGACTTCGGTGTTCCGCAAAGAAGGAAACGAGCAGTAATCATTGGCTCAAGGCGTGAGCCCATTGAGCTTCCAGAGGCAACTGGAATACATAAGACAGTTGAGGATGCATGGGATAACTTACCGGACAACGAAACAGATCCATTGACGTTCCATAGAAATATAACCGCAAAAAGCTACGAGCGATACGCTGCTATACCGTATGGTGGTAATAGATTCGACTTACAAAAGAATAGACCAGACATTACGCCGGACTGTTGGCTAAATAAACCTACTGGAACTATAGATGTTATGGGTAGAATGCTATGGGAAAAGCCCGCGCCAACTATTAGGACAGAGTTTCATAAGCCGGAGAAGGGTAGATACCTGCATCCGGTAGAAGATAGACCAATCACACATCGTGAGGCAGCAAGATTGCAGACATTCCCAGATTCATACAAGTTCTGTGGAAAGTTAACCAGCGTCGCCCATCAAATAGGTAACGCAGTACCGCCACTCCTGGCGTATCATATAGCTAAGCAAGTAGAAGCACACCTAGACAGAACGTATCCAGAATATGCACAACTACGCAATAAGACAAGGAGTTTATAGATGAGTTACGTAAAATTTGAAGAGCAGTCAATAAGAGGATCATTTCCGTACTCGGAGGCACTGGCATACTTTACATATGACCCATTAAATAAGGTGGTCAGTGTATCCTACAAGTCTAATCCTGATCATTATTATGATCATGATGGCTGCGGGATAGAAGACCTACAAGAGTTGCTTCATTTAGTTGATGATTTAGCCAGCGCTAGGTATGGGTATGACGAGTGGAAGGCGCGACGCAAGGTAACGTTTCAGCAGCGCGATTTAGTTACATTTAATGAACTGTGGGATGGACTTAACCAATACCAGAGGGAAAATTTAGTTGAGTATGTTTCCAATAAGCGCAAGGACCTTGGGATATGCCCAACAATCACCCCGTCACGCCGAACCTTCCGATAGCCTACATCTCCTGCCCAACTTGCGGCGCCAGGGTATTCTTAACGGCGATTTGGGATAGCGAAAGGCCTGATAAAAACAGTCCATACGCAGATATCAAGACGCTTGCAGACGCTGAGCCAAAGTTTTGGGGTGGCCCAAAGGCAAAACGGGTTATCATTAAGGAATGTTACTCAAACAGGGGTCCGTGGATACATTTTCGTGTCAATGGGCAGGATAGATTGGCTTATCTCAAAGGGCGGAAGCCCATTAGAGTCGTCAGATGACGAAAGGAAATAATCTTGGACGTTGCATTAATGATGGTATGTTGCTGTCCAACAATATTTATACTATTTGCGCTACTTGGCGCGATGATACAGGAGTTTGGTAAATAATATGGCTGAGTTTATATTGATTAAGTTAGATGAAGAAGATTACAGTGACGACGAATACGAAAATCTACAGCATGCACTGGGAGATCTCGGTCTGCATATAACTTTTGCTAAAAATGTTGTGGAGCTTGTCAAGGCTGCTGGCTTTGAGGTAGAAGAAGATGCCTT
>Ga0307380_10003897_pt1 | contig 20392 bp, 15 predicted proteins | sample UN3MG_FD_202239 | JGI IMG/M metagenome (GOLD analysis project Ga0307380, IMG submission 202239) | Soil microbial communities from Risofladan, Vaasa, Finland - UN-3 | ecosystem: Environmental > Terrestrial > Soil > Coastal area > Acid sulfate soil | place: Finland: Risofladan, Vaasa | collected... | reverse complement strand
GGTCGCCGACGATCGCCGCGTCGCGCGGGCGATAGCCTGGCCCGAGCTTGCGGAGGGCCATGGCGACCATCCGGCAACTCGGCTTGCCGACGACCACGGGGCGGATGCCAGTGGCCTGGACGAGCAGCGCGGCCATCGCGCCGCAGTCGGGCACCGGGCCGCGCTCGGTCGGGCACACCTTGTCGGGATGGGTCGCCACGAAGGCGGCGCCGCCCCGCAGCAAGTGGCAGGCGCGCTCGAGCTTCGCATAGGTCAGCGTCGTGTCGAAGCCGAGCACCACGGCGTCCACGGCCTCCTCCGCCAGGGTGAAGCCGGCTCGGCGGAACTCGCGCTTGAGGCTGGGCGTGCCGACGACGTAGAGCCGGCGATGCGACGTGCGGGTCGCGAGGTAGAACGCGGTGGCCTCGCCCGAGGTGATGATGCGGTCGGCGCTCACGTCGAGCCCCATGCCCGCCAGCTTGTCGCGGTAGAGGAAGCGGTCTTTGGACGAGTTGTTCGTGAAGAAGAGATAGGGAATGCCGCGGCGATCGAGCAGGCGGAAGAAGCCCCTGGCCCCCGGCAACAGCCGCGTGCCGAGGTAGACCGTGCCGTCCATGTCCATGAGAAATGCGCGGATTGAGGACGGGGGGCGTTTCATTAGCTTGTGTTGCGCGATCCAATCATCAATATCCAACATCCAATGATCAATGACCAAGTAAGAGGGGAGAGGCGGCCCTGCCTTCTCATTCGCTGGTCATTGGTCATTGGGTGTTGGATATTGGACATTGGACTTTGGCCGCTCAGGACCACGGGGTGGCCTTGTAGCGCCGCATCACGATGTTGTCAATCATCGCCACGCCATCGAGCGAGGCGAGGAAGACGACGGTGTCGGCGACCTCCTCGGGCTTCATCAGGTCGGCGCGGTCGCCGAAGCTGGGGTTCAGCCCCGCCATCTCGGTGTCCACGCCGCCCGGGCAGATGCAGTGGACGCGGACGCCGGTGTTGCGGGTCTCGAGGGCGAGGACCTTGGCGAAGCCGAGGAGGGCGTGCTTCGAGGCGCAGTAGCCGCTTTGGTCCACGTAGCCCTTGACCGAGGAACTGGAGGCGATGTTGATGATCCAGCCACGCCCGCGCTCGATCATCGAGGGGAGGACGGCCTGGGTGCACAGCAGCGGGCCGAGGAGATTCACGTCGAGCATCGCCTGCCAGTCCTCGACCTTGGCCTCGAGGACGGGCGCGAAGCGGGCGATGCCCGCGTTGTTCACCAGAATGTCAATCGGCCCGAGCTCGGCGACGGCCGTCTCGACCATGCGGCGCACGTCGTCGGGCTTCCGCACGTCGGCGATGACCCCCACGGATCCCGTCGTCGCGTGCTGGGCGATGAGGAGGCTCGTTTCGTCCATGTGGTCGTGCGAGCGGCCGGCGAAGGCGACCCTGGCCCCCTCGCGTGCCAGGGCGATGGCCGTGGCGCGCCCGATGCCGCGGCTGCCGCCGGTGACCAGTGCCACTTTGCCTTCGAGCTTCATCGCGGCCCCTTTCGCTCGCAACGCCTGGCCTGATTATAGCGGCTGGGTCATGCGCGATCAAGGAGGGCGAGACAAGGGGGTTTGACACCCCCGGCGCGCGGCACTATAATGGCCCCCGGCGGGGCAGATCACCGCGAGAACGTGGGGAGTGGCCCACATGGGAATGCATCTCCGGGTGCGGCGCGGGCCGAGCGTCGGAGCCGTGTTCGAGCTGCGGCCGGGCGCCAACACCATCGGCCGCTTGCAGGGGAACTCGATCCTGCTGGCCGACGACAAGGTGTCGGGCGCCCACGCGCGGATTGACGTGCGCGGGCCCGTGGCCACGCTGACCGACCTGGGCAGCACGAACGGCACGCTGCTCAACGATGTGCTGCTCAGCGCCCCCGTGGCCCTGCGGCCCGGCGACACGGTGCAGGCGGGCAACACGACGCTGGTCTACGACGAGGGGGAGAAGCTGGCCGACGAGCATCCCACGACGAGCGTGCGCGTCGTGGTGGAGGACGACGAGGCCGTCGCCCCGCGCCCCGTGGCCTGGTCGCCCGAGGAGACGACTCAGCTCCCGCCGCCGACGGCGCAGGACCTCGAGGCCGGCGACCTGCGGCGTCTCTACGGCATCCTCTCCGCCCTCTACCGCGTCACCGGCGTCGTCGGCCGCTCCACCACCCCCGAGGGCCTCTTCAGCAACGTGCTCGAAGTGGTGTTCGACATCCTGCCGGCCGACCACGGCAGCGTGCTCCTGGCCGGCCCGGACGGCGCGACGCCTCAGCCCGTGGCGGGCCGGTGCCGCGCCGCGCGCGAGCAGACGATTCGCGTGAGCGAGACGATCGTGCGCGACGTCGTGGCCAGCGGCCGCGGCGTGCTGAGCCGCGACGCCGCGGAGGACGAGCGCTTCCGCCGCGTGGCCAGCATCCAGCTCTACGGCATTCGCTCGGCCATGTGCGTCCCCATCCGCTCCCCGCGCCAGGTCTTCGGCGTCATCTACCTCGACACCCACGCCGTGGCCCGCCACTTCACGGAGCGGGACCTCGAGCTGCTGACGGCGGTGGGGAGCGAGGTGGGACTGGCGGTCGAGAACCTCCGCCTCATCCAGAAGAACCTGGAGGCCGAGCGCCTCGCCGCCATCGGCCAGGCCGTGGCCGGCCTCTCCCACTACATCAAGAACATCCTTCAGAGCATGGAGGCCGCACGGTTCCTCATCCCCCTGGCCATCGAGGAGAAGGACCAGGCCGACTTGCGCGAGGCCTGGACCGCTCTCGACCACAGTATCCAGCTCATCTCCGAGCTGGCGCTCAACATGCTCAGCTACTCGAAGCGCGCCGGCCCCCAATACGAGCCCTGCGACCCCAACGCCCTGGTGCGGCAGGTGGCGGACCTGGTGGCCCAGCGTGCGGCAGAGCACGGCGCCAGCGTGACTCTGGACCTGGACCCTGCCCTGCCGAAGGCGCTCCTCGACCGGGGCGCCGTGCACTGCTCGCTGCTCAACCTGTTGACCAACGCCATAGACGCAGCCGACCAGGGCGCGGTCCGCGTTGCCACGCGCCGGGCAGCGGGTCCGCGCGGCCTCGAGATTGCCGTCAGCGACAGCGGCCCCGGCATCTCCCCCGAGCTGCACGAGCGGATCTTCCAGGCATTCTTCACCACCAAGGGCTCGAAGGGGACGGGGCTCGGCCTCGCGGTGTCCAGGAAGCTCATCGAGGAGCTCGGCGGCCGCATCGCCGTGGAGTCGGCCCCGGGGCGCGGCGCCACCTTCACCATCTCCCTGCCGGCCGAGCCGGCGATCGAGCCCACGGGATGACGACACGGGGCGGCGGGATGCATCGAGCATGACTGGCAAGACCGTTGGCGAGTTCCGCATCGAGGCCCAGGTGAGCTCCGGGGGCATGGGCACGGTCTACCGCGCGACCCACGCGCAGACCGGCCAGCTCGCCGCCGTCAAGGTCCTCCAGCATGCCCTCGCCGCCGACCGCTCGTTTCTCCAGCGCTTTCGGCGCGAGGTCATCGCCCTCCAGAAGGTGCAGCACCCCAACGTCGTCCGCATCTACGACGTTGGCTGCGAGGGCGACGTGCACTACTACGTGATGGAGTACCTCGACAAGTCGCTCACCGACGTGATGCGTGCCGGGCCGGTGGAGTTGTGCCGAGCCGTGCAGGTCGCCAGCCAGGTGGCCCGCGGCCTGGCGGCGGTGCACGCGGCCGGGATCCGCCACCGCGACGTGAAGCCGAGCAACATCCTGTTCGACGCGGAGGGGACCGCGAAGGTCGCCGACTTCGGCATCGCCAAGTTCAGCGACGCCACGCGCGTCACCCAGACCGGCGTCATCGTCGGCACCCCCACCTACATGGCCCCCGAGCAGGTGGACGACACGAACGTGGGGGCGCGGGCCGACATTTATTCGCTGGGCGTGGTGCTCTACGAGATGGTCGTCGGGCGCCCTCCGTTCGACGGCAGCACGACGCTCGACATCCTGCGCAAGCACCGCTACACGCTGCCGGAGTCGCCCAAGAGCTTCAAGCCCGAGGTGCCCGGCGCCCTGGCGCACCTCATCCTGGGCATGCTGGCCAAGAACCCCAGCAAACGCCCCGACACGATGGCCATGGTGGCCGACGCCCTCGAGCACATCGCGGAGAACATGGCCAGCGGCGGCGTGGGGCCGAGCCGCGCGGCGAGCGGCCGCGTGCTCACGCCCGCCGAGCAGACCGAGCGCTACGAGCGCTCCGCCGCGGTCGCCGCCCGTTGGGGCAAACGCCTCGCCGCGCTCGCCGCCGCGGCGCTCCTGGGCTATCTCGGCTACCGCCTCGTCGCCTACTGGCGTCTCACCGCGGCCGACTACTGGCGCGCGGCCCAGGCCCTCGAGGCCACCGACCAGGCTCAGGCCGCCGAGGAATACGACGCGCTGATCCGCCGCTTCCCCGACGCCCCGGAGGCCACAGTCGCCCGCGGGCGTGTGCGGGCCCTCCAGGAGGAGCAGCGCCGACGCTACGCCAAGGGCAGAAGCCCCGGCATCGCGCCCAGCGACAAGGCCGCCTCGCTCCGGGCCGAGACCGCGTATATCCACTACTGTCGCGCCGAACGGGCGGCCAGGGAGGGCGACATCGCGCACGCCCGCCAGATCTACCTCTGGGTCCGCGCCGCGTTCGCCGATACCCCCTGGGGCGCGCGCGCCGACCAGCGGCTCCACGACCTCGACGCCAGCGCGCCCAAGCAGCCCGATGCCCCGCCCGGCAAGGGCGCCGGCGAGCCGAAAGCGGAAGAGGCCCCGCCGCCTCCGAAGGCCGAGACCCCCGAGGCACCCAAGTGACGAGTCCCCTTACTGAGACACCCAGTTCGGAGCGCGCCCCCGTGAGCCATGGCACCCCTGTCCCCCGCCCCGTCCTCGAGCGCATCGTGCTCTATCTGCGGCAGCTCGAGCGCTTCGGCCGCGAGGGGCTCGAGACCGTGTCGTCGGCCGAGATCGGCGAGGCCGTGGGCGCCACGGCCGCCCAGGTGCGCAAGGACCTCTCCCGCTTCGGCCAGCTCGGCCAGCGCGGCCTCGGCTACGACGTGCGTGGCCTCGACCGCACCCTGCGCTCGCTCCTGTCGCTCGACCGCGAGTGGCGGGCCGCCCTCGTGGGCGCCGGCAACATCGGCCGCGCGCTGTGCACCTACCGCCCCTTCCGCGAGCGCGGCTTCCACATCGTCGCCCTCTTCGACAACGACCCGCACAAGGAAGGCTGCACCTGGGCGCGGCTCAAAGTGCTGCCCATGAACCAGTTGCGGCGCACCGTGCGCGAGCTCCGCATCGAGCTCGGCGTCATCACCGTGCCCCCCGAGGCCGCTCAGCACGTCGCCGACCAGCTCGTCGCCGCGGGCGTCGCCGGCCTCCTCAACTTCGCCCCCACCCGCGTCGTCGTGCCCGAAAGCATCCCCGTCCGCTCCGCCGACCTCGCGGTGGATATCGAGCTGCTCGCCTTCCTCGTCGCCGACCGCGGCCGGGCGCGCCGGCCCTGACGTCTTGCGTCTGGGTTTGTTTCGGACTTGCCCATGCCCCCCGCCTTCGCCAAGGTCGCCCTCAACCTGCCCGCCGGCGATGCCTTCGACTACGCCGTGCCGCCCGACCTCCGTGCGCGTCTCCGCCCGGGCCTGCGCGTCCGCGTCCCGTTCCGCAACCGCCAGCTTGTCGGCTACTGCGTGCGCCTGCTCGACGCGCCGACCATTGACCCCGCCCGTCTCAAGCCCATCGCGGCCATCGTGGACGACGAGCCGCTGGTGGACGACGCGATGCTGGAGCTGACCCGCTGGGTGGCCGACTACTACGGCTGCGCCTGGGGCGAGGCCCTCGAGGCCGCGCTCCCCGCCGGCGTCCGCCGCCGGGCCACCTCCCGCACCATCGCCATCGTCGAGCCCGTGCTCCAGGGCGCCGAGCTTCGGGCCGCCATTGCCGGCCTCCCCGCGCGGCTGCGCAAGCGGGCCGCCGTTCTCGAAACCCTCGCCTCCTGCCCCACCGAGGAGCTCACGCCCCACCAGCTCGCCCAGCTCGCCGGCTGCTCCGTCGCCACGGTGAACGCCGCGCGCCACGCGGGCGTCGTCCGCTTCCGGGCCAAGGTCGTCACCGAGCACCCCGTGGACGACGTGGCGCCCGAGACGCCGTCCGACATCGAGCTCACCGACGAGCAGCAGCGCGCCCTCGCCGTCCTCCGCGAGCGCCGCCCCGAAGGCTTCGCCGTCGTCCTCCTCCACGGCGTCACGGGGAGCGGGAAGACCGAGGTCTACCTCCGCGTCATCGCCGACGTGGTGGCCGAGGGCAAGCAGGCCCTCGTGCTCGTGCCCGAGATCTCGCTGACGCCGCAGACCATTCGCCGCTTCAAGGCCCGCTTCGCGCGCATCGCCGTCCTCCACAGCCACCTCACGCCCGGCCAGCGCTACGAGCAGTGGCTCGCCATCCACCACGGCCGGGCCGACGTCGCCATCGGGCCCCGCTCCGCCGTCTTCGCCCCCCTCCACCGCCTCGGCATCGTCGTGGTGGACGAGGAGCACGAGAACACGTTCAAGCAGGAGGAGCCGGCCCCCCGCTACCACGCGCGCGACGTGGCGGTGCTCCGCGCCCAGCGGGCGGGCGCCCTCGTCGTCCTCGGCTCGGCCACGCCCTCGCTCGAGAGCTTCCACAACGCCCGCAGGGGCAAGTACGGCTACGTGCTCCTCGCCCACCGGGTCCTCGGCCTCCGCATGCCGCCCGTCGAGGTCGTGGATATGACCGACGAGATCAGCGAGAGGAAGCGCTGGTGCTTTCTCTCGCGGCGCCTCGACGCCCTCATGCGCCAGGCGCTGGAGGCCGGCGGCCAGGTGATGCTGTTCCTCAACCGCCGCGGCTTCTCCACGCTGGTGTTCTGCCCGCGGTGCCAGCACGCCCTCACGTGCCCCAAGTGCCACGTCCCCGTCGTCTACCATCGCCGCCGCGACGTCGCCCTGTGCCACTACTGCGGCGAGCACCAGCCCGCCACGGGCATCTGCCCGGCCTGCAAGGCGGCCCGGATGCTCCACTTCGGCGTCGGCACCGAGCGGGTCGAGGACGAGATCGCCCGCAAGTTCCCCGCCTACCCCCTTGCCCGCATGGACAGCGATACCACCCGCGGCCGCGCGGCCCACCAGCAGCTCCTCGACCGCTTCCGCTCGGGCGAGGCCCGCATCCTCATCGGCACCCAGATGATTGCGAAGGGGCTGGACTTCCCGCACGTCACCCTCGTCGGCGTCATCTCGGCCGACACCGCTCTCTATCTCCCCGACTTCCGGGCGACCGAACGCACCTACCAGCTCGTCGAGCAGGTCGCCGGGCGGGCCGGGCGCGGCCTGCGCGGCGGATGCGTCGTCGTCCAGACCACCAACCCCCACCACCTCAGCATCGTCGCCGCCGCGCAGCACGACTACCGCCTCTTCGCCGACACCGAGCTCGACCTGCGCCGCGAGCTGGGCTACCCCCCCTTTGGCCACCTCCTCCGCGTCGTCGTCTCCGCCCCGCGCCGCGACGAGGCCGAGCGCCGCTGCGGCGAGCTGGCCGCTCGCCTCGACGCCCTGTCTGGAGCCGCCCCCCTCGAGACCCTCGGCCCTGCCGAATGCCCCCTGGCCAACCTCCAGGGCAAGGCCCGCTGGCAACTCCTCGTCAAGGCCCCCGACCGCAGGACCATCCGCACCGTCACCCACGCCCTCCGTCCCTACGCCGGCGCCGCGGGCAAGGCCGTCGTCACCCTCGACGTGGATCCCATCTCGATGCTGTGAGCCACCGCGCCGCGCCGGCCCATCGCGTGTTGAAGACAACGGGGCGAGACGCTACAATCATCCGCCCGATGATCAGGAGTGTGTGTGCATGGCAAACTGGGCGCGCGTGGCGAGGACGCCTGCGACGATTCTCTGCGTGCTCGGGCTGCTGCTGATCGCGGCGATGGCCCGGCCGCTCCTGTCCTATCCCAGGCGGGTCAAGGCTCTGGCCGCCCCCGACGGCACGCGCGTGACCCTCGAGATCACCCACGAGGTAAGCTGCTTCGAGTGCCTCACCCTCGGCCTCGCGTCGGGCTCCTACGATGGCTATGGGCTCACCGTGCGGCTGGCAAGGCCCGATGGCACCCGGCACGTCGTCGAAGCCTTGTCCGACTACCTGCGCAGCGAGACCGAGGCCCGCCCCGAGCTGGTGGACCTCACCGACGACGGCCGCCTGGTCCTCTCCGCCCCGGGCGGCCGCGCCACGGTGGACCTCGCCACAGGCGAGGTGCTCGAGGACCAGTAGCCGGCGGCCAGGGCCCTCGGCCTCACTCCTTGGCTGGCGAATGCACCTTCAGCAGGTCGGCGCTGAGGACCGAGGGGCACCAGTGCTTCTCGATGTACTCGACGACGAGCTCCGTGCCGCGCTCGTGGGGCACGTGGGGCGGGCGCTTCGGGTTGTACATGGTGTCCGTCAGGTCGCGCACGAGCACGCACGGCACGCCCCACCGCGTCATCTGCTTGATGGCGAACGAGCGGTGGAGCACGCACATGTTGGTGTGCACGCCGAAGATGATGAGGGTCTTGACGCCGAGCTGCTGAAGCAGGTTGTAGACCTCGCCCCCCTTGTCGGTCACCGCGTCGGGCTCGGCCACCTCGATGGCCGGGTGCTCGCGCGTCCAGGGCCTGTGCACGCGGCAGGGCGGGTCCTCGGTGCAGCCCTGGTCGCTGGCGTCCACCGGCAGGGGCGGGTCGGGCAGCTTCTTCGGCGCGGGCGGCGCCACCTTGGGCGCGGCCTGCGCCCGCTTGCGCTGCGGAGTGTCGGCGTAGAACTTCATCGTGTCGCTCGGGGCGTGGATGATCTGCACCCCCTTCGAGCGGAGGAACGTGACGACCTCGGCCATGCGGGGGAGCATCCTGGCGAGGCGCTCGTTGGCCCCCTTGCACCAGTGCACGTCCCACACGTCGCACAGCAGCAGCGCCGTCTCGGCGACGCGGAGGTCCCTCGGCGCGACCACCTCCTTCCACTGGCCGCTGCCCGCGGGCTCCTCGACGCGGGACCGCAGGTTGAGTCGGAGCACGTCCTGCTTCTGAGCCATCTTCGCTTCTCCTGCCCAGGCCGTGGCCAGGGCTCCGCAAAGGCACGCCACCGTCGTCCATGTCCGGCTCACGACGGGCCTCCTGAACAACGCAGGTTGTGATTCGTCCGCCACCCGATATAATACGGGGGCGCATCCCGCGCTGCAAGGAGGTGACGAGCATGAGCCTGCTGGCCATCCTGGGCCTGGTGACGGCCATCGCCGCCGCCGAAGAGTGGAAGGCGCCGCCCATCGCGCTGCCAAAGGATCTGAAGCATCCCGTCGTCGCGGCCACGCCCGACGAGTTGGGCCGCCTGCGCGCCGCACTCAAGGCCACGGGGCCGGCGCACGACGCCGTCGCGCGCGTGGTGAAGCAGGCCGACGATGCGCTCGGCAAGCCCGTCAAGTTCCCGCCGCGCGGCGGACAGCACAACCAGTGGTACCAGTGCGACAAGTGTCAGCTCGCCCTCAAGACGATTGACGACACTCACCACGAGTGCCCCCGCTGCAAGACCGTTTACTCGGGCGAGCCGTACGACGACGTGGTCTACGAGCGGCAGCACTACGCGAACATCCGCAACGCCTCCAGCGCCGCCTGGGCCTACGCCCTCACGGGCGAGCGACGCTACGCGGAGTTCGCCGCCAAAGTGCTCCTCGGCTACGCCGAGCGCTACCTCAAGTACCCCTATCACGCCAACACGCGCAGCAACCTGGCCTGGAAGATCGTCTCGGGCGGCCACCTCTTCGAGCAGACCCTCAACGAGGCCGCCAGCATGGCCTCCGACATCGCGCCCGCCTGCGACCTCATCTGGGACGCGCTCTCCGAGGCCGACCGCGAGGCCATCCGCGACGGCCTGCTCGTGCCCATGCTCAAGAACATGGACAAGCACAAGGGTGGGAAAGGCAACTGGCAGACGTGGCACAACGCGGGGATGATCGCGGGCGGAGCCGTGCTCGGCGACGTGGCCTGGGTCGAGAAGGCCATCGCCCAGCCCCACAACGGCTTCGTCGAGCAGATGAAGGTCTCCGTCTCCGACGAGGGGATGTGGTACGAGAACAGTTGGGGCTACCACTTCTACACCCTCCACGCGATGACGCTCATCGCCGAGTACGCCCGGCGGCTGGGCATTGACCTGTGGAGCCATCCGACGCTGAAGAAGATGTACACCCTGGCCGTCCACTACACGATGTCCGACGGCTCGCTGCCGCGCTTCGGCGACGACGTGCACGCGTCGGCCCGCGGCTCCGCGTGGCTGATGGAGTACGCCTACGCCGCGACGAAGGACCCCGAGCTTCTCCCGCTCCTGCCGCCGTCGCCCTACTGGCAGTCGGTGCTGCTCGGGCGCGACACGAGCGTGACGGCTGACCTGCCCACGCTCACGAGCAGGGTCTTCCGCAGCGCGGGCCACGCCATCCTGCGCACCAAGGGCGAGGCCGGCCTCACCGCCGCCTTCACCTTCGGGCCGTATGGCGGCTTCCACGGCCACCTCGACAAGCTCAGCTTCGTCTTCTTCGGCCACAAGGAGGAGCTGGGCGTGGACCCCGGCCGCGCCGCCTCCCAGGCATATCGCCTGCCGATCCACCGCAACTGGTACAAGCCCACGCTCGGCCACAACGCCGTCCTCGTGGACAAGCTTCCGCAACGGCCGGCCAGCGGGAAGCTGGAGCTGTTCGCCGCCAACGACGAGTATGCCGCCGCGGCCGCCAGTTGCGACACCGCTTATCCCGGCGTCAAGCACAAGCGCCTCCTCGTCATGACGCCCAGCTACCTCCTCGTCCTCGACCAGTTGAGCTCCGACAAGCCTCGCCGCTTCGACTGGGTCTACCACAACCGCGGCACGGGCGTTCAGTGCGACGTGGCAACCGAGCCGGGCAAAGCCCCCGACAAGTTCGTCGGCATGGAATACGTCCAGAACATCAAGGCCGGCTCCACCGACGGCCCCATCCGCATCCAGTTCGCGGGCAAGGCCGTCACGACCCAGCTCACGATGGCCGCGGCCCCCAAGACTGAGGTGTTGATCGGCGACGGCCCGTGCGCCTCGATCCTCGACCGCGTGCCCCTCGTCATGGTCACACGCCAGGGCACCGAGGCCACCTTCGCCGCTGTGCTGGAGCCAGTGCTCAGCAACGGGAAGCCAGCGGTCAATGCCGCCGAAGTGGCTGGCACCACCATCACGGTCCGCAGGGGGGACTCGACCGATGAGGTCACCCTCTCAGCGGCGAACGAACTCACGGTGAGGAGTGGAGGGAAAGCAGTCCTCACGTGGTCAAGATGATCAAGATGATCACGCGCGCAACACGGGGGGTGATCACCTTGGCCAGCGGCGGGCCTGCCAGGGGGCGTTGACATAAGCATATATCTGGAAAGGACATGTCACATCGCGTCCCCCGGCATCTGACCCCGAGTCAAGATGATCACGCCCTCCGGAGCGGGGGAAGGTGATCATCTTGACGAGACAAGGAGAACTCAATGGCAGCGTCGGAGCCGGTTCGGTTCGCATTCGTCGGCTGCGGCAACATCGCGGGGCCGTATGCCGACTCGATGAAGAAGCACCCCGACAAGCTGGAGATCGTGGGGGCCTTCGACCTCAACGCCGAGGCGGCCAAGGGATTCGTCGCCAAGTACGGCGGCACGCAGTACGCCAGCCTCGACGACTTGATCGCTGACGAGCGGGTCGAGGCGGGCCTCAACCTCACCGTCCACCTCGCCCACCCCGAGGTCACGCAACGGCTGCTGCGCGGCGGCAAACACGTCCACAGCGAGAAGCCCCTCGCCGCCACCCGCGAGGATGGCCGCGCCTGCGTGGACCTCGCGGCCCAGAAGGGCCTGCTCCTGGGCTGTTCCCCCTTCGTCATCCTCGGCGAGGCCCAGCAGACGCTCAAGAAGGTGGTGGCCGACGGCCTTGTGGGCGAGGTGAAAGAGGTCTACGCCGAGATGAACTGGAGCCGCATCGAGTCCTGGCACCCCGCGCCTGCCCCCTTCTATGGCCGAGGGGCGGGGCCGCTGTTCGATGTTGGGTGCTACCCCTTGAGCGTGCTCATCCAGATCTTCGGCTCGGTGAGCGCCGTGCGCGCGATGGGGGGCGTCCGACTGCCCGAACGCACCATCGTCTCGGGGCCGAATGCGGGAAAAACCTTCACCGCGACGAATCCCGACCACACGTGCGTGCTGATGGAGTTCGCCGGCGGCGCCCACGGGCGGCTCACGGCCAGCTTCTTCGGCGTCAAGAGCGCCCAGACAGGCATCGAGGTCCACGGCACGGCCGGCTCCCTGCGGCTCGATTCCGTGGTGGGCTTCAACGCGAAGCTCGACGTGTGCAAGGCGGGCGAGCGGGAGTGGAAGCCCGTGCCGCTCCTGGGCGAGCCCTTCCCAGGCGTCGAGTGGGCGCGCGGGCCGCTCGACCTCGCGGCGGGCATTCGCGAGGGCAAGCACCTGACTTGCCCTGGCGAGGCGGCCTATCACGTCCTCGACATAACTCTAGCAGCGCTGGAGGCTTCGGAATCGGGCCAGACCGTGCCAGTGGCCTCCCGCTTCGCCTCAAGGTGACCAACGGGTCACGAGGGGTGCCTGGGAAACGAATGCTTGCAGGGGGGGGCGCCGGCCCGAGCGGAGAGTGGCAAGAATGGCTGACCGAGACACATCCACGCGCACCAGGGCCCTTCGCTTCGCCCTCTGGTCGGTCGTCTTCGCAGCGGGCGAACTGCTGTGGCTGGCGCGTGTGCTGTCGCCCGACCTTCGCTCGGCCACCATCTACGCGCTGATCCTGTCGTCCAATCTCTTCTATCTGTATAACCTCATATATCACATCAGCTTACGGCCTCGATGGGTGCAGGCGGCCTACGTCGGCTGGTATGTCGCCCTGTTCGCCCTTTTCGTGGCCGTGGCGCCTTCGGACCGGTGGGTGTTCGGCGGCACGCACCGCCTGTTGCTCTTCGGGCTTTTCCTGCTGCTCACGAGCAGCCTTTTTCACATGCCCACGGCCTTCGGCTTCATGGTGGTGCTCCTCGTGGCCTACCTGGTGTTCCCGTTCTTTGCCGAGGCCACGCTGGTACTCCTGACCATCTTCTATCTCATTGTCCTGGCAGAAGTTAGGGCGGCACGGGAGACGCGGAGCTACCTTGTCCTCACCTGCTTCGTCCTGGGCTTCGTGCTGCTCCTGGCGGTGCTGTTCCCCCTTGTGAACCTCGGGGCGAGCCGGTCGCCACAGGACCTGCGGACCGCTCTCCTCGGCTCCGACGCCGCGGCGGAGGGCACCCGCGCGGCCATGTGGATGAGCATCCAAACTGCCACCGTTACTACACTTGTGGTGCTGGCGCTCGGCGTGCCGATGGCCTATTTCCTGGTGCGAAGCGATTTCCCAGGCCGCCGCGTGCTCGACGCGCTCGTGGACCTGCCGATCATCCTGCCCCCGCCGGTCGTGGGCATCGCCATCGCGCAACTCGTCGGCAAGGAGCAGCCCCTGGGAGCCTGGCTCAACGGCAACTTCGGAATCGTGCTCGACAACGACTGGAAGGGGATCGTCCTTGCCCAGACCTTCATCAGTTGCCCCTTCCTCATCCGCTCGGCGATGGCCGCCTTCCAGGCCGTGGATCCGCGGCTGGAAAACGTGTCGCGGACACTCGGCGCCGGCCCGCTCGGCACGTTCTTCCGCGTGACGCTGCCGCTCGCCTGGCGCGGCATCTTCATGGGCTGCATCCTCACCTGGGGGCGGGCGATCAGCGACTTCAGCGCCGTCACCGTCGTCGCCCAGCACCCCGAGACCATGCCCGTCCGCATCTACAAGCAGTTCATTGAGGCGGGCGAGAAGGGGCAGCACACGACCCTCGCCATCCTGATGATTCTCCTGTGCGTCGTGGTGTTCGCGGTGCTGCACCTGGTGGCCTCGCGGACGGTTTGGCGGAACGTGCGCACTATCTGGAGCCGCGCCGGTGATTCGAGTCGTCGGCCTGAGTAAGCGCTTTGGCGCCTTCCAGTTGCGGGGCGTGAGCTTCGAGCTGGCCCCCGGCGACTACGCCGTGCTCCTCGGCCCCACCGGCTGCGGGAAGACCGTGCTGCTCGAGACCATCGTGGGCGTCAACCGCCCCGATGCCGGCGAGGTGTGGGTGGACGGGCAGGACGTGACCCGCTGGCCGCCCGAGCAGCGCGGCATCGGTTTCGTCTACCAGCGCTCGATGCTGTTCCCGAACCTGTCGGTCCGGGCGAACATCGCCTACGGCCTCCGCTACCACGGCGTGCCGCGTGCCGAGCGGGGCCGCCGAGTCGAGCGGGTCGCGGAGCTGCTGGCGATTGGGGGGCTGCTCGGCCGCGACATCGCCGCGCTCTCGGGCGGCGAGATGCAGAAGGTCGCACTCGCCCGCGCGCTCGCCATCGAGCCCCGGGTGCTGCTGTTCGACGAGCCGCTGGCCGCGCTCGACCCGCCCGCCAAGGAGGCGTTGTGCGGCGAACTCGCCGCGCTCCACCGCCAGCTCGGCATGACCATCCTCCACGTGACCCACGACCAGGACGAGGCGCGCGTGCTGGGCAAGACGATCGGCGTGCTGCGCGACGGACGCCTCCTCCAGTTCGGCCCGAAGGCCGACGTGTTCGACCGCCCCAACTCGGCCTTCGTCGCCCGATTCGTGGGCACGGAGAACGTCTTCGCAGGCCAGGCCACGGCCGAGGGCGGCCTCGCCCGCATCGAGTTGGGCTGCGGAAGCGTGGCGGCGAACACGCCCCTGACCGGCCGCGTGGGCCTGTGCGTGCGGCCCGAACTGATCTCCATCGCCCCCCAGGCGTTGGCGGCAGACGGCACAAATCGTGTCGAGGGCAAGGTGGAGGCGGTGTCGGACCGCGGCGCGCTCGTCCGCTACCAGGTGGCGACGGCCAGGGAGCGCTTCGTGGTGCTTCAGGCCAAGCGCGACTATGCGGCCTCGGCCCTCGCCGTCGGCCAGGCCGTCGCCCTCGGCTTCGAGCCCGACGCCGTGCATGTTTTCCCGTGGGAAGGTGATCAAAACGGCGGCGGTGTGCAGAATCCAATAGGACCTATGGGACGCATGGGACCGATGGGACCCGCATCCAGCCCTTCCGCGCGCCGCGCCCGGCCTCACCCGTCCCATCTGTCCTATCGGTCCCATATGTCCCATTCTTCTCTTGAGCGGCGCTGCGCGCCAACCCTCCGAGCGAGGCGCTAATGGAACTCCCCTTCGGCTGGGAAGGCGACCGGCTGGTGATACGCAAGGTGATCGAACGCGCCTTGCTGCCGCTGGGGAATACGGCCCTCGACCTCACGCCGTTCCTGATGATGGCCGGCCTGTCGGTCGTGGCCGCCTTCCTGATGCGCTGGAAGTTCCCCCATCGCCAGTGGGCGAGGCGGCTGGTGCAGACGATCTCCGCCGTCGCGCTTATCATGGGCGTCCACCCCTGCGCGTGCATGAGCCGCGACATCATCCTGGGGGCGAACGCGATGGGGCGGGACGACCTCGGGGCGTTCAAGTACCTGATCGTCTTCGCCACGGTCGCGGCATTTACCATGCTCTTCGGGCGGATCTTCTGCGGATGGCTCTGCCCGCTCGGCTTCGCGCAGGAACTCCTCGGCAAGCTCACCTCCTGGGCGCGGGGCCACAAGGAGAAGCCGGCCTTCATCTACCTCAAGTACGGCATGGGCGTGGTCTTCCTCGGCGTGCTCTTCTACAGCTCCTACAAGACGAAGCCCGCGACCTTCTCGTTCATCGAGCACGCGATGGTCTTCTACACGATCGGCCTGTCGCTCATCGCGCTCACGGTGCTCACGGACCACTCGAAGGACTGGTTTTTCAAGAGCCGTGTCCGCTACGCGATCCTCATCTCGATCTTCGCGGTGTTCATCTACGGGGTCTACGCGAACGGGCCGTTCTGCGTCTTCTTCACGGCCTACGTCGAGTGGGCGTCGCTCATCTCGTGCTTCGGCGTGCTGCTCCTCTCGATCGTGCTGATGAACGCCTGGTGCCGCTACATGTGCCCCGAGGGGGCGATGCTGGGACTGCTGGCCAACCACGCCGCCTGGCAGATCAACCGCAACGACCGCTGCCAACGCGACGGCTGCTGCGAGCCCGTGTGCCCGGTGGACTGCATTGTCATGGGCATCCGCGACCGCAGGACGTGTCTCTACTGCATGAAGTGTGTGGACGCCTGTCCCCACGGCGCACTCGAGATCGTGAACGAGCTGAGGCCCGGCAAGAAGCAGACCGTTCCATTCATCCCGAGGCCGACCAAGTACTTCTAACGGGGATGAATGGATGGTTGGATGAATGGATGGCTGGATGACATCTGCAATCTGCAATCTGAAATCTGCAATCCTGGCCCTTTGCCTCTCGACCTGTCTTGGCGCCGAAGTGGTGGACTGGCCGATGTTCGGCTTCGGACCGCAGCGGCAGGGCGTCAGCCCCACGCGCTTTGCGTCGGCGACCCTGGAGCACCAGTGGTCCACGGCGACGCCGAGGGCGCTCTACACCTACGTCGAGGGCACACCCTACTGGTCGAGCCCGTGCCTGGCCACGGTGGAGGGCCAGCCGCGCGTGTTCCTCGGCTGCTACGACAACACGGTCTACGCCTTCGACGGCGCGACGGGGGAGGATGCCTGGCAGTTCATCACGGGCGGTGCCGTAGGCGCCACCCCCGTCTACGCCATCATCGGCGGGCACCCCATGCTCTTCGTGGCGTCGAGCGACCGCTCGATCTACGCCTTCGACCCCAGATCCGGCGTGCCCGACACGAAGCGCAAGCTCTGGCAGGTCGAGACCCTCGCCTGGAAGGGCACGGTGAACCCCGCCCGAATGGCCAATCCCCTGCTGGCCGAGATTGACGGCAAGCCCGTGCTCGTGTGCGGCGTGTGGAACAACAACCGCAGCGGCACGGAGAACGTCCAGCGCGGCGAGGTCCTCGCCCTCGAGCCGGCCACGGGAAAAGAACTCTGGCGCCGGGAGATCGGGACGAGCGCCGTCGGCACGCCCTGCCTCGGCACGGTGAAGGGCGAGCCGGCGCTCTTCGTGCCCTACGAGCCGGGCGCCGTCTTTGCCCTCTCCGTCCGCACCGGCGAGGACCTGTGGCCGAAGCCCTGCTCGAGCGGCGACGAGATCCACAGCGGCATCTCGGTCGGCGTCGTCAATGGCCGCCAGCTCCTCTTCCTGGGCGGACGCACGGCCTGGGCCTACGGCGTGGACGCCGAGACGGGCCAGCAGGTTTGGGCCAGCCCCATCAACACGTGGGTGGACAGCACGCCGGCCTTCGCGGTGATTGACGGGCGGCCGACCGTGTTCGTCGGCAGCTACAACTACTTCGTCTTCGCCCTCGACGCGGCGACGGGCAAGGAGGTGTGGCGCTACCGCACGCGCGGCATTGTCCAGGGCTCGCCCGCCGTCGCCACGATGGGCGGCGAGCCGGTCGTGTGCGTCAACTCGCTCGACGACCACGTCTACGTCGTCGCCGCGCGCGACGGCCGCTTCCTCTTCCGCTACGACCTCGGCCAGTTTTCCTGGAGCCACTATCAGAAGGGCAAGACCATCTGGGCGTCGTGCGTCGTCGGCATGCTGGCGGGCAAGCCGATGCTCGTCGCCCCCTCCTACAGCGGCGTCGTCCACGCCTTCGCCGTCGGGACGCGCGACGACAACGCCGGCCCGCCCCGCGACAGCTTCTGGGACGCCTTGGGCGAGGCCTACACCATTCCCGTCGTCCTCCTCGTCGTCGCCGTCCTCGTCTTCACCCTCACGCGGTTGGTGAGGGCCCGCCGCGCAACAGGGCCGCCGGACCACACGATTGATGGCCCGCAGAAAAGCGGTTGACAAGAGACGTCCAGACGTCTATATTGTGTGGCATGAAGGCCAGACAGCCCCGCTACGCGCCCGGCCGAGTGCGGGATGCGATCCTCCAGGTCGTCTCCCTCTCATCACAACCGCTCCCTGTCAGCGAGATTGGCGAGCGCGTGAGCCAGGTGATTGGCCCGACGCCGACCTCGTCGGTTCGCTCGTACCTGCGACTGAATACGCCCGACCTGTTCGTGCGCGAGGCTCGGGGCCTCTACCAGGTGAGGCGACCGGTGATGCCCGGGGTCCAACGGGAATTCGCCGCGGCCCGGGAGTGGCGAGAGCCCGTCACAGTCGGCCAGGCCAGGCTCTTCCACGCCGACTGCTTCGACTGGCTCCGCGAGCAGCAGGATGGCAGCTTCCAGGCCGTAGTCACCGATCCTCCCTACGGGCTGCACGAGTACACCCCCGAACAGCAGGAGAAGCTCAGGAACGGCAAGGGCGGGGTGTGGCGGATTCCGCCCTCGTTCGACGGCAGCGTGCGGTCCCCCCTCCCGCGGTTCACAACGCTGACCGACACGCAACTGGAGGAGTTGCGCGGCTTCTTCTTCGTCTGGGCGCGGCTGCTGCTGCCGAAGCTCGTGCCCGGGGCACACGTCGTCGTGGCCTCGAACCCCTTGCTGTCGTACCTCGTGTCGGGGTCATTGGCCCAGGCGGGGCTCGAGCGGCGGGGCGAGATCATCCGCCTCGTCATGACCCTGCGTGGCGGGGACCGCCCGAAGGCCGCTCACGAGGAGTTCCGGGAGGTGAGTGTCATGCCCCGCTCGATGTGGGAGCCGTGGCTGGTCTTCCGCAAGCCGGTCGAGGGAAGGGTCCAGGACAACCTGCGGAAGTGGAAGACCGGCGGCTTCCGCCGCCCCTCGCCCGAGCGGCCATTTGGGGACGTGATTCGCTCGGCGCCGACCCGCAAGGAGGAACGGGAACTGGCTCCTCACCCGAGCTTGAAGCCCCAGGCATTCCTGCGACAGGTCGTGCGGGCCGTTCTGCCGCTCGGGGAAGGCGTGGTGCTGGACCCCTTTGCGGGCGCCGGCTCAACCCTCGCGGCCGCCGAGGCCGTGGGGTATGCCAGCGTGGGTGTCGAGAAGGACGAGCACTACTTCGACATGGCGTGCGACGCCATACCGAAGCTGGCGCGCTTCAGGCTCAGGGGCGAATCTCAGAGCAGGTAAACCCAGTTCTCCCTGATCTTCTTGATCCCGTCCTTGTGAAGCGTCGCGGTGCGCGTTCCAAGCTCCCCACGCGGGTTCTTGCGGAAGTCCTCCACCGTGACCTCACCCAGATAGACCTCTGTGAATGCCATCGGCCTGCGGTCGCACGCCGGCTCCGTCTGTGTGTCCACATCGTAGACGAACACGCACATCCACTGGTCTCTCGCGCCGTGGGTGTCCACGGCCCCGCCGGACTTCCTGGTCGTCTTGACCTCGATGCCGTCACTGCCAGCCTTCACCGAATTGCCGGGGTAGATGCCTTGGACGATCAGGTCCGGGTGGCCATTGAAGTAGAGGTTCTCTGTGAGCACCCGAGAGTGCTTCGCGAGACTTGCGGTCAACATGTCCGACAGGACGCCCGACATGATCGCAGGCCGCAGCATGTCGTCGAGCCTTCGCAGGCCCTTCTCGGCCAGCCGCGAGTTCACGTCATAGAAGAAGTCGTACACGTCCTGCATGGCCATCTGGAAGTCCTGGAGGCGCAACTCGTAGGGCAGGGATGCGCCCTGGTTGAACTTCCCTATGTCCACCACGTTGCGGGTGATCGCCATGCCTGTCGCCTCTCCGGTCCGCGCACGGGTTGCACCGGCTGGCGTCCGAGGGGCAGATATGCCGCACCTGCCGATCGCCGAGGTCCTGCTCTCCCACTGGATGCAGAGCATACCCCGGGCCTGCCGCCGTGTCAACCCCTGGTGTAAGAGGGCCTCCTGATGCGAAACCGGACCCGCGCCGCGTCAGTGTGGGCAGTGTGTGGCCCCACCGGGCCTACGCCCTGGAAGGCCCTGGGCTCGAGGGCGAGTTCCTGCCGGTTGGCGCCCCGTACCTGGTCGACGGCCGCGGGCCTGCACCGGTTCAGGCGCCCCCGAGCAGCCTCGTGGCGTTGCCCCACAGGAGCGCGGCCTCGCGCTCGGCCCCAAGGCCAAGGCTCAAGACACGATCCACCGCGGCCTTCTGGCTCGACCAGGGCGAGTCGGTGCCGAAGAGCAGATACTCCTTCGGGTGGCCCAGGAGGATCTCGCGGGCCTCGTTGTCGCTCATGAACTCCATCGAGTACGAGATCTCCATGTAGATGGGCCGGCCGAGCAGGTGCCGCCGCGTCTCGGCCCAGTCCTGCCATCCGCCCATGTGCGACGTGACGAGGCGGAGCCGCGGGAAGCGGTCGAGCAGCCGCAGGACGCGCACGGCGTCGCACTTGCGGATGCGGGGGAAGGCGGTGTCGAAGCCCGTGTGGCTCAGGTGGAGGAGGCCGCTCTTCTGGAGCCGCTCGTAGACGGGCACGAGCCGCGGGTCGTCCATCTCGAAGCCCTGGTAGTAGGGATGCAGCTTGATGCCCTT
>Ga0307380_10003896_pt1 | contig 20393 bp, 15 predicted proteins | sample UN3MG_FD_202239 | JGI IMG/M metagenome (GOLD analysis project Ga0307380, IMG submission 202239) | Soil microbial communities from Risofladan, Vaasa, Finland - UN-3 | ecosystem: Environmental > Terrestrial > Soil > Coastal area > Acid sulfate soil | place: Finland: Risofladan, Vaasa | collected... | reverse complement strand
GCCTACCAGTACATATAAGAAGATATTGTTTAAAATTAATAAGAGAAGCTAAAGAGAGAGAAAATTCTGAAGCTGAAAAACACAAATCTCAAACGAAATCAAGTAGTGGTAAACCAAATATACCTTCGGCCGTAAATACCGCATTGGGCAAATCAAAATCTACCGGTAGAAGACAAGCTAAAAAATAATAATATTGAAAAAACCCGTTACTTTTAACGGGTTTTGCTTTAAAAAATAATATTTTGCATATTTATATGTATAAAAAACCATTGAGGAATCCACGATGAAAAACAATAAACTTGATAAAATAATATTAGAAGAAATATCAAATGCTATTATATTACGAGAAATGAGCAAAATAGAAAAAGAAAAACATATTGGTAGCATAATGTCTCGTGTATATATGATGATTATGCGTGGACAGATAGAAGATGCAAAAAGGAAACTCGCATCAGACCCCGAATTACAAAAATTAACTGATAACTTAAATAACTCTGTTGATAGATTAGTATCTAAATTAAGAGAAGACCCAGAGGCATTTTATACGGCATTATCAAAATTAGCAGACCAAGTACCACCTAAGGAAGATTAATTATGGCCGGAAAAAAACTGAAAGCAACAAAAAAACCAAAAGGACGGTCAGCAGATGCATTTGATGTTGATGATTTGTATGGATTTATTACTAAAGCAATGGAAGACATTGTTTTAAAAACTATGAAATCTGGTAAAGATTTGAATACCACGTTATCTAAAATGCAGAAGGACCTTGCAAAGAAAGGATATACTGATACATTTGAACAAGCAAAAGCAATAGCTAAAGTGGTTGGAAAATCAAGTGAAATTCAAAAAATATTATCTAAAAAAGGTGGAGCAACACTTGCCGATTTAACTTTGGGTATAAAAAATTTATTGGCATTAAGTGATGCCGAGGCCGAAGTTGTGGCCGATATATTACAAGATACAATGCAAATGTCGAGATACATAAGAGATTTTGCAGCAGAGGCGGCTGATAATTTAACAAAACCATTCGATTTATTAATAAAAAATATTGAAAAATTACCTGGTGGTGCAATGCTTTCACAAGCACTTGGATTGAATGATATAGCAGACGATATCAGAAATAATATAGCAAACGAAATACGACAATCAATGGACAATGGAGCATCGGCGACTGTTGCATTTGGTAAAGCAGCAAAATCTACATTCTCTAAAATGGGGTCTGCAATGAAGACTGTATTTTCTAATCCTCTTCTATTATCAATTGCTGCAATAATAGCGTTACTGTATGTCGCATATAAACAGTGGGGTAAATTTATGGATGCCGCAAAAGGTGTTCGAGACCAAACCGGATTAACAGCAGCAGATTCTCTTGAAATTGCAAAGACTGCAAGGGGCGTGGCAACAGAGTGGGGGCAAATTGGTGTAGATATGGAAGTAGCTGGTAAATCGGCATCTGCACTTGTAAATGAATTTCAAATTGCTGCCGCAGCAAATGAAGAATTAGTCACTGGTGTTGGCGTAATGGTAGGAACATTAGGAGTTGCAGAAGGAAGTGCAGCAAAAGTTGCAAGAATGTTTGAAGTTATGAAAGGCGCAAGTGGTGCTACAACAAAACAAATGGCAGCCGTAGTTTCAAATGCAGCAAAGTTAGGTGGTGTTGCACCGGCAAAAGTTTTTGAAGATATGGCTCAATCAACAAAAGAAATACAAACATATTTTAAAGGAAGTTTCACCGCAGCAGCTAAAGCAGCAATTGAACTTAGACGTATGGGAACGTCAATAAAAGAGGCGGCAGCATCTGCAAAAAGTATGGTTGATTTTGAATCAAGCATTGGGGCAGAATTGGAAGCATCAGTATTATTGGGACGTCAATTAGATTTTGGTGCAGCAAGATATTATGCATTTATGGGAGATATAGAAAATCAACAAAAAGCAGTTTTAAAACAAGTTGGAAGTTTAGAACAATTTAATAAAATGATGCCATTCCAAAAAGAAGCAATAGCTAAAGCAGCCGGAATGGAAGTTGACCAACTTGCAAATATGTTAAAACAACAAAAGATTCTTGCTGGTATGGATTCTAAAAAGAAGAAAGAATATGAAGATGGTTTAGCATTATTAGAAAATATGCAAGAAGTAAATGCAGACACATTACTTATTGAAAATCAAAGATTATTTGCACAAGAAAAAATGAAAAAAATATGGGATACAATATTAATAGCATTGGCTCCAATATTTGACGTTGTATATGATGCGTTAGAAGTAATTTCTGATATTATCCAAGGCATACAGAAACATCTCAGCTCTGGATTAACATTTACACTTTTAGGTATTGCAGTAATTTTTGGTAGCGTATTAGTAATGGCTGTTAAAAAATGGGGCAAAGCTATTGCAGACGTTGCATCTGATAAAATTGCTGGTAAACTGGGTGGCGGATTATTTAAAAAAGTTATTCCTGACCCAAAAGATATTGCAGGCGCAGAAACAGCAACTGGAAAGATGGGGGGAATTGGTGATAAAATTTCTGGATTTTTCAATTCATTTGGGAAAATCGATTGGACTTCAATAGGAAAATTCGCTGTAATTTCTGCTATATTGATTGCATCACTAATAGGACTTGCTTTTGCATTGAAACAATTTGAAGGTGTCGAATGGGAAAACCTTGCAATGGCAGGAGCAGCATTGGGTGGTTTAGCAGTTGTGGCATTTATATTAGGTAAGGGGGCCGCAAATATGATTCAAGGAGCAGTTGCAGTTGCTATTTTAGGTGCATCATTAATTCCATTAGCTTTTGCATTATCACTAATGAAAGATGTTGAATGGGACACATTATGGATTGCAGCAGCAGCATTAGGAATATTCGCAGCCGCAGCAATAGGATTGGGATTTGTGTTGCCACTTGTAGCATTGGGTGCCGTAGCAATAGTTTTATTGTCGGGTGCTATATTAGCATTTGGATTTGCACTAACAATTCTTGAAAAAGGCAAAGGCGGCATGGATGTAATGATTGATGGTATTACAAGATTGGGTGCATTAGGTTCAGATTTATTTCTCGCAGCAGCAGGAATTGCAGCAATTGGATATGCACTTGCAGCATTTGGTGGTGGTTCTGTATTAGCAGGAATTGGTTCGTTCATAGGAAACTTTTTAGGTGGTGACCCAATTGCAAAATTAGAAAGATTGGCTGCAATTGGACCAAATTTAAATATAGCAGCACTTGCAATAAAAGAATTATCATCATCATTAAGTAATATTTCAGTTCCTGATATTGGAGATATAGATGAGCTTTCAGAAATAGCAGATGTAGCAGTAAAAGCAAAATATAATGCGGCAACAAATGTAAATGTTGCAGCACCAGATAATTCTGGTATAATAAAAAAATTAGATGAAATGATAAATAGAATAGAATCACTTGAATTTAAAATTGATGGTCAAGTATTAATTGAGGCAGTAACTAACAGAACATCTAATCCAGGATTTGCGATATAAAAGGAAATAAATGTCAAAATTAGTTGAAACATATAATAGAAGTATATTTGCCAATATTGGTAATACTGTATCTAAGATGCAAGCTATCAAGATACCAGACGATATTAAAATTGGTGAATTTAAAACAAAAGGTGTTTTGGATTTACAAAAAGACTTTTTTAAAGAAGTTGTATTACCATATGGTACAATTTTAGAAGAACAAAGTAATTTTGGAAAAATTATTGTTAATCCAACAAAATCTATTGTAGATTTATTTACTAAAATTACTCATGATGTCAATCAACTCGTAGTGATTTCAGCAGACAGCAATTTATTAAAATTAAGCAGTATATATGATGATATTAAAGACCCAAATAAAACTTATTTATTGGATTCAACAGTTCCTACATTAAACAGTCTCGATACAACATCTGTATTGAATTTCAATACAACTGATATTAATTTATTACATACAACTCCATTATTGGAGTCGGACACGCAAGACCACAAAGAATTTGAAACAACAAGTGTATTAAAATTTAATAGTAAATTTGATGATATAATAGAATTTAAAACAACATCAGTATTAGATTTTAATAGTAAATTTAATGATATAGTAGAATTACCATATTCGAATGTATTAAATTTGAGTAGTAAATTTGATGATTTAATTATTAAAGATATTGGTTCAGTATTAAAGATATATGTCGCATCAAACTTACCAAGTACTGTTCCGGGTGTTGTAGATTTCTTTGAAAATATCTATGCCACAGGGTTTACACCAGATTTACAAAAAGGTCAAAGTCTTTATGATGTGAGTAAAATTAGTCCCTATAATGTGATGCCAGACACTCCAAACAAGCAAATAGGTGAAATAGTTGAGATGTCAGCAACTCCAAATAAGGAAATAATTGACATCGTTCCTATACCAGAGACTCCAGAAAAAACTCTCACTGATATAGTTGAAATGCCAGCCACACCAGAGAAAAATGCCGGTAATATTGTTGAAATGCCTGATACACCAACAAAGCCAATATCAGATATCAATCCGCCTGCAGAAACACTTGAAAAGATGGCATCAAATATTATTGAAATGCCAGGAACTCCAACAAAAAATACCGAAACAATAATTGGCATTACTGATACTCCAGAGAAATTCATATCACAATTAAATTCGCCACCAGAAGTTCCAGAAAAAATTAAATTTATTGCAGATGATGCAGATTTTCCTAATAGATATTTTATGGGAGATGTTGTTGGAAAAAATCCTAATACAGGAATTGTTAATTTTATTCCAGATTTATATGCATTCGGTTTCACACGAAATCTACAGCCATATATTACACAATTTAAATTGGATTATGGAGATATATCATATGATGATAGACCAAGATTTGGTAAATATACAATACCATCTAATTGGGCACAACTTCATCAAGTAAATTTTATTCCAGATGTAAAGGCAGATGGTTTTACATTGGGGGCATTAGAAGGGCAAACAAAATTTAAACTTACCAGGACGTTTGACGAGATTGGTAATGAAACTACATATGTACCAAGTCAGTGGGCCCAAACTATAGATTTGGATGAAAAATTCAGTAATATACAAGATAGATATGATAATAAAGTATATCCATTTGGAGGAACTGATGATAAAGCTTTATATCAATTTAATTGGAACATACCACCTGGATATCCAGGAGTATTAAATCAATATGCAGTATATTTTTCTAAATATCCACCATTAACAAATGTAACATATAAAACTGTTATTGATTGGGCATATAATCAGATTATTAGGGTTCCACAAGCACAAACATTATATAACCAGGGATTTCACACTCCACTTGTACCAATAGGAACAACATCATTAATAATTCCTCCATATAAGTATGCAAATGATAGATTGCCAACATGGGCAAATATATATACAAACACACTTTCGGATGTTGGTTCAACTCTCGTCGCAGGATTTTTATCACAACAAACAATAGATTTACTCGATAGATTAACTGATGCCGACTTACAACCATGGAAAAAGAGTCCAGTGGTATTTCATCAATTAGCTGGTGAAGTATATTGGACAACACATGATTTGGGAAGTGCAGTTAGAAATTCAAGAGAATGGTTAATAAATCAAGGCTCTAACCTTTTTGGAAGAACATTGACTGAATATTTTGTTCCAAAAATAGAATCTGCAATTGGTAATGTAGTATCATCATTTTTTAATAGCGCAGTTGAAGCAAATCTATTAAATGATGATAAAGTTTTAATGCTTTATCATATATTAATGGGCACAAAATATACAAAATCAAAGGCATTCTTTGATAGATTGGCAGTAACATACAACAGCAAATATTCAGCAACGGGTGATAACGCAGTTAATTTATATACTCTCGAATACAAATATAGTGATGGTGGAAAAACATTAGATAGATTAAATGCAATTAATTATGCAATACCATATGTGAAAGATGTTACAACTGCAGTAGATGAATTATTTGGCGTCGATTTGACCATATCATCATATGAATATGGACAATTAAAAAATATTTTAAGTCTTGCAAAAAGTGGAATTGACACAACTTTAATACCAATTGGACTTCACCCAAATACTTTAGAAAATAGGTTCTTAATGAAAAAGGATTCTAAAACATTTGGTACATATACAGAAGACCGAAATTATTATTCGAGTGATACTCCAATAGAAAGTCGAACATATGTTTATGACGGACCACCATTAACAGATTCCATTAATAAAAATTATCCAGAAACACCAACTGCAAAATCAGATTTAAATGCATTGACTGTAGATACACTTGCAGATTTTGAGGTTAAATCGGTATTAAAAAATATATACAATGATTTTTCAGCTGCACACAGGGCAATAAATGATGCCAGTCGTGAAGATAGTTATTCATCATTGATGAAAAACAAAGTTAGAGATAAGTTATTGGAGAGCAAGGGATTTCCATCATACGAATCACAATTTTCAGATAAGAAAAATAGATTAAATATGATACAAATGCCACAATCTGATGATGCTGATAATGTATTAGGTATAGAAAAATATGAAGATAAATATGACTTAATTGATTTTTATTTTGAGGACTTGTCATCATTTTCTGATGCAGAGAAACGAGAATCAATTGTAATTCCATTTAAAGCAATATTAACAACATTATCAGACGGAACAAATGCAAATTGGGCAGCACAAGATTATATGGGTCGTGCAGACAAGTTTTGGATATATCAAGGATTTGACAGACGAGTTGCAATTAATTTTGAGGTAGCAATAAACAGTAAAGACGAATTTATATCAAGTTGGAATAAAATAAATTACTTACAAGGTATGTGTTATCCAGTTGAATATCCTGCGGAGATTTCACTCAAAGCACCTATAATGGCATTAACTGTGGGAAATTTATTTGAGAGAATACAGGTAATTATGAATAGTATAAATTATAGTTTTGATGGTAGTACTTTGTGGGAAATTGAACCTGGATTCCAATTACCAATGTATATTAAGATAGCAGTAGATTTCACAGTTATATATGCAGATACTCCAAAGGCAGCATCTCGTCATATAGGTCAAAGTCAGGAATGGATGAAACCAAAAATATTTTCATATGATGGTGATAATAAACAGACGAGTAAAAATAAAGTAGATATAGTTGAAACTGTGGCCGGAAAAATTATTCCAAAAAAGGAAAATATTGATAATAAAGCAGCTAAAGATGCACTCTCTAAAACACCAGTAGGAATTTCAGATGATATTGAGAATGTAAATCGTTTTTCCGGAGGTGGATTTGGACCAATAGGCGGCGGCGGATGGTAATTTATTAATCGGAGAAAATAAATGGCAATTGAAAGATATAGCATAAAAAATTTAATAAAAAAGTCGGATACTGGAAAAAATGTATATAAAACAGTATTGTATCCTAAGATACGAGTGTCTGATAATGATGTATATATATTTGCAAAACAAAACGATAGATTAGATTTATTAGCAAAAAAATATTATGGTGATGTAAATAAATGGTGGATTATAGCACATGCAAATAAAATAAAAGGTACATTCTTTTTACCAGAAGATTCCCAATTAAGAATCCCAATGGATATTAATAGTATAATAAATGATTATAGGGACTTAAATTAATGGCAACAAAACCAAAAATAAGTGATACTGCGCAATATGATATACTTATATACAATGATTATAAGGATGCCAGTGTTAATATTTATATTCCAAAAATAAAAATAGAAGCTCCAAAAAAGAGCGATTATAAAAAAGGATACTGCTATAGATATTTTTACCAGCAGTCAAATGATAAAAAAGCATCTGTTAAAGAGATTCCACAAACAGAATATGATAAGATACAACGAAATTTTTTATACCGAACCCTTAAAATAAAATGGAAAATAATAGGAGATGCACAAGTTGCAAAAAATATAAATACTAAGGTTGCTCACACTGCTGACAAAGTAATGCCAGGAATAAAAGATGTTTTATCAAGCAATTTTTTATTATTTTGGCAAAACTTACCAGATACTGCAATACAATTTGATGTTACGAATAAATTGCCTAAAATACCTATAAAAAAAAAGCGGTTTAATGTTGAATTAGTATCCGCAGTTTTATTTGATGAAAGGGGATTTATATATATATTAACTGAAGGTTCTGATATAATTTACACCGAGGATTCAATAGGAATTTTAGCACAACTATAAAGGACAAAAATGCCAGATTTAGAAAATGATAATGAACAAGTAAATGACCAATCCGTCGTCTATGAAGGATTTCCTTTTATATCTAACGTAGATAACTATGTACAGACAGAACTGACATATCGTGCGGAAAACAGAAATCGTGCCGCAACTCCATATATAAAAATAACACCGGGATTTTCCTCAAATTCAACTCCCGGAGGTAAAATTGTTATGAAAGGAATTGAAGCTCCAAATGATAGAGACCCATCTACATATAAATTCAATGAATTATACAGACCAGATGCATTTTACCGACCACTTGCTGGCGTTAAGAATGTTACAGTTGACTATAAAAATGCGTATGGTAGTACGAGAAAAGCTACAATATCTTGGGTATGTCATTCAGTAGAAGATTTGGAAAGATTGTCACCATACTTTTTAAATCCAGGATATACTGTTTTGATTGAGTGGGGTTGGAGTGACATGGCAAAGGCAATGATTACTAATGACCCCGGTATTAAACTTGATAATGCATTTAGATATGGAAAAGCAGGACAGCGTTTTACAAATGGAAATTATGATTGTATGTTAGGTGTAACCACAAATTATTCATTTTCAATGAATCGTGATGGTGGATTTGAATGTACAACAGAAGTTATTTCAGCAGGATATTTAATGGAAGGTATGACGATACCAAATCAATTTACAACAGATTCTACGGATGCAAGAAAAAGATTTTTAATGTCTCCAGCTGGTGGTGGGTTAAATGAAGACCAAGCTAATGAACAGGTGAAAAACGAAACTGAATTAAAAGAATCAACTGAGGACGCAAGAGTAGAAACCCTGCAGTATTTTTTAACCGAACGATTGCATACAAAAATTAAAGCTGATAAGGATATATATAATAATGCAAATAATGTATATGATGATTATTTTATCTATAATCCTATAGAAGGGCATGAAGATGATAGTTTAGCAAACGCATATATATCAGAAAATATAGATGATGATAAAAAGACTATTGATGATGTAAAAGTAGTTACACCAGATAAAGCCGAACTTGTATATCAACAGAAAGAAATTTTGGGTTCTTGGGTGGACCCATTTTCGGGTTTATTGGTTCTTACAACAGACTATATTGATGACCCATCGAAACCAAAAGTACTAAAGACAACTAAGGGAACACAGAAAGAAATCGAAACAATAGTAAGACCTGCGCAATATGCATCTTGGGGATATATTGAAGATGAAATTTTAAATCCTCACATTAACATTGCGACATCAAATAGTAAAAAAACTTATTTTAAATTTGATAGTAGAAATAGTAAGATTGCAATGCATAAGAATTTAAGAACAACTGATTTGGGCGTATGTTTAATACCATATGATGGCGCTCGTGTTCCAGACATTAGACGAGGCGAAACAAATGATGATACATATAATTATGGATATCCAAGAAGAATTTTAATTAATTTGGATTACTTTAGAGAAACAATGTTAAACGCAACAACTGTAATGGAAGGTGTTCTTGCAATATGGTCTGGAATAAATGATGCTTGTGTAAACTATTGGAATTTTAAATTAAAAACAACGGACCAATTTTATGATGATACTGATAGACAGGAACAATTAAAAGATTCTGATAGAATTAATCAAATAGTTCCGAAGACAAATGTTTATGTTACAGCAGAGCCAATGACATTGCAATCTTCAAGGGAATTGGCTCCAGATGAAAACGAGTCTGCACTAAATAAATATTCAATTATAGATATAAATTATGCAGACAAAGTTGTTGGAAAAAATAAAATAGAGGATGGAAATGTTTATATATTTAGAACAAAAGGATTTTCTATTCAAGGCAGTGAGAATAAATTTACAAGTGTTGTTCGTAATATAAATTTCCAATCCAAATTATCGAGTCAGGCAGCATTGAATGTATTTTATTCGGCTCAAAATTCTGATGGTAAGGTTATGGGAACTCCACAAACAAATACATTTAGAAGTTTATATGATTTTACAATAGGAGAGGCAACAAATAATATATTAAAAGATACATTTGCATTACGTCCTTTAAAAATTGATTCTCCTAAAATGGATAATGTTGATGGTGTACCATTAAGAGAACCTGGAACTACTACTGAACTTGTATTACAAGAGCAATCTCCATATGGAGAAACATTGCAGAGATTTTTACCAATAGCAAACGGTGATATTAAGCCTAAACGATTTGTTTATGATGTTAGTATTCCATCAAAAAAAGAATTTATACATTTAACTGGAATAGAAGGAATGAAAATTGCAGTATTGTTAAATGACCCACCACACCCAGCAATAAATTCAACCGCATTGGTACCTTTAGATTGTGATGTTGAATTGGAAGGAATATCAGGACTTAGAATAGGAAATGTATTTACAATAGACCATTTACCATCAATATATCAAAAAAAAGGTGTGTTCCAAATAATTGGTATTACTGATACTGTTGATAAAAATTCATGGGTAACAAAATTGAAAAGTCAATTTAGAGTATTTAATGATGTTAAATATAAACCTCTAAGTGCAGTTCCAAAATCTTCAAGAAATGTGAGTAATATTCCTATAGGAAATATAACTCCAGATGAACTTGTATTTTATAATAAAAAACAAATTCATTTAAAGACTACAGACGAAGTTGTTGATTTTGAAGCACTGAAAACAAAAAATAAAAATTTGCGTGAAGTTTTGCTTAACGCAAATGCATACAGTATGAAATATTTTAATAAGGTTGTCACAGTAACGGATATTCACAGAAAGAGAGAAGAATCGATAGCAAATCCTGGCTCGAAACATTTAACATGGGAAGGAGCAGATTTACGAAGCGATAAATACACTGCTGCTGAGCGTGTTAATTTTGAAGCGTATCTTAAAACGCAGGCAGATTATGTTTTGTATCATTTTGGTACTGGTTGGCATTTCCATATTGAGGTACGTGCGTAAATAAAAGTAAATTGCGTTTTGTATTAAAATTTTTATATTTATCCGTAATAAAGGTTACATAACATATGATAATAGAAACACGAGAAGAATTCCAACAATTTTTTGATTTGTATAAGGATAATAGCGTAATCCTTATACCAATTTTATCTGATAATGAGCGTAATGCTTTAAATAATAAACTATGCTTATTATTCGTAAAAATTTTAAATTCACCAAAGTATTATATCCTTCCATTCACGCATAGTGAAGCCAACAATTTGGATTTTAAATTGTTGGATTATTTATCACACACAAACAATAAGAAGTATGTTATAGATAAGAAGCAATTCTTAAATATATCTCCAATGGAAAATCTAATAGATGTCAATATACTATTTTATCTGAATACAAATAAGATTACAGAGATACAACAGAAGTATAGTAAAGGTGAAATGTTTTTAATTAGTAGAAACATGATGGAAACTGCCGGTGATGTATATGATTCTATTCCCATATTAAAGATTAAAGAAAGGCTTGTTCCATATTCTGATAACATAGAATTTATTATTAATTCCAATTTGGAGTGTGATACACGGTCATTTGATTTCTTAAATAACAAGACAATAGAATGTTTGCATAAAATAGAAAAGAATGGCATTTATGTAAATTCTGATATACTATTGAAATATCACCCACAATACAAAATGCACATAAGTAATAATTATGTTTATACAGATTACAATATATATACTTCAACAGGAAGACCATCAAATAGATTTGGAAACCTCAATTTTGCAGCATTAAATAAAGACAACGGCGAAAGAGAATTTATAGAATCCAGATTTGGAGACGATGGCAGGTTATTCTATTTTGACTATGATGCATATCATTTAAATCTTGTTGCAGATTTAATTGGATATAGTTTTCCTCCCGACACATCAATACATGAGTATCTTGGAAAACAATACTTTGTAAAAGAAGAATTGACAGAAGAAGATTATGATGAATCAAAGATTGTATCATTTAATATATTATATGGTGGTATTCATGATACTATTGCAAAAGCTATACCATTCTTCGCAAAGACACAAGAATTTATTACAAAAATGTGGAACGATTATCAGAGAGACGGATATATCAGAACCAACGTATCAGGCAAGAAAATATACCTTGACAATCTGGACAGCATGAGTTCCAACAAGTTATTTAATTATTATTTACAGAATTATGAAACCGAGCGGAATATATTAATTATAGAAAAGATACATCAAATTTTAGAGTCGTATAAGACCAGTCTTATTATGTATTTATATGATGGATTTTTGCTTGATTATTGTATCACCGACGGTAAAAAATTATTTGACGAGATAAAAGAAACACTTGAAGATGGCGGGAAATTTAAAACAAAGCAATATGTTGGGAAAAACTTCAATAAAATCACGAAAATTGGTTAAATTATTAAAAACCTTATATTTATTTGTATAATATTATATTTGAGGAACATTGTAAAAATGGTTGATTTTAACATAGAAGAAATACTTTTGGAAGCATCATATAAAAGTAAAAAAGGATATTTGGATTTATCCTATAATGAAGATGTTAAATTCCTTGAGAATATTATGTACGATATGAAATATCCTTCTAATTTTATTGAAGAATATGTTGATGATTTAAAATATGAAAATATGAAGCGTCAAATATATAAACTGGACCCATCAAATTTGGATGAAGGCATATTAGATAGCATTAAAAAGTTTATATCTACATCGTGGCAGAAATTAAAATCTATTATTAGCATATCGTTTAAGAAAGCATCGGATGTATTATCATATGATGATAAATTTGAGCAAGAATATACTATTGTTGTACCACGGCAATTATTGGAACATATTGATGCTGCAAATTTAATTTTAGAGGCAAGCAAAAAATTTGATGCTATGAAAGGTTATTACAATGAAGCGTTAGTGTGCCAAATTATTTGGGAATACACAGGCGACAAAAATGTAGTAAATATAGATAAGAAGAAACATAAAGAGCATAAAGATGAAATAGATAAAACGGTAAGTATATATAAAAATTTGATAAAAGATAAAAACATATTATTACAGGCCGAAATTGGCAGTGAAGCGATGTCCAACTATTTAATAAATTCAGCAAAGTCTGACGGAGTTGTAATTGTTGATATATTTTTATCTGGAATGGAAAAATCAGTTGGTGAAAAAAAGGATATAAGTATTATAGTTAAGCGTGGAATGTCAGCAGAAGAAATTAGAAATTATTCATTAAAATTGTATTCTAACCTCGAATTAAATTTATCTAATATGACACTGACAAGTTTATTGTATAATTTAACAAATCCTTCCGGAGTGCCAGAGAAACGAGGTCGTAATAAAAATGAATATAGTGAAAAAGCTAAGAAGATGCAAGACAAATTATATGCAAAAAATAATAAATATAAGAAAGCATGGGACAACGCAGATAAATTAAATACAGATATGAAAGAATTAAAAAAATCTTTGGAAAGCAATCACCCAAAGGTACAATTACTTAGAGATAAAAGAGGCTTTTATAGGAACATTTTAAATCCGGCTCATGCTGAAATGGCATTTAATGTACTTAAAAGTTTTATTAAAGACGGAAAAAATAAAAAAATCTTTGTTAGAAATTTATTACAATCTATTGGTTTTACTAATTCTGATACCAGAATGTTATTGGCAGTAATGTCAAAAAAAGGTGATAACATTGTTGTAAAACAATTGGTAGACGAACATCCAGAATTTGATTTGTCAGATATAAATTTAACTAAACCGTCAGGTATTACTATTAGAATAAATAATAGAGATGAATTAATCATAAAATTGAATTTTAAAGAAGGAGAGCAAGAGCATGTTTCAGGACAGGTACAATTTTCTAAAGTAACACCAGTACCACCTGATTTCTGGCAAGGCCTCATATAAATTATAGGAAAAACTATGGAAACACAATTGCTTGTCACTTTTACAAAATTAAATAAATTATCTAATACTACATTGGAAATTAAAAGTTGCTATACATTAGCGTTTAACAAAATATATGTATTAGAGAATGCTATTGATAGTAAAGAATTAATTTGTAGTTATAATATAGATGTAAAAGCAGGTGTAAATGGTGATATACCATTAAACACAATTTCAGTACATCGTAAAAAGGACACAAACACCATTTATACAATTAATGCATTAAATTATGTTATAGCATTATTGAATGATGGTCAAGTAGATAACAAATTTCCTGTTCCGTGGGAAAATTATAAAAATATGATACTTGTGACTAATACAGACGGTCTTAAAAAAATTGAAACAAAAATACATTCGGTGATAACCGTTTAATGGAGAAATGGTAATGAAAAAAACAATTAAAGAAACAAGAGAATTGATGGATAATGTAAATGAATTCTTATCAGAAGCCAAATCGGCATCAGAGCAAGCAGCAGAAGAATTTAAAACCGCATATGCTCAACAACTTGCCTCAAAATTAGGACCACAATGGCAATCTAAAGGTACAGACTGGTCACAAAATAGTAATATAGAGCAAATTATTCATGACTTTGTATACCAATTTGTAACAGATAATCATCCAGAACAAATGGGTGATGAAGAAAGGTCAGAAGCGTTTGTACAGAGCGTAATGCAGTATATTTAATAGAAAAAATTTTACTTTGAGCGTAAAAAAGTGCATTAATGCTTAAAGTTTCTATATTTATCCATACACAATAATGTGTGTGTATAATAAGTTACATTGTTAGATAAGTTATACTTATTTAATGAATGATACTTAACAAATTAATTAATTAATCAATGATAAATTAGGAGAAACATCATGCCTATAGATTTAAATCAAGTCCGTGATAGACTTAAAACCCTCGAAAGTCAAACAAAAAAACAAGACTCATTTTGGAAACCAACACCAGGCTCACATGTAATTAGAATTGTGCCGTATAAATTCAATAAGGAAAATCCTTTTATTGAATTGTTGTTTCATTACAATATGGGTAACAAGCCACATCTTTCACCACAATCATTTGGTCGTCCAGACCCAATAGTTGAGTTTGCTGAAAAGTTAAAGGCAAATTCAAGTAAGGAAGATTACAAACAGGGAAAACAACTTGAACCAAAATTAAGGACTTTTGTTCCTATTGTCGTAAGAGGCAAAGAGAACGAAGGCGTGAAGTTTTGGGGATTTGGGAAGACCGTGTATCAGGAAATTTTAGGTTTAATTTCAGATGCAGAATATGGTGATATAACTGACCTTACGACCGGCCATGATATTACTGTTGAATTCAAGTCAGCAGAACAGGCTGGAAAGAGTTTTCCTTCAACAACAATTAGACCAAGACCGGCTAAGACAAAACTTGTTGAAAGTAGCGAGCAATTAAAAGTATTGTTCGACACACAAAGGAATATTCTTGATATTTACAAAGAGCCTTCATACGAGGACTTAGAAAAGGTTCTCGCAGATTGGCTAAGCGGTGGTTCTGCTGACACTCCAGCAGATGGTAGCGGGGAAACGGTTACATCTTTTGCATCAGCAAAAGAAAAAGCAAAAAACCAAGCTTCGGGTGACAACCAACCAGTTGGTAACGCAACTACAGTTGATAACATCGAGGAAGACCTCGATAAGTTATTCGCAAAGTAAGGAGATAGTTTATGGCAAAGAAGAAAAATGGTGAATCGGAAGATGTATCTTCCGATTTCACAAAAGGTAGTATTCGAGACGAACTATCTACTTTAATTAGTAAAAATTTATCCAAAACTTTTAAAGACCAAGCACAGACTGTATGGTATTTAGATGGACCAGAAGAATCTCCAAGTGATATAGCAGATTGGGTTTCAACTGGAAGCTCATTGCTTGACTTAGCAATATCTAACAAACCACATGGTGGTGTTCCAGTAGGAAGAATAACAGAGATTACAGGTCTTGAAGGTAGTGGAAAATCTCTTGTTGCAGCACATATACTCGCAGAGACACAACGTAAAGGTGGCATATCTGTTTTCATAGATACTGAAGCGGCAGTTAGTCGTGAATTTCTTCACGCAATTGGAGTCAATCTCACTGATATGATGTATGTTCCATTGGAAACAATCGAAGATATTTTCCAAGCAATTGAGAATATAATCAATTCTGCCAGAAATAGTAGTAAGAATAGATTAATCACAATAGTTGTAGATTCTCTCGCAGGTGCAACGACAAAGGTTGAAATGGATGCTGATTACGGTAAAGATGGTTACGCAACAACAAAGGCAATACTTTTATCTAAAGCATTGAGGAAAATAACAAATCTTATTGCGAAAGAAAAAATTTGTCTTATATTTACAAATCAGTTACGAACAAAGTTGAACGCAATGGCATTTGCTGACCCATGGACAACAAGTGGTGGTAAAGCAGTTGCATTCCATTCATCTATTCGGGTTAGATTATCCAACGCAGGTGCATTGAAGAAAAAGGATTTTGGTGGAGTTGATGTGATAGTTGGAAACAAATTACAAGCTAAAGTTACGAAGAATAGGCTTGGACCACCACAGAGAAAAGCGTCATTCGAGATATTCTATGATTCAGGAATTGATAATTATAGTGGTTGGGTTGCCGTTCTAAAGACATATAAATTCATCAAAGGTGCAGGCGCATATAATAAATATAGTTTATTAGATGATAAAGGTACTGAAATTGAAGAATTATCTTTTAGAACCGCAGAATTGCCAACGATATTTAAATCTCGTCCAGAAGTCAAAGATGCGATGTATAGCGATTTATGTAAAATAATGATTATGGATTACCAACTGAATGGTGAAATAAAAATGGACGATGATATTGAAATTGACCAGAATGAAGATGGCGGAGCAGAATAATTTTAATGATTAAGTAGTATTGGTCATTATAATCAGCAAAAAGGCGGGCAGAAATGCCCGCTTTTGATATAAAAATTGACACGGCAAGAAATATTTTTTTAGGATACCTATAATAAATTGATGCGATAGGATGCGTCATAATAAAAGTTAAAAAGGATAAACAAGCAATAGGAGTTTGTTATGTTAAATAACACCAGTAAACTATTTTTCCCAAAAATAGAGTTCGAAAAATCTACGGAAATAAATCACAATTCGGGTGATAATAAGATAGTAAATTTATATTATCTCGATTGGACTCACAAAGAGAAGAAGTGTAATGACGGCGAAACCGAATTGCCATTTCGATATGAAGATAAAATCAAAAATTTAAGATTCGCTATATCTGATGGATATTTAAAAGAAATCAGACGAACATCATGGTCATCCGTGGAGGAATTAAATATGATGCGTGCAGTAGATTCTTCAATGAGACATTTATATTTAAAACCTGCTGTAGGATTTGTTTCGGTCGCATTCAGATTATTATCAGATTCATTATTTGATACAGAGACAGGGTTTTATTACCGCAAATCAGATAAGATTGTTATACCACACATTCTTTTATATAAATTTTGGAAAAATCAAAGACAAGTTCCATCATCTATGATAATGGATTATACTGAAATTCCGGAATTAATGACAATAGCATCAAACGAAGAATTATCAGATGAACAAGAGCGTGATATAAACGAATTCTTGGCATTTTTCAACGAGGATATAAAAATAAAATAGGAGTTATATGGATAATATTATATCTTTAATTGATGAATTCGAGACGTATTTTAGAGGAAAAACTTTGATTGGATTTGAGAGGATATATTTTCCTGCAACAGAAAACCATGTATGTCATACAGAATCAATGTCAATGGATAAATTTTATACAAACGACGAGATATTTAATTTATTTTACGAAAAGTTTAAAACTATAAATAAAAAATTATATATATTGGGTTTCTTTAAAGACATAAAAACCCCACGATATTTAATTAGATATTATACAAAATAATTAGGAAGAAAATTGATGGATTATATAAATAAAAAGGAAGAATATTTTACTATTTTTGAGCAGTTAAAAAAGAAACATAATGAAATGCCAGTTGTTTCTATTAATAATAAAATTTTAGTAGTAGATTTTTTAAATACATTTATCCGTTCTTTCACCGGCTCACCGGCAATGAATAACAATGGCGAGCATATTGGAGGCATTACAGGATTTTTATATTCAATCGGAAGTGCAATACGAATGTTTGGAGTCACAAGATGTATTTTAGTTTCGGATGGCGAGAATAGTGCCGCAAGAAAGAGAAAGATATATCCCGAATATAAACAAAAAAGAAGTGTTAAATTTAATGTAAATCGTCAATATGATTTTAAAGATAAGGACGAGGAACACAAAGCAATGCATTTACAAATCCAAATTCTATTAGAGTATTTGGAACAATTACCATTACAATTGGTTACGATAGATTCAACAGAAGCAGATGATGTTATATCATATATTGCCAAAGAGGTGTTTTGTAAGAATGAGAATGAGGTTATACTCATGTCATCAGATAAAGATTTTCTACAACTTGTAGATGAACGAATCAACGTCTGGTCTCCCACAAAGAAAAAGCTATATACACCGAAATCCGTTCTGGATGAATACGGTGTGCACCCAAATAATTTCTTATTCTACAGAACCCTTGATGGCGATAAATCTGATAATATACCTGGTGTTCAGGGCGTTGGATTAAAGACATTAAAGAAACACATGCCATTCTTATCAGAAGAAGCAAAGACTGATATAAATCAAATACTTTCATATGCAGAGAAGCAGAATGAAGGAAAGAAGAAATTAAAATTCTTTGAGAATATAATACAATCAAAAGATGTTTTACTAATGAATGAAAAATTAATGCAATTAGAAATGGCAAATATATCAGAGAGTAATAAAGCAAAGATACGACAACAATTACAAAAGAAAATCGCTTTACTAAATAAACCAAAGATACAACTTATGTATATGAGAGACGGTTTATCAAACGCAATACCAGATATTAATTCTTGGTTATTGAAAACATTCACCCAATTAAATTCATATTCGCAAAACCAAAATGGAGAAATTTAATGGCTCTTGATTATTTGAATCAATATGGAAATACATTCCAATTAAAAGTTATCGCAAATTTATTAAAGACAACAAATAAAACTGGAGACAACAATGAGTTTATTGCACAGATATTTGATATATTATCTCCAGATTTCTTTGAGTCGGATGCAAATCAATTTATTGTTTCCAAGATAATAGATTATTACAAAAAATATTTAAAACCTCCAACAACGGATTATTTCAAGGTTGAGGTTCAAGCATTAGATGATATAACAAGAGAATCTGTGGTTGAAAATATTAAAGATGTATATAAATATATGCATGGCGCACCAGACTTAGATTATATTAAAAGCGAGTTTTTGGAATTTTGTCAAAATCAAAACATGAAATCAGCAATACTTGAATCGGTTGATTTAATTAAAAACAAAGATTACGATGCAATTAAAAAACTTGTTGATGATGCATTAAAGTTTGGAAAATCAAAGAGAGATTTGGGACACATATACGAAGATATGGTTGATGACAGACTTCTTAAAAATCCAAGGACACGAGTTATGCCAACTGAATGGCCAATCATAAATGAAATAACTGATGGTGGCATTGGCGCAGGTGATTTGCTTATATTTATAGGCGCAGCTGGTTCTGGAAAATCATGGGCATTAGCATCATTCGGACATCATGTATTGAAGATGGGAAAAAATGTTTTACATTTTACATTAGAATTGAATGAAAATTATACTGGCATGAGATACGATTCTAAACTTATGGGAATACCATCACAAAATTTAAAATATCATATTGATGATATAAAAATGAGAGTGATGTCTGATATAAAAGGTAAGTTGAGAATAAAATATTATCCAACAAAATCTGTTGGTGTGTCCGCATTAAAAACACACATAAATAGATTAATGAGTTTTGGGTTTGAGCCAGATTTAATTATAGTTGATTATGCAGACATACTTCGGTCAGACAGCGCACAAGCAATCAAAGGCGGTTCATATTTTGAGGCAGGTGGTATCTACGAAGATTTAAGAGGAATGGCAGGCGAGTTTCAGGTGCCAGTAGCAACAGCATCACAGGCACAAAGAAGTGCAGCAAATGATGATATAATAACTGGCGACCAAGTTGCAGAATCATACAAAAAGATTATGACTGGTGATGTTGTAATTTCCATTTCAAGAAAAGTAGAAGATAAGTTGGCGAACACTGCAAGATGGCATGTCATTAAAAATAGATATGGTGTT
>Ga0307380_10003892_pt1 | contig 20414 bp, 18 predicted proteins | sample UN3MG_FD_202239 | JGI IMG/M metagenome (GOLD analysis project Ga0307380, IMG submission 202239) | Soil microbial communities from Risofladan, Vaasa, Finland - UN-3 | ecosystem: Environmental > Terrestrial > Soil > Coastal area > Acid sulfate soil | place: Finland: Risofladan, Vaasa | collected... | reverse complement strand
CTTTTAAATCATCAAAAACAAGTCCACTTTTAACTTTTAAATGACAATCTAAAAATTATCATTGACATACACAGTTTGATGTGGTAATTTATTGGAATCGATAACAGAAAATTACCGAGTATATAAGTGGTAAATTAGAATAATACTTGCATCTTTATTAAAAATATATGGTATCGATGTTAGAAAAATCAAAAAAACAGGCTTCAAGAAGATAACAATTAAAGAAGTAGCAGAATTGGCCGGGGTTTCCAGGACCACAGTATCAAGAGTTCTATCAGGCGGTAGTTTTGTAAGTAAAAATACAAAAGACAGAATCTTAAAGATTATTGAGGAAAAGGAATATAAGCCAAGCATCATAGCTCAAAGTCTGAGAACTAATAGAACCAGAACGATAGGTTTGGTTTTGGCAGATATAGAAAATCCATTTTACTCAAGAGTCGCGAAAGGAGTAATCGATGCAGCGGAAGCAAAGAATTACAACGTAATATTATGCAACTCTAATAATGACATAAAGTCAGAGGAGAGAGATATTAGGACACTAGTAGAAAGAGGAGTAGATGGTCTTCTTCTTACCACAGTTGAATTAAAAATGAAAACAATTGAGAATCTGAGAGATAAAGAATTCCCCTTTTTGTTGGTAGACTGCAAACTGGATATTCCAGGTGTAAATTATGTTGTTAGTGACGACTATTATGGTGCAGAGTTAGCTACGGAGTATCTGATTGAGCTTGGTCATAAGAAAATGTTTTTTCTTGGTAATAGAAAGTTACTTAGTTTGAGAGAGAGATTTAGGGGATTTAAGGATACACTCAAACGTCACAAGATTAAAAGTGATAATATCTTTGTACCCAAAAAATTTATCAATATATATGGTATTTATGATATAGATAAAATAATTAAATATCTGCTAAGCAGAGAGGAAAAAATTACTGCTATATTTGCAGGGAATGATTATGTGGCTATTAAGACAATTGAAACAATTACTGACAACGGTTTTAAGGTACCTGAGGATATTTCTGTTATTGGCTATGATAATATCAAAATCTCATCCATGGTAAAGGTGCCCCTTACTACAATCAGGCAGCCGAAATATTTGCTTGGTAAGTTAGCTACAGAGCAGTTATTAGAGATATTAGAAAGTAGGTCTGATATAGAAGCAAGAAGGATTATTTTGAGGCCGGAATTAGTTATTAGACAATCTTGTAAGAGAATTTGAAATTAAAAAGGTTGATGGAAAGGAGGTTTTAACTAGCTGATTGTTAAAATAGGAGATTTTAGGAGGTGGTAAGAAAAGAAAAAAGAAACCAATTTAATGGAAAGGAGATTTGTTTACCTTTTAGATATTCAGTGAGTTAGCCAAAAGCAAACAAATCTCGTAGGTAAGTTTATTAAAATCTGTTTAAAAAGTAAAACAGAACAAGGACGGAAAGGATATGAAAATGAAAAAATCATTATTATGGATAGTAGTTGTAGTAATGAGTATTTCAATGATTGCAGCTTTTTCATTATACGGCTGTAAAGCAGAGGAGGAAGCAGCAGTTGAGGAAGCAGCAGCTGAGGAAGAAGTTGCAGAGGAAGTAGCAGTTGAGGAAGAAGTTGCAGAGGAAGCAGCTGTAGAGCAGATATATCGAGAGGGTTATTTTGCAGGAGGACCACGCCCAACTTTTATCACAACCAGTGATCATCGTCTAGACATTACAGTAAATGAACCACTTGTAGCCATTACCTGGCAAGGTGGACTGAAAGAGTTACTTGCAGAATCTTATGAAATGAAAGAAAACGGTAAGGTTTGGGTTATGCATCTACGAAAAGATGTAAAGTGGCATGATGGTGAAGATTTTACAGCTGATGATGTTGTTTTTAGCTATAATGCCTATGCGAATCCGGAAGTTGGTTCCATATGGGCATCAAAAGCTGCTAGTATTAAGGGTTTTGAGGATGTTCAAAATGGAACTGCTGAGGAATTAACAGGAATTAAAGTAATTGATCCCTATACTGTTCAAATTGAGCTTTCAAATCCGATACCTTTATGGATAAGGATTGAACAGACTTATCTTGTTATTTTTCCTGAGCATTTACTAGGTGACATTCCTGCTGACGAACTATTAGGTAACGATTACTGGAGAAATCGTATTGGAACAGGTCCTTTTAAGTGGATTGATTTCAAAGAGGATCAGTATATATTGCTGGAGCGTAATGAAGATCATTATCTGGGAGCACCGAAACTAGAGAAACTTATATATCAGATGTATGCTGAGACTACTACAATGATAAGTGCTTTGGTTGCAGGGGAGATTGATACCACTGCTTATGAAGGAACAGTTATTTCTCCACAGGAAGCGCCAAATCTTGCAGAACAGGAACACCTTGAAATTGTAAAAATGGAAAAAGGTTCTCCGGCATTTATAATATTAAATCATGATAAGGAATGGAGTGATGTGAGAATCCGCCAGGCTATCCGTTATGCTATCGATGTTGATAGTATGCTTGAGGCAATTTATCCAGGAGCAAAACCTGCTTATACCCTTCTTCCTCAAGAATGGACCCATCCTAACGATATGAATACCTATGATTATAACCCTGAAAAGGCCAAACAGTTGCTTGAAGAGGCAGGTTGGTCAGGAAGAACAGTTGATTTTATCTATTATTTCGGTGATGAACAAAGCAAAAATTTGGTTGCTGCCATACAGCAATATCTAGGTGATGTTGGAATAGATATTAAACCAAGATTATTAGAAGGTGGTGCTGGGTTTAATACTGCGGAAAATTCCAAAGATTTTGATATGGGTCTTGTTGGTCAAGGCATGGGTCTTGACCCATCAGGGGGAGAATTCGTTATAAAAACTGGAGAACCCCGTGCTCATGGTTATTCAAATCCAAGAATTGATGAACTTTTACAAGAAGGAAAGCTTCTAGCAAATCAGGAAGAAAGAGAACCTATTTATCAAGAAATATCAAAGATATATAATGAAGCGCTTCCTCAAGTGCCTCTTTGGTATGATATAAGGTTTCTTGGTTTTAACAAAAGAGTTGTTGGTTCTGCTGAACACTATAGAGAGCAAAAGTTAATTTACTTTAACATGCCAGTTTATAATGAAATTGAAACTTGGTATATTGCTGAATAAAAGAATTAATATTAATAAGGAAAGAGATACGATACTGGGAACATTCAAACGTTCCCAGTATCGTATCTAAGGGATAAAGCATGTGGAAATATATTATTAGACGTTTATTGATTTCAATCCCAGTACTATTAGGAATTACACTTGTCATCTTTTTATTAGCAAATTTAATGCCTGGAGATGTGGTAGATTTCATGATGTCTTCAGAGGCCCCAATGAGCAAGGATTTAATACCTCAACTTCGGGAGAGTCTTGGATTAGATCAATCTATTCCAATTAGATATGTATTATGGTTGAAGGAATTGTTAAAAGGAAATCTTGGATATTCCTATTTGACTTATGCTCGTGTTGGGTCGTTGATTGCAAAAAGAATACTTCCAACTCTTGAGCTTATGGGCATATCATTACTAATTTCTGTGGTAGTTGGAGTACTATTGGGTATTATTACTGCTTTAAAACAGTACAGTTTATTAGATTATATATTGACTGTATTGGGATTTTTAGGGCGTTCTATTCCTATTTTTTTTATAGGGATGTTGTTGATTTATTTCTTTGCACTAAGGATTCCTATATTTCCGGTAGCGGGTATGATTACTGCTGGAGCTAATAGAGGTATCACTGATAATATATGGCATCTGATTCTTCCCCTTACTTCTTTATCAATACTTAGGATTGCGGAGTTTTTACGATATTCAAGAGCAAGTATGCTTGAAGTATTACATAGTGATTTTATATGGATGGCAAGATCTAAGGGATTAAAGGAGAAGTGGGTAATTTTCCGTCATGCCTTTGGCAATGCATTAATTCCAATAATAACATTGCTGGGTTTAAATATACCTGTTCTTTTCAGCGGAGCTATCATTATTGAAACGGTATTTCAATGGCCTGGCCTTGGTACTCTTTTTATATTTTCAATAAATCAGCGGGATTATCCTGTTCTTATGGGATTATCTCTAATCTTAAGTATCATTGTGCTATTGAGTAATCTTCTTACCGATATTATATATTCTTTTGTTGATCCTAGAATAAAATATGAGTAGGAGAAATATAATCTATATGAAATTATTAAGGAAAAATCAAGAATCTAAAAATCTTTCAAATTCTTATCTGCTAAAGGGAGAAAGTTTTTTTGTAAAGTCTTTCAAACGCTTTAGAAAACATAAGCTTGCAATGTTTGGACTTATTATGCTAGGAATAGTGATTATATTATCTCTGATTATTCCACTATTTAATAGTTTAAGTGCATTTGAATTGAATTTTAGTGAAGTTGGTCAAAGACCTTCTTGGAAACATCCCCTTGGTACGGACAATATTGGGCGCGATGTTTTTGCAAGGCTTATTCTCGGGGGACGAGTTTCTCTTGCAGTTGGATTCGTATCAGTGCTTATATCGACTTCGATTGGGATCATTTTGGGCGGGATTGCCGGCTACAAGGGTGGCATAGTCGATAATATTATTATGAGGTTAACAGATACTATGATGTGTTTCCCATATCTTGTAATAATAATTGTCATGGTAGCTGTTTTGGGACCTAGTTTATACAATACCATACTCGCGATAGGATTATTATCATGGACCGGTACCGCAAGAATCACCAGAGGCCAGTTTCTGTATCTTCGAGAACTACAATTCATTGAAGCAGACATAAGTCTAGGTATTAGAGAAGGTAAGATAATTTTTTTTCATATATTACCAAATGCATTTAGCCCAATAATTGTTAGTGCTACTTTTAATATGGCCAATGCAATTCTCATGGAGGCGGGTCTATCATATCTTGGTCTTGGTGTTCAAGTACCTACTCCTAGTTGGGGTAATATGCTAGGAGATGCACAAAGTGTGACAATTTTAGAGATAATGCCATGGATGTGGATACCAGCAGGAGCCATGATTGCTATTACGGTACTTAGTGTTAATTTTATTGGAGATGGCCTACGGGATGCCTTGGATCCAAAAATGAAATTGTAAGTAGAAAAGGAATATATGATGCCAGTTTTACTTAAAGTAAAAAATTTAAAAGTACATTTTGAAACCTATGAGGAATATATTTATGCAGTCAATGGTATATCGTATACACTAAATTCAGGTGAAACCATTGGTATAGTAGGTGAAAGTGGATGTGGTAAGACGGTTAGCATAATGTCTCTTTTACGCTTGATAGATATGCCACCAGGAAAGATAGTAAGTGGTACAGCGATATTTGAGGGAAAAGATTTACTTTCAATACCTCAAAAAGAGCTGCAAAAAATACGTGGAAATAAGATTGGGGTTATATTTCAGGATCCTATGACAGCATTCAATCAGGTTATGACTATTGGTGACCAGTTGATAGAAGGCTTAATTGAACACAAAGGTATGTCAAAGAAAAAAGCACTTGAAGAAGCAAAGAGGCTACTTGATATTGTTGGTATAGCTAATCCGAGAGAGAGACTTCGAGATTATCCGTTTCAATTTTCTGGAGGAATGCGTCAAAGGGTAATGATTGCTATAGGTTTGATTTGTCAACCGAAAATAATCATAGCTGATGAACCAACTACTGCACTAGATGTAACAATACAAGCACAAATTATTGATTTAATAAAGCAAATAAGAGAAGAGTTTGGGACATCAATAATATGGGTAACTCATGATTTAGGGGTTGTGGCAGGAATAGCTGATAAGGTTATGGTAATATATGGAGGATATATCATAGAAGAAGCACCTGTAGATATGCTATATAATAATCCTAAACATCCTTATACTCGTGGACTACTAGCTTCTCTCCCGAAAATTGAGGGTAATGATAGAAAGAGATTAGATTACATTAGCGGACAACCGCCATATTTGAATAAGTTGCCAAAAGGATGTCCTTTTGAACCTCGTTGTTCTTATCGAATTGAAAAATGTGCTCAAGAAAACCCTATGCTGACTATCAGAAATATAGAGGGTAACCATAGGGTTGCTTGTTGGTTGGGTTTAGAATAGAAAGGCTTTGGGGAGATTAAAAGATCATGAATGAACAACCAAAAGAAACTAAAAAAGAGACCATATTATCTGTCAAGGGATTAAAAGTATATTTTCCCATCAAAAAGGGTATTATTTTTCAAAGACAGGTTGGTTCAGTAAAAGCAGTTGATGGAATAGATTTTTCAATTAATAAGAAAGAAACTTTTGGATTGGTTGGTGAATCTGGATGTGGAAAAACGACAACTGGCAGAGCAGTTCTACGTTTGATTGACGCCACAGAAGGTACAATAATGTATAAAGAAAAGAATCTTACCACCCTTTCAAAAAAAGAACTCAGACCTCTTCGAAAAGAATTACAGATGATATTCCAAGATCCTTATTCTTCATTAAATCCTAGACAACCAGTTCTTGATATAATATCAGATCCACTTATTGATCATGGGATCATCAGGAAAAAGGAAAAGCAAGAGAGGGTAGAGTATCTAATGGGGTTAGTGGGTTTGGACCCCAGATTCATGAACCGTTATCCAAATGAATTCTCTGGTGGGCAACGTCAGCGAATAGGCATAGCTCGTTCTCTAGCTATGAGTCCAAAATTTATTGTTTGTGATGAACCAATTGCAGCTCTTGATGTATCTATTCAAGCTCAGATTATAAATCTTCTTCAAGATTTACAAGAAAAATTAGACCTAACATATTTATTTATTGCTCATGATTTAAGTGTAATTCGACATATAAGTGATAGTATTGCTGTTATGTACTTGGGGGAAATAGTTGAACTTGGAAGAAAAGAGGATTTATTTGAAAACCCAATGCATAGCTATACTCAGATATTATTAAGTTCTGTTCCCATACCCAATCCTGCCAAAGAACGTGAGCGTAAAAGGATTATTTATCAAGGAGAAGTTCCAAGTCCTGTAGACAAACCCCCTGGTTGTGCTTTTTCAACAAGATGTCCTCTTGTCACAGAAAAATGTAGACGTGAAGAGCCGAAGCTGAGAAAGATCACAGAGGATCATTGGGTAGCTTGTTTAAAGTTGTGATTTTTGGATAAATGAGAAAATAGATCTTTTAATAGTGCCTATAAACGGCAAAGGAAATCCAGATCCAAAGGATGCTTCCTATATAACTGGCTGGGTAAAGCCTGAAAAAGTAATACCTTCTCATTTCTGGATGTTTGCCGAGCACGGTGGTGACCCGGGTGCTTTTATGGAACACTGCAGGAGTATTGCACCTGCATCTGAAATAATAATCCCATCTATCGGGGAAAAGATAGTAATATAAACAATTAATCAGATATTTAATTTGACTTGTAATATTAAAAAGATCAGGAGGAACAATGACAGGTGAAAGGAAATTTTCAAGCAATCTTAAAAAGGTCAAAGGTAAGTTAGAAAAGGGCGAAGTTGCTATAGGGACCCATATAAAAATAGGGAATCCAGTGGTAACAGACATCCTCTGCAATTGTGATTTTGATATCATGTGGGTAGATGGTGAGCACGGACCTATGGACAGGAAAGACATAAACCAGCAGATAATAACCATAAGGGGCGCAGGTATTGCTCCATTTGTAAGGGTCCCCTGGAATGACTCGGTCCTGGTAAAACCGGTACTGGAGATGGGTCCTGCAGCTATTATCTTTCCTTTTGTAAGGTCGGTAGAAGAGGCAAAAAGGGCTGTAGAGGCATGTAAATACCCGCCACGGGGAATAAGGGGTTTTGGCCCCATGAAGGCAAATAATTACGGGACGATGGACAGCAAGGAATACCTTGAGCTTGCTGACAGAGAACCCTGGGTGATAGTTCAGATAGAGCATATTGACGGAATTAAGGATTTGAAGAACATAATAAAAGTGGATGGAGTGGATTCTGCAGTGATCGGCCCCAATGATCTTTCAGGTTCTATAGGGCTTCTGGGCCAGACAAGGCATCCTGAAATGCTAAAGCTGATGGATGAATATGCAGCTGTATGCCGTGAAGCAGATTTTCCATTTGGGACCAGTATAGGGTTTGACCGGAAGAATGTAAGTGAATGGATAAAAAGAGGAGTCAACTGGATCTGTGTCGATGCAGATGCTTCATACCTTTTAGAAGGAGGTCTGAACACTCTGAATAGTACAAGGGAGATAATAAGGGGTTCAGGCAGGTCTTAGAAGGATTGGATAAGACATTACTGCCAGTTTAAGGGAATAATTAATTTATCAACTATATTAAGATAGGACTTTATGGCATCTAATGTAGAATTAAAAAATTTAAAACAAAAAACAAAACTTCTACGCTCATACATCATGACAGCCATAACAGCAGCCGGTTCCGGTCATACCGGTGGCTGCATGTCGTCAGCGGAAATAGCAGCTGTACTGTATTTTAATATATTAAATCATAATCCTAAAGACCCCAACTGGGAAGACAGGGACAGGGTTTTCTGGTCAGTGGGCCATAAAGCCCCTACCATCTATGCAGCCCTTGGGCTTTCCGGTTACTTTGATATTGATGACACAGTGACCTTAAGAAAGCTAGGTTCACCCTTTGAGGGCCATCCCAATGCCCAAAAACTTCCCGGAATAGAGACTTCCTCAGGCTCTCTTGGTCAGGGATTGGGAATCGCTGTGGGCTCAGCCCTATCAGCAAGGCTAAAGGGCAAAGATTATTATATATACTGCATCCTGGGAGACGGGGAGCTAAATGAGGGATCTGTATGGGAAGCAGCTATGTCTGCATCCCATTACAGTCTAGACAACCTTGTAGCAGTAGTAGACAGAAACAGACTCCAGATAGATGGCTATACAAAAGATGTTATGAATCTTAAACCGCTTACAGATAAGTGGAGAGCCTTTGGCTGGGAAGTACTTGAATGCAACGGCCATAATATAGAAGAGCTTATACAGGCTTTTAATAAAGCTAAAACAGTAAAGGAAAAGCCTTCTGTGATAATCGCCCATACAGTTAAGGGAAAGTGCATATCCTATGCCGAGGATGTCTGCTCCTATCACGGTATGGCCCCAAAAGATGGCATAGAGGGAGATCAGTCTCTTGATAAAGCTATTAAAGATATCAACTGCTTACAGTTTACAAAAGAAAAGGTAGATATGCTTCTTTCAAAGGCAGAATCCTATCAGGAAAAGATAGATAAAAAAATATCTTCCCTTGTACCAGAACTTTCAAAAGACTATTTCTGGAACAGGCAGGATATCATGAAAGTAAATATGGAACCTAACCGAATAGGTTTTGGCAAGGGGATAGAAGAAGCTGGAAGAGATCTTAGAGTAGTTGCACTGGGAGCAGATATATCAGATTCCATAAAGATATCAGATTTTTACAGGAACCACCCTGAAAGAAGTAACAGATGGTTTTCCATGGGAATAGCCGAACAGAATATGACTACTGTAGCAGCCGGGCTTGCCAAGGAAGGGTATATTCCCTTTATAGGATCATACGGGGTATTTATCACAGGGAGGAACTGGGACCAGCTTAGGACAACTGTTTGCTACAATAACTACAATGTAAAGATAGTGGATGCCCATGGAGGGATATCAGTAGGACCTGACGGTGCAACCCACCAGACGCTTGAAGACATATCAAACCTCTATTATCTTCCCAATATGAAGATAGCAGTACCAGTTGATTCAATAGAAGCTAAAAAGGCAACCCTTGCTATTAAGGATATAGAAGGACCAGCTGCCATAAGGATAGCACGTGAGGCTACTCCTGTAGTTACCACAAAGGATACTCCCTATGAATTCGGCACAGCCAATATCTACTGCTACAGAGGCAAAAAGGGAAACTTTTCACATGCCTTTGACTGCTTTCTTTCTACAGAATACAAAAATGAAAGTGAAGATATCTCCATAATAGCATGTGGTCCCATACTCACAGAAGCGCTTAGAGCAGCATATATCTTGAAGGAAGAATATGATATAGAGGCAAGGGTAATTAATATGCATACTGTTAAACCTGTTGACAAGGGTGCTATTATCGATGCAGCCAAAGAAACAAAAGCCGTACTTACTTGTGAAGAACATCAAGTAGGCGGATTTGGCAATATTGTTGCAGGCATTATTTCCAGGGCTAAAATAGATAAACCCTTAAATATGGATATGATTGGGGTAGAGGACAGGTTCGGTCAATCCGGGGCACCCTGGGAGCTTATGAAGTTATTTGGGCTAACTGCTGAGTTTATAGCTGAAAGTGCTTATGGGTTAATAAATGAATGATGAAAGATATATATTTTAATTTGAATATCGGAAACCGATGGATTAAAAGAAAAGATGGATTGTAAAGTCTATAAATCGAAATACCGTAATACCGATAGTTTGGTAATACAAAATTAATTGACATAAGCTTTCCACTTTCTGTATAGTGGAGATTGGGAATATGGATGATTAAATTAGTGTCCTTTTAAAAAATAATTACTGTCCGTTTAAAACAATATTCGGTGTCCGATTAATTTAATATTCAGTGTCCGATTTCACAATAATACGCATTTTGAACATAAATTAATTGAAAAAAATTCCTGTAAAGTTTATTCTGAGTTAAGATAGATAGATGTCTAGATTTTGGGGTTCATACCACTTGCCTGCATAAACTAAGGGAGCAAGATTTGAGATCTTAAATTAATGAGCGACAACTTACTTTAAGGTAAGTCCGCAAAGTAATTAAAAAATTACTGTTTTAAGATTTATTCAAATCTCACTCCTGATACTTATGATATCAGGAATAATTTTTCATATAAATAAATTTATTATTATTACATTAACACGATTAGGGCTTCACGAAATTAAAAATTCGGAAGGAAACTTTTAACAAACCGAATTTTATTAGGTTCTTTGACAAATGAGGAAAAATAGGCAACAGCTAAGACTGTGATATGGGAGATAGTGCAAAGATTTGCCGTAGCAGCCAGACCTATAACAGAAGGCTTTTGCATAAGAATTGAAAGCAAGCGGGAAAATACCCTTTCACTACTGCTTCTCCTGTTAAAATCCCTCTTAAAAGCTTCGGATCCATAATCAATACTGCCTCTAATAGTCTCATCTACATCGACCCTTAAGTATCTGTAGCAACCGGTGCCATTTATAAACCGGGGATGAAACCATGGGCAATATGGATGGTCCTTGGCAAACTTCTTTGAGCCTTTTATGGGACAGACAAACTTATGGCGCTTTCTGTTCTGCTTTCTGTCCCACCATATACCACGGGAAAGCATCTCAAAGCCGGCAATGCATAGAGGTACACCGGAGGAGGTTAGCCTGGTGGTAGAAGGGGCGCCCCTTCTGGGGTTCTTAGAAATCCTGGGTCTTGCACCAAGACTCTTTACTATATATTCAATAATAGTAGCTGAATCATATTTTGAATCAGCTACTACCGCGTAAGGATCCAGAGCAAGACTCTCTTTTACAAATTTAAACTGGGGTATTACAACACTTGTCCCTCTCACATTGGCAGGAAGGGTTACCTCGCAAAGAGGCATTTCGGATTCAGTATCATTTACAATATGATTGCGGTATCCCCAGAAAAACTCTACCTTGGCCTTACTGGAGACAAAGATGGGAAATACTCCAATACGGCAGTCAGGGTCATTTTTAGGGGGTCTTTCCTTTACAAAGCGGCTCCTGACATTGGTCTTTAAGTTATTCTCTTTAACATTGGCCTTTATAGGACATGAGTCTACTGAGAGATATCTACCCTTTATGACTTTTAATTCTATTAGCTTCCTAATGAGCATTAGCCGGACTTCCTGAAGAATAGAGTTATCAGTACTTTTAAGATAAGAAGAAAACCTCTCTACTGGTATTGGCTTATCCCCCGGGACAAATCCCAGAATAGATGCAAGTGCTGGCCGCTCATAAAACTCGGCCGAAAGATCACTCAAGCTTGCAATGGACCGGAGATTCTTAAAGATAAGGGCTCTTAAAATAGCGGCCCTACTTACGGGCTTTCTTCCAACACTGGTACCCTTTTCAAGTAAGCTAAAGTCAAGTATAGAGAAAAATAGCTCATATCTTCTTAGCGGTTTGTCAAAAATATCCTCGAGATCAAATAAAGCAGGCTGATACATAACCTACACCTCCTAATTTCGTGAAGGTCCTAAAAAAATTGAAACAAACAGTATTAATTCTAAGGGGGAGGAGGTAAAAAAGTAAATCAGCAAAACCTAGATGGGATAAGGCTTGAAGCTTATTCTAAAAATTAAAAAAACAAGGGTTTCACGAAACTACAGGCTTAAGATTTTTGCCCTCCACCCCCATCTAGAAGACCGAAATTGGCCATTTTGGCCAAAAGTTACCTTCCGAAACCCGCATAAATAAAGGGTTTTAGAAGGTGGAGGGCAACTCTAAAATGGGTAGTGCCTGAAACCCGTACCAGTAAAGGGTTTCAGAGTTTCGTGAAGGCCACTTAACACGATAGATAGGAGGAAATAAATGTCTACAGAAAAAGAACTATTAGAAAAACTAAAGGAATATGACACCCCATCGGTTACAAATGTAGTCGCAACCTACCCCGAAAACCCTCTTTGCCTGGGATTCTACAACCCATGGACGCAGAACTGGTATACCGATCAGTCCATCCGTTGCATGTTCCCCGAGCTAGGGCGAACTGCAGGGTATGCAGTCACCTGTGTTTTTGGACTTCCTGACCCGAACTACTGTCGCCTTACTTTTATGGATGTTATTGATGCCTTAGAACAATCCAAGAAGCCAACTATTCTTATTACCAGGCAGATATTCCCACCAGAGATAGCCGGTAAAGTTGGTTTATTCGGGGGTAACATGACTACCGCATTAAAATCCATTGGATGTGTTGGAGTAATATCAGATGGTCCTTCACGGGATATCGATGAGATACGCCCGATGAACTTCCAGTACATGCTTACCGGTGTTACTGCCGGTCATGGAGACATGGCAGTACACGCTGTAAATATTCCTGTATCAGTGGGAGGTATGGATGTTGCACCAGGTGAGATTATTCATATGGATGAAAACGGTGCCTGCAAGTTCCCTGCTGATAAATTAGAAGCCGTAGTTACCAATCTTGAAGCACTGGCCAAGGAAGAGGAAGCCCGTATGTTGGCACTGTCAAAGGCAACAACAGCTTCCCAGATAAAAGCCATCTTCGGCGGTCATTCATACGGCGATAAGAAATAATTTATAAGAATTTGCTTATGGATCACCAAAGTATCAAGCACACATGGTTACCATAATCCCTATAATAACTATTAAACTGAAGTTCCCAGGACACTCGTTAAAAAATGGCTTAATAACAGGTATTTAGCAGAATTTATTGGTTTTTTTCTGTCTACTTCTTTTCTGGTCCACCATATCCAGGCCTACAAGCTCAAGTGCTTTTTCCTGAGTCTGATTGGGCCTGGTAATAAGAGTAAATGGGGGGAGCTCAGGAATTGCCGGTACCCAGGCATCGTTTGCCACTATCATGGCCAATTCGGACAGCAGGGTCTGGAAACTGTGGACAGGAGTACCATCAGGGAGTTTTTTGGTACTTGCCTTATTAAGAGCACTTGCCAATCGCAAGGCCGGCAGTACCGGTGAACCGGCCTGGTGCTCACCTGGATACTGGTCATCGAAAAGTAGGCTTCCCCATGCCTCCCTTAAGTGCCATTCCACGTAGTAAGCCAGCATACATAGAAAGACATAGGCTCTTACCCGGTCTTCTACGCGGTGATGAATCGGTCTTATCTTTAAGTCGACTCCCTTGAGGGTCCGAAAAGCCCTCTCTGCTAAAGACAAGCTTTTATAGCTTAGAACAACCTTTTGCGGTGACCACTTTTCTTCTGGGACACTGGTACGAATAACATATAACCCATCCAGTGCAGCCTCCACAGCAATACTCTCTTCGCTACGTTTGTAGCAGAATCTCCCATTGCTAACAGTGAACTTAAAATGCTTGGCCATTTTGTACTTATTGGCTACTCGCCCTAACGCTTCACCGATCTTGGCTGCTTGCTTAAGTCTACCTGCAGCAACACGCTTAGCTAGCACGGCAAGTTTTTCTTCCGTGGCAGCCAAAAGCTCCTGCCGGGTCCGCGCTCGGTCTTCTGACAGATAGGGATTACGGCAAACCACAAGCCGCTCCCCGGGATAATCAGTTGAAGAGATTTCGGCCAAGTCTCGCTCATCGAATAATGAGAGCTGCAGGTCGCCCTTTTCTACCAGACGCTTAATTGATGGCCCTCTTAGGGCACGTACCCAGCCGATACCACCAAGCTCTTTTAGCTTGTCTATACGTCCCTGGGTAAGCATCCCTCTGTCACCGGCAAGCACGAAGTGCTCTACACCAAAACGCATTCTAAGCTTATTTATCTGATCGTCCACCGTCTTAGGGTCGCTGGTAAAGCCAGGGTAGACCTGTATGGAAATGGGCCGGCCTTCGTCATCGGTCATCAGCCCATAGACAATCTGGAGCTTGCCTTTCTTCTTATCGCAATTATAACCGTAGGCAGCCAACGCACAATGTGAGCCCTCATAATAGCTTGAGCTTACGTCGTAAAGGCCCAGGCTTTCCTCGCCCAGATGGCGCTGTGCCAGCTTACTTTCAATAGTAGGCTGTCTTTTAACAAGCCAATCCATAGCCGTATAGAGTTCATCCTCGTCGGCATCTTGGACCTTAAGTTCCTCCGGAAGTGTCGTATTGTGCCACCAGCGTGTCGTAGCCAACTTGGTCTGCGGGTTAAGGATCCTGGCTACAATCATTGCCTCCACCAGGTCACGCTCCCGGCAAGGCTTTAAACAAATCAACTCCGCTAAGCCGAGATTCTTAAGCATCTTTCTTACCGCTGCCACATGTCCGTAGGACCGGGACCACGTGATCTCGATAGCTTCCCTAACAGGAACAAAAATGTGCCCTTGCAGACTCTTTTGAATAATTTCCCGCGTTGTATCGGGCAGTAATGTGAGGTTAGTGATAGTTTGCTGTTTCACCTTGTTGTCTTCACGATAACTTCTTCGAAGTAAGTAGGTATGGTAAACCTTATCCTTGTATTTGCGCTTAATATCAGCTAAATAGAGGCCTTTATGTTTTTTGTCCATGTATAAATAATAGCATAATATAGACCATTTGCCAAGGTTTAAATTAATATTTTACTGTCTACTTATTTTACCGGTTATTGCCAATAAACCCAGCAATCATGGGACTTTGACCCAAAAAGGTCTGGGAACTTCGGCTTAAAAGGGTGGTCTTACCGGCGCCATCAGGCCCGAGGAGGCCAAGGATGCCTCTGCCTTTAAGATCCAGGGAGATGGGTCCAAGAACAGTTTTTGATCCAAATGTTTTAATAAGCTTTACAGACTTTATCATTTGAATGATAGATCCAATATAATACCACTTTTTTCTTTAGGAAAATGATACCCAAAATACAGATAATCTACAATATTTTTAAAGGTCCGGCCACAAATATTTTAGAATATCTTTGAAGTTTTATTTAAAAAGACTTTACATATATTAAATATTTCATTCAAACACATTCCGGCTCTGAGAATATATATAAGTAATAAAAAATATAAATATTACTTGATATATCAGATAATATATAGTATATATTGAACATGCAAAAAATAAAAATAGATGTTAGCAAAAATTCATTAGCCCAAATAGTATATGAGAAATTATTAGATAGGTTAATGCAAAATAAACTGGTTCCAGGAAATATTCTAAATCGCCGAGAGATTGCAGAATCCCGATGAAATTGGGAACCACCCCCGTCTGGGAAGATACATAAAAGATCCTCAGAATAGCAGTATTATATGTGAGTTTTACAAGCTTATTGAAAAAGCTAGAAATAATGGTGACCTAGCTATTCCCTTACCAGAAACTGGGATAGGGATGTCTCCTCTCGTCCGGGAGGGAGAGTTTCATGTGAATGCCACTAGAACATCAGATATTGATGGTACTAATGTAGAGGATCTCACTCGAGGAGAGCTCTCGGAAATGAAACATGTCCATCAGTTGTGGCGAATGATGAAAAATACCTACCCGGTTTCAGGAATGCCTATATAATGAGTATTGCTACTCAAATAGGCATCAGGGAAACCCGCAGAATCAAGGCAGATTACTATTTAACTTTAGATGATATTAAAAAAGCACGAAGATTTGACGACGCTATATTACAGGGGAAATGGGCACATACAGATATCCACTCTGGAAAAAATATGGAGTGGCAGTTCGAATTAATTGAAGGACCTTACCAGGTTCCATATAGGTGTCTGCTTCCACAAGGAATAGAAAATTTGATTGTAGGAGGAAGATGCATATGGGTTGAAAGAGAGGTCATGGGTACCCTGCGGACTCAGCCTAATTGTATGGCTACAGGTCAAGCGGCAGGAGTTGCTGCAGCTCTTTCAGCCAGGAGAAACACGAATTTGAGAGAACTTGATGTAAAAGAGATACAGACGGCTTTAAGGGAACAAAATGTATTAATATAGAAATTATAGGGGATTCCCAATAGGCATAAAATACGATATTTGAGCATTGATGATTATAAAAAAATAATTGCATAACATTGAAAGAATATATGAAATGAATTCCAAAGAAAGAGTATTGTGCGCTATAAACTTAGGTGTTCCTGACAGGGTGCCAATGGATTTTAGTGCTAATCAAGGCACATTAGATAGACTTTACAGAGATTTAAATGTAAGTAGTTATATGGGTTTATTGAAATATTTACATATTGATATTTTCGATTTAAGGGGTGTGATTGATCCGATATACAAAGGGCCTGTACCAAAGGAAACATATCTAACGAACGGAGTAAAACAGAATTTTTGGGGGATGAGGACGAGAATAATGGAAACTCCAACGGGTCCGGAAGAGTGCTATTGTGATTTTGTACTTAAAGATATTACAGAAGCTCGGGAGATGGACAAACATTTATGGCCAAGTGCGGACTGGTTTGATTTTTCGGATATAGAAAATAGATTAAAACTATGGAAAGAATTTTGCATAATGATAACGGGGGTAAGTATGTTTCAGCACGCTTCTTTCCTGAGGGGTCTTGAGAATTTATTAATGGATATGATCTGTAATAAAGAATTGGCTCACTATCTTATGGATAAATTTACGAATTTCTATATTGAATATTTCGACAGATTGATAACCTATGCTAAAGGAAACATAGATATATTGAGAATTGCAGATGATATCGGAATGCAGAATAAGCAGCTTGTTGGAACTAATACTTTTAATGAGTTCTTTTCTCCCCGGATAAAAAAGATAGTAGATATGGCTCACAGCCATAATGTAAAAATTATGTACCACTCTTGTGGGAGCATAATACCTTTTATTGAAAAATTAATTGATCTTGGGGTAGACATTCTAGATCCAATACAGGTTAGGGCAAAGGATATGAACCCAAAAGATATAAAAGATAATTTTGGAAGCAGTATCTGTCTTCATGGCTCGATTGATACACAGTATATTTTACCAAAAGGTAGTGTAAAAGATATTGAAGAAGAAGTTAAAAAAATGATTGATATATTAGGTAAAAATGGAGGTTTTATAATTTCCCCCAGTCATGTTTTACAAACTGATGTGTCTACAGCCAATGTGGAAGCATTATATAGCACAGCATATAAATATGGTATCTACGAAGTTTGATATAAAAAAACAGAATGAGAAATATAAATGCATAAAGCGAATACTACAAATCTATTGGAAGCGTTCTAATCCTTGATATTGTCATTGAAGATCTTGATTAGTGTAGTTAGTTCTACCAAAAATACTAATTTATTAGTTTTCTCGATTTAAATATCGATAAGGCCCTAGGACTAAAGATAAAACTGTTTTTTATCAAAATACTTTCTTTATAATATGATTTGACTTGAAATATAATTTAGTTAAAAGAATTACAGGATAAATTATTAAATATAAAACATAATTGAACTTTAAAATTACTAATCTTTATTCAGGAGCAATAAAAACATGCAAAAAGGAATAGATAATAAATCCGAATATTTTGGTATAATCGCACCACTTGTTACTCCACTTTTGGAAGATGAATCTCTAGATGAAATGAGTTTTATAAAAATTATAAATTATTGTATTGATGGTGGAGTTCACGGAGTTTTTACCATGGGTACTTCGGGAGAAGGGATGAATGTCACCAGAAAAGTTTGGAAAAGAGCCATAGAAGTTTCAGTTAAGGAAGTAAATAACAGAGTTCCTTTATACTGCGGAGTTATTGATCCTTGTACTTCCCAGGTTATTGAGAATATAAAAGAAGTCCAGCAGATTGGTGTAAAAACAATGGTTGTAACGCCGGCTTTCTATTTTCAAAATACATGCCAGAATGAAATAATAAGACACTTCGAAAAAGTGTGTAATAGTACGAATTCACAAATTGTCATATATAATATTCCGTCAACGACTCATGTAAACATATTACCTGAAACAATTACAGAGTTAGCTAAAATTGATAATGTTATTGCTTACAAAGACAGCTGTGGAAACTGGGAACAGGTTCAAAGGGATTTATTCTTGCTAGAAGATTCAAACATTAGTCTTTTAAATGGTGCAGAAGAATTATGTTCTGTAAGTATGATATTTGGTGCACAGGGATGTGTCCCAGGGCTTGCTAATTTCTTTCCCAGATTATTTGTTGATCTTTATAATGCTGGTTTAAACAAGGATATTAAGTTGTCCTATGAACTACAAAAACAGGTATGGGATATAAGGAAAGCGCTTTCAGTAGGAAAATCATGGATTAGCGCTATGAAATACATAAGTTATAAGCTTTGTCTCAGCTCTGATAAAGCTTCAAGCCCCATAGAACCATTGACTGATAAAGATAGGAAGACGATTGATATTATAATTGAAAGACATATATAAAATATAAATTTTAACTATTCAAAATAAATAAGAAACAAATAAAAGCATGCAAACCTCTTATGATAAGCTACAAACTGGTATAATTTCAGGAGGTTTGGATTTAAAAAAACTGGCATAATACCTAAAATACAGATCATCTACAATATTTTTAAAGGTCCGGCCATAGATCTCTTAGAATATCCTTGAATTCTTGTGTACTGTGTTATACATGCATGTTATAAAATAGTTACCAGGAAAAGCAGATAATCGATTTATCATGGCTTATCTGTAATAATATATACAGAAAATGGAATTTTATCAAAAAAAACTTTACACATGTTTTTCTAAAAGCTCACGCAGATTCTCAGGACTATATATATCTTCAGTAATCAACATTTTTTATTAGAGTATCTTCTTCACCAAAATATTCTGATATGCAAAATTTCTTTAAATCGTGTAATACCATTAGATGGGTATCTGCTTGACTCAGGTACATACTACATATAGTATTTATTATAGCATGAAAAGAGAATATCCTATGACCTTAGAAGAATTTGAAAATAGATTTAATACTGAAAGGAAAAATAGAGCGGCCTTACTTTTGGCTTCAGGATAGAATTGTTAGAACCTGTGCAAGGGAAGGAATAAAAGAAATATCTGGCGCAAGAGAGGTTCTTGCTCATGAGCTAACAAGGTATAATAGCTATCAGGTTCACAGTGTAACCGGTGAAATTCCTGACGTAAGATTTTACAGAGCCTTTGATGAGAAAAGATCTCTCTTTAGGGAATTTGTACTGCCTAAACCATTTACATCAACCAAGGATGTATTTGCACTAAGAGCAGAAAGAATGGTAAATGCATACCGTAAGATATCCATTAATAACCTTGAATTAAATGTATCAGGAGTTCCCATAAGAGAAAGAGTATCTTTAAGAATTGTTCCTGATAAAAAATCAGGCCTTGCAGAAATTAGATTCTGGTACAGGGATAAACTTGTAGGAATACAGAAGGTAAGAAATGATGACTTAAATATTCCAAACTTTTAGCTTAAATATTTAGTCCACTTTTATTTTTTAAATGACAAATCTAAAAATTTACTTGTCAATAAAAAAAAACAATATAATATTATGTTATTATTATAATATCTATGGGGTGAATCCCTACAGTTAGACACATTGTATAAAAATATTACGGAAATATAAAATCAGGAGAATTAAATGAATTATATTCTGGGAGTTGATGGAGGTGGGTCGAAAACCACTGTTCAAATTGCAGACATTAGTGGAAAGGCCATTTCTCAAGCAGTTTCTGGTTCAAGTAGTTATAAAAGTGTTGGAATAAATAGAGCAATAGGAAATCTCAATGCAGCGGTGTTTGATTCTATTAAAAAATTAGGAGTTCCCAGAGATATTTATTTTATAAGTTCTTGTTTCGGTTTTGCAGGTAATGATGCTGGAGAAGATTCTAAAACCTATAGGAAAATTGTATTTAACAATAAACTTAGAAGTTATCTTAACTCAAAGGGTACTATTAT
>Ga0307380_10003890_pt1 | contig 20416 bp, 14 predicted proteins | sample UN3MG_FD_202239 | JGI IMG/M metagenome (GOLD analysis project Ga0307380, IMG submission 202239) | Soil microbial communities from Risofladan, Vaasa, Finland - UN-3 | ecosystem: Environmental > Terrestrial > Soil > Coastal area > Acid sulfate soil | place: Finland: Risofladan, Vaasa | collected... | reverse complement strand
GCCCTCTTGCCGCGAGGCCCAAAATGGCCCTTTTGACCGGCCCAAACCCCATTTCGACAGCGCCAAGGCCGATTGGCCCCCATTCTGGTAAGATAGGCAAGGGGAAACGCGCCGCGTTTGATCGTTTTTTTCGATTTTTGATCGGAACGCGCCGGAATCGGTCGTTTTCGACACCGTTTTGACCGTAAATGGACTGGGCTCAATATAAACTAAACCATACATTCCTGGCCGCCGCCACGCCTGCCCGGCCGCCCCAGGCCGGCAGGAATCCAAGAGATTAACTGCAATGTGCGCGCTCCGGCCTTGCGTGGGGGTTGCTTTTCACGTATAATAGAGGGGTTCGCATCAGTCGTTCAGGCGCCGACAAGGGGACATCGATGGGCTGGCACCTCCTGGTACTCGCGGTTCTCGCGTTTCCGGCCGCGGAACAGGCCCTGGCGGTCGAACCCCCCGCCGCGCCCGCCAACCCCGCTGCCAATACTGAAAAGGCCCCCGGGCCGAGCGATGCCGCGTTCTTCGCCGAACTCGGATACAAGGACACGGCCACCGCCGCCGACGCCTCCCGGGCCCTGGCCATCCTCGTCAGCGAGGGCAGCCAGGTCGGGGACGATTTTGAAACCGCCAAAGCCTACCTGGCCAAGCGGGGCGTCCTCGCCGGCGGATGGTTCGCCAAGGCCGCGGCCGACGCCCCGGTCTCCAGGGGCCACCTGGCCGTCCTCATCTGCAAGACCCTCGGCATCAAGGGCGGCATCTGGATGCGGATGTTCGGACCCAACCCCCGGCTGGCCCTGAACGAGTGCGCCTACCTCGAGGTCATGGTTCGGGGCTGCGATTACGGCTACGTCACGGGAGGCGAACTGGTCGGCGTCATCGACCGGGCCGACCGCCTCCGCTCAAAGGGAACCCAACACGCAGTGCCCGAACTCGAGGGTCATACCTCGGAGGCAACGGAGGCGGAACAATGAACCGGATCCGGTGGATGGTCCTGGTGTGCATGATCCTGGCGGCCCCCGCCGCGGCCCCGGCTGAGCAGCCCGCCGCCGCGCCGCCCGCCGACGCCATGGTCGCCGTCGCCAAGGTCGTCGTCGGCACCGTCGAGACGCGGCCCGCCGCCGACCAGCCCTGGGTGGCCGTAACGCAAGGCATGAAACTGGCCGAAGGGGCCGACCTGCGAACGGGGTTCCGGGCCCGGTGCATCCTCGACACCACCGACAGCCTGGTCCAGGTCGACCCGCTCACGGTGCTCCGCATCGGCGAACTCCGCAAGGACGGCGAGAAGGTCCGGACCCGCCTCTTCATGAAGCACGGCAACACGCAGGCGGTGATCGAGAAGCGACCGGTGGCGAGCGACTTCGCCATCGTCACGCCGTCGGCCACGCTCTCGGTCCGCGGAACGAGCATCAAGGCGGGGTTCTTCCCCGTGCTGGGCGGCACGTACGGGACGGCCCAGGGCCTGATGGCCGTCCGCGACGCCATGCTCGGTCGCGAGACCACGGTCGCCAAGGGCGAGACCACCGACAACAACGCTACGCCGCCCATCCAGCTCCTGGCGGAACTCTATCTGCCCGTCATCCTCGATAGCGGCGGGTACGACAAGACCGAGAAGGTGGCGGCCGGCCGGTGGCACGCGTCGACGCCTATCCCGGTGGGACTCCAGGGCAACAACCCCGGTTCCCAGCCAGGCGGCCAGGAGATCGATCCCGGCGACACGTCCCAGCCCGGCGACGACCTGCACGGCGGCCGCCCGTACCGCGGCGACGACACCATTCCGCCGCCACCCGGCGGGTAACCATAGAGGGGCCGACCAGCCGCGGGAACGCCGCCCAGACCCAAGGTCCGCTCGTGGCCAAGCCGACCAGCGCCAAGCCGAAGGCCTTCCGCCACGCGCGGCTGTGGATTGCATCGCTCATCGCCCTCTCGCTGGGGTCGCTGGCCGCCACATTCATCGAGTTCACCGAGGCGGGTCTGACGCTGAAACTGGCGGTCGCCGACATCCTGCGGTCCGCCAACCCCCTGCCCGACGACCCGCGGACGGCCCGGATCACGACGATCGAGATTGACGACCGCGCGCTCAAGGGCCACCCCGAAGGCGGCCGGTGGCCGTGGCCGCGACCGAAGCAGGCCCAGGTCATCGACGCCATCGCCTCGCTCGGGCCACGGTTCATCGTCCTCGACATCGAATACTCCGAGGCCGAGAAGGCCTGCGTGGCGTACCGGCCCCTCAGCCACACGGTCGAGCCCGAGCCGTACATCCTGAAGGAGCCCGACGAGCACTTCCGCGAGAGCCTCCGGCGGGCCGGCAACGTCGTCGTCCCGTTCAGCCTGTATTTCAAGGGCCGGTCCGAGGACGGCCGGCCGGCGGCGGCCGCCACCACGGTCGCTGTGGAACCGTACCTGCGGCGCTTCGCCGCGCGGATGGGCCCGGCCGACCTGGGCGGTCTCCACGAGGCCGAGGGCATCAGCCCCATGATCCCGCAACTGGCGGAGGTGGCCATCGGCTCCGGCTACACGAGCGTCGTCAAGGACCCCGACCAGGCCGTCCGGCGGGTGCCGCTGCTGGCCCGCGCGGGCGACTGCGTCTTCCCGCACCTGAGCCTCGAAATGGCCGGCCTGTGGCGGTTCGGCCCCGGCTACCGCGTGGCCCTGGACGAGGGGCACGTGACCGTGATGTCGGCCGACGGGAGCGAGGCCGTCTCGGTGCCGGTCGATGCGCGGGGCCAGGTCAACATGCGGTGGCCGCGGAACCTCGAGGCCATGGACCGCGACCGCATCTCGGTCGGGCCGGTGCTCGACCTGGTCCTGGCCCGCCGCCAACGGGCCGAGCTGGGGCAGCGATGGCGCCTGGTCATGGCGGAACTCCACGCCCTCCTGCCCGGCACCGGGTGGGCCCAGGCCCGGGCCGCGCTCGATGCGGCCGAGGCCGGGGCCGGCGCCAAATCGGCCGACACGGCCCTTCGCGACGAAGCGCGGCAGCGGGCCGAGGCGCTCGAGAAGACCGAGGAACGCCTCGTGATGGACCTCGTGGCCCGCGCCGCCGGCGACGACGACCTGGGGCGCCGCTGCGCCGAGGCCGCCACGAAGCACGAGGCCCTCATCCGCGGCTACCACCAGACCCGCGACGAACTGGCGGCCGACGTCGAGAAGGCCGCCGCCCGCGTCCGGCCGCGCATCGAAGGACGAATCTGCATCCTTGGCATCAACATCACCGCCAAAACCGACCAGCACAAGACCCCCATCAGCAAGAGCCAGCCGGGGGTCACCATTTACCCGGCCGCCATGCGCACGATCCTCTCGGGCGAGGCGTTTCGGCGCCTGGGGCCGTGGCAGGACTGGGCGGTGGCGGTGCTGGCGGCGTGGCTAGTGGGCGTGCTGGGGACGCGGCTGCCGACCGGATGGGGCATCGTGGCCGCGATCTGGCTGTCGGCGGCCATCCTGGTGACCGGGTACGTGGCGGCCGGCGCGGCGGCCGTCCTGCTGCCCGTGACGGGGCCGGTGCTGGCGGTCGTCGTGGCGTTCGCGGGGGTCTCGGGTTACCGGCAGTTGACCGAGGCGGCCAGCCGCCGCTGGGTGACGCGGGCCTTCGAGCAGTACATGTCGCCGGCGGTGCTCGACGAACTCGTCCGCGACCCCGACCTGCTGCGCCTGGGCGGCGCGCGGCGCGAGATTACCGTCATCTTCAGCGACGTGGCCGGCTTCACGCCGCTCTCCGAACGCCTCGACCCGGAGAACCTCGTCGCCCTGCTCCAGCATTACCTGGGAACGATGACGGCCATCCTGCTCGCCGAAGAGGCCACGCTCGACAAGTACGAGGGCGACGGCATCCTGGCGTTCATCGGCGCGCCCATCGAGGCGACCGACCACGCCCTGCGGGCCGTCCGCGCCGCGATCGGCATGCAGGATGCCGTGCCGCGCGTCCACGACGAACTCGTCGCCATGGGCCTCATCACGCCCGAGCAGCCGCTGAAGATCCGGGTGGGTTGCTCGTCCGGACCCGCCAACGTCGGCAACTTCGGGTCCGAGAAGCGATTCGATTACACCGCCATGGGCGACACGGTGAACCTGGGCGGACGCCTCGAAGAGGCCAACCGGTGGCTCAACACCCGCATCCTGGTGCCCGAGACCACGCGACAGGGCTGCGGCGAGGCCGTCTGCTTCCGACGCCTGGGCCTGGCCAGGATTCGCGGCAAGGCCCAGCCCATGCCCCTGTACGAGCCGATGGCCCTGGAACCGGCGCCGGAAAAAATCAAGGCGGTGGCCGAGGCCTTCGGCCGGGCCATCGACGCCCTCCAGGCCGCCGACCTGGACGCCGCCGAGGCCGCCCTGGCCGACCTGCTGGCCGTCGATCCGCAAGATGGCCCCGCGCAAGCGCTTAGGAAACGCATGGACGCCGTCCGGGCCGGACAGGCCAGACCCGAAGACCCCTGGAACCTCGCCCAGCCCAAAGAATAGGCCACGGTCCCGAATGCGCAGATTTCTAATTTCTTCTTGACACCCCGCCCGGGACAGTTCATAAAAGAGAGTGTAGGAGAAGGTAAGCATTTCCGGTCAGGTGTCGGCGGGCGTGCGACTGGCCAGGACGTCGACAGAGGTGGAACCGACGCACCGTTCCCTTTCGGGATGACGGGTAACTAAAAGAGAAGGCGACCGAAAGGTCGTCTTTAAAAGCGGCAGCGGCTTCCTACCCCTCGGTCGCTGCCGCGATTATGTCCACGTCCGGCCGCACGCCACACCCAACGGTCCCAGAGCAGTTTCGCATTGCGTGTTTGCGCGGCCCGCCCACACACTTGTGCGCGGCGGGTCCCCGCACCCGCCGCGCTCGAGGTCCGACTGCGGGTTGGCGCGGTGGGTACGGGGACCCACCGCGCCCGAGCGCCATTATGTCCACGTCCGGCCGCACGCAGCCCCCGAACCGCCCTACGGTTTCGCGGTGCCGGTCTCATCTACCAGACGGATACCGATGTCACAGATGGCGCCGTCGGCCACCACCTGCGGCGACGCGTAGTACGCCCGCACGTACGGCGCGGGGTCGGCCGTCGGGTCGGGCACCCAGTAGATCATGGCGGTGGGGTCGCGCAGGTTGGTCGTGATGATGCTGCCCGAGAGCGCGGTCACGAGGACGTCTTCGTCGCCCTCCCTGAGGACCTGCGGCCCGACGTACACCCACCGACCCTTGCCCAGCGGCGAGCCGTCGGGTTTCGCGGCCAGCAGCCGCTCGACCGGCAGCCGATCGGTCCGCTCGCCGGGCCCGCGGGCCAAGAGCGTGACCTCGACCGTCTGACCCGCCGGCGGCCGGGCCCGGTCGTCGCCCACCGGCACCGGGCGCACGCCGGGCTTCAGGCCCGCCTCGGCCATGGCGGTCGCCAGGTCGGACGCCGAACACGCCGTCACGAGGACCGACGCGGCCGGGTGCCGGTCCGACGCCGCCAGCAACCATTCCACCACGCCCCGCGTCCGCGTTGGCGCGGCAGGAATGCGGACGGTGTGGGCCTTGGCGTCGACGTGCAGGCGCGATTCGTCCGGCTCGCCGGCGTCTTCGGGCCCGTCGGTCCGGCGCGGCCGGCGGAGGTCGTCGGTCTCGAGGATGAGCGGCTTGAAGCGGTCGACGCGACGCTGGGGCGCCTCGGGCCGGGCCTCGCCCGCCCAGGCCACGCCCGCCACCAGGAGCACCAGCACCCCGAGTATGATCCGAGCGGCACAAGACACACGCGTCTCCTTCGCCGGCCGACCGGCGGCCGCCGGCGTCACCCGCCGCCTGTCGCCTCAACCAGGGTGACCAGGGGCACGAACAGGCCCACGACCATGCCGCCCACGACCAACATCGTCAGGCCGACCGACGCCGCCGCGAATATCCCCGACGCCCAGATGGCCCGATTCGACCTGGCCGCCAGCGACGCCCCGACCAGCCCCGCAACGACGGCCAGCCAGACCAGGGCGGCCAGATACCAGACGTGCGCGACCACCCCCGTCACGGCGATGATCACGCGCGTCAGCGCAGGCAGCGGCATGTCGAACTTGTCGAAGACCTCGACGAATTTCGGAATGATATAGATGAGAAGCACCAGGGGAATCAGCCACGCGATGCCCCCCGCCACCGTCAACGCCACACCCAGCACCCTCAGCCCCGCCGAGGGGCGCCGCGGTTCCGCGGATATCCCGGTCATAACCCAGCCCCCTTTCGTTCCGGAAACCCCTACCACCAACCATCTTACGCCGCGGCGGCCACCCGTGCAACACCGAGGCGACCGAGGCCGGACCCGCCGGGAGTGCCAAGACTTTCTGGCATGGGTGGCATGCCCAGGCCGCCGTTGCCTGGGCATGCTCCCCGGCCGCGGCACATGCCCACGCCAACAGCGGCGTGGGCATGCCACCCGGCGAGCGCCGGTAGAGTCAGCCGCCCGGACCGATCCGCACCAGGACCACCCCGTGGACCAGGACGGGCGCGCGGAACTCGCCGTCGAACACGCCCAGGTCCCTCTGCCGCCAAAGGTCGCGGACCCGCCGGGGGCCGCGGATGCCCAGGTCCGACCACTCGACCGTTACCGTGCGCGGCCCGTCGTCGGCCCGGTTGAAGAGGCCGACGGCCGTCGAACCGTCGGCGAGGTCCTTGGCCCAGACCTCGCGCGGGCCGTAGACGGTCAGACGCCGGGCCTGGCGGCCGAGCGGGTCCTGGTTCACCGCCAGCACCTCGTCGTTCGTCAGCAGGTTCAGCGTGAAGTCGTCGAGTTGCTCCAGGTCGCACCCCAGCAGCAGCGGCGCGGCCAGCAGGCACCAGAGGGTCACGTGCGTGTACTGCTCGTTGGGCGTGAGGGCCGAGGGCCGTAGCGTGGGTCCCCAGCCGACGCGGCCGACGACGAGCATGTCGGGGTCGTTCCAGTGTCCGGGCCCGGCGTAGGGCCGCCACGGGTCCTGCGAGAACCCGACGCCCGAGACGCTGGCCCAGGTGTCGGTCAGGTCGCTGGTGGTCCGCCAGGCGTTGGCCAGTTCGGCCCAGTGGGCGGCCCCCTCCAGCGGGGCGGAGTTCGAGAGGCTAAGGACGATGTCGCGCCCCGTGCCGCGCAGCGCCTCGGCCATGGCCCGGGCGTGGTCAACGTCGATGGGCTTCCAATCGTACTTGAGGTAATCGACGCCCCAGGCGGTGAACTGGCGGGCGTCGGCCCGGTGGAACGCGACGGCCCCGAACGCGTGCTCCTTGGTCGTAACGCGGCCGTCGTCGAGGTCGGCCGAGCCGCCGGCGTACCCGGCGTACGAGGTCTTCCAGGGGGTCGAGTAGAGGCCGAGTTTGAGGCCCAGGCCGTGGACGTACCCGGCCAGGGCCGCCATGTCGGGGAACCGGCCCTTGGGCTGAAGGGCGTAGTCGGGGGCCTCGCGGCGTCCCTGCCAGCCGTCGTCGATGTTGATGTATGTCCAGCCGTGGTTGATGAGACCCGAGGCGACCATGGCGTCGGCGGCATCGCGAATCTTCTCGTCGTCCACCGTCTCGGCCCAGCAGTTCCACGAGTTCCAACCCATGGGGGGCGCGAGCGCCATACGGTCGCCCGCGACGATCTCGAGCGCCCGCTCGCACCGGCCCAGCGCGCTACGCGCCACCAGCATCACCGCGTGCCGGCCGGGCCGCGCCAGGCGACCCGTGATGCGGCCGGCCGCCGGGTCGAGCACGAGACCCTCGGGCAACCCCCGCGCGGCAAACGTCATCGGCCGATCGCCCGTGGCGGGTATCGTGAACAGCACCGGGCTGCCCGGCCGCACGCCCACGACGCGTGCCCCCACGAGGCGCGGCTCGCGCGGCGGCGGGGGTGTCAGGATGCCGTACTGCTCGGGCGGCGACCCCAGGCACACGCCCGCCACGACGGCCACGACCGCGGCCGCGACAAGCCGCAAGCCGGCCCTCCACTGCCGGATGGTCCGGTGCACGCTGGCCTCACTTGCCGGCGGGTTTCAGGACGACCGACTTCAGGTTCATCACGCCCAGGCCGGGCTTGGTCTTCGGCTTGACCGAGACGGTCGTCTTGCCGGCCGTGGCGATGGCGAGCGTCCCAACCTTCTCCGTGACGAACTCCGACCACGAGCCGGTGGTCCGAGTCTTGCCGTCGAGCGTGGCGTCGCCGGCGGCCACGGCGAACTCGCTGCCGCCGCACCCCTCGGCCGTGGCGTAGGTCATCTCGACGTCGAACGTGCCGGGCTTGGCGATCCGCACCGTCCACGAGACCCAGTCCTTGACGTCGGTCCAGAACCCGATGTTGTCCTTGCCGCCGCCGGACTCGTAGCGGGCCGTGTCGCCGTGGACGGTGGCGTCGCGTGCCGCGAGGGTGACGGTGCCGTCGGCGGCTTGTCCGATGGGCGGCCCGGCGGCCAGCGCCTCGTCAACGGCGACGGCGTCCTTGAAGCGGACCGCGACGACCGTGGCCACGAGGTCGGGGCTTTCGGGCGGGTGGATGATGAGCATGGCGGCGCCCTCGAGCGGCTGGACCTCGTACTTGATTTCGCCGACGTCCGGATTGACCGCGGCCACGCCGACGACCTCGCCCTTGACGCCCGGCAAGCGCACGGGCCCGTCCCACTCGAACACGTGGACGTAGAGCGTGCGGCCCTTGACGGTGCACCGGCCGTTGAAGGGGTGCTTCTTCCAGGGGCTCTGGGTGGTGCCGTAGACGGCGTCGCCGTTGCGGCGGAGCCATCGGCCCACTTCGCGGAGGCGGTCGACGCTGGGCTGGGGGATGAGGCCCTCGGCGGTGGGCCCGACGTTCAGCAGGAAGTTGCCGCCCTTCGCTGCAATGTCGATGAGTTTGCGAACCAGGTCGGTGGCCGATTTCCAGTTCTGGTCGTTGGCCTTGAAGCCCCAGGTGTCGTTGAGGGTCATGCAGGTTTCCCAGAGCCGCCCCTGGATGGCGCCGGCGGGGATGGTCTGCTCGGGGGTCTCGTAATCGCCGTCGGTGCCCTTGCGTTTGCCGACGCGGTTGTTGACGATGAGGCTGGGCTGAAGGGTGCGGCAGAATCGGTACAGGTCGGTGCCCTTGGCCTCGTCCCACTCGCCGATCCATTCGCCGTCGAACCACAGGATGCCCAGCGGCCCGTAGCGCGTGATGAGTTCCTTGACCTGCGGCTTGAGGACCTCCTGGTGGTACGTGGCGAAATCCGCACCCTTGGCCTGGGGGTGGTGCCAGTCCATGATGGAATGGTAGAAGCAGAACTTGATGCCCTCGGCCCGGCAGGCCTGGGCCAGTTCCTTCATGGGGTCGCGCGTAAAGGGCGTCGCATCGGCTATGTCGTATTTGGATACGTCGGACGGCCACATGCTGAAACCGTCGTGGTGTTTCGAGGTGATGACCATGTAGGTCATGCCGGCGTCGCGGGCCAGGCGGGCCCACTCGGCCGCGTTGAACTTCACGGGGTTGAACCGGGCGGCGAACTTCTCGTACTCGGGCACCGGAATCTTGGCGTTGTCCATGATCCACTCGCCGATGCCGCCCACCTCCTTGCCGTCGTACACGCCGGCCGGCACCGCGTAGACGCCCCAGTGGATGAACATGCCGAACTTGCCCTCGCGGAACCACTCGGTCCGCGGGCTCGTCAGCGGATCGTCGTCCATCGGCGCGGCCTTCAGGGGAACGTCGCGCGGCGAACCCACCGCCGCGGCCGCCCCGCCGCCGCACCCCGACGCCAGCACGGCCGCAAGACACACCAAGGCCAGCGCGCCGACCGACGAGACGCGCGGCAGCCACACGCACGGCGACAAGCGATGGAAAGTCGTCATCGTAATCCGCTCCTTTCCTAGTGCTACTTTGTCAACTCCTCGCCTTCTTGCGCGGCGGCCTTCCCAGGCCGCCGCGAGGGGCCGGCCTGCGCCAAGGCGCGGTGGCCTGGGAAGGCCACCGCGCGGGATCCCAATAGGCCCTCGCGAAGTTGACCAAGTACCGTTGGGCCCAGGCCGGCGCGCGCACCGCGACGCCGTCAGGCCTTCTTCTTCGAGAACGTTTCCCACGGCACCACGCCGCAGCGCGCGGCCCAGGCGTCGTACGCGGCGGCCATGCGGCGACGTGTACGCCACGTACAGGAAGAACGGCCGCGTCGGGCAGCACCGGGCAGTATTGTAGAACTGTGTGAAGCGGATGCCGCCGGCGGCGAGGCGGTCGAGGTGGGGCGTGCGGATTTCGCCGCCGTAGCAGCCGATGTCCGAGAAGCCCATGTCGTCGGCCATGATGAGGATGATGTTCGGCCGCCGCGCGCCGCCGGTCGCGCCGCTCTGCCGCGCGGCCGGTGCGCAGCCAAGGGCCGCCGCGCCCAGGGCGCCGATGGCGCCGCGGCCCACGGTGTCGAGGAATCGTCGGCGCGTCAGGTGCATAGTGGCCATGGCGGTCCTCCTATGACCGACCGACACGCGCCGCGCAAGCGCGGCGGCTAACCTTGCCCGGCTTGGCGCTGCGCAAGCGCGGCGGCTAACGCAGGCCGACACGCGCCGCGCAAGCGCGGCGGCTAACGCAGGCCGACACGCGCCGCGCAAGCGCGGCGGCTAACCTTGCCCGGCTTGGCGCTGCGCAAGCGCGGCGGCTAACTCGGGCCGACACGGCGCCGCGCGAGCGCGGCGGCTAACCTTGCCCGGCTTGGCGCTGCGCCAGCGCGGCGGCTAACTCGGGCCGGGCACCGCGCTGTCGCAAGCGATACTTCATGTAGGGTGGGGCGCGCCCCACCTTACGTGCCCAGCCGCTTGACCTCGACGTAATGCACGCCGACAGTCTGGTCGCCCGCGGCCAGCCAGGCTTCGAGGCGTCCGTCGCCGGCGACGAGTTTCACGTCCCGCAGCGTGCATGTGGCCGCGCCCTTGGCGACCGCCGTCGCGAGATCGGTCCCGAGGAGTTTGAACACCGCCTGGCGATCCTCCGGGGCGGGCGCGAACCGCAGCGTCACGTCGAACGTGCCGGCCTCGGCCACGCGGACCTCCCAGTGGCCGAGCGAATTCTTGCCCCATCCGGCCCGCGGCCCGCGCCAATCCTGCCGCGACAGACGCACCGGGTTCTCGTGCGGCGTGCCCAGGTAAATGCGCGGCGGGGCGTAACCGCGCGTCGACGAGACGTCCTTGAACCACGCCTCGTACCCCTCGCGCATCCGCTGGACGACGTCGGGGTGGTCGGCCGCCAGGTCCTTCGTTTCGCCGGGGTCGGCCGCCATGTCGTAGAGTTCGAAGGCGGGCGTCCGGCCCTTGAGGTGCATGACGAGTTTCCAACGCTCGGCGCGGGCGGCGGCGTCGCGGTACAGGACGGGCTCGTCGCCGCGGTGCCACTGGAAGGTGAGCGTGCGGTCGGGCCAGTCGCCGGCCCGGCCGTCGAGCAGCGGCAAGAGGTCGAGGCCGTCAAGTTTCAGGCCCGGCGGCGGTGCCACGCCGCAGGCGTCGAGCAGCGTCGGCACGAGGTCGATGTGCGCGGCAATGCGCGACATCTGCCGCGGCGGCAGCCGCCCCGGCCACCGGATGAAGAACGGCACGCGGATGCCCCCGTCGTACACGGTACCCTTGCCGGCGCGAAGGCCCGCCGCGTACCGGTTCCGCTGCTGGGCACCGTTGTCGGTCAGGAAGATAACGATGGTCCGGCGCTCCAGGCCGAGGGCCTTGAGTTTCTCGAGGAGCCGGCCGACGTTCTCGTCGACGTTCGCAATCATGCCGTACACCTTGGCCGTGTCGTCGGGCAGGCCCATGGCACGATACGGCTCGACATATTTCTCCGGCACCTGAAGCGGCCCGTGCGGGGCGTTCGTCGGAAGGTAACAGAAGAACGGCCGGTCGCGGTTGGCCTCGATGAAGGCCATCGCCGCGTCGGCGAAGAGGTCGGTGCAGTAGCCCTTGGCCGGCTCGTCCTTGCCGTTTCGCTGGAGGATGGGGTCGAAGTAACCGGGGCTGCCGGGCGGGTCGGAGGGCTGGCACATGCCGCCGCCCAGGTGGTACAAGGCCTCGTGGAACCCCTGGTCGATGGGCCGCATCGGATAGTTGTCGCCCAGGTGCCACTTGCCGAAGAGGCCGCACCGGTACCCCGCGGCGCCCAGCATCTCGGCCAGCGTGACCTCGTCGGGGTGCATCATCGCGCGGCCGATGAAGGTGTCGATGGCGCCCGTGCGGTAGTTGTAGCGGCCGGTCATGAGGCACGCCCGCGTCGGCGCGCAAACGGGCGAGACGTGGAAATGCGTCAACTCGACGCTCTCGGCGGCCAGGCGGTCGAGGTTCGGCGTGCGGATCGTGTCGTTGCCGTGGCACCCCAGGTCGCCGTAGCCCTGGTCGTCGGTCATGATGAGCACGACGTTCGGCCGCCCGGCCGGCGTCGCCTCCTCCCTGCCCCGCGCGCACGACGCCAACGAGGCGGCGGCCGCGCCCGAGGCCACCATGCCCAGGAACTCGCGCCGCTTCAGACCGTTCTCGCGTTTCGGCATGACGTGCACCCCCTATGCGCCTGATCGCCTGCGACGCTCCCGCCGGCGGCCGTCACTCCTCGAGGGCCTGGTAGGCCGCGTCGACGTCGCTGACGCGCAGCACGAGGATAGCCTTGCCTTTCGGGCCGTCGGCCGCGCCGTACACGTAATGGATGTTGACGCCGGCCTCGCCGAGGCGGACGGCGACGTCCTCGAGCGCGCCCGGCCGGTCGTCGAGTTCCAGGACGAGGACTTGGTGCCGGGCGAAGGTCAGCCCGGCCTCGCGCAGAACGCTCCGGGCGGCGGCGGGGTTGCTGACGAGCAGCCGGATGGTCGAGTAGTCGGTGCCGTCGAAAATCGAGATGCCGCGAATGTTGACGGCGGCCTGGGCCAGAACGCGGCACAACCGGCCCAACTGGCCCGGCTGGTTCTCCATGGCGATGCTCAGCTGCGTGGCTTTTTCCAAGAAACGTCTCCTTTAAGTGTCGCACGGTCCGGCGGCCATTATACCCCGCGGACGGCATCCTGCCGAGAGATTGTCGCCCGTCGCCTTACGGCGGCTCGTTCAACTGGCTCCGCTTCAGCGTGAACTCGTGGACAATCTGGTTGTCGATCGTGCCGATGCGGTACGTCACCTGGGGCTCGTCGCGGGTCGTGTCGAACGACAGGAGGCCGAACGAGCACGTCTTGGCGTACCCGTACAGCGACTCGCGGATGACCCCGTTGGTGTGGTCGTTGGTGAGTTTGCTGCTGGAGAACTCGTAGAGCAGGCAGCCGCGGGCCGGCTCGACGTCCCAGAGGTCGGTGCGGTGGCGGTCGGCCGAGAGCAGGACGACGCCGCCGACGCGGCGGTCGGCCAGAAACGAGAACAGTTCGTCGCGTTCCTCCATGAATCCGCCCCAGTGGTCCTTCGAGCCGGGCTTGGCATCGAGCGCCCACGGCACCGACGAGGCGACGACCTTGAACGTGGCCGTCGACGCCCCCAGGGCCTCCTTCAGCCACGCCTTCTGGACGGGGCCGAGCATGCTAGGCGGCTTGGCCTTCCGGTCGCGCCAGTAGCGGCAGTCGAGCATGAAGAAGTCGACGTCGCCGATGGCGAACCGGAACCAGCACCCCGGCTGGGCCTCGCCGCCGCCGTACGACGGGTTGACCCAGTTCTCGCGGAAGACGTTCAGCACCGCGCGTTTCCACGCCGGCTTGTCGGGGTCCGGGCCGCCGGCGCTGTTGTCGTCGCCGAAGTCGTGGTCGTCCCAGATGGCGAAGGCGGCCGTCGACGCCGCGAAAGCGCGAAACTCCGGACGCGACCGGCGACGGTAGTAACAGTACCGCTGGACGGTCGGCGACTTCGGGGCGTCGATGTACACGTTGTCGCCCATGAACAGCATCGCCAGCGGCCGCCGCGACGCCAGCGTGGTCCACATGCGTTCGTGCTGGGGCGTATACCCCGCGCCGCCGCCGAAGATGACGTCGAACGCCGCCGGCTCGCCGGCCTTCGGAAACGTGCGGAACTCGGCCGGGGCGTCGAGCGCCTCGCGGCCATCAACCAGCACGCGATAGTGATAGCGCGTGGCCGGCTGCAGACCCGTGACCTCGACGACGGCCGTGAAGTCGGCGTCGGCCTGCGTCCCGGCCGCGCCCCGGCCGGCGGGCCCGGCCAGGTCGGGCGACTCGCCCACGACCACCTCGACCTGGGCCTCGCGGGCGGTCCGCACCCAGAACCGCGCCCGCGAGTCGGTCACGCTGCCGACCATCGGGCCGTGGACGAGCAGCGGCGCGTGGTCCTTGGCGAACGCCTGGAAGGCGGGGCTCTCGACGAGCGGCGCCAGGAGGTCCCTGGGGCCCGCCAGGAACCGGCCGAACGGCAGCCCGCCGGCCACCCCCTGCCGCACGTGCGCCATGGCCCGGTCGATGTCGCCCTGCTGCGCCCAGCCGACCGCCAGGACGAAGTGCGACTCGATGTCGTCGGGGTGCTTCCGGAGGTAGGCGTCGGCCGCGGCGATGGCCGGCTCGATCTCACCTTTGGCGATGCGGGTGATCTGCCCGCGGTGCTCCTTCTTGTACTCCGCCGCACGCGCCGCGACGCCGGCCGCCGCGAGCGCCGCAAGGACCACCAGAAAGGCCGTGCCGACGTGCCTCGTCATCTGCCGCTCCTCCCTGCTGGATCCGCCGCGACCGGGAAGACCCGCATGGCCCGCGGCGGGGCGGTCGGGCAGGCCGCCTCGCACGCGCCGCAACCGTTGCACTTCGTCACATCCACATGCGGACAATCATACGGTGCCGAGGCGACCGTGGACTCGACCCGCGCGATGGCCTCGAACGGGCACGCCACCAGGCACGAGGTGCATTCCTGCCCGCCCGCCAGCAGGCAGGCCGACAGGTTCACCCGCGCCCGGCCGATGACGCGCCGCCGCTTCGCCTCCAGCGACAGCCGCGCGATGGCCCCGCTGGGACACACCTGGCCGCAGGCGCGGCAGTCCTCGCGGCAATAGCCGCTCTCGAACACGACGACCGGCGTCAGCAGGCCGGCCACGCCGGAGCCGCCCAGGTCGGGCCGCAGGATGCCCGTCGGACACGCTCGCACACAGTTGCCGCACCGCACGCACAGACCGTTGAACCGGTCCTCGTCGGCCGCACCGGGCGGTCGCAGCGGCGGCCCCGCGCCGCCGGCCAGGCGGACCGCCAGCGTCCCCGCGGCGCCCACGCCCAGGCCCAGCACGGCCCGCCGGGCCAGGGCCGGCACCGGGCCGCGCGAAGACGCCACGGCGGCCGCGCGGCGACGGCGAAACCTGTCGCGCATCAGCCGCCACGGGACCGCCAGGAGGTCCTGCATCCCCCCGAGGGGACACAGGCGCCCGCACCAGGCGTGCGGCACGATCAGGCTGACCACCAGGACCGCCGGCAGCCCCATCGCCGCCAGGACCGACGCCACTGTCAGCGGCCACCGCCACACCCCCAGGAAACCGCTCAGGATCGCCAGCGGGTCGGTCCACAGCAGGACGGGGTACCCCAGGCACGCCCCGCCCAGCGTCGCCAGGACGATCCACTGGCCGACGGCCGGCCACCGGGCCAGCCGCGGCGTCGATGCGCGGCGCGCGCGGCCAAGGGTCTCCGACACGAGCCCCACCGGGCACGCCCATCGGCAGAACCACCGGGCACGGAGGCACGCGACGACCAGCAGCGGCACGGCGATGAGCGCGACGGCGCCGACCGTCCGCGTAGCCACCGCCGACGCCACGCCCACGAACGGGCTCGCCGCCGGCAACACGAGCAGGCCCGGCGTCCACGACACGAGGGGAACCGACAGCAGCACGACCGCCGCCAGGACCGCGACCCGGGCCGCCAGCCGCAGACGCGCCGCGCCGCACTCAACCCGCTGCGCCATGCCACGCTCCGTGCCGGTGCTCCGTCAACTGCCAACAAATGAATAGCCGGGTGGCATGGTCACGCTGTTGCGTGACCATGGGCCCCCGGGGAAAGATCCATGGTCACCCTTCGGGATGACCATGCCACCCGCCTCAAGAGGGACTGACCCAATGGTAGTCCAGCCTACTCCCGCTTACGTGACTTTTTGCCAAAGGCGGGTAGGGATGCGTTCATCTTCTCGACCTGGGCCCGTGTAGCGTCGAAGAAATCCCAGAATGTTTCCGCGGTCCCCGACGCGAACGCATCGCCTTTCTCGGCGATCACCAGGACGAACTCGTTCACGGAGGCGAAATCCCGGATGTACTTCCAGCCCATCCATCCCTTGGTTTTTCTGTAACCCTCTTCCAGAAGCGATTGCCGCAGATCGGCCACTGCCTTCTCGGCCACCTGCGGAACCGCGGGCGGCAGGCGAATCCCCTGATAGAGATGATAGCGGCTACGCCCCTCCTCCTCTCCGAACTCGTACCGAAACACGTTCGTTGAGTCCTTCGCCATCTTGGGACAAAGCACAGTCCCCAAGAGGGTGCCGTCTTCCTTCTTGTGCAACTCCTGCTGCCACCTGTCATGAAGGGCGCGATCTTCAAGCCTCCGCTGCAGGTTGGCTCGTACGCCCTCCCAGAATGAATTCCCCAGTCGTTGCATGACTGCGTCAATGTGGTCCGATATTTCCAGCGCCATCGCCAAATTCTCCTTCCGGGCCAGAAAATCACATATCGCATTTTCGTATTCAGTTGTCATCAGTGCTCTCCTCGTGGACCATGGCCTGAATCGTCTCAATGTACTGTGACACCACCGCGCGCACACGGTCTGCCTTAACGTCCGGCAAAGCCGCTTGGAGCATCCGCAGAATGCCCGTACGATAGGAGACCCGAACGTACGGAACATCGGAGGCGCTCCTGGCCGGCCGTCCCTCCGGAGTCAGAAACACCAGGTGCTGGCGCGGATACGCTGCGTCATAGCCACGCAGCCACCGGGCGTAGCGGCGTATCTGGTCTGCCTGCTCGGAAGCGTAGACTTTATTCTCGACTGCGATGCGGTATCCAATCGAAGGCGCCGAGATCACAAGGTCAATTATGCCGAACGGCGTGAACCGCTGCGTATCTACGATCCACACTTCCTTCTCGTGGCCTTCCGGTGGTTCCTCGAACGTAGGGTCCTCAGAGCAGCATCGCAGGAACTCCCGCAAGAATAGGAAGCCTTGTGCATGTGCGCCTCGGGGGTCAAGGAGGTCGGCCAGGATCGGCGTGTGGGTCTTGTCCTCGTCGCCCTCGACGCCGAGCAAATAAAAGATGTTGAACGCCGGCGCGGCTGTCCGTTCCTGAACTCCAGCCTCGGCCTGAACCGAGGACAATTGATCGCACAACCGCCCGAACTCGCTACGGAATATTGCTGACCGTGGGCCCGCCCATGCCGCCTCCAGCAAGCGAAAGCGTTCGAACAAGGCCTGCATACTTTCCTCTCGCAGGGCCGATGATGGTTCCGCGTCTTGGCGAACGCGTAGGGCTCGGCACCCATCGAACAGGCGCTGCACATCTTCCAGGGCCTGGCGGGGGTAAGCGGTGCAGAAGGCCCGGTAGCGGCCAAGGAAATCGCGCAGCGCCCCAAGCCCGCGCGGGTGCTCGCGCAATGGTCTCTCGGTTAGCATGCCCAAACCCAAGTACTTCGGAAGGATACGGATACGGTAATGCTTGGGGTGAGCCGTTGTCAAGACCCCAAGAGACCGGGCCGGCGGGCGCCGAGCGAACCCCTGTCCCATGAGAAGAGCACGGCCGGACAAGCCGGCCGTGGCACACTTGGGGCGGCAGCGCGGGCAATTCGCGGTTGAACGCGGGCCCCGGGCACGGCTAGAATACGGGCTGGTGTCACGCCATCAACCAGGAGAATGGGGACGATGAAGATTCTCGTTGTCGGCGGCGGCGGGCGCGAGCACGCCCTGGCCTGGAAACTGGCCCAATCGCAGCACTGCACCCGGCTGTACGCGGCGCCGGGGAACCCCGGCATCGCCACGGTGGCCGAGTGCGTGCCGATCGCGGCCGACGACGTCAAGGGTCTCGCGACGTTCGCCCGCCAGGAGGGGATCGGCCTGACGGTGGTGGGCCCCGAGAAACCGCTCATCGACGGCATCGTCGACGTGTTCCAGGCGGCGGGGCTGCGGGTCTTCGGCCCCAACCGGCTCGCCGCCCGGACCGAAGGCTCCAAGGCGTGGTGCAAGGGCGTGATGACGCACTCGGCCGTGCCGACGGCCGAGTACCAGGCCTTCGGGAGCCTGCCTGACGCCGTGCGGTACATCGACAACCACGAGGAACCGCTCGTCGTCAAGGCGTCGGGCATCGCCGCCGGCAAGGGCGTCTTCGTGTGCAAAAATGCGGACGAGGCCCGGGCGGCCGTCCGGATCATCATGCAGGAGAGGGCCTTCGGCGAGGCCGGCGACACCGTCATCATCGAGGAGCGGATGTCGGGCGAAGAGGCCTCCATCCTGGCGCTCGTCGATGAATCAACCATCTACATGCTCGATTCCTCCCAGGACCACAAGGCCGCCCTCGACGGCGACCAGGGCCCCAACACGGGCGGCATGGGGGCCTACAGCCCGGCGCCGGTCGTCACCGACGGCGTCCAGAAACAGGTCGACCGCGAGATCCTCGTCCCGATGGTCCACGGCATGAAGACGGCCGGCGCCCCGTACAACGGCCTGCTGTACGCCGGCATCATGGTGACGGCCGGCGGGCCGAAGGTGCTGGAGTTCAACTGCCGCTTCGGCGACCCGGAGGCCCAGCCGCTGCTGGCGCGACTGCGGAGCGACCTGGTGGAGGCGCTCGAGGCCACCATCGACAACCGCCTCGACGAGATCGTGCTGGACTGGGACCCGCGGCCGGCCGTCTGCGTCGTCATGGCCTCCGGCGGGTACCCCGGCCCGTACGAGAAGGGCAAGGAGATTACGGGCCTCCAGAAGGCCGGCGCGATGGACGACGTCACCGTCTTCCACGCCGGCACCCGGGCCGAGGACGGGAAGATTCTGACCGACGGCGGCCGCGTGCTGGGCGTGACGGCCCTGGGCGACGACATCGGCGCGGCCCGCGACCGGGCCTACGAGGCCGTCCGGGCGATCCGGTTCCACCGGGCCCACTGGCGGACCGACATCGGGACCAAGGCCATCCGGCGCCTGGGCCGCTCGTAAGGGGGTCGGCACCACCCCCACCCGAAGCGGGGGCCGACAGCCGAGCCCCGGCCGACCCGCTGGGGGCACCAAGACGGGGACCACATGAATGCTCTGGGCTCGATGGCGGCGGCCCTTCCGCTCAGGGCGTTGCGCGGGGCCGCGCGCCTGGCACCCGAATGGTTCGAGAAGGCGCTGTTCGCCTTCGCCGAGATGGCCAGCCGCTCGATTCCCTACCCGCAGGGCCGGGTGTTCGTCGGCCAGATGCTGCGTTTCACGCGGCGCCTGTTGCCGACCGGTTGCCCGCCGTGTCGCCGGAAGGTGCTGGACAACCTCGTCCTGGGTTCGATCGCCGGCAAGCGCCGGCGGACGGCGACCATGCGGCAGACCGGTTTCCAGCCGCCCTACTTCCTGGTCATCAGCCCCACGATGCGCTGCAACCTGCGGTGCACCGGATGCTGCGCCGGCCGGTACGCCAAGGGCGACGAGATGCCCATCGACCTGCTGGACCGCATTCTGACCGAGGCCGAGGCGATGGGCATCCGCTTCATCACGATCAGCGGTGGCGAGCCGTTCGCGCGGCCGGACCTGCTCGACCTCGCGGCCGCACACGGACGGATGTACTTCCAGGTATACACCAACGGCACGCTCATCGACGACGCCGTGGCCGACCGCCTGGCTCGTCTAGGCAACGTGTTCCCCGCGATCAGCGTCGAGGGGTTCGAGGCGGAGACGGATCGCCGCCGCGGGCCCGGGGTGTTCCGGGAGGTCCTGGCGGCGATGGCGCGGCTGCGCGAGCGGGGCGTCTTTTTCGGGTTCAGCGCCACGGCCACCCGCCGGAACAACGACCGGGTGGTCTCGGACGAGTTCGTCGACTTCTACCGGGCCCAGGGCTGTGCCGTCGGGTGGTATTTCAATTACATCCCCGTCGGGAAGGAACCGGACCTGGACCTGATGCCGACACCCCAGCAGCGTCTGCACCGCCGCCGGCGCCTCCGCGACCTGCGCGGGCGGCTGCCGATGCTCCTCATGGATTTCTGGAACGACGGGGCCCTGGTGGGCGGATGCATGGCCGCCGGCACGTATTACGTCCACATCAACGTCCACGGCGACGTCGAGCCGTGCGTCTTCGCCCAGTTCGCCGTCGACAACATCCGCCAGAAGTCGCTGCGCGAGGTTCTCGACAGCCCGTTCTTCCGGGCGGTCCGCGCGCGGCAACCGCACTCACCCAATCACCTGAGGCCGTGCATGATTACCGACCACCCCGAGGTCCTCCGCGAGGTCGTCCGGGCGCACGGCGCGCGGCCGACCTACGCGGGCGGCGAGGCCTTGCTCGACAAGGCGGCCGCCGGCCTCGACGCCTACGCCGCCCGCTGGGGCGCCCTGGCCGACGCCGAATGGGCGGCCGAGGGGTCGGCCGAACTCGAAGACGCCGAGCAGCGCCCGAAG
>Ga0307380_10003888_pt1 | contig 20422 bp, 15 predicted proteins | sample UN3MG_FD_202239 | JGI IMG/M metagenome (GOLD analysis project Ga0307380, IMG submission 202239) | Soil microbial communities from Risofladan, Vaasa, Finland - UN-3 | ecosystem: Environmental > Terrestrial > Soil > Coastal area > Acid sulfate soil | place: Finland: Risofladan, Vaasa | collected... | reverse complement strand
TGGTCCCGCTCGACGCCGAGGCCTGCGCCGAGCTGCGCAAGCACGCCCTGGTGAGCGAGAACCGCGGCGCGCACGCGCAGGAGCACTCGATCGAGATCCAGTTGCCGTTCCTGCAGCGGACGGTGGGCGAGTTCAAGCTGGTGCCGATGCTGGTGGGGAACCTCGATTTCGACGGCGCCAGGTCGGTGGCGGCGGTGATTCTCTCGCTGCTCGACGACGAGACACTCCTGGTCGCCAGCTCCGACTTCACTCATTACGGCGCGCGCTTCGGCTACCAGCCGTTCACCAAGGACATCCAGGACAATCTGCGCGACCTCGATCGCGGGGCCTTCCACTCGATTCTCGACGGCGACGCAAAGGGCTTCCTCGAATACACGCGTGAGACGGGGGCGACGATCTGCGGCGCCCTGCCGATCGCCATGCTCCTGGAAGCGATGCACGGCAGCACCCAGTCGATGCTGCTGGCCTATTACACCTCGGGCGACCTCACCGGCGACTGGAGCAACAGCGTTTCCTACGGCTGCTTCTGCTTCACCGACAAGCGCGAGCTGCTGAACGAGGCCGAGCAGGAGATGCTCCTGCGGCTGGCGCGCGAGACGCTCGAGTCGTTCACCAAAGAGGGCAGGATTCCGTCGCTGAGCCTGCAGAGCTACAACATCACGCCGGCGATGATGCGGATGGCCGGCGTGTTCGTGACGCTGAACAAGGACGGCAACCTGCGCGGCTGCATCGGCACCCTGACCGGCGTCTCGCCGATCGTCAGCGCAGTGGTGGAGAACACGACGAAGTCGGCGGCGAGCGACCCCCGCTTCTCGCCGGTGAAGCCGGCTGAGTTGCCGCAGATCGAAATCGAGCTCTCGGTGCTGACCGAGCCGCAGCAGATGAAGGACTACCGCACGATGCGGCTCGGGACCGACGGAATCATCCTGCAGAAGGGCAGCCGCTCGGCGGTTTACCTGCCGCAGGTGGCGACGCAGACCGGCTGGGGCGTGGAGGAGTTCATGGAAAACCTCTGCCGCAAGGCGGGCCTGCCGCCGGGGTCGCACAAGAGCGCGGGAGCGAGGATCTACAGCTTCCAGGTGCAGAAGTTCGCTGAGAAGAAATAACGCCGGGCGGCTTAACGCGCGGCGGCGGCCGGTGTCGGAACTGGTGAGAGTTTCTTATGAGCGGGAAGAACAAGAGCAGATTCGGCAGGCGCGCTTTCCTGCGGCGGTGCGCGGCGGGGGCCTCGCTGGCCCTGCTGCCGCCGGCCTCGGCGGCTTCGGCCGTGTCCTGCGCGGCGCCGGTGAGAGGCTATCCCGCGAGCCCGGTGATTCTGGCCCGCTCGGAGCGCCTGAAGATCGTGGGCGGGAAGGCCGACGGGGGCGAAATCAGCAGGCTGCTCGACGCGGCGATGGTCCGCCTGACCGGCGCGGGCAACGAGCAGGAGGCGTGGCGCAGCCTGTTCAAGCCAAGTGACGTGGTGGCCCTGAAATTGAACTGCCTGGCGCGGGGAATCGCGACGCGGCCGGAGGTCACGGCGGCGATCGTCGAGGGCTTGAAGTCGGCGGGCGTGCCCGCGCACAACATCGTGATCTGGGAGCGGACGAACCGCGAGCTGGAGGATGCCGGCTACAAGCTGGCGGCCAACGCACTCGGCGGCGGCCTCGGCGGGGCGCGCTGCCTCGGCACCGACGCGATCCGCGGCGGCGGCTACGAGGCCGAGCCGGAGATGGCGGGTGAGGTCGGCAGCTGCTTCTCGCAGGTGCTGACGCGCCTGGCGACGGCGGTGATCAACGTGCCGGTGCTCAAGGACCACGACCTGGCGGGCGTCTCCGGCTCGATGAAGAACAACTACGGCGTGATCCACAACCCCAACCGCTACCACGACAACAACTGCGATCCCTACGTCGCGCACCTCAATTCGGTCAACCACCTGACGGGCAAGCAACGGCTGGTGGTCTGCGACGCGATCACCGCCCAGTGCAACGCCGGGCCGGCCTTCAGGCCGGAATGGGCTTGGGGCTGGGGCGGGCTCCTGGTCTCGCGCGACCCGGTGGCGCTCGATGCCGAGGGGGCGCGGATCATCGAGGAGCGGCGCAGGGAGAAGGGCCTGCCGACGCTGGCGGAGGCCGGGCGGCCGCCGCGCTGGCTGGAGACGGCCGTGCAAATGGGCTTGGGCAACGGCGGGCCGGGCGCCTACGAAACGGTGGAGGTCGGCTGATGAGCGGCAGGGATAAATTCGACGGCTTGATCGACAACTGGGGCGGCGGGCTGCTGACGCCGGGCGTCGGGCGCCGTGACTTCCTCGCGCGCGGCTGCGCCGGCCTCTGCGCTCTACCCTTACTGGGTAAGCTCGGCGGCCTTCCGGTGGATGCGGCAGACGACGCCTACGTGCGCGAGGCGCGCTACTACAAGAAGCTCGACGGCCTGCGGGTGGAGTGCGAGCTCTGCCCGCGCAAGTGCCAGGTGGCCGACAAGGAGCGCGGCTATTGCGGCGTGCGGGAGAACCGCGGCGGCGACTACAAGACGCTGGTCTACTCGCGCGTGGTGGCGTTGCACATCGACCCGATCGAGAAGAAACCGCTGGCGCACTTCCGCCCCGGCAGCCAGGCGCTCTCGCTGGCCACGGCGGGCTGCAACATCGAGTGCAGGTTCTGCCAGAACTGGAACATCTCGCAGTTCCGCCCCGAGCAGGTGAATGCCTCGACGATCACGCCGAAGGGGATGGTGGATATCGCGGTGGAGCGCAAGGCGCCGATCATCGCCTACACCTACTCCGAGCCGGTGGTCTTCTACGAGTACATGGCCGACGTGGCGGCCGAGGGCAAGCGGCGCGGGGTGGAGAGCGTGATGATCTCCAACGGCTACATCCAGCCGCAGCCGCTGCGCGACCTGCTGCCGCTGATGGACGCGGTCAAGATCGACCTCAAGGCCTTCACCGAGAAGTTCTACGACGAGAGCTGTAGCGGCAAGCTGCAGCCGGTGCTCGACACGCTCAAGATCCTGGCGGAGGCGGGCAAGTGGTTCGAGATCGTCGTGCTGATCATCCCCACGCTCAACGACGACCCCGCCGAGGTGCGCGAGATGGCCCGCTGGATCCACGGCGAGCTCGGGCCCGACGTGCCGGTGCACTTCAGCCGCTTCCACCCGACCTACAAGATCAAGAACCTGCCGCCGACGCCGATCAGCACGCTGGAGCGCTGCCAGGCGATCGCGGCGGAGGAGGGCATGCACTACGCCTACTGCGGCAACGTGCCCGGCCACCCCACCGAGTCGACCTACTGCCCCGCCTGCGGCAAGGCCGTGATCAAGCGCTACGGCTACACCATCCTCGAGAACAACATCGCCGACGGAAAGTGCCGATTCTGCCAGAGGGAGATCGCGGGTGTGTGGTGAGGGGCGGAAAGCACTGATTATTCTCTTCCTTTGATTTTCCGATGATATTGCCTTTGGCAAGCGTTGTCTGGTTACCTTGGAGCGCACGGGCTCACCTTGACGTCTATTTATATGTATACTATATTGTAGACAGAATGGAGGTGGGCAATGTCGGCCAATAGCGCAACTATGCGTGTGAACTCCAGGACTCTTCGAATCATTCGCGAGCTTGCCGCCCGATTGGATAAGAAGATGAATACCGTTGTAGAGGAAGCAATCGAGCAATATCGCCGCAAAGTTTTCTTCCAGAAGGCAAATGAAGATTATGCTGCGTTGCGCCGCGATAAGAAGGCATGGGCGCAAATAAAGGAAGAGCGAAGACTCTGGGATGCAACACTTCAAGACGGCCTTGAAGGGAAATAACCGGTGATAGCACCCGCGTTTGGCGAGATCTGGCTGGTAAGCCTGGATCCGGTGCGAGGAGTCGAGCAGGGATCTGATCGGCAGGGGAACGACAGGCCCTGCCTGGTCGTATCGGTTGATGATTTCAATTTCAGCCCGGCCGAACTTGTGGTGGTCGTGCCTATCACATCGACCATAAAAGATATGGAATGGTGGGTGGGGATCAAGCCTCCTGAAGGGGGGCTGGACCGCCCGTCGTCTATCATGTGTGAGCAACCGCGGGCGATTGATTTCCAGGAGAGGTTTTCCAGGAAGCTCGGAAGTGTCAGCCACGATACGATGTCAGCTGTACATGAGAGACTCCGCTACCTACTGGGGCTTTAGCAAAGGATTCTAAATCCTGCTGTCTCCGTTATCCCGCTTTAAACCGCCTGTCGCGAACACCACTTTCCTCCCCGGCGAAAGCTTGGGTGGCGAATCATTCCCTCTGCTATTTAACGTTTCTTGTTGCAGCGGTCTCAATCGGCAGCCACAGACATCGAGGTAGTGCCATGCGATTGAAAGCCGCAGTCTGCGTGTCAGTCATTGCAATTTCCTTCGGGCCCGCTTCCGCCGCCGGTGAAGACCGTGCCGCCGAACTGCGCGAGAAGCAGGAGTTGATAACCTCGGTCAACCTGCTCAACGGCCTGCACCTGAGCGGAGAGCAGATGCAGAAGCTGCTGCAGATCAACCTCGAGGGCGAACGGCTGCGGCGGGAGTACCTTGCCGCCAACGAAGCCAAGATCAGCGAGGCAGAGCGCCGCTATGCCGAGCTGCTCGACAATTTCTCAGAGGACCGCCCCGCGCCGGAGGAAACCGAGCGCGACGCCCAGGCGTTGAAGCAGGAGTTGCAGGAGGCCGATGAAGCCTACCGCGCACGGGTGGCCGAGCTGGGCATGGAAATCGAACGCATGCTGACCGAGGGCCAGCGACGGACGTTGGAAACCTTCAAGCCCTGCCTGATTCCGCCGCGCGATCTTCGCGAGCCCGCCAGGGCCGGCCAGGCGAGCGCGGCAAGCAGGGGCGCGCGCGTGCTGGAGAACTACCGCAAAATGATGCAGCGCGCCGTGGAACTGGAGAAGCAGGCACGGTCCCGCGACGCCTACAGGAATTCGGCGGTGCGGAATCCCTACCGTCCTCGCGCAGGCCGTCGCGATCCCGGCCTCTTCGCAAAAGATCGCGTGCGGGAGGCTTTCGCCGAACGCTTCTTTCCGCGCTACTTCGAGTGGGTGGAGCATACCGGCGAGTTGAGCGAGGGTGAGAAATCGGCGGAAGAGCAACGCATCCTGGCGGTGCTTGACCGCGGCGCGGCGATGAGCGACGAGGAGTTCTCGCTGAACCTCGATCAGCTTTCGGAAGAGGTTTTCGCAACACTCGAGGCGCGCGAGGGGGAAATGCGCGCGGCGATGGACGTGCTGGCAGGCAGGCCGGGTGTGCCGGGAAGGGCCGCCCGCTTTCTCATCAATCCCGGTTTGATTCCCATCCTGGAGCAGAGAGCCGATAAGTTTGCGGAGGGCGTAAACAGACAATAACGTCGTGCCTTCCGTAGATGGACAAGGGGACAGATGGCTGTCTGTCCCCTTTTTTTGCATTAGACACAATGAATTTCACTTCGGAAAAGGGGTCAGTCCTAGAATTCTAGGCTATGATTCTTTCCCAGATACAGATTCTTGCCGCAAACAAAGGCTAACCAACGAAGACCTAGAATTCTAGGACTGACCCCTTTTACGCTGTCGCCTCCTACGCCTTGACGATCTTCTCCCGCCCTTCGGAGACGCTGCGTGTGGCGTTGCGGCAGTCGACCACCAGCTGCGCGGCGGCGACCAAAGCGGCGTAGTCGACTTCGGTGTGGTCGGTGACGATCACGATCGCGTCGTAGCCGGCCAGCTTCACCGGATCCCACTCGATGCTGCGGATGCCGGCCAGCTGCGGGTGTTCGCGCGTGGGTGGGATGGCCGGGACGAAGGGGTCGTAGTAGTCGACCTGCGCGCCGCCGTCGAGGATCATCTTGAACAGATGCAGGCCCGGGCTCTCGCGGGTGTCGTCGACATCCTTCTTGTAGGCCATGCCCGACAGCAGGACCTTCGCGTCGCTGAGGCTCCTGCCGTGGCGGTTGAGCGCGCCGATCAGCTTGCCGACGACGTAGCCGGGCATCGAGCTGTTGATCTCGCCGGCGAGCTCGATGAAGCGCGTGGGCGACCCGAATTCCCGCGCGCGCCAGGAGAGGTAGAAGGGGTCGATCGGGATGCAGTGGCCGCCGAGGCCGGGGCCGGGGTAGAAGGGCATGTAGCCGAACGGCTTGCTGCTGGCGGCCTCGATCACCTCCCAGACATCGACACCCATCTTGTCGTAGATCACCTTCAGCTCGTTGACCAGCGCGATGTTGACGGCGCGGAAGATGTTTTCGGTCAGCTTCACCGCCTCCGCCGCCGAGGTGCTGGAGACCGCCACGGTGCCTGTGGCGATCTTGTCGTAGAGCGCCACGGCCGCCCTCAGGCTGTCGGGGTCGTGGCCGCCGACCACCTTGGGGATCTTGCCCAGAGAGTACTTCGGATTGCCGGGGTCCTCGCGTTCGGGGGAGAAGGCGAGGAAATAGCTCTCGCCGGCGACGAGGCCGCTGCGGTCGAGCACGGTCTTCATCTCGCCGTCGGTCGTGCCGGGGTAGGTGGTCGACTCCAGCACGATCAACTGCCCCGCGCGCATGTGCGGCCGGATCGACTCCGCCGTGCCGATCACGTATGAGAGGTCGGGCTCGCGGTGGCGCCCCAGCGGCGTCGGCACGCAGATCAGCACGGCGTCGGCCTCGCCGATGCGTGCAAGGTCGGCCGTTGCCTCCAGCTTGCCCGATGCGGCGGCTTCGGCGACCTGCCCGGCGGGGATGTGGTGGATGTAGCTCTCCCCCGCGTTGAGGTGCCCGACCTTGAGGGGATCGATGTCGAAGCCGATGACGCGGTAGCCCTTGCGGCAGAACTCTAGCACCAACGGCAGGCCCACGTAGCCGAGGCCGACCACCCCCACCACCGCCGCGCCGTCTTCGATCTTCTTCAGCAGTTCGTCGATCAAGATACACTCCAGTTGTGTTTGGGGAACCTATTGTAGTGCAGTTTACATAGCCCGGTCACGCCGCGGGCTGGCCGACCTTGTGCTGCGTGCCGCAGTGGGGGCAGGCGATAGTCTGCCCGGCGAACTCCGGCGGCGCCTTGAGCTTGGTGCCGCAGGCGCAGGCGATGAAGGCGTACTGGTTGAGGCGCCAGAGCATGTCGGTGGTCTCGCGCACGCGCTCGAGATGGCTGCGGCCGTCGACCGCTTCGGGCTTGCGCGACTCCACCCGCTCCGCCGCGCGCAGCGAGCCCGAGGGGATGACGCCCACCGGCCTGCCGGTGACCTTGCGGAAGGAGGAGTCGTAGTCGGCATAGCCCGCCCCGCCGGCCATCGAGCGCAGGATGTTGATCCGCTTTTCTGCCGGCGGGTGCGTGCTCCAGAGTCTGGTCTTGGCCTTGGCGCCCTTGGCGTGCATCACCGGGTTGATGATGTAGCTCGGCGCGGTCACGCGCGAGACGTTGGCCATCTTCTGCGTCGAGCCCGAGATCTTCTCCAGCGCGCTCGCCAGCCCCTCGGGGTAGCGGGTGAACTGCGCCCCCGACGCGTCGGCGAGGTACTCCCGCTTGCGCGAGATGGCGAAGTAGATCAGTTGGGCGATGACCGAGGCGAGCAGCATGATCACCACCGCGATCAGCATGATGATGATCTCCGCGCCGCCACCCTCTTTCGACGAGGTGCGCCTGCGCCCCAGTCCGCCGTAGATGAAGGCGCGCAGGCCGATATCGGCCACCAGCACGATCGCGCCCATCATCACGCCGATCATCATCATGTAGAGGATGTCGCGGTTCTTGATGTGGCCGATCTCGTGGGCGATGACTCCCTGCAGCTCGTCGCGGTTGAGCCGCTCGAGCAGCCCCGCCGTCACCGCCACCGCCGACCTGTCGGGATCGCGGCCCGTGGCGAAGGCGTTGGGGGCGTCGTCGTCGATGATGTAGACGTCGGGCATCTTGCCCATGCCCGCGGCGATCGTCATCTCCTCCACCACGTTGAAGAGCACGGGGTGGTCCTGCTGCTCGATCTTGCGCGCGCGGCTGGCGGCGAGGAAGATCGAGGCACCGCTGTAGTAGCTGACCAGCGCCAGGATCGTCCAGATGACGAAGGCGAAAAAGAGGCCGATCAGCCCGCCGCCGCCGGGGGCGAAGAGCTCGCCGAGGAACCAGCCGAGGGCGAAGAAAAGCGCCGCCATCATGCCGGCGAGGATCAGTGAGCGCCGCTTGTTGGCGCGGATCTGCTCCCACATGTCAGAACTTTACCTCGGGCACCGCGCGCTCCGCCTCGTCCTCAACCTCGAAGAACTCGGCCGCCTTGAAGGCGAACATGCCGGCGATGACGTTGCTGGGGAACATCTCGATCTTGTTGTTAAAACCCATCACCGAGTCGTTGTAGAACTGGCGCGAGAAGCTGATCTTGTTCTCCGTCGAGGCAAGCTCTTCCTGCAGCGCGAGGAAGTTCTGGTTGGCCTTGAGGTCGGGATAGTTCTCAGCCACGGCGAACAGCGAGCGCAGCGTCTGGCTCAGCATGTTCTCCTTCTGCGCCTGCTCGGCGACGCTCTCAGAGATGTTGACCGCCTGCTGGCGTGCCTTGGTCACCGCCTCAAGCGTCTCCCGCTCGTGGTGCATGTAGCCCTTGACGGTCTCCATCAGGTTGGGAATCAGATCGTGCCGCCGCTTGAGCTGGACGTCGATCTGCGACCAGGCGTTGCGCGTCTGGTTGCGCAGCCGCACCAGGGTGTTGAAGAGGATGATGACAAAAACGATCAGGACCGCGATGATCCCAAGAATGATCCACACAGCTAACATGGCATCCACCTCGCTCAGGGTTTCGTCAGCCGCCCGAGGCCGCGCGGCCGACATTGAACGTTTCGCCCAGGAACTTGATTACTTGCGCCTCGCCGCCCCCGGCGCCGCGCATCTGCTGCGCGACGAAGCCGCCGAGCTCGCCGGCGTCGAACCAGAGGCCGTGGCCCTGGGGGCAGCGGTCGATGAGGATCTCGCCCACCTCCATCTTGTTCATCTTGGCGTTGCAGCGCGGGCAACGGCGGTACTTCTCCGTCGTCTGCGCTTCGGGAAAGGCCGCCCAGTCGGGCAGCTCGATATCGATCCCCAGCGCGTGCGAAAGCAATTTCAGCTCGCCGGAGTCGAACCAGATTCCCTTGCACTCGATGCAGTAATCGAGCTCGATGCCTTGCCGCTCGACCACGATCATCGCCTTGGAACAGGCCGGGCAATCCACTTCAGCCTCCTTTGCTCGGGCGGTTATCTGCGCTGTTACGGTTGATGACTATTATCCGCAAGCTTCCGCGCGTGTCAATTGATGAATCACGGCGGTTGACGGAGATCGAGATATATTCTGGAAATAGGTCCCATTTTGGGACCATAAATACTTGACTTCCATATGGGAGCGCAGTATGATGAGCAATGCGCATCATTTCAAGAAAGATGCTTCGCGGGTTTTATCATCAGCACCCTGATGCCAAGGCTCCCCTCGACGCGTGGTTTCGTGAAGCCAGGAAGGGAGAATGGACCTCACCGCTGGATGTCAAGGTATTGCATGGGACCGCGAGCATTTTGAAAAACAACAGAGTGATTTTTAATATTGGAGGAAACAAATATCGATTGGTCGTCTGGATTAATTACAGAAAAAAAATAATATACATAAGATATGTTGGAACGCACCGGGAATACGACAAGATTAATGCAGAGGAGATATGATGATTCCTAAAGTGATCAAATCTGACGATGACTACAAGGCGGCATTGAAGAGAATCGATGAAATCTTTGATGCTGAGGCGGATTCACCCGAGGAAGAGGAACTCGAACTGCTGGTCACGCTCGTCGAAGTCTATGAGGATGAACACTATCCGATCGACATGCCCTCCCCGATTGAAGCGATTAAATTCTGCATGGAGCAGCAGGGCCTGACCCGCAAGGATCTCGAACCCTTCATCGGCAGCCGGGCGAGGGTCTCGGAGGTGCTCAACGGCAAGCGCCCCCTCTCTCTCAAGATGATCAGGGCCCTGCACAAGGGTCTCGGCTTACCGGCCGATGTCCTGCTGCAGGAGGAGGGGGCCTCCATCCCCGAGGAGGATACCCGGATAGAATGGTCCAAGTTTCCCATTACCGAAATGTACAAGAGAGGCTGGTTCGAAGGATTCGAGGGTTCCCTCAACGACGCCAAGGAGCAGGCCGAGGAATTGATCAAGGGTCTTCTGGAGCCGGCGCATAGCGTCAGCCTGTTAACCGCGCACTGTCGTCAGCATGTCCGCAGCGGTTCCAAATCCGATCAGTATTCGCTGCTGGCCTGGCTGGCCCGCGTGGTTTCCCTCACAGCGAAAAAGAAGCTGCCGGATTATGAGGGGGTGGCTGAAGACACTGATTTTCTTAACAATCTGCTGCGGCTCAGCTATTTTGACAATGGCCCCGCCTTGGCCAAAGAATATCTTGAAAAACACGGCGTCCACCTTGTCGTGGAAAAACACCTGCCGAGAACCTTTCTCGACGGCGTCTCAATGATGTTGCCCGGCGGCAATCCCCTGATCGCGCTTACCTGCAGGTACGATAGGGTTGATAATTTCTGGTTCACACTGCTTCATGAACTGGCTCACATCGCGTTACACCTGAGAAAAGACTCGGAGGATTGCTTCGTTGATGATTTAAGCGTGGAGAATGAAGACGTCAGGGAGATAAAGGCCGACAAGTGGGCGGAGAACACGCTTATCCCTCCGCGCCTGTGGCAGCATTATGCCGGCGGCAACCTGAGGGAGAAGGCGGTCGTTCTCGAGATTGCCAAGAAGCTGGGAATCCATCCCGCCATCGTAGCCGGGAGAATCAGGAAAGAGCTCGATGATTACACGCTATTCAGCCAACTTACCGGCACCAAGCAAGTGCGCAAGCTCTTTTTCTCGAGCAACTGATTAATTAACGGAAGCCCTATGAAAATCCTCCTCACCAACCACCACCTCGCGCTGCTTGGCGGCACTGAGACGGCGAGCTACACGCTGGCCTTGGCATTGCGCGACGCCGGGCACGAGGTCTCTGTGGCGACGGTCGAGCCGGGCGCCGTCTCGGAAGCACTGGAGAAGGAGGGCTTCGAACTCACCGTCGAACTCGGCGGGTGGCGCGGTCGCCCCTTCGACATCATCCACGCCCATCACAACGCCATGGCCCTGACGGCGCGCTACCACTTCCCGCGCACACCCATGATCTTCGTCGGCCACGGCGTCCTGCCAGAGCTCGAGCAGCCGCCCTCGGTCGACCTCGGCATCGGCGTCTTCGCCGGCGTTAGCGAGGAGGTCCGCGAGACCTGGCGCGCAAACTACGGTATCGAGCACGCCGAGGTGGTGCGCAACGCCGTCGACTGCGAGCGCTTCAGTCCCCGCGAGCCGCTCCCGTCCGAATTGGGGCGCGTGCTGGTGCTGAGCAACCACTTCCCCGACGAACTGCGGGCGGTTGTCGACCGGGCCTGCGAGCTGGCCGGCGCCGAGGTCGGCTACACGGGCCTCGAGGACGGCGCGGTCTGGAACACCGAGGAAACAATTAACGGTGCCGACCTGGTGATCTCGCTGGGACGGGGGATCGTCGAGGCGATGGCCTGTGGCCGCGCCGCGCTGGTGTTCGACTGGCACGGCGCCGACGGCATCGTCACCGCGGATAATTATTTCGAGATTCGCAAGCACAATTTCTCGGGACGCCGCTTCAGGCATGCGCTCGACGCCGAGGGTCTCGCCGGGGAGTTGAAGAAATACCGTCCGGCGATGGGTGATGCCAATCGCGCCCTGGCGCTCGAGCATCACGACATCGGCAAAGCGGTGAAGCGCTACGAGGAGCTCTACCGGCGCGCCATCAACGCCGGCGCGCCCGAAGGCCTGCCACCCCTGCCCGGGCCGGAGATCGAGGCCTTCCAACAGATGTGGCGCGAGCACGTGGCGTTGAAGGCGGAGGCCCGCCGCCTGGCATCGGAGCACCAGCGGCTGCGGATGGAGCTCGACTCGATCCGCCCGCGCGTGCGCTCGATGATGTGGCGCCTTGAGGAGGAGCGGCGGCTGCTGAAAGAGGATCTGGAGAAGGGCGGCTAGCTCGTTGCCGTCGGCCTGGTTATTTCCGTTCGGTGTAGGGCGGTCCTAAAGGGCCGCTGTGTTGTTTTGTCCTACAGAGGACTCGGAGGAAGACAAAAAGGAAAGACGGGGGCCATAAATGACCCCCCTACATGACCGTGCAAGATCTTGCCAATCAATGTAGGGCGGTCCTTAAGGGCCGCCGCGTTGTTTGTCACCGCAGAGAGCACCGAGGACACTGAGGAAAAAAGAGAAAGACGGGGGCGCTAAAGCACCCCCCTACAGTGCCGTGCAAGATCCGGCCGATAGATATATGCGTTAATAGCAATTTGCGACGCCGAGCTGTTTTCGGTATCCTTAATCGTAAGTGCTTGCGTAGGTTTCTCTCCCCGAGAGTCGCTCGCAGGGGGTATGCCCGGATCGGAGATTTGTAAAGCCAGGTGTCCATTATCCGGGCAGGCCACGCGTTCAGCCGGGACGATCTGGGCGGCAGGGGATTGAAGCCCCGTTTAAATTACAGTCAAGATAAAGACCGTTAGCTTCAAGGCGGAATCCTCGTTTCACAGAATATCATGGAGGTCATGTTTATGTTCGGCAGGGGTGTAAGAGATTCGCATTATTGTCTGGTCGTTGTGGCAGCCGGCCTGGCTGTCCTACTGAGCCTCTCGTCAAATCTTCGCGCTCAGGAGATCCGTAAGCCGCTTGTGGCGCGCGAGTCCACTCCGCCCGACCTGGCGGGCGTCGTCGAGTCGGAGAACAGGATGCGCCCGATAGTGATGCGGTTCATGGCCGACAGCCGTGACCTGATGCGGATCTACGCGATCCCGGCTTCGAGCGAGCGGCTGGAGCGTCTGGCCCAGTTCTACACCGACTGGAAGGCCGCGCTGCAGAAGCTCGATTTCGAGTCCCTCAACGTCGATGCCCGCATCGACTACATTCTTCTCAGCACGAAACTCGACTACGAGCTGTTTCAACTGGAAAACTACAAGACGAAGCTGGACGCGGCGTTGCCGTTGCTGCCCTTCGCCGGGCCCATCATCAACCTGATGGAATCGAGGCGCAGATTCGAGCCGCTCGAGCCTCGGATCGCGGCTGAGGCGGTCGACGGCATCGCCAAGCTGATCGAGGAGAAGCAAGGGGAACTTCAGAAGACCAGGGAGGCCGGGGAGTTGGAGGTGAGCCTGGAGACGGCGATGCTCGCGACCCAGACCGCCCGCGAGCTGAGCGGTACGCTGAGCGACTGGTTCACCTACTACGACGGTTACGATCCGATGTTCACCTGGTGGGTCGAGACGCCGTTCGCCGATGCCTCCGCCACGCTCGAGGGCTACATGAAGTGGCTCGAGGAGACCTTCGAGACCGGAGCCGATGTCGAGCGGCCGGTGGTCGGGATCCCGGCCGGGCGAGAGTTCCTGGTCACCGAGCTCGAGGCCGCCTTCATCCCCTACACCCCGGAAGAGATCATCGCCATCGGCGAAGCCGAATACGCCTGGTGCATCAACGAGTTGAAGAAGGCGTCGAACGAGTTGGGCTACGGCGACGATTGGCTCAAGGCGCTCGAGTACGTCAAGACGCTGCACGTCGAGCCCGGGGCGCAGCCGCAGGCGGTCGCCGACATGGCCTTCGAGGCGGTCAACTTCCTGCGGGACAACGATCTGATCACCGTGGATCAGCTGGCGGTCGACAGCTGGAACCTGGAGATGATGAGTCTGGAGCGCCAGAAGTTCAATCCGTTTTTCACCGGCGGCGCGGACATCGATGTCTCCTTTCCGACCGACGAGATGGACCACGCCGGCAAGCTGATGAGCATGCGCGGCAACAACATCCACTTCGCGCGCGCCACAGTGCATCACGAGCTGATTCCCGGTCACCACATGCAGTTCTACACGATCCCGCGCAACAACTCCCACCGTGGCTGGACCTTCGGCACGCCGTTCTGGAGCGAGGGTTGGGCCCTGCATTGGGAAATGCTGCTCTGGGATCTCGACTTCCCGCAGACGCCCGAGAACCGCATCGGCATGCTCTTCTGGCGCATCCATCGAGCCGCCCGCATCATCTTCTCCTTCAAGTTCCACCTGGGATTGATGACGGCCCAGGAGTGCATCGACATGCTGATCGAAGGCGTCGGGCACGAGCCGTCGAATGCGGAAGCTGAGGTCCGCCGCTCCTTCGAGAGCCACTACAACCCGATCTACCAGGCGGCCTACATGATCGGCGGCCTGCAGTTCCGCGCCCTGCACCGCGAGCTCGTCGATTCGGGCAGGATGAGCAACCGCGAATTCCACGACGCCGTCCTCCGCAACAGCGTCATGCCAGTCGAAATGGTGCGCGCGGCCCTCACCAACCAGGTTCTGCCGCGCGACTTCAAGTCCGTCTGGAAATTCTACGGCGAGGTCGAGGTGCCCGCGAAATAAGCGACCGGTTCCCCAGGTTCACAAAGGGGTTCACAAAGGGGTCAGTCCTAGAATTCTAGGGAGCCGGATTGATGCAATCACGCATAACATACTGATTTATAAAGGTATGCCTGTTTTTCCCGGTTTAGATTACCCTAGAATTCTAGGACTGACCCCTTTGTACCAATGTCCGCCGCGGCGGAGGCAATCCGCTCGATCGCGCCCCGCGCGATGACAGAAGACGGGGGCGCTAAAGCACCCCCCTACAATTACTTGGCAGAGTCATTGCCACTAGATAGTAGGGGCGGATTTTATTCCGCCCGTTCGCACATAGCGCGATAACAAATGCCGGGGGCGCTAAAGCACCCCCCTACAATTATTTGGCGAATGCATCGCCACTGGATAGTAGGGGCGGATTTTATTCCGCCCGATCGCGCATAGCGCGATAACAAATGCCGGGGGCGCTAAAGCACCCCCCTACAATTGTTTGGCGAAGGCATCGCCACTGGATAGTAGGGGCGGATTTTATTCCGCCCGATCGCGCAGCGCGCGATCTGCACCACCCCGCATTACCCTGAAGGGATTTGCCGATCCGGGTTCGCCGGTACGCGCGAAGGGCGGCGAATTGCCGCCCTTGCATGGAGGTACCATTAAACGGATTCAGCTAGCTGCAGCCCTCTGTGGTGCCGCAGTTCATGCACTTGTAGCAGGTGCCGTTGCGCACCATGATCATGCCGCAGATCGAGCAGGGCGGCGCGTCCTCCTGGTTGATGAAGGCGTGGCCGTTGCCGTCGTCGTTTTTCACGAGGCTGATCTCGACCGAGTCGTCGGGCACGCTGAGCCCGTCGTCGGAGGCGACGTAGTTGATCACTCCGACCTCCGCCTGCTCCTCGAGAGTAAGGAACTTCGACGACAGCCAGCGGAAGATATAGTCCATCACGCTCTTGGCATGCGGGATCTGGCGGTTCTTGGTCCAGCCCGACGGCTCGAAGCGGGTGTGGATGAACTTGTTGACCAGCACTTTCAACGGCACGCCGTACTGCAGGGCGATAGAGATGCCGGTGGCGAAGCTGTCCATCAGGCCGCTGACCGCCGAGCCCTCCTTGGCCATCACCAGGAAGATTTCGCCGGGGTTGCCGTCCTCGTAGGTGCCGACGGTGATGTAGCCCTCGTGGCCGCCGATCTCGAACTTGTGGGTGACCGCCTGGCGCTCGACCGGCAGGCGGTGGCGCACGGAGCGGTAGTCCTCCACCGCGGCCTTATTTTCCTTACCGGCGTTGAGCGGCTGGGTGCGCTTGCAGCCGTCGCGGTAGACCGCTACGGCCTTGAGACGCAGGCGCCACGCCTCCATGTAGATCTCTTCGATCTCCTCGGGCGTGATCTCCTTCGGCAAGTTGACGGTCTTGGAGATCGCGCCGGAGAGGAAGGGCTGGGCGGCGGCCATCATCCGCACGTGGCCCATGGGGTGGATCGAGCGGGAGCCGTTGACGCTGGTGAAGGCGCAGTCGAAGACCGGCAGGTGCTCGGCGCGGAGATACGGGGCACCCTCGATCGTGCTCTTGTCCTCGATGTAGGCGACGATTTCCTTCACCTGGTCGTCGTCGTAGCCCAGCCGCCGCAGGGCGTGAGGCACGGTGTTGTTGACGAACTTGATCGTGCCGCCGCCCGACAGACGCTTGAACTTGACCAGCGCCAGCTCGGGTTCGATGCCCGTGGTGTCGCAGTCCATCATCAGGCCGATGGTGCCCGTGGGGGCGAGCACGGTCGACTGCGCATTGCGGAAGCCGTGCTCCTTGCCCACCTCCAACGCCTTCTGCCAGACGAGTTGCGCGGCGTGGAGCATGTAGTCGGGCGTCGTGTCGGGGTCGATGCTGCTGACCGCGTCGCGGTGCTTGCGGATCACCCCCAGCATCGACTCGCGGTTGATGTCGTAGCGCGGAAAGGGCCCCTGCTCGGAGGCGATCTTAGCGCTGCTGAGGTAGGCCTGACCGGTCATGATCGAGGTGATCGCGGCGGCGTAGGAGCGGCCCTCGTCGGAGTCGTAAGGCATGCCGTTGAACATCAGCAGGGAGCCGAGGTTGGCGTAGCCGAGGCCGAGCGGGCGGTAGAGGTGGCTGTTCTCGGCGATCATCTCGCGGGGATAGGAGGCGTTGTCGACGATGATTTCCATCGCCGTGGTGAGGATGTCGACGGCGTAGCGGAAGGCCTCGACATCGAAGTTGTCGTCGCCGTCGAGGAACTTCACCAGGTTGAGCGAGGCGAGGTTGCAGGCGCTATTGTCGAGGAACATGTACTCGCTGCAGGGGTTGGAGGCGTTGATGCGGCCGCTCGCCTTGCAGGTGTGCCAGTCGTTGATCGTCGTGTCGAACTGGATGCCGGGATCGCCGCATTCCCAGGCGGTCTGGGAGATCAGCTTCATCAGGTTGCGCGCCTTGTACTCGCCCATCACGTCGCCGGAGGTCACCGCGCGCGTCTGCCACTTGCGGTCCTCCTCGACCGCGCGCATGTAGCTGTCGGGCACGCGCACCGTGTGGTTGGCGTTCTGGAAGAAGACCGAGCTGTAGGCGTCGCCGTCGAAGGAGGAGTCGTAGCCGGCGTCGATCAACGCCCAGGCCTTCTTCTCCTCCAGCACCTTGCAGGTGATGAACTCCTCGATGTCGGGGTGGTCGATGTTGAGGATCACCATCTTGGCGGCGCGGCGCGTCTTGCCGCCGCTCTTGATCACCCCGGCGAAGGCGTCGTAGCCGCGCATGAAGCTGACCGGGCCGCTGGCGGTGCCGCCGGTGCTGAGCCGCTCCCTGGACGAGCGCAGCGAGGAGAGGTTGGAGCCGGTGCCCGAGCCGTATTTGAACAGCATGCCCTCGGTCTTGGCGAGATCGAGGATGCTTGTCATCGAGTCCTCGACGGAGTTGATGAAGCAGGCGCTGCACTGGGGCTTCTCCTCGATGCCGCAGTTGAACCAGACGGGCGAGTTGAATGCGGCCTTCTGCGTCAGCAGCAGGTGGACGAGTTCATCGTGGAAGATCTCGGCGTTCTCCTCGCCGCGGAAGTAGCCGTCCTTCTTGCCCCAGGCCGTTATCGTGTCGGCGACGCGGGCGATCAGCTGGCGGATGGAGGTCTCGCGCCCGGGCGTGCCCACCTGGCCGTGGAAGTATTTGGAGGCGACGATGTTCAACGCCGTCTGCGACCAGGTGCGCGGCACTTCGATGTCGGTCTGCTTGAAGACCTCCGAGCCGGTGTCGGTCTTGATCTCGGCATCGCTGCGGGTCCATTCCACCTGATCGAAGGGGGAGACGCCTTCCTTGGTATGGCGTCGGTGGAATTTTAATCCCTTGCTGCCCTTGTCCTTCTGGTTTTTCCCGGTCTCGCTGTGCTTTTCCTTTTCCTGCTCGATCATCGAAAGTTGATTTGAAAGCGATTTCTCCTCGGTTGCCATTTGCTCTCCCTACAAAGGAATGTTTCTGGTTCTAACTAACAGGACAATGGGCACGCGAGTGGTTTATTATTATTGGCGGGGAAATATCTGATCTTATCTTAAGTTTCAAATTGTGTGGGATTCTTGAAACTATCGTTTTAGCGGAACGCATTTGATTATAACCCCCAGTCCCTACATTCGATATTCCAAGCCTCTTTGTCACACGCGGGAAAAGTCGATTCATTGGTGAAGCCGAAAGCAAAAACCCCCCTAACTAATTGATAAGGGGAGACTTGACTCCCTAGTTGTTTATCTGAATCGCTTTCCAGCGGCTGAATAGTATTATATGGAAGACTATGCACCGTTGTCAAGGACAAACCACAATATTTTGTAAATATTTTGTTAACGATACGAGATGTTGTGGTGAAGATGCTAACCAGCGGCGATTTAGATTGACTAAAAAGCGAGACGCCCGCGCCCGTAACGGCGCAGTTTTCCAAGCGTTCGGCTTGTTTCGAGGCGAAAGTTGTCCCGCAGTTTTTGATCATACTAAACCCCCAAGAGGAGGCGAACCACAATCAGTTGTGGTCTCGGATCCTTGCAATGGATGAACTTCCACTCTATCCTAGCCACCTGCCTCGTTCAAGAGTTATTTCGATGAAAATGGAAGTTTTGCTTGCCGGCTTGAATATCGACCGCGCGACACTGGCCGAAGCGCAAGCCCTGCTGGAGCGGGCGGCGGCAACGGGCGATCAGGAATTGCGGGAGAGCCTGGCGGAATTCCTCGATCGCACGGTCTGGTCGCCGGAGACGCTGAGCGCCGCCTACGCGCGCATCAGCCGCGATCCGGAACCCGTGCCGGAGTTGCGCGAGCGGTCGCGGCGCGAGGTCGAGGCGGCGCGCCGGAGCAACGAAAGCATCATCTTCGGCCTCGGCCACAGCTCGGTGGCCGAGCACGCCGTCTTCAACTTCGACATCCTCGGGCTCAGCCGCCTGGCGATGGAGGCGGTGGAGCACCACCGTCTCTGCTCCTTCACCGAGAAGAGCCAGCGCTACATCACGCTCGACGACGAGAGCTTCGTGCCGCCGGAGGTCGAGGAGGCCGGTCTTGGCGCGCGCTTCGCCGGGACGATGCGGGCGCAGTTCGCCGACTACAGCTTTCTGCACGAGCGCCTTTTGGAACATGCGAGGCTGAAATTTCCCAATAAAGCCGGGAAGAAACGGGGCATGCTGCTGCTGGAGGGCATGGCCAAGGAGGACGCGCGCTACGCTCTGCTGCTGGCCACTCCGGGCCAGCTCGGCATGACCGCCAACGCCCGCAACGTCGAGCTGATTATCAGCCGCCTCGCCGCCCACCCGCTGGCGGAGTTGCGGGAATTCGCGGGCAGGCTCGAGGAGGCTGTGCGCGGCATCGCCCCCTCGCTGATCAAGTACACCCGCGGCGCGCGGCACCTGGTCGAGGCCGGTGCCGAATTGCGGCGCCTCGCAGGCAAGCACCTCTCCGTTGATGATGCTGGAGCAGACGCAGAAACCGTCCGCCTGCTCTGCTGTCCCGACGACGGCGACGAGCGCCTGGCGGCGGCACTGCTGTTCTCCGCGGGAGGTGAAGGCTATGAAAGCTGCCGCGCTGCCGCCGCGGAGATGAGCGAAGCGGCCCTGGCCGAGCTGATCCGGGCCGGGCTTCGGCGCCTGCGCAGTTGGGATCCCGTCCCGCGCGCCTTCGAGGAGGTCAGGCTCAGCTACGAGCTGATCATCAGTGCGAGCTGCTACGCCCAGCTCAAGCGCCACCGGATGTCGACACAGATCGTCCAGCCGTACCAGTTAAATTTGGGAATCACCGTGCCGCCGTTGATCGTCGAGGCCGGGCTCGAGGCCAGACTGCTCGAGGCAACGGCCCGCGCCGAGGAACTCCATGAACAATTGAGCTCGAAAGTACCGGAGGCCGCCGCCTACGCGATGACCAACTCCCACCGGCGGCGGGTGCTGTTCAGCTGCAACCTGCGTGAGCTCTACCATCTCGCCCGCCTGCGCCTGGACCAGCACGCTCAGTGGGACATCCGCGCGGTCGCCGCGCGCATGGTCATGCTGGCGGCGGGGCGGATGCCGTTGGCGATGCTGATGGCCTGCGGCAAGGACTGCTTCGGCGAGCGCTACGAGGAAGTCTTCGGCGAGCCGGCCGCGGACACTTAGGGTAGCGGAGTGGAAGAGAATCGCAGGCTGCTGGTCGTCACCGCGGCGTTGATCGAGCGCAACGGGCGGCTGCTGGCCTGCAGGCGGCCGCCCGGCGGCAGGCAGCCCGGCTTGTGGGAATTCCCCGGCGGCGCGGTGGAGCGGGGCGAGGACCCGCGCGCGGCATTGCGCCGCGAGCTGCGCGAGGAGTTGGGGATCGAGACGGAGGTCGGCGCGCCCTACGAAGTCGTCTTCCATCGCTACGATTTCGCCGACGTGCTGCTGCTCTTCTTCCATACCGAGGTGGCGACTGGGACGCCGAAGCCCCTGCACCACGAGGAGATACGCTGGGTGCCGCCCGGCGAACTCGATTCGCTGGAATTCTTGCCCGCCGACCAAGCGCTGCTGGCGAAGCTGAAAAGCTCGTGGAAGAGATGACATTCGAGGAGATTTTAGCCCGGTTCAAGCAATTGGGTGATCCGGAAGCCGCCG
>Ga0307380_10003887_pt1 | contig 20423 bp, 2 predicted proteins | sample UN3MG_FD_202239 | JGI IMG/M metagenome (GOLD analysis project Ga0307380, IMG submission 202239) | Soil microbial communities from Risofladan, Vaasa, Finland - UN-3 | ecosystem: Environmental > Terrestrial > Soil > Coastal area > Acid sulfate soil | place: Finland: Risofladan, Vaasa | collected... | reverse complement strand
GTATGTTGAAGCAAGCTACTGCTCAAAGATTGTATGATCAGAATACAGTGGCAAACCAACAGTTTGATAATGCTAAGTTGGCAATGAGAAACAACTTGAGAAACTATTATACAAATGCAATTACAAATAAGGAAAAAACAGATGCTTTAAATCAGATGTACCCTAACTATGCTGTTTCTCCTGCTGTAGGTGGAAGAATGAATTTTGTTCCTACTCAAAAACAAGTTACTGGACAAGGTTCAAGTTCAATGACAATGCAAGAAGCAATGGATTGGTGTAAGAAAAATAACCCAAATGCAACCGATCATTCTGCATGTATGGATAGAGTAATGAATCGACAAGGTAGAGATTCTAGTAAAGGTTCTGGTGCAAATGCTAATGCAGTAAACACTATGTATCCTGGACAACAAATGGGAGGACCTGTATATGAAGATGGTGGTTTTGTTCATATAAATTCATGGCTTCCATTTATACTGTAAACTTTAGAAGTTTATTAAACTTAAAAAATTTTAATAGTTTTACACAAACATAAATTATGGCAACGTATTTACAAGGAGTCACAGATTATATACCAGATTATCAGCCGTTTCAACCGGACTTAAATTTCTATGGAAATTTATTGCAAACCAAACAAACACAATATGATACCAACTGGAAACAGTTGAATAATCTGTATGGTCAATTATATGGTGCTGACTTAACTCATGATTTAAATGTTCAAAAGAAAGATAATCTTCTAAAACAAATTGACTTTAATCTTAAAAGAGTATCCGGGTTGGATCTTTCCCTAGAGCAGAATGTAAATCAAGCAATGCAAGTATTCAGACCATTTTATGAAGACAAGTACCTTATGAAAGATATGGCTTGGACAAAGAATTGGAAGAATACATATGAATCATCTAATGCATTAAAGACATCCCAAGATGATAAGCAAAGAAAAACATGGTGGGGAACAGGTATTCAAGGTCTTGAATTAAGAAGACAAATGTTTAAAGATGCTACTCTAGATGAAACTTTAGGAATGTCAAATGCAACATATACTCCTTTTGTTAATACTCTTACAGAGTACATGGATCTTGCAAAGAAATATAACATTGGTGCTGTTCAACAACTTCCTGATGAATCTGGTTTGTATTTAGTAAGAAAGAAAAATGGAGAATTGATTTTACCAACTCTTCAAAATTTATTCTTAGCTGAATATGGAAACAGACCTGACATACAAGATATGTATAGAGAAGAAGCTTTTGTTGAAAGAATGAACTATGCATATCAAAATAAAGATAAGTTTGGTAGTTCACTTGAGGCTGAAAAAGATTATATTAAAACTAAGTATGATTACATTAAGAACTATGCTGAACAATCAAACAATAAAGCTCAGGATGAAGTAAACACCAATAAAGATCAAATTGCTAATGTTGAAAAAGATGTAAATACAGGTGATGTAAGACCTCAACAAAAATCATACTTAGATAGATTGAATGAAGGTTTAAAAGTAAATGCTACTGTAGCACAGACTACTGAAAAATTAAACAATCAAATTAATGATAAACAAGCTACAGCTACTGTTAAAGGTTATGATGAAGACATACTAGCTGATTTAGATCTAGCAAGATTAAAAGTTGATGCAGGATTTGCATCTATCAAAGCAGAACAAGATATCATGAGAGCTGCAAATAATTATGCTACAGTGAACATGGAGGTTGAGTATAAGGCAAATCCAGTAGGTCTAGAATTCTTAAGACATAAACATGCTTCTAAAAGACAGTCTGATAGTCATCAAGATAGACTAGCTGAAATTGAAAAACAGAATGAAGCTAAAATGTTTCAAAAAGCTGTTGATTATAATGTAGGTAAAGGATACTGGTCATTTGATGATAAAGGAAAGTTAAATACTAATCCTCAAACAAATGGTTTTAACCTTAATTTCCTTATGCCTAATGATGCTGGAGGAAACACAGAAGGTAAATTTACTTTTGATGCACTTCAGGCAATGAGTAAAGATCAGATGGCAGCTGGTGTAGTAGATTCTGGTGATCATCTTATGAAAACTATTCAGAATGGTGTTAATACTAATGCCTTTTCATCAGCACAGTTAGCTCAATTTTTGGATAAGTTAAGTTTAAATAAATCTGATAGAGCATTAGTAAATGATGTTATTGCAAATGGAAGTACTGCTGCTAATAAAGCCCAAATGAAAAGAATTTGGGGTGACATTTGGCAGAGTTATTCTACCAGTCCTAATGAATATGTTAAAAGTTTAGTTAAGACAAGTCAGATTTACAACTTAAATGACATTGTTAAAGATTGGACATTACAGCATCAAGGTAGTAAATTAACTGAACTTTACAATACAGGAGAGGCTTCATTAAAACTAGAACAATCTTCTAGAGTTAATGATGCTTTAATGACTGTACGTCAAGGTAACTGGGAAACTATCAAAAAGAAATTTACTGAAGATCTTGGATATATTGTTAAAGAAGTTAAAGAAAAAGATCCACAGACTTACGGAAACATAACTCAAGAAAGAATTAATGCTGCTGTAAATCTTGTGATGAATAGATATGCCTTAGATGGAAATGGACATCTTGAAGAGTTTAAAAAACTTGCTCCTGAACTAGACAAGGAAGTTGCATCAATTTTAGGATTTAATATTGGTAAAAGTACAAACCAGAAAGCTGATGCTAAGTGGTATAACTATTTATTCCCATTAACCAATGTAGGAAGAATGATGGGTGACGGTAGGGAAAATGTATCAGATCAAGCTTCTTGGGTAGGTGATGTATTTGATCAGTCTTTTGAAGAGTTGACTAAATTAGATCCTGCTAAAGGAGGTTTACAACCTTATTTTGCTAATGTAACTAGAAGTGGTACAGGTAATCAGTATGGTCTTGCTGCTGAAACAGGTGTTATGAAAGTGGCTCCTGGTATAAACTGGGATCCAGGGAATCAAGCTGCATCAAGTATGTTTAATACTATCTTAGGAACTCTTTGGAGTCAAGATAATCAGCAATATAGAATTACAACAGAAGGTAATATTAGACCAGAAGATCCAGAAAGTGCTACTGGTATTGAACAAAATGAAGCTCTTGCAATTGTAAGAGAGCTGCAAGGAAGATTAAATACAGATAAAGAACTTGATCCATTCTTTGTAGGAGCTAGTACTGTTTCAATGGAAAGTGAGAAACTTGGTTCTATGAAGTTAATGGCACCAAGAGAAGTTATTGAAAAAGTAATTAAAAGTATGGCCGGTGATGATGTCAAGGAAGCTGATATTAAAGCTAAGATTGATAAGATCTATCAAAATGGTATTACTTTCATTGCTCCTAAAGCAACATGGCAAGGAAATCAATTGTTTAATAGACAATATCCTACAGCAACAGAAATTCTTTTAAGACAAAAGCCTTTAGAATATAAAGATCCTTCAGGTTCTGGAAAGTATGTTATTCAAAAATCACCTGGTACAGGAGATTATATTTCTTCTGTAGAAGTATTTGAACTAATGCCTGATGGATCTAAGAAAGCACATGAACCTTATTACTGGAATCATAATGTAAGAAGTGGAAAAACTATTGATGAAAAGGAGCTTGAGAATAAAAATATCCTAGAACAAGTTAAGACAATTAACTTTGATAGATTTAGACAAATTGTTCAATCAGAAGATCAAGAAAAAATACAAAGAGCACAAGCAAATTTTGGGATGTCTGTAACTGACCCTTACTGGAATTATAATAAATAAAAGACATGGCTGAAGAAACAATTAACACAGCAGAAAATTTAAATAACGAACCATCAGCTGTTGATCAGTTGTTGGCAAAAAGTGATTTTCTTAATCCAGCCACCATTGAACAACCAATGGCTCCAAAAATTAATTGGCAAGATAACTTTGTTAATACTACCAATTATATAAAAGATAATACAGCAGGTGTTTCTCCTAATTATCCTCCATCTCAAGTTAGACAATCAAGAGTGGATGGTAATTCAACAAACTCTGTCCAAGCTGTATTAGAAAAAGGTATTGCTAAGATTAATGGTCTTTCTGATATGGGTTCTTATGCAGAACCTTATGCTTATGATGCATCTCCTAAAGGAACATTCAGAGCAAGATACAAAGCTTATGGTCAAGATACTTATAACAAAGTAGGTTTTCACCCACTTATTGATAATGAGACCTGGTTTAATCAGAATACTACATTTGGGGATGACTTATCAAGATGGGCAACTAACTCTATGTGGCCAATGTTGTCTAAAGGATTTATGGATCCTATTAGATCTTACAAAAGTATCATGGATGGAGAGGGTCTTTTCAATGCAGATGAACAAAGTGCAAGAGACTATGAATACTATAATGCAATTGGTGCATCATCTAAAGGAGGTCTAGGTGGGTTTACTGTAAACTTACTCAACTCGGCATCTTATTCTATGGGTATTCTTCTTGAAGGTGCCACTGAAGGTGCTCTTATTGGAGCATTGTTTGGAGGAGGTGCTAAAGGAGCCGTTGAAGGAAGTACTACATTCCTAAAGAAGTTGGGAAGTCTTCCTAAAGCATTAGTAGAGACTGCTCAAGGAACAAAGACATTACTACAGGATGTAAAGAATTATTCCAATCTTGCTAAAGCAAAAGAGTTATACAAGTCTGCAGGTAAGAACTTTGGAAATTTCTTTAATCCATTACACAATACTACAGAAGCTTTTCGTCAAATAAAAAATACAGATAACATTACCAATCTTGCAAGAAGTGCAACCACTGCTGGTGCACTCTGGCATGATATGATGGCAATGAATATGGCAATATCTGAAGGAAAACTTGAAGGGGGGTTTACAAGATATCAAACCTATGATAGATTGTATAACAAACATATTGAAGAAAAAGGAGTTCCTCCTACACTAGAAGAACAAGAGTCTATGATGAGACAAGCTTCTAAAGGTGCTTGGTGGAATACTCTTAATAACTCAGCTTTAATATACTACTCTAACAAGATTGTATTCCCTTCTATTACAAATGCAAGTTTCTTAAAAGGAGTTCCTAAATTTGGATTTGGAAAAACTGTTACCAATGTAGGTAAAGAGTTTCAGGTGATATTTGATCCAGGCAAGAAAGCATTAGAAGGAACCTTTGTAAAACAAAGAGTGAACCTAGTAAATGCAGTTAAGTCATTAGCAAAACCTGCTACATATGGTAAGGTTGGTCTTAATTATTTTAAGGCAAATGTTGTTGAAGGTTTACAAGAAGTAACACAGGACATACTACAAGATGCAACTCAGAACTATTATGTAGAAACATTTAATAATCCTGATGCAAGAAACTTTAGATATGGTGCCGGATTAGTTGGGGATGCTATAGGTAAACAATGGAGTACTCAGGGTCTTGAGACATTTTTGTCTGGATTTTTGATGGGTACTATTTTACAAGCACCGGGTAAACTTAAAAACTATGCTACTGTAGGATTCAATGATTACTTTAAAAAAGATGCTAGTTACCAAGAGTATATTGACGGTAGAGAAAAGTTGGCTGATGATGTGGTAAATGAATTGAATACCATGTATAAGAATGGTCAGTTCTTTTTAGATCCAAGAATCAACAACTATGCTAACCAAGCATTGGTTGCTAATGTAGTAGATAATCCAGATGAACATACTACAAAAGAAATAAGAGATGCAGAGTTTACTGCATTCCAATCTGCTGTTATTAGTTCATTACAGACAGGTACTTTTGACATGTTCTTGAAACATTATGAAGGATACAAACAAGCATCCCCAGAAGACATTGAACAAGCATGGAACTTAGCTCCTGGTCAAGGTATAAAAGCATTAGAAAGGTTTGACAAAGCATTAGAAAATGCAAAAAATATCCGTGACAGATGGAACACAGCTAAGAATAAAATGAAGTTTCAAGCTAATCTTGATGACTATGAAAAAGATAGTGAAGAGTATAGAATAGCTGAGGTTTATAACAAAGCATACAATCAGTCACTTTATAACTATGTGTTCTTACATAATTCTTTTGATGACAATGTTAAAAGACTTGATAAGCTCTACAATGAGTTAGGTCAAATATCTGCTATCAAGAATTCTAATTTTTCAAACTTTGTAGATTTAACTGACTCAGCTAGATTAACTCAAGAGATTGAGATGTTGAAGACAGAAGTAGAGAACTTAGAAACATTTGGAAGTACTCCTGCATTAGAAGAGGCTACGAAGAAAAGAGAATTGATTGAATTATACTCTGATTTCAATGAGAAGCAAGAAAGTTTAATTGATTTATTTGTCAATAAAAGTTTCCTTGATAACATTAAGACTGAAATTCAAAAAGAAGATCCTGAACTTAATGACAATCAAGTTACTATAAAAGCAATTAACAAAGTTGTTGAACAGTATGATCAAGGTAAGAGTAGTGAGTTCTTAGAATATAAAGAATCATTTGAAAAATTACTTTCTGGTTTAGCTGATACAGCCCCAAAAAGAATGCAGTTAGAACAAGAGTTGCAACAGATGGGTGGTATAGATACTATATTTGACTCATTACTTGATACACATATTCTTAAGAATGAAAATTCTTCATTGATTAGATATGTCAATACACTAGCTAATCCACGGGAGTTCTATGAACATCTTCAAAGGAATTTTAAATTCATGAAAGATCTCTACTACAACAGAGAAGAGATTGCAAAAGATATTGTAAATAAAGAGATTGAAGCAATTGAAAATAATACTTTACTTAACACACTTGCTGACCAAGGTTATTATATTGACTTGGAAGAGTTTGCTAAGTGGATTGATAATAAAACATTACCTGAGCAATTTATTGATGCTAAAAATAATAGAATTATAAATAAAGGTTCTGTACTTTATGAAGAGTTAATTGGGATATTTATAAGAGCTGCACAACTTGCTGAGAAGAAACCAGCTGGTGATCCTTTAAATCAAAAACAATTACTTGACAAAAGAATTGAAAATCTTGAGAAAGATAGAGGTGAGGCACTTCAAGCTGAGAAAGATAAGTATGATCAAAGATTTAAAGATGCCTATGGTCTTACTCCAGAAGAGTATCAAGCACAAGAGGCAGCAAGAGTTGCATCTGAAGAACTTACTGAAGAACAAAGGAAAGCTTTAGAAGATGAGAAAACATTCTTAGAAAATGTAATTAAAGGTTTAGACTCAGAATTAGTTGAAAGAGTTGTAGCTTCTGTAGAAGTTCTTACAGAAGAAATGGCTAAGAATAATGTAAATTCTGAAGAGTACTTTAATGAACAGTATGATGTATTTCTTAATGATCCTGAGAAAAAGAAATTAATACAGGATACTGCTGCAATATATGATGTTTCTGATATAGAAGATGCTGAAGAAGCTAAGAGAATCCCTATTGAAACTGCTCTTAATTCTAAAATATTTGGACAATATGCAGGTGCTAGACTTGTTCAAATTGAGGAGGAACTAAATAAAAAACCAGCTACTCCTACAATAGATGTAGAGAACACTAAAGAGTTTAAGTTATATCAAGAAGCTATACAAACAATCAATGATAAGTTTGATGCTCTTATTGCTGAGGTAAGAGAAGAGTTTAGAAGAAGAGGTACTGATGAAACAACTCCAGATGAGTATACAACTAAGACGGACTTTGAAGACTTTGATGCTGAATTCCAAGATGAAATCACCGAGTTATTTGATGAATACTTGGTAGATGTTCTTATGGAAGATATTTCTTTAAAGTCTACTAATCCTCTTGATTATGAAAAATTCAGAAAGAACTGGTTAGAAAGACAAGGTGCTTTAATTGATAAGTTCAATCAGCAGTCTAAACAAAAAGCCCAAGAGAGAGCAAGAAAGTTAGCAGAACCACCAACATTAAAATTTGCACCTGCAAAGATTGATGGTACTACTCCTACTTTTACTATTTCAAGTATGATTAATGCTTTGAATAGATATCTTCAAGCTGGAGAATATCCTGACTCAACTGATAAAAATAAAAAAATACAGTTGACACCTCAAGATATTGCTAATATTAAAGATGACATAGCTGCATTAAATGGATATCTAAATGCAAGAGTTTCTATGGCAGAACCAAGAAACATTGCTGAGGAAACATTAGATCTTATTCAGGAATATGTAATCAACAAACAAGAAGAGATTGTTGAGGTATACGATGAAGAAGGTAATATGATTGGTAGAACCTTTAGAGATAGAGGTCCTGGAGATCCTATGCCTGAACGTACTACTCAAGTAGCTGAAGAAATTGAAACAACTTTATTAGACAAAGATCCTTTTCAATATAATGCATTAAAAGACACTGTAAATGAAGATGGAGAAGTTGTTGCTTCTCCGGTTGAGAATTTGTTCAATCAATTCTTTAGTGATCCTGAAGTTCAAGCTGAAGACAGAATCAGATTGTTCATGGATGCCTTTAAAAGAAAAGCATACCAAGCAGGTAAAGGTGGATGGAAACAATTCCGTTATCAAGAGAAACTTGATGCTGTACAAAATTCATTAGAGACTGTTGGAACACTTGAGCATCTGAAAAGAACAATTGAAAAATATGCATTTAAAGAATCATCAGATGCTGGAGATTATGTAGATACTTTAATCAGAATATTCTTAACTCCTAATGCAGCTACTAAGTCTAAGTTTAGTGAATTTACTTATGATTCAGAGATAGAAGTAAAGGGTCGTATGATGAAGATATCAGACATGATGTCCAGAAAAGCATTTGATAAATTGTTTGCTCCTGTTACTCCTATAAACCCTGGAGGTATAGTTACTAAATTTAGATTAGGTATTATTGATGGTACATATACTATCTTATCAGAGAATGTTAAACTATTTGACAAGTCTTTAAGAAATGGTAGGGGTGTTACTGGAGAGATTGATTTACTTCTTGTAAGAGAAGACGGATCTGTAGCTGTTGTAGATATCAAGACATCTACTGAATACAAATGGCAAGAATTTGGAAAAGGAGGTGATTATGATAAGTCAACTTATTTCCGGGCTCAACAATCTATCTATGGTACCATGTTCCATAACAATACTGCAATCACTCCTGATCTTAAGTTAATGCCATTTAGTTTAAAACTTAGTGAAGACAAGGTAGGTTATATTGAGGACATTGATTTAGCTAGTATAGTACCTGAAGGTCAAGATACAATTGAACTAGAGTACTTACCTGAGATTGCAGACTTTGGTATCATTAAAACAACTCCTGACATCAAAGCTCCTGTTAAAATACAAGAAGGTGCAGCAACAATAGAAGAAACTACTGGAGGAATTCCTGAGTCAGATCCTACAATGAATAAGTTGAAGGATAATGTAAATAAAGCTGTTATCTTTAATGGTCGTCCAGGGAAACTTGTTAGAATGCCTAATGGTGGTTTTGGAGTAGAGATTGTTATAAATAATGACATAACATCTTTACAACTTACTTTAGATGCATTACAAGCTAATTTACTTGTGGAGAAAGGTGAGTTTGGAAGTCAAGAACTTCTTAACCAACTTGAGAATGACATTAAGAAAATATCAAGTGCCATATCATCAGCTACTGGTATAACTGAAGTGTTCCCTTTACAGATAGATTCTAAAAATATTTCTGATGGAGAAATTACTTTGGACAAAGCCGGAGTACAACTTGTAGTACCTATTGAATCAGTAGGTCAGCTATCAACTGTAAAAGGAAAAACTGTCAATGCATCCTTCTCTAATAAAGAAGAATCAATAGCTAGTATAAATGGTGTAAGATATGATGTGTTACGGGATGGTAGTGGAAATATAACTGCACTATCTTACATGTCAAACTCAGAACAGATAAGTGCTATTGACAAACAAGTTGGTGAGATCAATGATAAGATTCGTAAACTACGTAATACTGATGCTGTAGTAGAAGAAGATGGTACTGTAAATTGGGACTATAGACAAGACTCTATTATTACTCGTATTGCTCAGTTACAAGATCAAATAAAAACTCTTGTAAGTAGAAGAACCGGATTGGTTGAGACAAACAAAAAGATGTATCTCTATGGTGAGAATGCCAATGACTATATCTTTGCTTTGAATAGATTACCAAATAATTTCCAAAGACTTACTAGAGAAGCAACAAAAGCTAATGAGACTCAAGATCTTAAGTCTATCAGTAGCATGTCTTTGGACAGTGCAATTGCAGATACTATTACAGAGATTCTTTCTGAACAGTATCCTGAAGCAATGGATAAACTTATTGATGGTGATACCAAATCTTTGAACTCAAAAGATCTTCTAAACATTCAGTTATGGATTGAGGATACTGTAGAAAAATTAAATCAACTAGGTTATACTGTAATCAATCGTGGAGATCTTGTTGATGATATTACAAATCAAATAGCTGTTCTTAACGAGATAAGTAATAACTTAGCATTAATTAAATTAACCAAAGATGGAAAAATCAGAAACTTCAAAAAAGTCGCAGAAATCTTCAGAGAACCAGGAGTACAGGAAAGGACTAGTGTATCTAAGAATGAAAGGTCTACCAGAAGACCGTCAGAGAGAGTTTCTAGACCAGCTTCAAGAGAGGAACTTAAAGACCTTGTCAAAAAAGCAAGAGAAGAAAATCTAGGAGAAGTGTTTGGTGAAACAGAAATAGGTAAAGAAGTAAATGAAGCAATTGACAATATAAATAATGCTACTTTAGATACTATTGAATTAGTATATCAAGAGGAGTTTTTGAAAATACAAGCTTCAAAAGATTCAGATATTACTGATGCTGCTTTATTAAATGAAGCTTATACAAATAGATTAAAAGAATTAAACACTGTACTGTCAATTTCAAATATTTCAAAAGGTGAGTACTTAATAAGTTTGGCTTACGAAGAAATTTATCAAGTGACAAAGAAAACAAAAGACTCTGTTACATTGAAGAACATTAACACAGAAGAAACAGAGACATTTACAGAACAAGAACTTGTAGATAATTTTCAAAAAACAACTATGGAGGCAACACAACCAGAACCAGAAGCGGAAATCAATCAGTTTGATGTAGAAGATTCTATTGAATCAAAAGATACCATTAATGATTTAATCAAAAATGGACAGGATGAACTTGATAAATCTAAAGAGCAGGCTAAGACATCTGATAAAAAATCAAGATTTAAGAAATTAGGAGATAACTCAAAACTTTGTTAAAATGGCATGTAAATTAAATAGAGATCAGGTACTAGACCTTTATGAAGTATTGTACGGTGAGATTACTGATAGAATAGAAGATTCAAGTTTACCAAAAATTGATATCAATCAATTGATAAAGGAAACATACAATGTTGTAAAAGAAAATTCTGGAGATCAAGTCAAAGCTCTATTATATGCTCAGGCTATTCCTGATGTATTTAATTTAGTTACTCAAGATGAAGAAGTAAATGATTATCTAGTTGATAATAATTTTGACTTTACTGGTCTTGCTAAAATGAGAAAGAGGTTTGCTGATCTTGCTGAGGTAGGAAAAGATGTTGCTCAAAAAAAAACAAGCAAGAGTGAGATAGATTCTAAAATCAAAGAGACTAATAAAGGAAAGAAAAATTTTGTTCCTGATGTAGATGTTGATCCTGAAGTTCTTTGGGCATACTATGAAGAGAATGGTGCTAAGGTAGGTAGTTCATGGACTACTACAATTCAACAGGCTCTTGCAAAAAACCCGGAAGAAGTATCTGATGAAGAAAGAAATGCATTAGATCCTGAGAAGATCATGTTTGGTCAAGTAGTCAAAGCTATTTCTAGAATTGCCAGAGAAAAACTTGGAGGAGAAACTCTTAAGTATCAAGGTAAGGCTATCACATTGACAGCTATGTTAACTAGAAACATAGACAAGAGTCTTTTGGTATCGGGAGATAAAAAATTTCAGGATGACAATCCTGATGATATGGGTATAAGTGCAGTTATTACTGATGAGCAAGGTAACTTTTTATATTTTACTGAAGAAGGAAACTTAACAGAGAATCCTCAAGAGGGTCGTATTGTTTATCAGTATTTAAGAAGAGTTTCTAAAGTAGATGGTAAACTTATACTTGGTAATCCTCAGAACAAACAAGGTAGAAAATATACTTTAGTTAGTCCTGAAGTTCTTGCTACTAAACAAAAAGAAAAAATTGAAGAGAATGGTGGAAAAGTATCTGACGCACTCTTTAAGCAACTAGTTAAAAACTACGAAGAGAACCAACAAAGAGAAATGAATCAACTGTACCAGTTGAGAAAGTTAATTGAAGAAGGTACAGTTGATCAGTTTACTCTTCCCATTACAGGAGCAACTCTTGGTATAGCATCTGCTAAAAGTAAAGTACTTACTTTAGAAGCTGCTGGTCTTACGGAAACAGATGTAAAAAACTATAATGCAATTACTACAGGTAAATGGAATGGTAGACAATATGTAATTATTCAGAAGACTAAGGCCGGAGGTTTATCTGTAGATCAACAAATATATCTACAGAGAGGAGATATGGATTCTGCATTGGCAGAAAAGATTGCTAATGTTTTAACCACTAAAGCTTTATTAAGAGGTAGGGAACTAACTCCAAAAGAAAGAAAAGCTTTTTTTGAAGTATATGTAAATAACTCTAGGAAGCAGGGTGAAAAAACAAATAGAGATAGAATACAAGTCTTTGCTCGTAACATCAACAAGATAGAAACTTTTGTTGTAGAACTTAATGGACAAAAGGTTCCTGATGAAGTACTGTATACAGAAGAAGGTAGAAAAATGATATTAGATCACTTACTTGGTTTAAGAGAAAGTGCTAGACCTGTTACTCCAAAAGCTGGACAACCTGAAGGTTCCAATGGATATTGGCCAACCAATGTATCATATAACAATAGTCTTAAAGGTAAGACCTTTACTGACTATCTTATTGAAGGAGATGTTATAAAAGAAAAATCTCAAAATCATTTCCAGGCAATTAAAGAATATATCAAAATTGAATACATGGATGATACTCTTGCTGAAGAGGAAGGTATCAATGGTTATATAAGTTATGTTATTCCTGAAGGTTCAATTGAAACTGGTGAACTTATTTCTTTATACAAACCAAAGACTGTAGATCAAACAACAACTAAAAAGAAATCTGAGCCTAAAAAAGATAAGGAAGAAACAAAATCTACTCCTAAAAAAGAAACAAGAAATAAACCTGTAGCTGAAGGTACAACAAGACAAGAATCTCCATATGAGGTTTCTATGAAAAATCAGATTAAAGAAGCTGGTGGAAAAATAGAAAACTATAAACCTAGAATGAAGGTTAGTGAATTAGCAGAAGCAGTTGATTTAACTGAGAAACAAATAACTGAGTTTAGAGCAAATGCATTAGATGCAAGTACTGATATTAAACCTACAGTAAAATCTGCTCCTTTAACTGCAACAGAAGCTAAAGAAACTAATGTACAGAACAACCCTGCAACAAGAGCAAGTTTGTTTTCTGATGTACTTGAAGGTTCTTCTAACAGTGCTTTCTATAAGAAGGCAAATGAGAAAGGTCTTAATAGAGATAAACTTAGAAGTAAATTCTTTGATAAAGTATTCACATCTAAATCAGATAGAGCAGCTGCTGAAAAGTGGTGGGCAAATTCACCTTTAAGTAAATTCATCTCTCTTGAGAGAATTACTGAAGTAGTAAACTCTGATGCATTTGCAACCTGGTCAGGTTATGGTATTAAATTATATGAAGCTGATGGAGGTACTGCAGTAGATCTTTACCATGAAGCATGGCATGGATTCTCACAGTTATTTTTATCTCAAGCAGAAAAGATTAAACTGTATGAAGAAATTCAAAATCTTCCTAAGTACAAAGACAAAACTTTCTTTGATATAGAGGAAGATCTTGCTGAACAGTTTAGAGCATATGCTAAGTCTAATGGTAAAAAAGCAACCAAAGGATTCTTGGGTAAAATCTTTGACAAGATCTACCAGTTTTTACAAAAGCTTTTTGGTAGAACTAACAAGAAACAAGTTGCTACTAATCTACAGGATATTGAATCTGTCAAAGAGTTATTTGACAAATTATATAGAGCCTCTGAAAATCCAGAGATTCTATCTAGTCTAAAACCTTCTATGGATAATGTAATGTTTGGGAAACTAAACAGAGCAAAAACCATCAATGATAATTTTACATTAGAAGAATCTAAAAAGATATCTGATACAATGGATAGTATGATGGCTGTTATATTTCAAAACTATAACAGAGACTTTAGTACTACCGGTGCAGCTATTAAACTTTTAAAAGATCCTGAATACAAGAAAGATCTTTACAGAGACATCTATGATAGATTTGAAAGATTAAGAATTGCTTATGTTGCTGAATTAGAGAATGATGTTGATTTAATTCTAGACCCTAAGTTTACTGAGGAGTATGAGTTGTTAGACAAAATTACATCTAACTTTGGAAATCTTACAGATAGTCTAGACGGGAAAGCTAAGAATAATGTTATTGCATATCACTTAGAGAAATCTAGATTTAAAATTCTAAGAGATCAGTATATTGAGATTGAGGATCCTTCTAATATTGAGAAGAGTAGCATCTTCATCAAGAATGATCAGAGTACCATATCAGCTAAAGAATTAGCAAGTATGGAAACTATGATGTTATTGGCCAGTGTATTTGAAGTATCAAAAGAAGGTGGAGAAGTAAGACAAGTGAGAGATGGTTTGTTTGGACTACCTTCTCTACAGGATGTAGACATTACATGGAATAGACTTGCTAAAATCTTAGAAGGTTCATTTGATGAAATGGATATGTATGTAAGAATTTTTGAGAACTCTGAAAACTATCCAGAACTACAACAGTTACAGTCTTTGTTGCCAAATCCATTTACTATTAAAATGGGTCCTGAATATTCTTCAGGTCTTGAGTTTGATTCTGAAACAAACTTCTGGCAGGATTTTAAAAAACCAAGAATTCCTTATGTGCAACTTAACTTAAACAAAGAAGAGTTTAATGATGACTCTGTACTTACTAAAAGATTTGAAGCAAGACTTGCAAGGGCAAACTTTGATGTTTACCAAGTAATCCGGGACTGGAAGTCTAACTTCACTACAGCAGACACTACAATCAATCCATATATCACAAAGGACAAGTATGATAGAAATGTCTTGAATACGGCTAAGATTGTTGCAGAGTTTGGTGTAAATGGAAACTTCAACTATAGAAAAGCAAATGAGTTTCTTCAAGCAATAGGTGTTGTATTAGATCAATCTAGTACTGCAATTCAGTCTATCATCAAAAACACAGATGAACCTTTTGGTACTACCTTTGGTGTAGATAGAATGTATGAGATAATCAAAAAAGTAAATAAGAGTAATTCATCAGATGCATTCTTATTTAAGAAAGATCCTCTTACATACTTATTGAATGGTCTCCCTACTTCATTAAGAGATAATGAGGAGGAGAGTGAAGAGGTACGTGGTAGAATCCGTGCTCTTGCAGAAATCCAAAATGCATTCTCAGATAGTTATTCAAACTTTAGTGTTCAAACTCCTGAAGGAAACAGAGTTTGGGAACACATGGTAGACAATACTATTACAAGAATTGTTACTGCTATCAATCATGCTAAGAACTGGCAAGAGTTAACTACTTCAGAAGCTGATCCTAATGGTAGATTTAAGCACATGAGATGGTTGAATGAGGAGAATAATACATTGAGCCCGTTCTCAAAATTACTTAACTCTATATTTGATCTTGATCAGATGTCGGATACATATGGTGAAAAGATTAGTGATACTAAAATCTTAATTCAGAATGTAGCAGGGACCCAAATGGTCAGTAAAAGAAATGAAGGTGGAACTTCTACAGCTTCTATGGATGCAACAAGTAAATTCTTACAAGAGTTTCATACTATGTTGTTGAGTGGTGTTGAAGAGTTCATGAGACATGCTTCTAAGAATACTGCTATGGGTATGACTCTGGATGGTGATATTAGAACTTACAATGGTAAAAAAGCTGATAAATTATATGTAGACTTGGAATCTTTTCTTCCATATTCTGATGGAGAACTTAAGAGTTATGATATTCTTGAAGGATACTTGGCCGGTGAAGCAAACAGAATAGTTAGATTTAAACAGAACATTGACAAGTTTAAAAACTATGCTGGTTATAATAGAAAGGTAAAGAGAAAAGATGGAGCTAAAACTCCAGTGATGGCAGGTGAAGCATTTACTGCATTTGATGACATGTTGTCTCAGCCTGTACAGAAACAACTGTATGATCTATTAGATGAAGCTTCTAAAGATCCATTGGTGGTATTCAATTTAGTTGATGAGTTAGATAATAATCCAAAACTTAGAGGAGAAATCAGAGCAGACATTGCTAAGTATTTTAATCTAGATACAGATGAAAATTTAGCAAGACTTCAGAAAGCTAAATATGTAGACAGAGGTTTGATGGATAGAATCCGTAACACCAATGACCAACTTACAAATGAAGAAATAGAAACTGCCCTAATGAAGGCATACACCTATAATTCATTTATCCATAAGATGGAAACTGTAATCTTAGCTTATGGTGATGCTGTACAGTATAACCATGCTAAGGAAGAGTTCCATAAAAGAAATGCAGGTTTAGGTTCTGGTGGTAGAGGATTCCGTGCAGATCAAAGAGCACAGACATATCTTAGTTCTTTAAAGAACTACTATGCAGATAGAAGAGGATTTGAGACAAGAAACTATGACGGTACTCTTGTAACTGCTGTCATGAAAGAAATGCAATTCAACTCTGTAATGTACAATGAATACAGAGATGCAATTGAAGAAGCTGTTTATGAAAGAACTAAGGATAGAAAGAAAGCACAAGAGTATGCTGATAAAGCTATTAGTGAATACTTCTCATCTGACAAACCTGCAATGAAGATTGCCGATGGACAAGGTTTCATTACTATGGAGTATTACAGAATACTTAAGAAAGCTGAAGGTAACTGGAGTGATCAACAAGAGTTACTTTATAGAAAAGTTTCTTTGGGAGAAAATATAACTGTAGAAGATGTAGTAGAGTTTTTCCCTCCATACAAGCTGCAGTACTTTGGTAATATAGAGTCAACAGGTCTTCCTGTAAACTCATTCCACAAGTTCTCACTTGCTCCATTGATCCCTGGTGTAGCAAAAACGGGTACTCCTTTACATGACTTACATGATAAGATGATGAAAGATCAAGTAGACTATGTTCTATTTGAATCAGGATCAAAAGTATCTCACATTGGAACTGGAGACCAAATTCTTAATCAAGATGGTACTCTAAATAAAGATGCAGTGTTTACTAAGAATGTAGTATATGCTGAGTTTTTGAAAAACCAGACAGAGATAAACACAAGTTACAAAGGAAAATCAATCTTCTCTACTCAGTTAAGAAAATTGATTCTAGAGGGACTTTATGCTCAAGGTAAAATCAAATCTACTAAGTATGAAGATATTACTAACGAGAGAGTAAAAAGATATGTAGACCATGTAGAAGAATACACCAGCCTATTAAAGTTGGAACTTCTAGAGGAAATGGGTTATGAGGAAACAACTCCAGGAGAATATAAAGCTAAAGATAAGTCTAGTACAGGTAAGCTTTTAAATATGATTAGACAGAATCTTGAAAGAGAAGATCTTTTAAGTGATGCTTTGATTGAGTTTATTGATGTATATGATGAGTCAGGTGAATTAGAACATGATTTATCTTTCCACCCAGAGGCTGCTAAGATAGAGAAGTTGTTACTCTCCATGATTAACAAAAGAATTATCAAGCAGAAAGTTACCGGGGAACCACTGGTACAAGTTTCTGTTGGTATGTATGCTAATCAATTCTCTCAACCTGATTTAAGAAAAGCAACTAAGGATGAGATCAAAAAATGGGCCTCAACTACATACTTGCTACCTACTTATCACAAAAAAGCAAATGGTTATACTGCAGCAGCCAAAGTTATGATTGCAATGCAGGGGACTTACTATAATCTTTTCAATCTAGAATACTCAAATGAAGAAACAATAGGTGTTTACTTTGAAGATGGTAAGCTAGATATGGATGCTTCATTAGAAAGATTAAATGAGAAGATTAAAGATGACAAGTGGTTGGATGAAAATGATGGTGTAAACAGAAAAGCAATAACGCTTGTGGGTGTTAGGATTCCAGTTCAGGGTCTTAACTCTATGGAGTTTGCTGAGGTATTTGAATTCTTACCTCCACAAGCTGGTAATATTATTGTTCCTCCAGCAGAGATTGTTGCTAAGTCTGGTGGTGACTTTGATATTGATAAACTTACAATCTTCATGAATACACTTGATGAAGACGGTAAAGTTATTGAAAGAACGTACAAAGACAACAGTTCAATCAAAGCTCTTAGAGGTACAGATGAATTCCTTGGTGCAGTTAAAGCTCAGAAAGCAGCATTAGAAAATGAATTGATTCAAGACATTAAAGATATCTTGGAACTTCCAGAAAACTATGCTTCTTTGATCATGCCAAATGGTACATTTATTCTTAAAGAAATTGCAGAAAAACTAGCTGCAAATGTAATGGAGTACAATCCTAAGAAGAATAAAATGACTGAGGATACAGGAGAGATCAGTCCTACAAGAATATTTGAAGCAATGTATAACGTATACAAACACGAGTCAAATATTGTAGGTAAGAAAACTCTTGGTCTTGGTGCTATCGAAAATACATTCAATGTCATTATGAATTCATTGGGTGCATACATGCCGGCTACTTATGTAAATAGTAAAGTATTGAGAAGAAGTAACATGAGACTTCGTCACAATAATATGAATACAAAAGATGGCACGGAAGTTATCTCTATGTCAGATCTCTATGATGTAGACGGAGTAAACAAAATCTCAGATGTTATCTCTCAGATGATGAACGGATGGGTGGACGTTGAAAAGGATGCATGGATCTTCTTTATTCAGGGTAATTATGAGGTTGCTCCAACATTACTATATCTTGTTAAAGCTGGTGTACCTGTTAAAGAGGCAATCTATTTTGTATCTAATCCATTGGTAAGAGAATATGTAGATGAGCAACGTCTTGCTAAATCTACATTTGCTGAAGTACTAGATAAGAAACCTAAGAGTCCAGGACTTGCTAAGTTTAAAGCAGCATCAGAAGTAATTAAAAGATATTTTACTAAAGATGAACTTGCTGGTAATTCAAAGAATGATGAGAGATATGAAAAAGGTCAGGAGTTATTAGATGAATACTTTAAAGGTAAAAAGCAAAAGCATTTTACTGAACAAGATATGTTAACTCTAGTTGAAACAAATGATAGAAAAAGTGATATGGCTAAAGCTATGTTCTTACACTATCTAGAATTAGAACAACAGATTTCTGGATACACTGCATTGAAGATGACATCTAATCCTGATACAGCTACTAAGTCTACATTATCTGATGTAGAACAAACTGAATCTAACATTGAAGATCTATTCTTTGACCCAAGAGTTCCATTGGAGATTGTTGAAGCTATGATGGATGACTCTATCTTGAAATCATTCTTTAATGGTCCTATGGCACTAGCTGTCAGTAGACCATTGTTTAAATTAAGATATCACAAAGAGGTTAGTGATTACTTAATTGCTAAGAAAGAACAAATTAGAAAAGATCTTGAAGACACGTTCCCTGGTAAAAACATTGAGATGTTCAGCAATGTCTTCAGAAATGACATCGTAAGTTTTATATTCCAGAATGCCATTAGAAAATATAAAAAAGAAGATGGATTTATGTCCCTGAATATGGAGACAACTATCCCTACTTCAATGGCTAAAGAACTTAAGAGAGGTGCTTTTGTAAAAGATGGTACTTTATACATGGACATGAAGCAGCTCCGTAAAGAGTTTGATAATGACTCATGGATGAAAGATGCTGATGTAGATAACAGTTATGAAGATAGAGGGTTGTATCCTTTACACCCATCTACATTCATGAATAACTCCGGGGTAAACTTTGATGAGTATTTGAATTTTGTATCACAAAGAGAATACTTAAGATCAATTACTCCAATGAGTAAAGAGTATGTGGATTCATTTTACTTCCAAGAAGAACTGAAGAATACAAAAGAGTTGTTTGAAGACATGCCTAATGAGAAAGCTGTAAGATATACTTACGAAAAACTTCTTGCAATAAAGGCACTAGACAGTTCATACAATTTCTTTAACATCTTTCAAGATAATGAGAATGCATTTGCAATTAGAATGAGTCAGTTGTTACAGAACTATCCTCAATTGAAAAAGGACTTCCCAGTACTAAGTAAATTGAAACTTGATTCTGATAAAGAAGACTCGGCCTTTAACTTGTTCATTGCTGATAAAGACTTTGATAATGATAAGTCTAATCTTTATTCTGATGATTTAAAGAAACTTGCTGATCCTACTGTACAGAAAGTAGATGATCCTATGGAAAATGCTAGAATAAGTTCTATGTTTAAGTACTTGAGCATCTATGCATTCTTACAGACGGGGTTGAACA